>ERZ1034992.172-NODE-172-length-41521-cov-61.449742_pt1 | contig 41521 bp, 50 predicted proteins | sample MGYA00520695_ERZ1034992 | MGnify/ENA primary metagenome ERZ1034992 (study PRJEB33766, sample SAMN09781778) | gut metagenome | biome: gut microbiome | host: Homo sapiens | place: Madagascar | study: EMG produced TPA metagenomics assembly of the PRJNA485056 data...
ACCGAGGATGTAGGAATTTCGGACGCGGGTTCAACTCCCGCCAGCTCCACCAAATAAATCAAGGGGTTACGTGAAAGCGTAGCCCCTTTTTCTTTGGTAGTGGCGGCAAAATGGCGACAGACTTTTGCGTCCATCTTGCCTGTCGCCATCTTGAAATCATGCAAAGAGGTTTCACATGGAAGAACTTCACTTTGTTTACATCAATGCAAATGGTCGTATCAGTGTTCACTCTATACAGAGCATCAGTTATAGCGAAAATCATATACAGGGCATTTGTAAGAACACCGATCGAATAAAAACCTTCCGAAAAGACCGCATTCTTAAACAGTACGATTCACCAGAACAAGCCATTCAGGAATGCGCGTCATTCCTCCCCGAAAACTACTCACATCTCACCAAGCAGTCTGGTCCGAAAAAAAATACATTCGATGTGTGTTTCACCGGATTTAAGAAAGCAGATAAAGAAAGATTGGTTGATAAGGCGAATGAACAAGGATTAACGGTAAGAACCTCTGTAACCCAAAGCCTTCAGATGCTCTGTTGCGGTTACAATGCAGGCCCATCAAAAGTATCGGCAGCCAGGATGAAAGGCACAATCATCATAGATGAGCCTGGCTTTATACATTTTCTTGAAACGGGTGAGATCCCAGATGAATAAAAACCTGCCGTAGCAGGTTCTCTTTCTCAAAAATTCATATGCCCCTGACCACCTGGCAATGGATGTGGAGGAGCAGTAGCAATCAGTGCGGGTGTCACAATAAACCGGACCACTGTTTCATGGGTAACAAAAGTGCTCCCGCAGTTAATATTTTGGCACTGGCAGTAACGCTCTTTGGTGCTTTCAGTTACTTGAAAACTGCTCCTTGTGTGTGCCGCATGACCACACTTTGGACAATTCATCATATCCAGATCCCTACCTTTGCTATCAGAATCATTGTAATGATACACAAAATATCAATATTGAGAACACTTTATTCCATTTCAAGATCATCAATCTTCACTTCGAGTTCAATACTGGTTGTAAAACCGTTATCCGGGCTGACGGTATGTGTCAGAGTCGTAATGGTCCATTCCGCATCATCTATCGGCTGTTTAAAACCACTGACTTTCACAGGCATTTCCGTGTAGAGATCTGCCCGCCCTTCCGCCAGTTGTAGCGAGAATGATGCAATGCCGCGTTGCAGGCGTTCCCACTGCATTTTCGCTGCTCGTTCGGCGTTGCTCCGGTTGGCATAAGTGCGATTAAGTACCAGCACGTTTTCATCCGTACCCACCAGGTAATCGCCCTGCTTCGCTTCCGGCTCTTTCTTCTGCTTCTTAGTCCTGCGCTTACGCTTCACCGTGGTGCTTTCTTTCTTCGCGGGTTCGCGGGTATGCAACCAGCTGGCAATGACGCCCGTGTAAGCTCCGCGATCTGCCAGGGTAAAGCGGTGACTGTCGCCGTCCTTACGTGTGATAGTGATCACCGGTAGTGGTTTACCGCTGGCGCTTTTACCCTGTCCCTGTCGGATGAATAACAGATTGCCATTTTTCACCGACGCAATAGCACCGTACTGGCGCGCCAGCCGCATCAGAAAACTGCCGTCACTCTCATTAGTCTGGTCTATATGCTCCACGGGCTTATCCGACAGGTCTTTACCCAGTGCCATCTTCAGCTTGTGACGTACGGCTATTTCCTTCACCACTTCCCCGACGGTAGTCTTGTGCCACGACTTTTCACGACGGGTATTCAGCGTTTCCCGAAAATCAGCACTTCGCGCCCGGATAGTCAGGCGGTCCGGTGCGCCAGTGTGTTCAATCTCGTCCACCGTGAATGCCCCTTTCGGGAAAAGCGGCTGCCCCTTCCAGCCCAGCGCCAGCGTAATGACCGCACCACGGCGCGGCAGCACGATTTTTCCGTCGGTGTCGTCCAGCTCCAGATCAAGCTGGTCCGCTTCAAAGCCCCGGTTATCCGTCAGCGTAAGCCCCATCAGGCGTTTGTCCAGCACAGTGGTGATATCCTTCCCCTCAATACTGATGCTGAATGCGGGAGTTTTGTTGCCTTTGTTAAGCAGTTCAGAGCTGAAATTCACGACAGCAGCCCTCCCACCGTTTTACTGATATCGCTTAAGGCAGACGTTGCCGTATCCTGCAAATTATTCAGCTGCGCACTGAGATCACCGAACATATCGGACAGGGATTCATCCACCCGTTTGAGCGACAGGGTAAACTCAATCCGGCGCGGCATACCATCGCGGAAAAACTCCGTTTTAGTCTGATTCAGTCCCTCAATCACATACATGCCGTAAATCGTGCCGCTGCCTTCAATCAGGGGCCATGCTTTTCCCTGTTCTGCCATCTGCTCCAGAGCCAGCAACGACAGCCTGCCGCCTGTTATCTCCGGCATAAGAACACCAGAAAGCGTCAGCATGTCGTTGTCCGGTCCCAGAAACTGCGTGGACGGACGACGGTTTACCCGGCTGTTTGCCGCATGTCGCCAGCTGCGTTGATACTGCAGTTCCTGATACGGAACGGTGCGCAGCATAAACACGTACAATCCCAGCACCATCATCATGCGTCGTATCCCCCCTGATCGCTGTAGTTACTCCTGGCTTTTGCCTTCAGCCTGCGTTCACGTTCATCAAGCTGGCGTGCCACCTCCCGCGCAATATCCTGCGCACTTTGTCCTGGCTGCGTCTGGATGATGATCTGCGTCGGTGCCTCAATCCGTTGAACGGGCGGCACAGTGGCTGCACGACTCACCATCGCTTCGCCACCTTTCGCGGGAATTGCCAAAGGATGCAACGGTGGCAGCTCTGCTGGCGCGGCAGCAACGCCCATCATTCCGGCGACAACCGCAGCCAGTGCAGCGGTATTTCTCCGGCTGGTCACGTTTGCCGGACCGTTGACAATTTCCGGCCCGTTTTCACCGACAATGCCGAACTGCCCGCGCGGAATATACCCGCCGCTGTCATACATCCCCGCAAAGCCATATCCCCATGACGGAAAACCACCCGATGGCATTATCACTTTACCGTCTGCATTCACCGTCGCAGGTTGCTGACGCGTCACGCTTTCCGGCAGTTTCGCTTTTGCAGCCTCTTTACTGACAATGCCGAGTTTCTCCAGCAACCAGGAAACGCCGGATTTCAGGGAGTCCAGCGGATGCATGACCATATTCAGCCCTTCCGCCAGTGCCTCCCCGAATCGTCGCCCCATTGCCGCTGCGCTCTGCAGTTCGGCAGAGGTCGACTTAACAGGCGTCAGCAGGTCAGTAAACCAGCCCCACAGCGCCTGCACTTTGTCGCCAATCCACTGGAACACAGGCTTAAGTGGTTCGAATGCGGCACTGATGGGACCAGCCGCTGCTTTGAATCCTTCCACCACGCCACCGAGAAATGCGGTGATGGGTTGCCAGTATTTCCAGACAACCAGCGCCACGCCTGCCAGTGCAGTAACCACAAGACCTATCGGACTGAGCAGAGCACCTAACAGACCAGATATGGCATACAGGGCAACGCGCAGCATCGCCAGTGGACCAGATGCCAGTACTCGCAGCACCGTACCTGCGGCGGTCAGTCCACCGCGCAGTACCGCCAGAGGATTCATAAACATCACAGCAACCGCACGTAAACCGAATAATCCAGACCGCAAAAGTGCAACTGGCGCACCTGCTACAGTTTTCAGGACATTTCCCGTCAGTGATGCCGTGCGGCGCAAAGACGACAACGGCGCAGTAAGTAAACCTGCGGCGTTGCCCGATGAAGCAAGCCCGCGTCGCAGCAGTGCCAGTGGTGCGCCAGCCAACCAGGACAACGCGTTGCTGGTTCGGGTTACTGCTGCCGTAACGGAAGGTAACGTTTTGATACCCAGCACAGAGAATCCCAGACGGATGACTGCCAGCGGCCCCAGCACTGCAGCCAGCGCCACCGCTAAGGTGCCGAGGCCCACGGTAACGGCAGCCACCACAGCCGCTACTTTCATCAGTGTGCCCGTCAGTTCCGGGTTAGCTTCCACCCAGCGACGCAACGCTCCCGTAACGCTTTTCACCGTGTACAGAATATCCATCAGCGGCTGGCGCAGCGTTTCGCCCAGGCTGCTGAAGGTATTCTGCGCTCCGGTTTTAACCAGCAACCACTGAGCAGAAAGTGAGTCCTTGTTGATGTCGGATTCTTTCTGCATGGAACCGAGCGCATCATTGCCCGCTGTCAGTTTTAGCTGGCGCTGTAGTTCCGGCAGGTTGTTTGCCAGTTTCGCCGCGTCATCACCAAACTCTTTACCAAACAACATGGTCATGGCAGACAGGCGCTTATCCTGCGGCAGTGCGTTCACCTTCTCCAGTACACGCTGGATAGTTCCCATCGCATCCTTCGTCATCTGCTTTTCAATCACTTCAGGATTGAGTTTCAGCAGATTCATCCCTTCAAAGAAACTCTTGCTTTGCATGGTGGCAATGGACAATTCACGCACCATCGCGTTTGCTGCACTGGCTGCAACCTCCGGCGCAGCGCCCAGTGTCAGAAAGGTGGAACCCAGTGCCGCCGCTTTACGATAATCCAGACGGTCAGCCACACCGCCCAGACGTTGCATCACATCAATGATGTCCGCCCCTTTCGACATGGCGTTATCATCCAGATAGTTCAGCGCATCGCCGAGCTGTTCAATATTGCGGGTAGGTATTTTGTAGAGCTGGGCGATTTTCCCCAGACTTTCTGACAGTTCATCCGCTGGCAGCTCAAAGGCTGTTGCCGCCTTTGCTGCCGTACTGGCGAAGGCCAACAGGTCACGTTTCTGGTCTTCCCAGCTGTCGTCAGGGTTTGCGACGTTCATGCGCGCACCTCCTTCAACCAGTGCAGCGAAGTCCACCGCACCGTTTTCCATCGGCAACTGTTCGCTGGCAGCCTTGATGGCATCCTGCATTTCATAAAAACGTGCAGTGCGGTTGCCATTATCGTCACGCAGACCATTGACCTGCTTTGCCACACCTTTCATGGCATCTTCCATGCTGGTATAGCTTTTTACTGCCGCCATCACTGGCGTCCCCATTGCCAGCCCTGCAGCCGTGGTGGTGGCTCCGGCTCCTGCGATGCGATCGCGCACCTCCAGCGAACGGGCATAACTGGCACGCGCTGCATTCATCCTGCGCTGAGCTTCCCCCAGTCGCTTCAGCCGCGCCTCCTGTTTCGACAGTTCCTGGTTATAACGTGATGTTTCACGGGCTAAACGGGCAGTTGCTCCCGCATCATCTTTCGCAGAAATTCCCGCCCGGTACAGTTCTGCACGCACAAGCGCCGTTTGCTTCTGCAAATATTTTTGTTGTTCTTCCAGACGTTGGACTGCCAGCGTTTGCCGACCTAAAGCCACAAGGTGCCGTTGTGATGGTTGTTCCATCGACTCCAGCTCAGAGCTAAGTAAATTAGCCTTCTGTCTGGCATAGTTCAGCCTGTCGCCTAACTTCTTGTTATCGGCCTGCAGCTTGCGAAATTTTTCCAGGCTGTTACCCGCCTGATTGAGTTGCTTTAATGCGTCACGGGAGTTTCTGATTGCGCCAGCCAGCTCTTTCGAACTGGCCTGTGCAGCACGGAATGGGCGGGTGAGTTTGTCAACCGCATTAAGAATGACCTGCAGCCGCAGGTTGTTATCACTCATCGTTGGCCCCGCTTCTCTGAATCGCTTTATACCGCCATTCCAGCACTTCGGTCAGCGGCATAACGTCAGTAACGGATGGCGGCCAGTGAAAAATGGTGGCGATATCTGCCACCAGATCGTCAACCGTCAGGCTGTCGGTAAACCGGCAAGCACCGACTTCTTCAACAAAAAAGTGACAACCTCAACCGACATGGCAGTGAGATCTGCCGGGTCCATCTCTGCAATTTCCTGTGCAGTCAGTGCCGGACTGGAGATGCGGGGGATCACGGTCATCATCGCGTTGACATCCATATCCATAATGGCCTGCAGGCGTGTACCGCGCAGCGCACCGGACTGCGGTTTACGCAGCACAATTTCGGTAATTTCTGTTTTACCGCGCTTGATGGGGGTATCCAGTTGAATGGTCTTTTCAGTCTGCTTATCGCTCATTTTGCTGTCCTGTAAATTGGGTTCTGGCGCGGTATCCCGCGCCGTTCAGATATATCAGAGGCCGAGGGCGTTGCGGTGCGCTTCCATCAGGTCCACACCGTCCACAATTTCCACCATGTTGATAAGGTCCACTTCATAGAGCACCTCACCATTGATGGTCAGCTTCGCGTAGCTGTTGGTACTGGTCACTTTGGTGGTGTTGCTTTCGCCCGTCTTCCACTCGCCGGAATCCACTTCTTTGTGACGTCCACGCACCACAAGCTCCACGGCCTGCACTTCCCCGGTATCGTCACGCTGGATAGAGCCGGTAAAGCGCAACTGGATGCCATCCACCGTGGCTTTGCCCATCTGCTTAAACAGCAGCAGTTCAGTACCACCAATGGAAAATTCTGTGTCCAGCGCACTGTCATCAAGCCCCAGATCCACATCCACTGCCCCCGGCATTCCGCCGCCGCGATACTTCTCATATTTGCGGGTGAATTTCGGCAGCGTCAGCGACTCAACGATCCCCTGCCAGTTGTTCCCGTCGTTAAACAGGTTCAGGTGTTTTAATTTGCGTGGTAAAGCCATGTTGTCCCCTTACGCGCTGACCTGGCTGGCGAAATTCACCAGGTACTGATCGGTGATGCGCTGACGCAACATCAGGTTTTCAAGTGGCGGCACTGGCGTGTAGTCGTAGTCGATGGTGAGTTTTCCGGCTTTCAGAGTGTCTTTGTCGTTCACCGACTCGTCCAGCCAGCAATCACCACCAATGAGATACCCCTGACTGACCAGGCTGCGCATTTTGGCGCGGATGCCCTCGATAATGTCGCGCGCCAGCGACGGGTTCAGCGGTTTGTCCACTGCCCACATGTGCGCTTCTGCCATTGTGTCCGTCAGCACCTGCGCCGTGCGGGTGTAGTTTTCGAAGGCAAAGAGCGGGTCATCACTCAGGCAGCGGGAACCCCAGAAGCGGAAACCGTCTTTGCGGATAAGCGTGGTGACGTCGTTCTGGTTAAGCAGTCCCGCATCGGTTGCCGGGTCCTGCAGATCCCAGAACACATCTGCAGAAATTCCGGTGACACCGTTCACGCCCACGTTGGACAGGCTTTTGTGCCATCCGGTCTGCTCGTCAATTTTGGCGCGCAGACCAAGCGCACGGGCGGTAGCATATGCCGTTGCTTCGGCATTCAGCACCGTGTCCCAGCCAGTAAAGTCAGGCCAGATCAGCATCCCTTCGCGCTGGCTGAAGTTTTCGCGGTAAGTGATCGCCTCCTGCACTGTCTTGCAGCCATACGCTGACAGGTAAGCAAATCCACGCAGGCTTTGCGCCACGCTCAGCAACTCAGTAGCTACCGCCTTGGTGTCGTGGCCTGGCACGCCGAGAATGCGCGGTTTAACGCCGAGCTGTGACTGGGCAGATAACAGGGCTTTCATACCTGTTTTTTTACCTTCAGCAGTCACTGCGCCGATGATATTGGTCGTGGTTTCGTCTTCCGTTTCACCCTGCGGCACACGCACAACAATGGTCACGGGTTTTGCCTGGTCAGCGATGGCATCCAGCGAACGGGCCAGAGTACCTGACTCACCCGCTTTACCGCTGGCAGTCAGCACATCAGTGATCAGCACGGGTTTATTAAGAGGAAACATTTTTGCATCGGCATCATCGCCCGTGCAGACCATACCCACGATGGCGGTGCTCACCGTGGTAATAGATCGGGTGCCTTCGTTGACTTCAACAACGCGCACCCCGTGGTGGTAATCCTGAGCCATAGTGGCGAACCTCCTGATTGGATTAGGCTTCGCCCTATGTTGAAGTGATTGTGCCTGACAAACAGCTAAGCGCAGTTGTGTCGTTATTCACACAAAATAACGGTATTTGTCTGCTTGCAGGGATAATCAACATAATGCTGATTCAGGGGGATTCATTGATCTTATTTGCCGGAAATTTTCTATAAATGATAGAAACGCCTACATCAAAAATCAGTGCAATACGCTGTCTTGATTCTCCGGCCTCGAGTAAACGCCCAATCTGTGCCCACTGTTCGGTGGTCAACTTAGGACGGCGTCCACCTACTCTGCCTTTGGCACGAGCTGCAGCCAGCCCTGCCCTGGTACGTTCAACTATCAGTTCGCGTTCCATTTCAGCCAGGGCACCCATGACATGAAAAAAGAAACGGCCCATTGGGGTACTGGTATCAATACTGTCAGTCAGGCTTCTGAAATTCACACCACGCTGGCGCAACTCTTCTATCAGCGTAACAAGATGCCGCATACTGCGCCCCAACCTGTCCAGCTTCCAGACAACCAGCGTGTCTCCTGCCGATAGTGTCCTGAGTAGTTTTTTCAGCCCCGGTCTGTCGGACTTAGTGCCACTGATTTTGTCCTCAAAAATCCGCTCACATCCCGCGCAGTTCAGTGCATTACGTTGCAAATCGGTGTTCTGGTCATTTGTTGACACGCGTACATAGCCAATAAGCATGATCATCCCCCTGAATAAAAACCGGAGATGATGCCAGTTAGCTGTTACCTCTGCATTTTCTTAAACGTTGGTTTGGCGATTGATCAGATCGCACAATCCGGGCTGAGTTTTCTCAAAGTGATCTACTGTTTGGCGCAGCTATTTAGAGTCTATCCCATTATGTGTTCGCGCCCTGCCGTTTCATGTAATCTATATTTATTTCCCGCATGAAATTAAATGTTAATTTTGTAGTGCCAACTGAATGCCCATAGGTGTTGGGCCGCGCTATTTCTCAAAAATACAACTTGAAGTTCATTGCGTATAGACCAGACTTGAAAAAAAACTGGAAAATGAGATGATATGTCTAATATATATAATATTGGGGTTTTACATGTTTTTTACATTTAGATTCACTTTTATATTGTTTTCTGCATTAGCAATCTCAGCATGCAATGACAGTGAAACATTTCCACAAGTTCAAAGTTCAGTTTACGATAATAGTCTTGGCCCTCTTTGCTGGCCTACGCAATTCACTAAAGAACATGATAGTCTTATCATTACTGACTACAAAAACAACCGGATTCTAGTAAATAGAAATGAAAAATGGGAAAGGACTAACCTTACCATTAATGGAGCACACTCTTTAGTTACAGACAAAAAAGGTAATTTCATAATTGATGACACTGAAAACAATAGGATAATCATTTCAACATCACTTTCGGACTCCTCTATTATAAAATACATTACATCTGTAAATGGAAAACCTCTTAATAGACCACATTCCGTTGTTGTTTCCAATGATGGATATATATATGCAATAGATGCATTAAGATTAATAAAAATAAGCAAGGATTATAAAAAAACAGCTGAGCTATGGTTCAAGCCAGGAGACCTAGGATATGCCAGGTCATTGAAAATGATAGATGGTTACTTGTACGTAATAAACTCCAGCAAGGGCGATCTAATTAAAATAAATGACTTCGATAAAAATAGTTACGAGATAATAAAAACAATTAGCCATAAAATTGATGATGCAGCTGGTTCATATGAAAGAACTGGCCCAATACTCAATGATATTGATAAATTTAAAGGGTGGTATTATGCAAGTAATTACTTTACTTCTTCTTGGTCAAAAAAAACTGATGCAGAAAGTCACAAATTAATAAGATGGAAGACATGGCATGATTTCAAAAAAGGTAATTTCCAAGATGTAAGCTACCTCCTACCAAAGGGGCAGTTACCATATTTTATTCACAATACCGGAGATTCGTTGCTACTAACAACATTCAACCACGAAAACCCTTGTAGTGGAGAAAATGGAATAGTTGTAAAGTAGTTAAAGAAGGTATCACTCCATAAATCACATGGCGAAATGTTAATTTTTTCATTCTGCCATATTTATATCCGATTAACGCGAAGGTGCAGGTTTCAGCACCTTCGCGTTATCATTAATTCGGCGTGACAGAGTCCCGGCGTTCCCCCCTCCGAAAAACAGGTGGGTTCATAAATAGAATTTACTCGCAATATGAATTGAGTGGGTTCCTATGAAAAAATCACGTTTCACTGATAGCCAGAGCTACTTTGTGATGACGGCAGCATCTGACTGCCGTCTCCAGCTTTGATGTACGCTCGCAACTCCTTACGATAATTGCTCCATGCAGTCAGCTCTGCTTTTACCGCTTCTTCCGTTGTGCCGTCGTAATCCTCATCTTGAATCTGCTCGTTTAGGGCATTAATAACAGAGGTAGCATGGTCATACTCAGATTGAGCTGTAGCGATATTTTCGGCTGTATAGTCGACAACTTGGTCTAACAGAACAGGAAGACCATCAGGACCTGGACTGATCACTTTACCTTCTGCTTGTTTAGTTAGCGCGTCCTGCCATCTCGCTTCACTAATCTCGATGAGGTCATCTGGAAGTGCAGGGTAACTAATTCCGTCAGAGTAAAACGCGTTGTTCGATGGTGAGTAATATATTTTCATTGTTACCCTCAATAACCAATCGCTAGCCAAGCAAACTGACCGGCATTAGATTCACTAGAACCAATCGCAGAAAAGAATGTAAATGAAGATTTACTGGCATCTGTATTTATCCCAAAGGTAACCACGGAGGTTGCAGCCTCCGTAATGTCATTCGCTAACACTAATAACCGCTTATTAGGAAAGGCAACCGGCAATGTGATTACTCCGGTGCTATTTCTAACAGTCGCATTCCCCCACTGGACATAAAATTCAGTTTTTACTCCTGCAATTAGCACGGGGACGGTGAAAAATCCGTTGTCAGAAGCTACGCCTTTACCTACCCCTGCTTTGGCTATATCGCCCAAACCAAGGTATGCGAGAAGACCAGCTACATCCTTTCCACTCAAATTAGTAAGCGTATTGTCCAGCGGTTGTTTGCCTGCCAGTGCATTAAGCACTGTTGTTGAAAAGTTAGGGTCATTCCCCAGCGCCGCCGCCAGTTCATTCAGTGTATCCAGTGCCGCAGGGGCAGAACCCACCATTCCTGCAATCGCCGATTTCACAAAAGCCGTAGTGGCAATCTGTGTATTGTTGACCGACTGCGCCGCCGTGGGGGCTGTTGGCGTTCCGGTGAGTGCCGGACTCGACAACGGTGCTTTAAGTGCCAGCGCATTGTTAATGGTGGTACTGAAATTCGGATCATTGTTAATGGCTGCGGCTATTTCTTTCAGCGTGTCCAGCGTGGCTGGCGCACCATTAATAAGGGCCGTCAGTGCCGCCTGTACAAACGCAGTGGTCGCAACCTGCGTGGTATTATTCCCCGCCGCTGGCGTTGGCGCTTTGGGGGTTCCGGTAAATGTCGGGCTGGCTTTTGGCGCGTACTGTGAATGCGGGTCCGGTGCGGCAAGATGTTTTGCCATCTGATCATCCGCGTACACCTTCAGCTCCAGTGCCTTGTCATCCACATACTTGCGGGTTGCCAGCACTACAGCAGGGTCGATTTTCAGGGTGATATTGTCCGTGCTGCTGGTAATCAGCACCATGCGCACGGTCTGAGTGCGCCCGCTACCTTCAGCCAGTTGCGGCTTATAGCTTTCCGGGCAGTTGCCCACGGCAATCAATGCCCCGGACTCATCAAACAAGCCCACTTCACGTATCCACCAACCGCCCTCGTTTTCAGGGATCACCTGTTCGGCAATAATCTGGCTGCTGTTCTGCGGGTCGATATAAAGCATATTCAGCGCAGCCCGGCGTTTCTCATTTACCAGTGCCGTCTGCTTTGCGTCCGGCGTTGGCAATACTCCACCGCCATCGCCCACCGCCATATGGGTAATTTTTAGCGGCACACCGAGCGCGGCGGCGCTGGCAAGTTTCGCCGCGCCAATATCCGTCAGCAGGGTATAAAATTTTGTGCTCATGGATTCAATCTCATTGTGTCAATAACATGGACCGCCCCGCCTTCATGCGCGGTGCCACCGGAAATAATCGTTTCGTTGATATACGGATAGATCGTGATTTCTTCGCCAAGATAGCTGGCGGCTCCCACCCAATGCGGGCCGCTGGTCTGCAGATTGATGGACATGCCGATCATGTGGCGGCTACATGGTTTGGCATCGCTTATCAGTCGCTCAAGTTCCAGATAGGTATCTTCAGTGATGCCCTGGTCCTGCACGCCGATATCCAGGCGAAACGTGCCCGGTGTTTCTCCGGTCTGCCACCACTCAATAATGCGGATCAGGAATCCGAACGGTTCCACCACCCGCCGCACGGCACTGGTGGTTCCTTTATGCTGATGAATATAAAAAGCATCCTTCACTACCTGGCGTTTGACGCTTTCTGTCCAGCCCTCGTCCCAGCGATCCACAGAGAACGCCCAGGCGAGATAAGGCAGGAAGCTGACCGGACAGGTAGCCGGATTCCACAAGTCACGCAGCGGCACCTGCAAATCAGAAATCCCGCTACAGGTTTGCGCCAGTCGGCGCTCCAGTGAAGTTGAACCCGGTGGCAGCAGACTATTCATCCGTTCCTCCGTTGGTTACGCTCCACTGCGTACATGATGCCGCCTGTGTTTTGTTCAGGACCACATCCGCCAGCGGAGAAGCCAGTTCCACACGTTGAACACCCTCAACATGCAGAGCAGCAAAGATGGCGCTACGGCGAATATCCCGACCAAGCCTCGTCTGGCTGGCAATGTACTTCTGCAGACTGGCTTTTGCCGCTGCCATTACCGGCTCTGCTTCCGGTCCCGGATAGAGAAAAATGGTGGCTTCCACGCGATACGGGATGATTTCTGCGCTGCGAACCGTCAGACGGTCAGCCACCGGGCGGACGTTCTCACTGTTCAGAGCTTTTTCCACCACGTCCAGCAGGTCTTTTTCTGCAGTTCCATCGCCTTCGCGGCTAAGGACAGTCAGCACCACCTCTGCAGGTGCCGGGCTGGTTGCACTGGCATCCGCCACCCGACCGTCGGCGCTTCGGGCATGAAATTCATAAGCTGCAGTTGGCCCCGCAACAGAAAGCCCTTCAAAGGCTGCAGGCACACGCAGGCGTAACGCTTCATCGCTTTCCATCACAGCTGCAACGGGCGGCACAGCATCATTATCAGCAGGCGTCACCGTCAGGCGTGTCACGTTGTAGTTGGCAGCGAGCTGGTCAAGATCGCCGCCCATCGCGTAAGCCACCATCACCGCCTGCGCGGCTTCGTTAATGCGCTGGCGCAGAAGCAACTCACGGTAAGCGTTCTCCTGCAACAATTTAGTGACGGGTTCAGATTCCAGTTCCAGCGTGCGGATCACTGCTTCCTGCTCATCTTTCGGATGAAGCGCCACAAATTCTGCCTTGCGTTCGGCAAGCAGCGTCTCAAAGTCCGGCACATCCACAATCTGCGGTGCAGGCAACTGCGAAAGGTCAATCACTGCCATTCTCTGCTCCTGTTGATACGGAAAGGGACACAGGCACACCGTTATTCCGCCGCCCGGTCAGCTCCACCACCATTGAACCGTCAAAATTGCTGTTGATGGTGATGGAATCCAGCGTCAACCGTGGCTCCCAGCGACTCAGCGCCACATACACTGCCGACATGACCTGCAGGCGTAATGCCGGATTTTGTGGCTGATCTATCAGTGCCGACAGCAGGGAACCATATTCCCGGCGGGCAATACGGCTACCCTGCGGTGTCAGCAGAATGTCCCGCACCGACTGGCGCAGATGATCAATATCAGTAATGACTTTGCCGCTGGTATTGTTCATCCCGCTATAAAGCGTCATACCGGGCCTCCGGTTGTATCGCCGCCTTTCAGGACGCCAGTATGCTGATGCGCATCAACCACGATCCCGTTAGAACTCATCGCTCCGCCGCCCTGGGTAACGCCACCATTGATCACCACTTCGCTGTTAATGCGCGTGCGGTCAGCCTCCAGTACAAACTCACTGGTTTTCATGGTGATGTTGTCAGCAGCCTCAATGACCATTGATTTGATGCCCCTGACATACCAGCGCCCGGTGGCGGGTTCGTATTCAAACCAGCCACCGTCAGGATGTTCTGTCACGCAGGCGTCCGCCGACGTCGACGGTGGTGCGAACTGATTCGAATAGACAGCGGGCAGCGCAAAGGCGGTTTCCAGATTGCCGCCCAGACTCAGCAGCACCACCTGCTCACCTTCCGATGGTCGCCACCATGTACGGGCATTCCCGGCACGCAGCGTCAGCCAGCTGATCCAGTTGGTTTCAAGCTCGCCCGTTTTCACCCGGCAAAGCCAGTTTTCCCTGTCCACTTCGGTGACTACCCCTGTGCGGATCAGGTTGGTGATAAGGCGCATGATTTCGGTTAATTGTGCGTTCATAGGGAAAGGTTGCCATCAGGGGAAGAAAGGCGGCAGTGCTGCAACTTGTATCAGTGCTGATACAAAGATCACCCCGCCAGCCATTGCAGAATCATGTCGCGGGTCATTGCCTCAACATCATCATTTACACCCAGCAGGCGGCGCTCTGCGTAACGGACCTCCGGTCCTTTGCGACTGACGCGATCACGCAGGCCGTAATGGTGAACACAGGCAATACGCTGCACCTTGCCTTCAAACTGTACGCTGGCAGAGTCGGCGCTGGCGGCAGTTTTCAGGTATTTTGTGGTGCGCAACTTTGCAAACATCTGACGTTTGATGCGGCCTTTTTTGCTGCGTGCTGTTACCCTGCGCGGTTCATAACTGCTGCCATCTGGATTGCGCTGCATCCTGATATTCTGCTGCTGTGTCCGGCGCAGTTCCTGCGCCAGCTGGCGCATCATGCGGCTTCTCGTGGCTGGTTCCAGATTCGCCAGCAAGGCACTCAGCCAGTCGTCCACCTTCTGCAGTTCAGCCACGTTTCACCGTCCACATTTCTTCAGGTTCATCGGGTTCTGCTACAGCTTCAACGCTCGACACACTGCCGTCAGTACTGACCAGCACACGTTCCGTCAATTGCAGGTTAAGGCTGATATCACAGACATCGTTGCGCAAAATATCCACCTCAAAGGTGAATAGCTTTTCCCGTAACGCCGGGTTATTGATGGCATCGGGCTGGTTATCCCGAAGCCACAGTAAAACCGGGGCCATCAACAGATTCTGGTCGCCGCTGAAATCCTCAACCACCACGTTCAGGGTGTAACGATACTCCCATGACATGGAGCTGGCCCCTGTAGCAACCAGCGAACCGTTATCCACAAACAGATGCAGTTTGTCCGGGTTATTGCGGACATAAGGCACCGCTTTATTGAGGGCGTGGCGCAGGGATTGTGGTTTGTTCACTATTTCGCTCCTGACACGCAATAATCATGTCCACTTTATCTGCACAGACCGCCCAGGCGGCCTCAGTTTCATCCAGCAACGCATTCAGATCACCGTTAGTGCGCGGTGCTGCCTGCTCCAGCCGACACGGCGTCACTCGCGGACAACCACTGACGGTAAGCTGCACCTCCGGTGAGTGCCGGACGTTCCCGCAGCCGGATAATGTCAACAGGCAAAGGAGTATCAGCCCAGTGGCGTAAATCCTCGTTCTCACGTTTCAGTTCCTCAATCCGGCGTTGTCGTTGTCTCAGCAGTGCGCTGGTCTGTTCTGCTTCGGCATAGAGCCGCGCCTGCTCCCGGTTATTGGTTTCAGTCAGAATGGACAGGCTGATAAGCTGGCTGTTGCTCTTTGCCAGTGCCTGGCTTTTGCTCTGCAGCTCGTCCGCCTGCGTGCTGATGGTCCGGCTGGCATCAGCCAGCCGCCACGTCTGCCAGCCCAGCGCCACCAGTAATAACGCCAGCACAACCAGCAGCAACCGGTTCATGCTGCTACCTGTTGCGCCATCTGGTTACGGGTGATCCAGAAGGCAATAACGGTCAGCAGATAAAGGACCAGGGTAATGGTCCACCCCGTCCAGGCGAGACTGACAACAATCAGCAATCGCATCACCCAGCTGATAAATACGTTTTCTTTTCGGGTAATGGTCTTCAGCAAAGATGCCCTCAACTCCTGCCAGAGCGGGCCGTTCTTAATTAACGCAGCCAGTGCTACCGGAATTGCCACCCATGTCAGCAGACAGGCTACCCAGACACCGGACGCTGCCAGTACCGGAAAAATCCCCTGCGGATACACCATTGCTGCGATCAACAGCGCCATCCATAACATCAGAAACAGCCCGCTGATTAATTTCTTTTTCATTTCAGTTTGCTCCCTGTAAGCACCAGGCCATCTCCCGCGCACGGCGGTTATCCAGCCCCTGATTAAAAATACCTTTCACATAAACCCAGCGCGGCAACTGTCGGCACGCATCCGCCCAGCGCCGCTGGTTGAGTAATTTCACCAGCGTGGAACTGCAGGCATTGCCCGTTCCCACGTTGAAGGCAAACGACACCGCAGCGTCATACACCTTCTGCGGCGGCTGTTGCTTCACACACCTTTCCAGCGCCCGCTCCACACGCAGCACGTTAGAGATCAGCCCTTCCGCTGCCTGTCGTTCCGTAATGGTTTTGCCGGGAATGACGCCAGACGTATTACCAATGCCGTCGGTCCAGACACCCGCGCTGCACTGATACGGCTGCAGACGACAGCCTTCGTAATCGGCAATCAGTTTCAGCCCCTCCACGGAGGTGTGAAGCTGCTGAAAACCCGGCAGCGTGGCAGCAATAGCCAGCACGGCCCCGACAAGGCAGCGTTTAACGATTGATGGATTCATAGTCCTCCCGCGAGATCTGCCCGTCGCGCAGAAGCTGGTAGGCTTTGTGTTTGTAGTACCAGTTGATAGCCAGCATCAGCACACCGATCATCAGGCCGCCCAGCGTTGAGGCATCCTTGATGGACAAATCGCCCAGCCAGGCCAGCACGACGGCGATGCAATACGTGATAAAGGCGCTGATTCGCTCAAGCGTCATAATTCAGTCCCATAGCTGGACGGTCTGCACGGTGGTGGTTGTCGGAATGTCCGGCAGCTCCACCTGCAGCCCGTGAGGTAAAAAGGGGCCGTATTCGGCAAGCCCCGGATTTGCCTTCAGTACCTGCTCCGTGACACCCTGCGTGCGCCCGTAATGACGCCAGCAAAGTGCGTCCACCGTGTCATACTGATGCGCACGCACTTTCATCAGATAAGCTCCACTGTGCAGTGCGGCGCATCCTGCACCCGGCTGATGGCCCAGCGGGCGTCACGCCATAAATCACCGCTTGCTTCCGCCAGTTCCTCGCCTCGCTTCGCACCGGATGCCGTGGCGTCATAGTCCTGGTAACGTTCGTTGAGCATGGCGCGTGCCCAGCAGTAAACCGCGTTGAAATAGTGCTGAATGCGCTCGCTTTTGCCGTCCAGTTGTTCCGCCGGGACCTCTGCCAGCGAGGCATATCCCAGCATCTGCTGACGTCTGCGAAACTCATACAGCTCTGCGTTGACCTCCGAAATTGCCGACAGCGCAACCTGTTTTAAACGCGGCTGCGTCACCGTGCCGTCAGTGCGCATCACGCTGCGAAACTCCGACAGGTCCACATCAGGCCAGAACGGCGTATTTCTGATGATTTCCGCCTGTTCCGGTGCCTGTTCTGGCGCAACAAACTTCATGCTGCTTTCTCCTGAAATAAAGGGCGGTGGACGGGGTTTTGATGTGGCAGTGCCTTTCGCCACCCCGTGCCGCCCGTGCGCGGGGGCACGTTCTGTCAGCGGCTGTCATTGCGCAGTCTGCGCTCCAGCTGCTGTTTGTCTTTTTTCACGCCACAGCGGGGATCGAGCTGTAACGCATGGTTGAGATGATTAAGGGCGGAAGCCGGATTACTTTCACTCAGGACAGCGCCAATCGCTTTATGCAGACGCGCCCGTGACTGGTCCGGCATATCCAGACCGTCTGTCAGCTCCAGCGTCTGCAGCAACAGATCGGCATCAAAGCCGGTAGTGGCAAGCATTGCGCTCTGTGCCGCGTCTGCCATTTCCTCTGCCAGCACGGTCTGCACGTTGCGGTTACCCAGCGGCATCACCCAGCCATGACGCAGGGCATGACGCCCGATCTCCAGCGCCCCGGCATAATCTCCGGCATCAATACGCCACAGCATCACGTACATCAGCACGTCATCCTGTTGAGCGCCTCCGGCAGCCAGAACACCCTCCGCCCAGGCGGCGTACTTCGGCAGCAGCTCCACTTTGATTTCCGCTTTTTTGACCGTGGACTGAACACCCTTGAGACGGCGTCGGTCTTCCGCCAGTTGCAGCAGCATCAGGTCATAGCCCGACGCGTGGCGAACGCTGCCGCCCTCACGGGCGGCCTGTTCAGCCTGAACGCGCAGGCGATGCTGCCGTGCGGGACTCAGGCTCATGGATTACGCTCCGGTTTCTGCTGCGGCGGCGCTGAAGTCGCCAATCTGGATGTTTTCCACCAGTGCGGCGCAGCGGTAGTCCTCAACCACATAGGCTTCGTTAACGGATTCAAAGTTTTCAATCCGGTCACGTTTCGGGTTGTCGATAACTGAACGGCGGCGGGTATCCTCCTGCCAGTAGATGGACAGGTTATCCAGACGGGTGATCAGCAGCGCATTCGGCGGGAAGAACGGCGCACGCACGGCCTGCAGGCCACCCATGCGTTTCTGGCTGATGATCATATCTGCAGCCAGTTTTTCACTGTTCTCCTGCTCTTTGTTGACCAGCGGGAAATACTTGTCAGACAACAGTTCACGACCGCAAATCACCACCAGATCGTCATCGTCCTGGTAGACCACGTCGATAAGCTCATTAACGGCATCCATCACCACGGCGTCCAGGTTGGCATATTCGCCACCTTTACCGACTTTCACCGCGCCCGGTGTGGTTTCACCGCCCGTGGTGGTGCTGCCCATGACGTGATCCGGTGCATCCTCACGGATTTTCTGTAACCAGCCTTTGTTCACATCCTGCAGCAGCGGGTTTTCGCTACGGTTGGAGGTTTTCGCACGCTTCACGCCGTTAAAGCCGATCATGATGCGGTCCAGTGCCTGACGTTTCACGATGGCGTCACGGATACGCACCTGGAAATCCTGAAACTTCGCCCACAGGTCCAGCTTCGCGTAGGTCAGTACCGTGTCAAAGTTGGTCTGCTCGCATTTGTATTCCACATCGACCATCAGCGTAGGATCGACAGGTTCACGCTCTTTCGCGGTGGTGTCAGTGGTTCCGGCAATGGTGCTGCCAACACCCAACCCCAGCAGCTGACCGGACTGCTCAGTCACTGGCGTGACGTTAATCAGCGTCAGGAAAGCGGCGGACTGCTGGATCTGGTCTTCCAGCGTCTGCTGTACAGACGGCTCCACGGTGAACTTGCTGGACAGTTCTTCAACTGCCACACCGTTCAGACGCGCCAGCTGCTGCAGGTAAGCGTTAAAAGCAAAGCGGGTATTCTTCTTCATCGGGTTTTGTGCTCCATCAGCAATTGGTCAGAGTGTCAACGGGGGCGTTACCGCCTGTTGCACGCTGGCGGTAGTCCTGGCGGCTGTCTTCATGACTCAGCTTGTCCACCAGTTCGTTAAAGGCGGTTTGCTGTACCTGCAGGGCAGTCTCCAGCTCAGACAGGCGTTCTTCCTGCTCAGACAGGGATTTTTCGGTGCGTGCGCTCAGGTTCTGCTGCTCAGTGGCGACCAGCTCCACGGCCTTATGCACATCAGAGAACCGGGCGTCATCGGACTGCTCTTTTTTGGTAAACAGCGCCGTGACGCGGGCAAACAGGGACGGTTTGTCGTCCTGGATTTCTTCCAGTTCGATCACCGTTTCCTCTGCAGCGGTAAAGAGATTGGCAGGATTCTGCTTGCGGTTTGCCAGTGGGTTATGGGCTGCACTGGCGCTGAATGTCAGCATTTCAGTGCCCAGACTGGCAGGGTCATCAGTGGCAGCCAGGCCGACCAGGTAGGCTTTGCCCGTATCAGCGAACTTCGGGCTGACTTCCATAGAGGTGAATAATTTCTGGCCTTTTTTCACCAGTTCCACCAGGGACTCCGTTGGCTCAACGTCGGCATACAGCGCCATCTTGCCTGCCAGCGGACCTTCCGTGATTTCTTCAGCAAACAGCGCCGTCACCTTGCCGTAGCGGTTAAAGGTGCTGTCCGGCAGATAAGACTTGATGTGCTCAAGGTTAATCAGCGCGGTATACACCGCCGGGTTGTAGCTGGCTGCCATCTGTTCCAGCCATTCACGCTGGATTTCGCGTCCGTCGGTGGTGGCACCTTCCACCCCGATGCGAAAACGCTTTGCTTTCACTGTCATGAGCCGTGCTCCGTTAGAAAAAACTTACTGGAGCCTTATGGTTGCGGTGATGGGGGCAGTGAAACAATGCGCGGTATTTGTACCGACAACCACACAAACCGCAGGCGGGGAAAGCCTTCATTCAAGGCTGTAGGTTTGTGCCATGAACACCACACTGACACCCGCAGATCTCGATCCCCGTCGGCAGGCCATGCTGCTGTACTTTCAGGGATACCGCGTCGCCCGCATTGCTGAAATGCTGGGCGAGAAAGTTGCAACTGTTCACAGCTGGAAAAAACGCGACAAGTGGGGTGACTATGGGCCGCTGGATCAGATGCAGCTCACCACCGCCGCACGCTACTGCCAGCTCATTATGAAGGAGCACAAAGAAGGGAAAGATTTCAAAGAAATTGACCTGCTGGCGCGCCAGTCGGAGCGCCACGCGCGGATCGGCAAGTTTAACAATGGCGGCAACGAAGCCGACTTAAACCCTAACGTCGCCAACCGCAACAAAGGCCCACGCCGTCAGCCGGAAAAGAATGTTTTCACCGATGAACAGATTGAGAAGCTGGAAGAAATCTTCCATTCCTCCATGTTCAACTACCAGCGCCACTGGTGGGAAGCCGGAAAAACCAACCGCATCCGCAACCTGCTGAAGTCACGCCAGATCGGCGCGACCTTCTATTTTGCCCGTGAAGCCCTGATTGACGCCCTGCTTACCGGACGTAACCAGATTTTCCTTTCTGCCAGTAAGGCTCAGGCCCACGTCTTTAAACAATACATCATCGACTTCGCCAAAGAAGTCGAGGTGGAGCTGAAAGGCGATCCGATGGTGCTTCCTAACGGAGCCACGCTTTACTTCCTCGGCACCAATGCCCGCACGGCCCAGAGTTATCACGGCAACCTGTATCTGGATGAATATTTCTGGATACCGAAATTCCAGGAGCTGCGCAAAGTGGCTTCCGGGATGGCTATTCACAAAAAATGGCGACAAACCTATTTTTCCACGCCATCCAGCCTGACCCACAGTGCTTATCCGTTCTGGTCCGGTGCGCTGTTCAACCGTGGACGCAACAAAGCTGACAAGGTGGACATCGACCTGTCCCACAGCAATCTGGCCCCCGGCCTGCTGTGCGCAGACGGGCAATACCGCCAGATAGTCACCGTGGAAGATGCGGTGCGCGGCGGCTGTAACCTGTTCGACCTCGACCAGCTACGCTTGGAGTACAGCCCGGACGAATACCAGAACCTGCTGATGTGCGAGTTCGTGGACGATCTCGCGTCCGTGTTCCCGCTCAGCGAACTGCAGGCGTGCATGGTGGACAGCTGGGAAGTCTGGACCGACTTTCATGCACTGGCCCTGCGCCCGTTTGGCTGGCGCGAAGTGTGGATCGGTTATGACCCGGCAAAAGGTACGCAGAACGGCGACAGCGCCGGATGCGTGGTGGTGGCACCGCCAGCCGTGCCAGGCGGTAAGTTTCGCATTCTTGAGCGTCACCAGTGGCGCGGGATGGACTTCCGCGCCCAGGCTGACGCCATCAAAAAACTGACCGAACAGTACAACGTGACCTATATCGGTATCGACTCAACCGGCGTCGGTCACGGGGTTTACGAGAACGTGAAAGCGTTCTTTCCTGCCGTCCGGGAGTTTGTCTACAACCCCAACGTTAAAAACGCCCTGGTACTCAAGGCCTACGACATTATCAGCCACCGCCGTCTGGAGTTTGACGCCGGACATACCGACATTGCGCAGTCATTCATGGCAATCCGTCGCGCCACCACCGCCAGTGGCAACCGCCCGACCTACGAAGCCAGCCGCAGCGAAGAAGCCAGCCATGCCGATCTGGCATGGGCAACCATGCACGCACTGTTTAACGAACCGCTGCAGGGCGAGTCCGCCAATACCAGCAATATTGTGGAGATTTTTTGATGAAAGAACATATCGCGCCAGGCGAAACCGTAACTGCAGAAGAAACTAAAAAACCCGTTGCGGAGGCTTTCAGCTTCGGTGATCCCATTCCTGTACTGGACCGCCGCGAACTGCTGGACTATGTGGAATGCGTACAGATGGATCGCTGGTATGAGCCGCCCGTCAGCTTTGACGGACTGGCGCGCACCTTCCGCGCCGCCGTGCACCACAGCTCCCCGATCAGTGTTAAGCGTGACATTATCAGCAGTACCTATATTCCACATCGCCTTCTCAGCCAGCAGGCATTTACTCGTTTTGTGCAGGACTATCTGGTTTTTGGTAACGCCTACCTGGAGAAACGCACGAACCGCTTTGGTGAAGTTATTTCGCTGGAGCCTGCACTGGCAAAATACACCCGACGCGGGCTTGACCTTGAAACATACTGGTTTGTGCAATACAGCCTGACGACACAGCCGTATCAGTTCACAAAAGGTAACGTCTTCCACCTGATGGAGCCGGATATCAACCAGGAGATTTATGGTCTGCCGGGTTACCTTTCTGCCATTCCGTCAGCTCTGCTCAACGAATCCGCCACGCTGTTCCGCCGCAAGTATTACATTAACGGCAGCCACGCAGGCTTCATCATGTACATGACCGACGCCGCACAGAACCAGGAGGATGTGAACAACATCCGCAAGGCAATGAAAAGTGCTAAAGGACCGGGCAACTTCCGCAACCTGTTTATGTACTCGCCTAACGGCAAAAAAGATGGCATTCAGATTATCCCGTTGTCGGAAGTCGCGGCGAAGGATGAATTTCTGAACATCAAGAACGTTAGCCGCGATGACATGATGGCGGCTCACCGCGTACCGCCGCAAATGATGGGCATCATTCCCAACAACACTGGCGGCTTTGGGGATGTGGAAAAAGCGAGCCGTGTCTTCGTCCGCAATGAACTGATGCCCCTGCAAAAGCGACTGCAGGAGCTGAATGACTGGCTGGATGAAGAGGTTATCCGTTTTGAAGCCTATGACTTAGGACTTAAGGGCAAACGAAGCTGACATACTCATAACATCAATAACCGACCAACTCTCACAACGCCTCAGCAGCATTCTGCGGGGCGTTTCTTTTTGCCCTGACATCCCCCCCCCTCCACTAAATGAGGCCGCCAGCGGGCCAGAGGCTGTGCCGGATTTTGGCCATTTTACCCCGTTGCGCGCGCTCGTATCCCCGCCACGCCTGCCCGCTTTATGTAGTGGTTTTCATGCACCTGCATGATCTACGCAAAAGCCCGCCAGTTCTGGCGGGCCTTAGCAAAAACGATCCTCAAACGATCATGCGATCTCATGCGGCATAGACATGCACTACAGAGCTAACGCCTCGCAAGGGCTCGTTGTTCAACCTTGCTGACGCCAGAAGCAAGTTCAGACGCCAGCAACGTTTCTTAATGCAGCCAGCTGTCGTCTTCCCACACCTTCTGCATAATTTTCATCACTTGTTTTCTTTCTTCGTCCAGTTGCAGTCCGGTTAGTTCCACACCGTTAGAGCTACCTTTGCGAATGCGAATTACCGTTTTGGGATACAGGGGGCGCAGATTGCGGTAAAGCTCGGATTCAAGGGCGTCCAGGGTAGACTGGCTAATCTTCTGCTCTTTATCGATCATTATTTCAATGCGCATAAAAGTCACCTCAGCTGATGACATCCATTGAGCGGTTGTATTCGTGGGTTCTGATTTTTGCCATGAGTTCATCAGTCAATTCAGAAACCCACTGCAGAGCCAGCCCCTTCTCTTCATCACTACACTCACTAGCCGCTACAAGCTTAAGAAAAAAATCAATGCGCTGGAGCTTCAAAGACTCCAAAAAATAGTCCTGCATCTTTCCTCCTATGACACCACACGCAACACTGTATGTATAACCACTGTTTATATTTACAGTATATAATAATCTTACTGATGTAAAACGTTTTTTTACGTTCATCAGCCTGATATGCCTGGTATTATTAAGAGCACGAATTGTTAATCCGCGTAATTAATACAGGTTCCGCCACTGATCATCTTCCTGCAAACGCTGGTTCCGATAGAAGATACGCAGGCCTGCTCCTGACGGAATACTGCCTCCGCGAAGGAGTAAATCGACCTCTTTCTCGCTGCCATCAAATCCTCTGGACTTCAGCTCATACACGAGCTGCAGTCGCTGATGGTCTGTAATTCGCTGTTTGTAGTCTTTACGCCGTTTCGGTTTCACCAGGCGTAACCTTGCTGCCAGTTCCCGGCGCTCTTTTTTGCTCATACTGTGCAGGTAATCGTGCAACTCCTTGTCATCCATGCTGGTAATGTCCGTTCTGGGGTCCCCATTAGCTGATTTATCTTTCTCCTGTTGGTTCAAATTTTCAGCAAGGGGACAGTTATTGCCACGAGTCCAAGGGGCGCAAGCGCCCTGGTCGGCTGCCGCCTCCTGAACGTCAACGGCTTTACGAACCATTTTCCACTTCACTGCATGAGTGCAGATCTTGCCCTCTGCAATGGGTGACCAGATGCCATAAATACGAATGCCGTGATCGCCATAGGCGGTCGGCTCTTCGTTGATTTCATAAGCGGTTCTGATGAGGTGATATTTACGGGGAACCAGTACGCCGCCCTGCTTCATGATGTAGGTGGCAAAACAACCAGCATCAGCAGCAGCCAGGATGGCATCAAGGCGCGGGTTATCCAGTACCGGCGCACCTGCTTTTTTGTCCCCCTGTTGCCTTGCCGCCTGACCAGCCAGCAATCGCAGTTCACGGTAAGCCTGACGCCCCGGAATGCCAAAGAAGCGGAATTGCTGAACACGATGCAAAGACGCCCAGGCATTCACGTATTCAGCGTTATCACGCAGAGATTTACCCGTTTCCTTGCTGATCTCGCCAGCCAGACCACGCCCGTCAATGTTCTTACTGATGTATTTCGCTATGTAGCTTGTCGGCGTTCCTTTGCGCGGGTTAATCAGCTCAGACTTAAAGCGCGGCCCCGTGTTATTGCCCAGCTCCTCGCGGTCTTCACGGATAGCAAACTTACGCAACAATGCAGTAATGGCGCGGCGGTCTTTTTTGCGCATGAAACACAACAGGTGCCAGTGAACTGTGCCGTCGTGATGCGGCTCAGCCACCCGCACGCCATACCAGCGCAACCCGGCTTTGTGCATCGCCTTACGAAATGCAGCAAACATACCGACCAGATAATCGCTGCTTTGTCTTACCGTCGCATTTGTCCAGGTCGGGTTGGGCCTGCCGTTATTTAGCGTGGAATGGAAACGTGACGGACAGGTGATGGTGTAGAAAACGGCGCAGTCACCGCGCATTTCCGCGATAAGCTCCAGACCTTTAACACAGGCCATCATCTCATTGCGGCGATGCGCAGGGTTGCTGCTGCTGGCGTTTACCACATCCTCCATGTCCAGCGTGTCGCCGTCTTCGTTCACCAGTTCATGAGAACGGAAAAACTCCAGCGACTTACGGCGCTGCTCACGTTTATGCAACACGGCTTCATAGCTGACATAGGGAGATGCTTTTTTGCTGACAAGGCAGACAGCACGCAACTGCTCTTCCCGCCATTCGCAACGCATCTTCCATAATTTCCGGTACCACCAGTCGGCGCACAACATACGCGCCAGCGAACCCGGAATGAGTTCATAGGGCACGGGTTTGCGGCGGTTTCTTTTCCGGCGGAGTTGCTCAAACGCAGGCGGGATAACATCCAGTCGCAGGGTTTCTGCTGCCACCTTTTCCCATGTCTTGCGGATTTCTTCCGGCTTAACATCATCGGAGGCGTACAAATCACCACAAGCGGCATCAAGACACATGCTCATATGCGCAGCGACAAGGGTGGACAGGCGTTTCACCTGATCCTGACTCATTTCAGGCAGGATAAGCAGGCCGTCCAGCCCTTCATGGCTTGCCATAAAACGAAAAGATGCAGATAGCTGGCTGTCGCGTACATGCTCCAGTCGTTCCAGACATGGCTTAATCGTCTCACGTAAATAGCGGGAATAAGCCTTTGGCTTGCCCAGGCTGCTGAAGTATTCAATACGTTGCATCAGCGGCTTGCTGATATGGGAAGGCTGGGCGTTGACGTCCGCCAGAATGACCATATCCGGATTAAAACGCTGCTGCTCATGCGCCAGCTTTGCCCGACTAATGAGCTTATCCTGCTCCATTTCGCGCTGGACAGGATCACGGGATTCATTAAAGAAATAACGCTCCCAGACCTGATCACTCAGTGCCTCTCGGCGCAGCTGTTCCTGCTCGTTATCGGCAGCGTACAGAGTGATCAGGTTTGAAAGCGTAGAAACCGGCGCAACTTCCGCCGGGTCCAGATAAGGGTTAATGGCCTTTTTCGGGCTGTTCCATGAGAACGATGCGGCAGCCTCGTTAAAGCCGCAGCAGTTGTTCATATCGGCATGGCTCATGCACGTACTCCGTACACGGCAGAACTATCCACGCCACGCGAATAATCAAATCCCACCCAGCAGCGCGGCCCGGAAACAGCAATGATTTCTGTTGCTGATTTACCCTCGCCAGCTGCCACACCGATGCTGCGTTTTACCTTGATATAGTGGTGAGTAAAATTGCGATACAGCGAACGGATCAGGGATGTGTCACTGTTAGAAACAATGACCGGATGTCCTTCTGATGACCGATGTTCAAGAACGGATGCCAGGTGATACTGGTCATCTTCAGTGAAGCCGTCAGCGTGATAGCCGGAAAACGTACCGTCATAAGGCGGATCGCAATACACCACATCCCCCGCCTTCAACACCGCCAACGTTTCATCAAAGCTGGCGCAGATAAACGTTGCTCGCTGGGCCTTTTCTGCAAATGCGCGAATTTCTTTTTCAGGGAAATACGGATTTTTATAATTACCGTAGGGAATGTTGAAATGCCCGCTCTTGTTATAGCGACATAACCCACGGTAACCGTGACGATTGAGATACAGGAAATATACCGCTTTCATGAAATCAGTAATTTCAGTGGAGTAATTAAACTCCTGCCTTATGTTGTAATAAGCCACCTCCCTGTTTGCTTCCTCAAATAAAACTCTGGCGCGAGATATAAACGATTCACAATCAGCGGCAACCTTTTTATAGAGGTTGATTAAATCAGGATTAATATCCGCAACCAGATAGCTGGGGTAATCCGTCTCCATCATCACAGCACAGGAACCCGCGAAAGGTTCAACCAGTCGCGGGCCAGCAGGAAGGTGTTTTTTCAGTTCGGACATAATGGCGGTTTTATTTCCCGCCCATTTCAGGATGGTGCTCATACAGCACCTCCTGCAATAACATATCCTAAAGCTTCTAATGGGGTTAATGGGCGAATTGATAGCATCACCCATTGTTCTGAAACTGACATGACGTCATTAACCGGAAGCACATGAGAGATAACAGCGGCCCATTCCCTACCCGTAAATACGCCATGCTTCCATTCGCAAAGAGAAAGAACATCACCAACTTTATAGCCACGATCGTCTTTACGAAGTTCAGCCGTCTTTTGACCTGCAACCACAGCGTTGAAATACTTAGGTGCAATTTTTAATTGATGGATACGCACTGCCCTTGTCATACAGCACCTCCGTTGTAGTGCTTGCCTTTCAGCTCTGCGATTTCCTGACAGGTAATGCAAAGCTGCACACCCGGAATGGCGCGGCGTCGTGCTGGCGGAATTGGTGCTTCACATTCAATGCAAAGTACGCGGGATACGCCCGGCGTTTTGGTACGGGCAGCACAGATATGGCGCTGGCGTTCTTCTTCAACGCGCTGCTGTACGAGATCCATTGCATCAGCCATTAGTGGACCTCCTGCGCTTCGTTCTGGATTGCTTCAGCGGTCACACGCAGCAGTTCTGCTGCTTCGACGTGGTTTAGCTGGCGGGATGTAATATGACACGCAAGGCTATCAAGGCGGGCAGCCATTGCCTCAGCCCTTGCCCGACGTTCTTCCAGACGAGCCTCTGTCAGTAAAATATTAAGTCCTGCGTCATCCGGTCCGGTTTTAGTCGAGAGGGTTTCAATATTACGCATAATCAATTCTCCTGAATTTAGATAAAGGGATGCCCGGCGGGTTTACGCCATTAATTTCATTAATTGGTTAATTCGGCATGGTTAGCCGTCTGGGAAATAAGCTCACCACTGCACGAAAATGATTCATTACTTTAATCAACTCCCGCTTTTCGTCAGTGGTCAGCTCATTAATGCTGATGCTATGACGTTCAGCTGGAATTTTTGCTATAAAGAATATAGCAGCCAGTGCCCGTTTATTTCTTTCATAATTAACATCCCGTGGATCACGTATATCTTTAATAAACCGCTCAAGCTCTGGCTCAATATTCAGGCCAAATACTTTCGCCCTTAATTCCGCAATATGATTAAGTCCATTCAGGCGTTCACCTGGGCTTAATGGAACAGTCGCCGCAGCGCCATTAATTGCCATAATTCATATCCCCAAAACGCAACTATCGCTCTTTGTTCTTACGGTAACGCTCAAGAGGAGATATATTTTTTCGTATCATCTCTTTAACCTGCTCTCCCCGTAAAAACGTCCCATCCTTTAGCGTGAAAAAGTAACTGCCATCGCCCGACAACGACGGATAACAACAGAGCAAATCATCTTCAGGTACTGAATAACTCTCCCCTCTGTAACGAAACTGATAAACCACTTCACTTTCCGCTGCATACATTTTGACTTTCTCCGTTTCCCCGTGGTCAATTCAGACAGCAATTCATCTTGTGAACGGCACGGATGCCAGCGTTTACCATCCTCACCCATGATCCAGCCGTGACCGTAGTGCATTGCCGGGCTTTGTTTTACCAGCAGCGATGCAAATGATGGTTCTTTCGTCAGCATAAGCACCTCACAGCAAACCGAATGAAGCACCGAGGCCAGTCACGGTATCAACTGCACTCGCCATCGCAGGATTAGCCTGTAAACGGGCCTGCAATGAAACAGCCGCCAGCGCCATCAGTCGTGTTACAGAGTTAATGCTGCTGATAGCATCACGACGACCTGCACTGGTTTTTACATCGCCAGATACCGCACCTGCAGCAACACGCCCGATCTCTGCGGTTGCACTCATGACGTAATGTGGCAGTTTCTCTTTTGCCACCTCATTAATCGGTACGCATGGCAGGCAGTGAATCTGAGCCAGAAAACCATCTACCAGCGTTGAATCTTCAGTCAGATCGGTGAGTAACCAGATTTCTGGCGCTGTGAGCTGATGCGGTTGATCTGGGTTGAGTTTGTTTCGCAGTGTCTGAACATTCATTCCTGCACGTTCTGCCAGCTTCGCCATATTGTGGCGTAGTGCAAAAGCTCTACAGGCTTCATCAAAATGCGGATGTTTGGAAATCTTGTAATCAAACATGCTGCCCCCTTAGAAAGTTCTCATAATTGAACTTAGCCACCAACGATGACATTAAAATTGAAATTGGATTGGCCCATGTTTTTCCTGACTTGTTCCTTTTTGTACTCAAGGTAACGTATACATACTCTGTCTTTCGGTTTTTCCTTTTTTTCCAAGAATTTAGCGAGCTTACCATTATGAATCATTTGATATACCGAACCGCGAGAGCGGCCTTCCCATTCCGCGAACTCTGCAGGTGTCGCCATCACTTTTGGTACACGAATTGAAATGTCGTTGCTCATAGTGCAGTATCTCTCGATTAAGGTTTGGTTTATGTCGTTTTATCTTGTTTTATTAGATTCAATATTTGATACATCGAGATACTACGATCCAATATTTGATACGTCAATAGGATTAAGAAATGATACAGGTAAAAGCTGGCGAGAATACAGGGGGAAGAGAGGCTATCCATAGACTAATGGCAGCCTATGATTTCAAGTCCAGACAGCAACTTTGCGATCACTTAGGCGCATCAAAAAGCACTATGGCAAACAGATACTTAAGAGATAGCTTTCCCGCAGAGTGGGTGATTCAGTGCGCCTTGGAAACAGGAGTTTCTTTACTGTGGCTAACCACCGGACAAGGCGAACCAGGTTCAAACATTGACCCTAAAAAAAATATCAATTCTGTGAACTCCAGCAGGGTTAAACCTCTTTCTGAGCTTGTATCTCCTGAAATTGACAAGGCAACTCTCAACGGTGGTTTATTGGTCGATGCTGGAAAAGCAATCATTGATAGCAGCATACTCCCCTCAGACTCAAGCAACCTGCTGCTGGTGAGTACTTCTGGTGATTCTTATTTAATAGATCGCAACCAAACACCACCAGTAAATGGTACGTGGTTAGTGGACATCGACGGGATAAAAAGCATTGTAAAATTGACACGACTCCCGGGAAACAGATTAGTAGTGCATCAGGATGATTCATCGTTTGAGTGCGAACTGGATGACATTGAGGTAATAGGTCGCGCACTGAAAATCATTAAGAGCCTTTGATATGACCATCAGAAAACAGCCGAACGGAAAGTGGTTATGTGAATGCTACCCAAACGGGAGAGATGGCAAACGCGTACGCAAACAATTTGCGACGAAAGGCGAAGCCATTGCGTTTGAGAATTTCACCATGGATGAGGTAAACAAGAAACCTTGGCTGGGAGAAAAGGAAGATCGGCGACAACTGTCAGAAGTGATTGAGCAATGGTATTCCCTGTACGGTCAGACACTCGCTGACCCTAAGCGATTAATGGCTAAGTTAAAAATCATTTGTAATGGACTTGGCGATCCCATCGCTTCTGAATTGACAGCAGGTGATTTCACAAAGTACCGGGAAGCCAGATTAAAAGGTGAGGTCAAAAACGAAGATGGCGTGCTCATGTCACCGGTTAAGCCCAGAACGGTGAACCTTGAACAGCGTAACCTATCCTCAGTTTTTGGCACACTGAAAAAGCTGGGACATTGGTCTGCACCCAACCCCCTCGCCGGTCTGCCAACTTTCAAAATTGCAGAAGGTGAACTGGCGTTCCTTGCTGCTGATGAAATCAAACGCCTGCTTGACGCATGTGCTGAATCTCAAAGTCCCAGTCTGCTAATGATTGCCAAGATTTGCCTGGCTACCGGGGCAAGATGGAGCGAAGCCGAAAACCTGCAAGGTAACCAGATATCAAAGTATCGAATTACCTATACCAAAACAAAAGGAAAGAAAAACCGAACTGTTCCTATTTCTCAGGAACTGTATGAAGAATTACCCAAAAACAGAGGAAAGTTATTCACACCATGCCGAAAGGCTTTTGAGCGTGCGGTAAAACGAGCTGGAATTGAACTACCTGAAGGTCAATGTACCCACGTTCTGCGCCACACTTTCGCCAGCCACTTTATGATGAACGGCGGAAACATTTTGGTATTGAGGGATATTTTAGGACACGCTGATATTAAAATGACCATGATTTATGCCCATTTTGCACCTGATCATCTGGAAGATGCCGTTACCAAAAATCCACTTCATAACCTCAACTGGCATCGCTAATAAATGGCGGCATTTTGGCGGCAGAACACTAAAAACAAGTAAAACAAGCAAATACAGACTAACACTAACATCATGATTTAAAATAAAAAAATATGATTTTGTTAGTATAAAAATGGTATGTAGGAATTTCGGACGCGGGTTCAACTCCCGCCAGCTCCACCAAATGATGATCCGGATACGTCCGGTGAAGTACAGAAAGCCCGCATGGCACAAGCCCTGCGGGCTTTTTTGTGTCTGTCGTTGTCCGAGAACATCCGGCTAAATCCGGTGATTATTGGTATACGTTTAGGTATACGGTAGGATGTATACCTAAAAGCGTATACCAATTCATGAAGGAGCGGCCACAGTGGCACGGACAACACGCCCCCTTACCAACACCGAAGTTCTGCGCGCTAAGGCGTTAGAGAAGGATCTAACGCTGCACGATGGCGACGGGCTTTTCCTGATAGTGAAAACTAGTGGCAAAAAGCTCTGGCGCTTTCGCTATCAACGTCCGGTAACAAAGCAGCGGACAATGATGGGGCTCGGTGCCTTCCCCGCCCTATCGCTTGCTGATGCCCGAGGATTAAGAGCGGATTACCTTGCCTTATTAGCCAACGGACTCGACCCGCAAATTCAAACTGAAGTTGCAGAGGAACAGCAGCAAATAGCACTGGACAGTATTTTTTCAACGGTCGCCGCTAACTGGTTCCAGCTCAAAAGCAAAAGCGTTACCCCTGATTACGCAAAAGACATTTGGCGCTCACTGGAGAAAGATGTATTCCCTGCCATCGGTGAGATCCCCGTTCAGCAAATCAAAGCACGGACACTGGTTGAAGCTCTTGAGCCAATCAAAGCTCGTGGGGCGCTTGAGACTGTACGTCGACTGGTGCAGCGCATTAACGAGATAATGATTTATGCCGTAAACACTGGCCTGATTGATGCTAATCCAGCATCAGGTGTTGGGATGGCCTTTGAGAAGCCCAAAAAACAAAACATGCCGACGCTTCGGCCAGAAGAGTTACCAAAACTCATGCGTTCTTTGGTGATGTCAAATCTCTCTGTTTCGACTCGCTGTTTAATTGAATGGCAACTCCTGACGCTTGTGCGCCCTTCTGAGGCCTCCGGTGCTCGTTGGGCAGAAATCGATCTCGATGCAAAGCTTTGGACTATTCCAGCCGAACGGATGAAGGCGAAACGTGAGCACATAGTTCCTCTCTCAACTCAGGCATTAGAGATTCTCGAAGTGATGAAACCAATCAGCGCTCACCGTGAACATGTTTTTCCCAGTAGGAATGATCCAAAACAATCCATGAATAGCCAAACAGCTAATGCAGCTTTGAAGCGTATAGGATATGGAGGAAAATTAGTTGCACACGGTTTACGATCTATTGCAAGTACTACATTGAATGAAGCGGGCTTTAATTCAGATGTGATAGAAGCGGCATTAGCTCATACAGATAAAAATGAGGTAAGAAGAGCATATAACCGCTCTATCTATTTAAAGCAAAGAATAGGCATGATGGAATGGTGGGGTGAAAAAGTTTATAATAAAAACTGAAAAAAAAATAAAAGCTCATTCTTATGAGCTTTTATTTTCCTGCATTACCTTTCGAATTATCAGCATCCTGTTTATTTTGAAAAGTCATAAAGGTATTATACCAACTAGAAACACGGAATATAGCAAGAACAGCTGCTAATGCAGAGAATACTGAGTAAATAAATATAAAGTAAGCAAAAAAACTAAATATTAATAACGCATACTTATAGAAAACACCTAAATAATAATACATAAAAGCATTATTTATGAGAATACTACTATAGGCCTTGGTAACCAAGGCCGTAATAATAGTTAGTAATTGCAACAATATAAAATGGACAAAAGTTGCATTGACTGACATATAAGGAGAATATTCTACTTCCCCACTTTCACTTTTTTCATCACCAGTTATTATTTTTTTAAAGGCCTCATCACCAATAGCTATCCACATAGCAAAACCACCTAATGAAAAGCCCAGAAGGTTCGGCATCAATGACAGGATATCATTCCACCACCCCTGATGAGACCAAGATGGATAAAGAATCACTGTCATTAAAAAAGCACACCAAAAATAGCGACTTTTAAACACAGCCCCAGCGCCACCATAGATTTTCCAGTATCTAGCCAATGCACTGGTTGATTCTTTTTCTTCACTCATTACTTTCTCAGAAGCCTCTTAAATTCATCTGCTAATGATTTTGCCCTTAATAACAATAGCTCAGAAACCGATGTTACGTCAGAATCATATGGTTCGACCCTTTGAAGTGGTACGTCACTTGAGGCATGAACCTCTACTAATCCCGCCTCATTAATCCTGCGTATACTAACTTCACCATTTCTCGAAGCAATAAGAGCATCCTGTTTTAACTCACCATCAGGTTTAATTTCCTGACCTCGCTCAGATTTATATGTTTTATCCTCTTCAATAACCCCAATACGCTTGAAGCGCTTTTGCATAACATTTTCTGCAGAAGCGAGATCATCCGGATTAGGACGTCGAGTGACCATATTTATACACGTAATACCTTTTAAAGAAAGCATACGTTCTACACTATCTGGCTCAGTCAATATTGTAACATTAACCTTTCCAAATTTCTCTATAATTCTCTCGTGAGAAAATATCCCATTCAGAAAGCTTTCTATTTGTCTTGGTGTAAGATGCCGGCTCTTGTCCTGCATTTCGTAAACTAAAAGATGACTTGCGGGTAGAAAAACAAAAGAGAATCTAGCTACATTTGGTTTTAAATTATCAGGTATATTTATTCTTTCCTTTTCCTCATCTGAAGCTATATCTTTCTTTACGATATCGAACCAGTCGCCATTAACGTCAATATCTGTATACTTTAGAATTTCCCCCTCAAAAGGTTCACTAATTACCTGACCTTTCTTATAAGGATAAAAATATGATAAAGTTGCGAATGAGTCTCCTCTTAAATTAACATTGCTCGCATTTTTTCTTGCCATCCTGAATAACTCGACATACTTTTCTGGCGAGTGGGGGTGCATGGATATATTCACAGCCCCGTAAGTTAATTTTTTTGCCCTTGCCATTTTTATCTTTGTTCCCTTATTTCGTGAAAGAATCATATATACATGAAAGGCTTAGGGAAAACTATGTCTTAACGCACACCATCTAATAGCCAAAGGAAATAAAAATACAATTCATTATTCAAAATGGGAATATTATTTCCTCCACGGATAATGCTCATTGGTTCCACTACCAGATTCGTAAAAATTAAAAAAACAACATCCAAGAACAGCGCGCAATGCTCTCCCCGCCACGCCTGCCCGCTTCTTGGGGCGCTTTTAATGCAGGTGCATGAAGTGGCTCAGGCCGCGCCGCGACTGGCGCTGGTCGGGAGTACAGGAGCGGGAAAACGCATGCAAAACCATGCACCCTTTGGATGCATGGCTTAATTCGGGAAAAATGGCGGGAATTACGAGGATTTTTTGACAGGTTACGGCGCGGCCAGTTCGGCGCGTCGACGGGTGTAAATCATGCTCTGTGCAGGGGTGAATTTTTCACGATTATCATCCCGCGAAGGCGCGTCAGGCCTGTATCCGATGGCCGTTAAAATATCGCTATCCTGTGCCGAATAATTAATTTCATTTCCTGCGGCCAGCCAGACGGAAAGAGCTTCTCGCAGGTATGCTACTGAACGGTCAAGCGCACGGTTTTTTATCATCGTGGGCTGGTTCTTAATTCCCATCAGCTCGGGTGCCAGTGCGGCGGCCAGCTCCGCGCCGTTCTGCTGCATAAAATCGTACAGCCGGTTACGGATGCTGATGCGCTGCACCTCCTCATGCGAGGAAATGTAGCGACCGGCGGCCTGATTAATCTCCCATTTTTTTACGTCAATAATATCTCGCAGCGTCTGTAATCTGCGGGAACCTGATGCGTTGTCATCCAGCAATAATTCCTGATATTCCTGTTCTGCGGCGGTCAGTTCGGCTTTACAGTTCAGCCACGCCGTTTTGTTCGTCTGACAGGCATCGAACGCCTGCTGTAAGGTCAGGGTGGTCACGGGTTGTCTCTCCTGATTAATGGTGGAACGGTGAGCTGTAGCAGCTTTTTACCCGGCGGGGTGTAACGGGTACTGTCGGCACCGGTGCGGGTTTCTCATCGACGACCGGGGAACGGATCACCTCAAAGATGGACTCATGCGTTTTGAATGTCGCCGAGCAGTGCACATTCTGGCACTGGAGGTAACTCTCTTTGACGCTGTCAGACATATAGCGGCTGGTGCGAACGTGGGCCGCTGTGCGACAGAAAGGGCAGCGCATCATGACAGTAACCCTCGTGCTTTCAGATCGGCTTCACGTTCCTGCATTTTTTCCTGCCAGACTTTTCGCTGACCGGGCGTGGCCGCAACGTCATGCTCCATATGTGGCAGCGTGGAGGCCGCCAGCCCTGTTTTAAAAAGCACTGGTTCATCAGTCAGACGGATATTGCAGTCCTTCACCGCCTGCTCAAGCCATGATTTCACCTTATGCATAACGGCATGCTCTGGTTCGACATAGCCCTGATGCCCGATGGTGTTGGCAAGCGGATTTTCTTTAACCAATATGCTGAGTTTCATTGCTCTAACGAGTGCGCCGCAGGTTTCACGTAGGGCGGCATCGAGTTCATGCTCTGCATACTGGCTGAGTACGCCGTGATGCGCCTGACGGTATGTTCTGGCCGTGCTGTCACAGGCTCCCCGAAGGCTGTCCAGCTCGAAAGACAGCACCTCAGCCATGTTGTCACATTCCAGTGCCAGCTCCCGCCGTGCCACGCGCGCAATATGGCGTTGTTTCAGCTCGTCGGTAATGACAGCACCACCGGCACGAAAGGCGGTGCGCCATGCACCGGAATCATTGCCGTTTTCCTGCTCCAGTTCAGTTTTTTGCGTTTTCACCTGGCTGATGGCCGTCGTGGTTTCGTCCATGCGTCGGGCATTGGTCAGATGTGCTTCTCTGGCCGTCTCAAGACTTTCTATTGCGGGTTTAAGGTAGTCGGGAATAACAGCGGTCTGAGTCATGTCGGGTCTCCTCTTCGTTTCAATCTGAGGAGATTCTGCCGCGCCGGACACAACAACACGATTCATTGCCGTTGTGGCAAAAATGGCACAAACAGACCTTAAAACCCGGCTGGCCAGAGAAAGGTCTCATGAAAACATTACTCACCGTTTGTTTTTTTACTTATAACTATTCACTACTGTTCACTGAAAAGAAAAAGATAAGTAATACAGTAAGTTAAAGGGTGAACAGTTGAAGGTCTGACTGTTCACCGTCTGTTCACCACTGTTCACCTTTCAGTTTGTTCAGCCAGTCAGCCACTTAGACTTTTTGGCGATTAAAAAACAGAAGTATATAAACAAAAGTAATCAGCAATGGGCCACCGGTTTGCCAACGTTTGCCAAAAAACGGCCAACGTTTGCCACTGTATAAAAATCGCTCTGTTGTGTGGTGGAGTACTACAAAATGACTTGTTGCCCTGAGGGAAAATATTCACAAAATAGAGAGCTACCCGAAGCCGGACGGACACGACCGGCACTGTATGGACTTTGTGAGGTAGCCCGATGCACACCGTTTTTTCTTCCCCGTCTTCTGCCCCTGCCGCGCCGCTGATGCCGGTTTCTGATACCGTTCACGAACGCTTTATCCGTCTGCCCGAAGTGATGCATCTGTGCGGCCTGTCCCGCTCGACCATTTACGACCTCATCAGCCGGGAAGCCTTCCCGAAACAAATCTCCCTCGGCGGAAAAAATGTGGCGTGGGCGCAGTCTGAAATCACTGCATGGATGGCGGATCGCATTGCCGAACGTAACCGGGGCTATGACGCATGATGATGATCGCTCAGCAAACAGCCCCTTTTTCTGGCTTGCTTCTTTTCGCCATTTCCAGGTATAGTTTTCCCGCTGTCGCAAAATCGACAGCCGGGCGTGGAAACCCGAGCAACTCGAAGGCGACACCAGACGCGCCATGCGTCTTTTTTTGTGTCGCAACTAACGCCACAGAGCGCCAGATAATGGCGTGGTGTGCGGATCGTCGTGCAGACGTCACTTTGTGTCTCCTGTCCGCAATCGCATATCATGCTGTCATGTCAATGGTAGCTCAGGCGGGGCAGCCCTCGGGCTGGCCGGTATTCTTCGAGGCCGGTATTTCCACCCCCGTCTGGGCTATCGCCACTGAGCGTGGAAACTCCGGCGATAGCAATAATTTGCTACTCGAAGGAGGTTGCCTTATGGCTACGACCCTCACCCCGTCACAGCCTCAGTTTGTCTTTGTGTTTGCCGCCGTCCGTCGTGCAGACCGTAAGCCCCGTATCTGTATGCTCCGCACCGTTGCCGGTGACGAGCACGCCGCACGTCTTTCCCTCGTTCGCGATTACGTCCTCTCGTTCGCTGGCCGTCTGCCGGTTGCGGAGGTGCGCGCATGAGACACACCACCATTACCGCCCGTGACCTCGAATGCCTTGAGCACATGCGCAACGTCGGCCAGCTCGTCAATGAGCTGATGCAGGTGCAGGACTGTACGGCCGTTCGTCGTGACCCTGCTCAGCAGTCACAGCTCACCTCCGTGATTTACCTTATGACCGCCCAGCTCGACGGCGTGGTTGAGCGCTGCAATCAGCACTGGCTGACCGGGGAGGGCAACGTATGAAACAGCCATTACCGCCCGTATTACGCGCCGCGCTGTATCGTCGCGCCGTGGCCTGTGCATGGCTGACGGTGTGCGAATGCCAGCACCGCTACCCGCACCTCACCCTCGACGCGCTGGAAAGCGCCATTGCCGCCGAGCTGGAGGGCTTCTATCTGCGCCAGCACGGCGAGGAAAAGGGCCGTCAGATTGCCTGTGCATTACTGGAAGATTTAATGGAAGCCGGGCCACTGAAAGCCGCGCCGTCACTGTCCTTTCTCGGGCTCGCGGTGATGGATGAACTTTGCGCCCGTCACATCACATCGCCTGTACTGCACTGAGGGAGAAAATAACAATGAAAATGAATGTAACGGAAACCGTAAAACAGGCCTGCGGCCACTGGCCGCGCATTCTCCCGGCGCTGGGTGTGAAGGTCATTAAAAACCGCCATCAGGCCTGCCCGGTATGCGGCGGCTCTGACCGCTTTCGCTTTGACGATAAAGAGGGGCGCGGCACGTGGTTCTGTAACCAGTGCGGCGCGGGTGACGGCCTTAAACTGATTGAGAGGGTATTCGATGTATCTGCCTCAGAGGCCGCCCAAAAGGTGAATGCTGTCACCGGCAACCTGCCGCTGGTTGCCCCGGAGGTGATTGCGGCCGCAGAGGCTGAAACCGATGCCGACCGCAAAGCGGCGGCCGAGCTGGCCGTAAAACTCATGGAGAAGACCCGCACGGCTGCCGGCAATGCCTACCTGACCCGCAAGGGCTTCCCCGATAGTGAATGTGTGATGCTGACGGCCACACATAAAACCGGCGGTGTGACGTACAGTGCCGGGGATTTGGTTGTTCCGCTGCATGACCATTCCGGCGCGCTGGTTAATCTTCAGCTTATCAATGCTGAGGGTCTCAAACGCACCCTGAAAGGCGGCGCGGTGAAAGGGGCATGCCATATCATCGAAGGGCAGAAACAGGCAGGAAAACGCCTGTGGATAGCAGAGGGCTATGCAACAGCACTCACCGTGCATCACCTGACTGGCGAAACCGTCATGGTGGCGCTGTCGTCCGTGAACCTTCTTTCTCTGGCGAGCCTTACCCGACAAAAGCACCCGGCCTGTCAGATTGTCCTCGCCGCCGACCGCGACCTCAGCGGGAACGGCCAGACCAAAGCCGCAGCGGCTGCACTGGCTTGTGAGGGCGTTGTTGCCCTGCCGCCGGTATTTGGTGACTGGAATGATGCGTTTATGCAGCAGGGTGAGGACGCCACACGCAAAGCTGTCTATGGTGCCGTCCAGCCAGCCACACAAAGCCCGTTCGACACCATGAGCGAAGCCGAATTTACCGCCATGAGCGCCAGCGACAAGGCTTTGCGGGTACATGAGCATTACGGCGAAGCGCTGGCGGTGGATGCGAACGGCCAGCTCCTGTCCCGCTATGAAAACGGCATCTGGAAAAATATCCCTGCCGCCACTTTTTCACGGAATGTGGCTGATTTATTCCAGCGCTTACGCGCCCCGTTCTCATCCGGGAAAATCGCCTCGGTGGTGGAGACCCTGAAACTGATTATTCCGCAGCAGGATACACCTGCGCGCCGTCTGATTGGTTTTCGTAACGGGGTGCTGGATACCCAAAGCGGGATATTCAGCCCACACAGCAAATCGCACTGGCTGCGCACCCTGTGCGATGTGGATTTTACCCCGCCGGTGGACGGGGAAACGCTGGAGACGCACGCGCCGAACTTCTGGCGCTGGCTCGACCGTGCGGCCGGTAAAAATCCACAAAAACGCGACGTGATTCTGGCCGCGCTGTTTATGGTGCTGGCGAACCGTTACGACTGGCAGCTCTTTCTCGAAGTCACCGGTCCCGGTGGAAGCGGTAAAAGTATTCTGGCCGAAATTGCGACCCTGCTCGCCGGGGAAGATAACGCCACGTCAGCCGATATCGACACACTGGAAGACCCGCGCAAGCGTGCCTCCCTGATTGGCTTCTCGCTTATCCGTCTGCCAGACCAGGAAAAATGGAGCGGTGACGGCGCAGGACTTAAGGCCATCACCGGCGGCGATGCGGTCTCAGTTGACCCGAAATACCAGAACCCATACTCAACACATATTCCGGCGGTGATTCTGGCCGTGAACAACAACCCCATGCGCTTCACCGACCGCAGCGGCGGTGTGTCGCGCCGCCGGGTGATTATCCACTTCCCGGAGCAGATTGCGCCGGAGGAACGCGACCCGCAGCTCAGGGATAAAATTGCGCGCGAGCTGGCCGTGATTGTGCGCCAGCTTATGCAGAAATTCAGCGACCCGATGACTGCACGCGCACTGCTCCAGTCGCAGCAGAACTCCGACGAGGCACTCAGCATCAAGCGCGATGCTGACCCGACGTTTGATTTTTGCGGCTATCTGGAAATGCTCCCGCAGACCAACGGGATGTTTATGGGGAATGCCAGCATCATCCCGCGTAATTATCGTAAATATCTCTATCATGCGTATCTGGCCTATATGGAGGCCAACGGATACAGAAACGTGCTCAGCCTGAAAATGTTCGGGCTGGGGCTGCCCATGATGCTGAAAGAGTACGGCCTGAATTATGAGAAGCGGCACACCAAGCAGGGGATACAGACTAACCTGTCGCTGAAAGAGGAAAGCTACGGCGACTGGCTGCCTAAGTGCGACGAACCCACAGCGATATAACCTACCTCAGACCGGCAACAGCCGGTCTTTTCCTTTCTGGCCATTGCCACAGGGTGAACAATCCACTGCTCACCCTTCACCGTATATTCACCCTGTATCACCATGAAATTATTGATAAAAAACCAGAGGTGAACAGTGTGAACAGTAAAACCTGAAAAAACTTTTTATCACCCCTCACATCGCCTGAGCGGACGGTTCCAGAACGAGCACAAATCACAAAGGTGAAGAGTCGACTGTTCACTCTTCACCAACCATTCACCACTTATCATTATGATATTAAAAAGAAAAAAAGAGAGGTGAACAGTGTGAACAGTTAAATGCAAAAAAACTTTTTTTTAATGCGTTCCATTCAAAAAAACAGGTTTGCAAAACCAAAGTAAACACTACAGCAAATCGCCATTGGTATACGCTTAGGTATACAACTGAAAGTTGAATTGATAAATATTCAATAAAATCAAAATATTGAGAAAAATTTTCAGACTCCGCCAGCCCAATCATGATTGGACGGTGTAAGGACAACACCAACAAAAACAGGAAGTTAGAAGTCTCAGCAAAACACCGACCAGACGGTGAGGAGACATAAAAGGATACGCAAAGGAGCCGCGGCTCCTGGTAACATGAAAGCCCACAGATGTGGGCTTTTTCGTTGATGGTCAGAACGACCAGTTCACA
>ERZ1034992.173-NODE-173-length-41497-cov-15.463057_pt1 | contig 41497 bp, 62 predicted proteins | sample MGYA00520695_ERZ1034992 | MGnify/ENA primary metagenome ERZ1034992 (study PRJEB33766, sample SAMN09781778) | gut metagenome | biome: gut microbiome | host: Homo sapiens | place: Madagascar | study: EMG produced TPA metagenomics assembly of the PRJNA485056 data...
TCGAGTCCCCTCCCTCGCACCACGTATATTTTCACAGAATCCCCCATAATCCCCCAGAACCAAATAAAACAAAGACTTATAGTCATTTTTTGTCTTGCGCTATCTTTCAGAATTGCCCAGAATTACTCATAATTCGGTTTTGCTTTACACCAAATTTACACTGGCATTTACACCAGGAGAGGAAATCCATGGCTTCGATCGTCAAGGAAGGGAATGTCTGGCGGGCATACGTTTATAAAAAAGGGATTCGAAAAGCAGCGCGTTTTCCCACAAAATCTGCGGCAAAGGATTGGGCGACAAAAATGGAAGTGTTGTTAGCGGACATCAAAAAAACGGATGTTCCGAATCGTCCTGTAAGGGATTTGCTTGACCGCTACATGTCGGAAATCTCGCCGAAGAAGCGCGGAGCAAAATGGGAAATTACCCGCCTGATAGCTATCTGCCGTCAGCCTATCGCGGATGTTATGCTGCCGGAACTTTCCGATGCGCACATCATGAAATGGCGTGATGAGCGCCTAAAAATCGTTTCTCCTGCTTCACTTTTGAGAGAATGGTCAATTTTGTCCGTCGCGTTTAATCACGCGATACGAGAATGGAAATGGTTAAAAGAAAATCCCATGAAGGGTGTCAGTAAACCGAAGGAGCCACCTCCAAGAGAGCGTCGCATCACACCTGATGAAATCGAACGAATGAAGTTTGTCTGTGGGTGGGATGATAATCCCGCAACTACTGCAACTCAACGGATGTGTGTTGCTTTTCTGTTCGCCATAGAAACAGCGATGCGAGCTGGCGAAATCGTCTCTTTACAGCATGAGGATGTTGATACTGAAAAACGTGTCGCGCATTTACGTATGACAAAAAACGGTACATCGAGGAATGTGCCTCTCAGTACTAGAGCGATTGAACTGATCAATTTTTTACCGAAGGATTCAGACACAATCTTTGGCATCACTTCAAATTCTCTCGACGCTTTATTCCGGAAATACCGTGATAAGGCCGGTATCTCTGGACTTCATTTTCATGATACGCGTCACGAAGCAATAACACGCCTGGCAAAAAAACTGAATGTGTTAGATCTGGCAAGAATGGTAGGGCACAAAAAGCTCAATCAGCTTATGACCTATTACAACGAATCAGCGGAAGAATTGGCTAAGAAATTGGATTGAATTACAATTTTTCCCATACTTTCACTGTCGCCCTGTGCCGTGCCGCACACTCCCCGTAAAGCCCGATCACATCCACCATCCAGTCGGTCAGATCGTCATAGTCCCCGTCCGGTGGTTCCGGCAAAAGTTTGCAATCGGCGGCAAGACTACTGTCCAGCGGCGGTATTTGCGGCTGTGACGGCATCGGCGAGGATGCGCAACCTGTCAGCATCAGGCTTGCAATCAGCAGGGACAGGACGGTTTTTCTTCGCATGGGCCAGTTCCTTTTTCAGTTCGGTGATTTGTTTGTTCAACTCATCAGTATTTCTTATATGTTCGGTTGCGGTTTCGTTGACCATTTTCGTGGCGTCACGAAAATGATCGGCATTGCTCTGAACTGCCGAGAGTTTCTCGGTAGTTGAATCGGCAGCCAACCGCCAGCCGTTGACCATCCATCCCCACAAAAAGCCGACGATTGTACAAACCACTGCGACCAGAAGTTTGTCTTTCATTTTTTTGCTCCAAGTTTGATCCAAAATCTTGGATCATCAGTTATTCGGAAAAACCAAATAACTGGTTATCAACAACTATTCGGAATTTCCGAATAGTTGTTGATATTCTTGTCTTAGACTGGGTTAGAAATAGTTAGATATTGTTATACCCAGTTATAACCAGTTATAAATTCAGTATGTAAATTTTTCTTACATGTTGCTGGTAACCATTTTCGTAACATCACGAAAATACTTCCGCTCTCTGAACTCGGATTGTTTCCCTGCGTTCCAGCCGGAAACAGGCCTGTGGTACCCCATCACCCGCGTCCAGACTTCGCATGGCGTCCGTTTTTCCCGTGGCAATTCTTCTCTTGTCATTTCGCTTCTCCCTTGAAATGCTTGTTTTTCCGTATCCTGCTGATCTTCCAGCCGCCCTCAAACCCGACACAATCGGCGAGGAAATCCCATACATCAGAAACTATTTCGATGAGACAGTCAGGCACAAATTCGCGGGTCATCATGTCCGCTCCGTCCATTCCGTCAAAATTGACGTACACCGGCACGCAACCGCAGAAAAGCCCCGTGTATTCGTATTGCGTTCTAAATTCCTTTATCTTGCTCATTTCGCCCCCATACACATTTCGTATTCCGCCTCTCTCCTCTTGACCAGTCCGGGCAAGACCTTCCCTCCTGCCTTGTTCCAGCGTCTGATTTCTTCACAAGCTCCGGCATAGTCTTTGGCGTTGAGTTTTTTCACAAGCGTGGAGCGGCAGAACGCACCGGTGCCGATGTTGTAAGCTAGCGAAACGTAGGCGTCGAATTCGTGCTGGTAGAGCGGCACACGGATGCATTGCCGGATGGCGTCGGCGTGTTTTTCGGTGCTCTCAAGTAATTGGACAAGTGCCCGTTCCGGTGTGGTCTTGTCGCCCATTTTTACACCGGCGGTTTCACCGAACCCGATGGTCGGTATGCCAACCGTATCCTTGTAGGCTTCGCTCCGGTAGCCTTCGTGGGTGGCGATGCCGACCAGACAGGCAGCCGAGACGGCCAGCACCGCAACCGTCATGCGGGTCTTATTCATCTTTCTTCCTCCGCACAAACCGCCAGATGCTCCAGCCGATCTGCGCGATCAGGTACACGATCGTCAGGATATAGACCCAGTCCTGCAACCCCACTCCGAACAGCGTCATGGTCGAGATGACCGTCGGCGGCAATGCTTTCATCGATTCACTCATGATTTCTCTTTTTTCCATGCTCATCCCCTCAGCTCCGGCGGGCACTGCAAGCGGTTCTTTTCGGACTGGTACGCGCTTTCGCAATGGTTCTCTTGCCAGAAGAACAGGCTATCGATCATTTTTCGCAGCAACGCCCACCTTTTTCCCTCGTGCCTCTTTCTCCACGCCACCGACGAGATGGTTTCGTCCGCCCAGCCTCCGAAGATTGTGTTGACGAGCTGGTCGATGGCAATCGGGATTTGTTCACTCCGTTTCGGCATTTACCGCCTCGTATGGTTTAGTCCACAATTCGGTCTGTTTCTGTCCAGCCAGCAGTAACGCCTGTGCCAGCTGGTTGACTGTCACCTGCGCCACGGTGTTGTCTGCCAGCACCCACGCTGTCGTGTAGTCATCCGGCAAATTGGACGCCTGAAACATGGTAATAGCTCGTGCCATGCGGTCTTGTGCCTTTTCGTCTCCATCAAATACCATGCCGTCAACCTCGACGGTGATTCGGGCGACGGCTTCGGCGCGATCCGTCTTGGCTTCCGACATGGCGACTTCTGCGTCTTTTTCTGTATCGAGTACCCATTGCCCGGAGACGGCCTTGTATGCCGGGCCAGGTTGTTCGCCAGCCATTTCAACCATGCCGGACGGCGGCCAGTAGCCGAAATTCCCGTCACGGTCAAACATCTTTTTGACGTCGATGGCCTCAAACGATCCCTCAAGGGCGTAGGTTTTGGGTGGGTATTTTGTGTCGATTTCCGACTGTTCCATGCGTTGGAATTCGTTGTCGTCGGCATTGATTTTGTAGCCTTCCGGCAGATCGATGATTCCTTCCGATACCTGTTGGGACAGCGGTTTCAGGCCGGTCAGATCGTCTTTCAGCGCTGCAAACGGTAATCCGACGTATCCCGGAAATCCGCTCGGGACTTCGAGAGCGTTTTCAGGTTTTTGGGCAGAGCAACCGTGTTTTGTAATTACTCCATTATCAATGATGATGTATTCCATGTTTTTTCCTCTTTGTAGGGAGTGACTGTTTTTCCGTGCTGAGGGTGGTGCGGCTGCCGCGTTTGGCTCGACGCAGACAGACGGGGCTCCGAATATTACGGGTAGTGTTTCTTTCGGTACATATAACGATTCCGCGGGGAGTGCGCCTCATAACCCAATTGGTGCTTTCGGTATCGGGGCAGCAGAACTTACATGGCTGAGTGCAGGCGAAAATCAAAGATCAGCACCAACGTATTTCGATTTTTATGCCAGCAGGGTTAACAGTAGATACCAATTATCGGAAGTGAGGCCGGTTAACAGTACTATCCGTATCTGGAGAAGGACGGCCTAAGCGGTTCGTTTCCAAATGCGGATGGTGCTGTTAATCGGTCGGACTTCGTTTGCGTTGTATGTACCATTTGAATTAGAGGCACGAAAATTTATATTTGCGGAATACCCAGAATGGGGATCACCTCCCGTCCCTATTTCGCTGCCTGACCCGTAAAAACACCCGGTCATAGCACCGTAGCCATTACTGTACCCCGGGCCGACTGTCCCCACAATATTCGGAGCCCCGTCTGTCTGCGTCGAGCCAAACGCGGCAGCCGCACCACCCTCAGCACGGAAAAACAGTCCCGCGAACTGGGTACTGATGTTTTCCCACGTGCCGCCGAAAAGTGTGGTTGGGTCAGTCTGACCAGCGAATTGCACGTAGATTGCTCCGACTGGCATGGCTGAAGGGATGACGATGTTGATGCCGGTGGCCGGGTTTTGGAGCACCCATTTGCTCTGTGTGGAATCGTATTGCAACAGCACAAGATAACCTTCGCCACCAATATCTCCGGCCGCCAGTGGCAAATCAGCGCCCTTTACGATCGTTAAAGCGCCTAGCGAAGATGCGTTGAACGAGGGATTGGTACTTGTATTGGCAGCCGTCGCACGAAACGAGACCAGCAACCCGTCTGTCAGTTCGGTCAATCCTTCAAATGCCGCTGTAATGATTTCGGACGTTCCGCCAGCGGTACCGCCGAACAATATTCCGGATCCAGATGATGCCCCTTCGCCAGCCCATGGAAGCCAGCTTGTCCCGATGGATGATGGGTCACTGTTGAAGTCCGTTGTGTTGTTGTCCACAATACTGACATACGAGGATTTTCCGTCGTTGGATTGCAAGACGGCACCCAAAGGATAACCGCCAATTTTCGATGCGAAATCCGCGTCAAACCAATATTGGCCACCAGCATTGAGATAGGTGAGATGGGACGTCACATCATATAGGATGCCGTTGAGATCCATGCCTTCAGGTGCGATGCCGCCAGCCTCAATCGGTATCATGGTAACCGGTGGAAAACCGATATTGAAAGACGCAAAATTCGTTTTTCCAGGTGTAGTATTTGGCTCGACAGGAATTATATTTTTTGCGCCCGTCTTACAAAAAGGAATAGGTAAAAGATCTGGTTTTTCAATACTCATATTTACTCCACAGACAACAGGTTTACCCCTGCTCCGATTTAAAAAATGTTCCTTGATTAAACGGTGCGAACCCAGGACCTGCTTCGTGAAATCCGAAAACGTTGGGTTGTGGAATTTCAAGAATTTCCCCCCTTACGCCGGACGGCCTAGGGAGAACATTCGAATAAATAATTGCTTTTTCGTATGGCTGAAGATAGAAAGAAAACACATATCGCATCGCCATATTTCCTAAGTCAAGCACATAACACCGACGACCATCAAACAGGTACTGCAACATCCGATTGATTGTCGGTGCATTCGGTCTGACAATATTTGAAAATGCCTTGGTTAAAATCAGTTTTCGATAAGCCTCATCATTCAACCGATAAGTTGTTGTAGTCGGTTCTCCATTTCGAAAAGGAGCAACATTAAATGGTGTAAATGAATTGTTTGCTGTATGGAAGCCAAAATTTTTATCTTGTCTCTTGATGGTCAGATACCGCCCGATACCGACGATTCGTCCCCAAATATCAAGGCCATAACTGTTCGCCGTGTCGATATTCCATATCTGGTCATAAAATGTATCAATCGCCACTTTAGGATCAAAATATGCTTCCAAGTTGGCTACAAGTGCTTGTAGCACTGGACTATTGGCATATTGTTTCATTGCAGATTCACTGTGATATTTTCTGCCGAAATGGTGGGATATTGGTCAATCCCCATTTCAACCGTATTCGCCGTAGCTTCGGATATACCAATCAGAACAGACACAATATTCAGCAAATTGCTGATCCCAGAGATAACACCATAGTATGTAGATGCGAAAATACTTGAGGCCATACGTTCGCGGTCTATCCCCTGCATTTCGCCGTTGAATGCTGCGATAATCGCCTGCTGTATCTGCTCGGTGATATCGGACGGTAAAAGATTGTTATTCTGTATCGTTACAGCAAACAAGATCGGTACAGCAGTCGGTCGGTTGAATGTAATGACATACTGAGGATAGGGCGCAGATAAAGCAGAATCGTCATACACCGTTACTGTAGTGTTGCCATTCATATTGCAACCCAAGTCTTTTCTTTCCCAGATCGTTTCAGCAATTTGCATCTCATCTCCACCTACCACACCAACATAAACGGAATGAGGTAAAAGACTATAGTTGGTACTGCCCACTTTTACTGATTCATCTTCTGGATTGTCTATAACATAGCAGTCTGTAACACCAGGAAGATCAAAAACATTCGCCAGAATCGCCTCATTCGTTCCTGTCGCGTTTTTCGCAACCGACTGGTATCGACGGTTCTCGAAGTCTTCGCGGTTCTCTACCGCTGCACCGGGAATACCTGGAACAAGATTCGTGATCGCATCCCATCCCGGGACTGCAATCATGATCTGTGTCAAAGATGAAATTCCACATGGTATCGGACCGGGTATATTACAAGCAAAAGTGATCGTCGCTTGTCCGGTCTTATCGAACGTTCCGGCAGAAACAGAACTGTAAATATTTCCGTTGGTATCTCTTGCCTGACTTCCTGCAGGAAGAGTTATGCCCGGAGAACCAGTACATAATGCTGAAACAGTTGTTTTCGTTGCCGCTTTCCTAGTAATGAAATAAATACGTGCAATTGCATCCTGCATTCTCCCGGAGGCATATGCTGGATCAACACTGGAAAACAGTTCCGCAATTGCGGCATTAAGCGCTGTGATATTCGCGGTTGTTTCTTGTGCAAGATAACCTTGCGGTGTCGCGACGTTGGAAATGTTCAGATTTCCACCAAATGCCGCGTTATAGTCCTGCAGCACACCAGCAAGAATAGCGGATGTTTCAGGAACCGAGACACCTGTATCGGTAATCTCAATAGATGGTACATTTGTTATCTCAGCCATGATCAAACCACAGAAATAGATATTTCCTCCCCGTTATCTCGGGTAATTTGCAACTGCCCTGCTAAAGTGCTGTGTTGTCTGTCAAGGTACAATACCGGTAAAATACTCCCTACTTCCGGAACGGTTTCAGCCTCATTTTCGAACCACCGGTTTAACATGGACATGGGAGGCATTTGGCCCAAAATAGATTGTTCATAAGGTACCCCCCGTGTCGTGTCATATCTTGCTTCCCCTTTCCATAAACGACATGCTGAGGCGACATCCTGTGCGATAGCATACGAATCTGACGCCATGGCGATATTTCCATCAACATCAACGACCAAATCCCACGTATCAGGATTTAAAAACATGGTATTCATTAAAAATTCTTTTTACATCTGCTCGTTTGGTGTTCCGGTTACGCTTTGCGTTTCATCATGCGTATGGCTGTTATATGTGCTCCTCATGCCTGCCATCGACTTCTGTCCACCTTGATCCATGATGTTGCCGCCAGCCATAACATCGGTCGATGCCGACAGCATGGGAGACTGGACACTCATCTTAGACGAGGCGTTAATTGTCACGCTCTGTGCTGTCATCGTGATGCTATTCTCCGCTTCCATCAGGATTTCGGGAGCTGTGCAGGTGATTTTGGTCGGCGAATAAACCTCAATTCCGGATCCGTCAAACTTGATATATTGCTCCGGTGTACCGTTTAAACAGGTATTGACGAAAATAGCATCAGACATCGAGAAAACACGGTGAGAACCAGGTGGCGATGTTTTCTTGCTACGTTTGATTGATGAAATGTCACGCTGACAAAAAACGGCAATACCGATATCACCCGGTTCTGGATCGATAATGACAGCATTTTTCCCGCCCTGAACACGGCAATATGGCACATTCGATATTTTGGGATTGGAAACCGTTTCATTGTTTCCTGTAACTTGAGAAACCAATATTTCAATGGAGACAAACCCGACAGGAGCCAATCCACCCCCGGATACTGTCAGTACTTTTGCGGGAAGAGAAGTATTCTGCTGCATCAGACAGCGACGAATGAAAAATTGCAAATCGTTCCATTCGCTGCCGTTCTCCGCCTTGTATAAGGCACCGTAATTTGTTTTATCCATTGATTTCGTATCCCTCAGGGTTGTATAACAAAAGAAATCTTTCACCCCATTGTCGCCAATCCGGATTGGCTTCACCGTATCGGTCAATTACGATCAGATCACCGATAAATCCTGTATAAGCTGCACGGACAATGGCAGAACGATCTACCAGCAAGACATTCTGGCAAATCGGAACGCCATCTTGCGAAAGAGACAGATAGAGATTTTCGCCAAGGAGCCGGATCACGATAACGCACGGCTGCTCGGAAAGGACACAAGAGACGGACTGATTGGGAACCTTTTGTAACGGTATCTGATAATCAGCCATTCAATACTCCTGAAAGTCCCGATTTCAGTTTCTCGTATTTCCCAACGACATCATTTACTTTGTTCATAACAGATTCCGCAGTATTCTTCGCGTTATAAACAACCGTATCAACATAACTGTTGCCGGATGTTGGCAAATCCTGTGGATCTTCCGCGTTGCTTGTATCCGCCTTCTGCTCGCCATCCTTGTAATAAACAACAGGAGTTTCCCGTATTTCCCTGAAACGGCAATCGGCAATGATTCTGGACACCGTCCCTTGCCTGACTTCTCTTATCGATCCGCATTCAACAAGCGTGACGTTCTGATAGGTTTTTTCGGGGAAAACCGCATCAAAGACTGTTGGATTTTCCTGGTTTGTTTCAACCCATTTCAAAAATGCTTCTTTTTGATCTCCTGATACTGCCAACGTGAAACTGAAATCCCGTGGCATCGCCACCTTGTTGTAAGACAAAAAAGCCCCAGGCATGACACGGTAATCCGAAACTGCCGCCGTAGAGCGGGCAGATGCATCCAGAACGGAATCAATCTCTATCGCTATTTCCCCATCCTTGTAAATGCCCCATTGCGGCTGTAGCGACAAAATATTCCATAATGCTGATTCCGCCTCTCCAAGCAGACCGGTAACAACAGAAGAGGCAGAGATTCCTGCCACGTTAGGAAAACCTGATAATCCAGCCATGATTTATCCATTCGCTCTGTCAAGCCATACTGCCTTGATTTGAGAAAACCAACGACCACCCGGTTGTTCGCTATCCAAGGAATGATTTAATTCCTGAATGAGAAAATTTCCTTCGATAAACGGTATTTCCGGAAAGATCATCCTGATCATTCGTAACGGTGCAAATTCAGGTGAAAAAAGGTGCATAAACGTAATATACGTGTCTCCCGGAATCGGAGCCCCTACCAGCCCTGTTTCCGCAGAAACGACCAATTCCGGCAGTTGATTCTGGACTACACCATGAGGGCTGATAATGAGCTGATTATTCGATACATACGAGATGATATTGGCGTCTCTCGCTACCCGATCAATCATATCCTGCACACTGCCGTTCAATGTCTCATTTTCAAGAGTTGTCGTTACGCCGTAATTGATCAATGTATATCCTGCCAACCCTGCCAGCTTTCGCATGATGGATTCAACAGGAACCACGCCTTCAAAACATAAACCGCCCGGTACACTCATCTGGGCTCCCAGCGTTGACAGGCTTTCTATAATCAAGGGTACTTGCGGCATGGTGTTGTAATCCACAATGGCCGACCAGATGCCCCCATGAAACAGTGTATGTACCGTGTTGTCTGTATATTTCAGTGTGACCGTATTGCTATCGACAATATTGCCCTGTCGCCTGATTTTCAACGTCAACAACCGCTTGATGACATCTTGTGACAACCCGAAAATCTGCATATGGGCCTGCGTCAGATTTTTCGGGAAGCATTGGATATTAGCAATAATGCGTAGACCTTTTATTGATACTTCATCTGCGCCATTTCCAAAAACCCCTGAAGTCAGCCTGAAGACTGCTTCGATTTCACGTTTCTTGAACGTTTCCATTATGCAGCAATCCCTGAATTTGCACGACTGCCAAGCGTTTGTTTTGGAAGCTGGCTTGCAACTTCCGCTGCTTCTTTGGTTGACGATACTTTGATGTTATTGGTGACGTTATTGGTCGTCGTGTTCTGGTTATTGACGATCTTTGTTGCCTGCATATCCTGGTAGGCGGATGCCATGTCATAAGTCGCTTTCCGACGATTGACCAATCCGGGAAGGAACTTCCCGCCAGAATAGTTGTAAAGTTTTGTATAGTCCGAACGGGATATTTCTCCCTGTTCAGCCAATTTTGCAAACTGTGTTCCCTTTTGTATCGCTTTCAATCCAGCGTTATAAGCCAGATCAGCTGCAAGCATACGCGTTTTTTCACTGGATCCGGCATACATTTTCAGCGCAACATCAACATGATCCTTCATGTCCTGTTCCAGCAATTTGGCGGCCTGATCTTTCGTGATAGTCATACCGGGCTTGACACCCTTTGTATGGCCGTAACCGATTGTCCACAGGCCCTTGCTGTCCTGATACGCTCTCAGCCGTACCCCTTCCCGTTCCATCAGGTTCTCACGGATCGTATCCCGCAACGTTCCACCTGTCATTTTGATGTTTCCTGATGATGTCGGAACTGACTGAATGGACGATGGCACTGCGCTAATTTTTGTTTCGGGAACGCTCGCTTTCGCTTCGGGAACAACCGTTTTCGCACCATCCTTAAATAGATCGGTCAACCAATCGGTTATTCCGTATCCGTCCTCATACCCACCCGGCGGTGCTTTTTTCGCTGGCGGCTCGCTTCTCCCGGGAACAGAAAGAAATGTGGATATAGCTTCCAGTACCGGATTGATAATTTCCAGAAAACCTCCGAAAACAACCTTGGCCGTTTCTTTCAGACGCTGCAACGATTCGATAGCTTTGCGGGATGATTCAACGGTTTTTTCGTTGATGACCGCCTCTTTTTGTGCCAGATCCCATCGTTTTTGGAAGTTTTCCTGTGTTACCAGAATTGCCTGGGCTTCAGTCAAGCCGAGCTGTTTCAGGGTACCTATTGCATCCTGTAACGTTCCTCCCCGCCTCTTTTCGTAATCAAGAACCGATTCTCCCAAAGTTGAAATGATTTCTTCGGCAGTCCGGAAATCTCCTCGAAGCTTGTCGTAAACATCAACCCCGTAAGCTTGTAATTGAAACAATGATTCCGGACTTCCGTTTCTGGCCGCATCAACTCTTGATCTCACATTCCGGAAAAGATTATCTCCTTCGGATTCGTCAAATCCTGCACGAGCCGCCATATTGCGCAAGCCCGCGACTTTTCTGACATCTTCTCCGGCTATCAGGGCGGTATTGCCAATGCCGATATTCTCCCGATTGAGATTCATCAGCTTATCGAAAGCGATAGCGCCCAATCCCATGGCAAAAACAGAACGCAGCGACATAAAAGTATCACGCACGCCCTTGATGGATTTTTGAAACTCTTTGAACTTTTTCGAGTTCGCATCTATTTCCTTGGACGCCCCGGAAATTCCTTTTCCGGCTTTGGCCGCATCTTCACCGATTTTCTTGGATGCATCCGCAACATCTTTTCCGGCGTCCTTGATCGCCTTAGCTTTCGCCTTCAGCTGGTTGAGTTCCTTATCTATCTGCTCCAGCTTCTGCGGTGCACTGCCATCATCGACACGAATGTTTATGACAAGTTCTTCGACATCCATTCGTTTGCCTTTTGTTCGTTATATTGATCAACAGCGATGATTTCAAGGAGGTTCGCCGCATCCTCGCTGTCATAAACGGTTTTCAGTTCATGTAATGTTGCTTTGCCGGTTGAGATAAGTACGGCCATTTCAAGTGGGACGTTCACATAATTTTTCAGGCCGGGAATCGAGTGCGGTCTTACGTCGAGATTGACCCGCCGCCGCCGATGAAATGGGAAATCATCAAAGAAAACGCTTCGGTTTTCAGCCTGAAAATCGTCAATGCTTCTTCAATATCTGCCGGGAAAATTTCTCGTGTGTCGCCTTTCGCGTTATAGACCAGTCGGCAACAGTCCAACAATTGACGTCCGAGGTCTTCGCGCTCCGAGCGTTCGATTCTGGCAAGATGCAACATCCCGATATCGGCAAGTGCGGCAACAGAAGGCGCTTTCTCGATTTCGCCAAGAATATCCACTCCCGCATTCACCATACCTGAAATGGCACGTTCCGCCCATACCGCCGCATCCCATGCACTCATCCGCGTAATACGAAACTTCTTTCCTCTATCGAGATTTTTTGCCTCAATAACAATATCTTTGCTTTTCATCAGATCACCGCCGGAGAAACATCATCAAACGTGATGGTATAAGCCTGTGGACCAAGCACTCTGGCACCGTCAGGCGCTGTTTTTGCCCGAGTACATACTCCTTTCGACAAAGTGAAAACCTTGTCCAAAGAAGGAACCGACAGAACGCCAGAAATGATGAACGGTTTTCGGGCAGCTTTCTGCGCCTGAAGCAACGCCATCATTTGTGCGTTGAATGGACTATCCGGAGAAAAGTTGATCCGCATATTATTTAAAACAGGTACCCATCCCGCAGACATTTTTCCATCGACACCTTTTTGTGCTACAACATGTTCGGTTTCTTCAAACGACCATGCATCGTCTACAGCGAAGCCTTCGACAGAAACGCTGGCCAGCGCGAAATCGGCACATGACAAAACCAGCGTAGCATTTGCTGAAGTGATATTCATTCGTTATCTCCTTATTCGATCATGATAGAAGCAATCGTGATTTGCTCAATAGAACCGCCATCGCAATAGAAGAAATTGATGGACGGCGAACCACCTTGCGCACGAACGTTTGCAGGGGCATCAACAATCTGCAAATACCAACCCTGCGAATACAACTCATTGGATATGTCAAAGCCGACCTTGGCAATAATCTGTTCTTTCTGCGACCCGGAAAGTGAAATACCTCGCCTGATAACACCATTGTTCAGCCCTGCATCAACAGGACCGTCATCCCCCGAAATGGCATTGCGCAGTCTCGTGTATCCCTCATCGTTGTATGGAAACGAATTGAGCGCCAGCATCAGATCAATGACGGTTAGCTTGATCTTGTTGTTCAACCAGACCTGATTGATGAACTTCCCGAGCCGGGAATAGCTCCCCGGCATATTGCCGTTGTAAAAGAAGTTATAGGTGTTGTCCTTCCCGCGGCCACCAACAGCGCCGTAATACGAGTAACCGTTGTCCAGAATGTTCTGTGCGGTTTGCCCGTCCCGACAGGTAGGCGCGAGGCCACTCTGCCGTCTGTAAGCAGCATCGACACGACCGTTCAACGAGTTCCAATCCACAGATGCACACATACCAAGTACAAAAGCCTTCAGTGTCGGATTTTCATTGGCATCGTATACTGCCGCTACACCTTCATATTTCATGTCTCGGGCAAGGAAACCAAAACAGGTTTCGTTATTGGCTATTTCGGCATTGGGGTCATTATCTGACATGATGAAACCCCATCCCTTGTTCTGGTTGTTGGCCCATATAGCCATCTCGGTATTTTCATCCTGCTCAGGCTGCTCTACAGTCGAGAAAAGCGCCCAGTTCAGATTCTGTTTTTTGGCGAAGTTCAGAATGTCTGTTAGCGTATTGACTGCTGCACCTTGTGACAGGACAGCGGATGCCAGTCCGAGCGATTTCGCTGCTGTACCGGTTACTTGCGTGATGGTCGCTTCTGCGCCGGTTGCCGTACTGGTAATCGTAAACCGGCTGGATAAAGCATCCCACGTTACCGTACCGGCAGAACTCAAACCAAGATCGGATGTCAAGGCCGTAGCCGCATCAGTAAAACTGGTAACAGCAGACAGATTGATCGCTTCCGCCTTATATTCTGTCCCACCAATAGTCACAGCAAGGCTACCGGTAATTGTTTTCAATGTGGCAAGTGTCATCCCTTTCAGTGACGATCCGCGAGCCCATGCTGCACGTGCTGCAGTGATGTATGGGACAAAATACAGCGCAGACGGGAATTTGGTACAGTTCGTAAAACCGTTGAAATACACGTTTGCCAGCGTGGTTTCGTATGCGTCGGAGCCGAACCAATCACTGACGGCGTCCGCACTGTTGAATTCCGTTACCTGTCCAGCCGGAATCAAATTGTTTTTCCCGATAAAAAGGCCGTTAATGCCTAAATCACTACTTCCTGCACCGATAACGCTCGGATTGACGGTAACATACAGGTCAACAGGTATGTATGACGCCATTTTTTATTCCTCCAAAGGAACAGGTATCAGAGAGATGGAGACACGATCGAAAAACTCCATTGGTGTACTGATAACTGGGTTAAATTGAATTTTTACTTCCGTTTTCCAACGTTCCAGAAATTGCTTTTCGCCAGTAATGAGCGGTAATTGAACAGGATCGGTAACATAGAGAGGCCGAATATTTTTTGGAAAGGCATCGCTCCCTGTGTAATCAAAAAAAAGAGCGCAGAATACTTGCGCTCTTTCTCCGGATTGCTTGCCGTAGAAATCTACCTGTATGGTATATTCTGTCGGCATGACAGTATTTTGCGTTTTTTGTTCTTCCGTATTTGTGTACGTTCTCCAGTTTGTCGCCAATCTCCGCTTTCCGACATTGTTCATCGCGATAAACGCGCCTTTCGGCGGAGGATTCCTGTTCTGTTGAGATTGGATTATTTCTACATTCGGGAACAAATACTGCAAAAAAGAACGAAGCGCCGTAAAAACGTCGGAATCAGATATGCTAGGATTCATCATTTTGTAGCACAACAATAACATGCGCCCAGTCGGGCCATGTTTCAACTACTGTAACAACTTTCCAAGTCTGTATTGGCTTATCCGGAGTCTGTGGAAACAGCAATAAATCTCCACCCCGTTCATCGGAACGCACGACTCCCTGTACGTTCCCGTACATATATACAGAACGCATGACGCCCTGTATATTCAATCCTTCAATGAACGCCAATGTATCGCCGGAAACGGCTTGAGGATTGATTTCAACAGTCGAATCCTCGTAAACTGGTTCTTGCGTTCCGTCCTCCTTGACCGTATATCCGATAGATTTACGCCATGTCGCCGGAATATTTGGATTGACATTACGGGTATAAGCATTCGCTATTTTTCGCAGATTCATTTCTTCACCGCCAATCCGGTTAACGTGGCGATCATATAGCCGGTATCGTTCAAAGGCTGCGTCGATACACCTTCCGCTCGTTCACCACGATGCACGGCCCGAGCCGCTTCCCCGACCGTCCTGCCGGTAATTTCTTTCCCTTCTTTTCTCCACTGCCTCAGTAACAGAGTAATGGGAGACAAGGGGGGAGAATCCACCCGCGAGATGGTCTGGCGTATGTCTCCGGCGGCTTTTTGGGCGACAAGCGTCATGCCTTGTTCTGCGCTCATTTTTCCGCGCAAGACTTGAGAAACAACCTTTCCGGTCGCTCTAGCCCATTCCTGCTTCTGGGATTCAACTGTTGGGCGCATGAAAGGTCTGGGCGGTATGCGTGACGTACCGTATTCGTTGTATATCGCCACTTGCGCAACGGGCACACCGTTGTCGTAGCGAGCAGATTCAAACCAGCCTGCTTGTGCCGAATATTCTTCAAGCGACTTCATGCGCTTTTTCAGATCGGTCAGCTTCAAAATTTGCCCCCTACATCCCGGATGGCGGAACCTTCCGGCGAACCGCCGAAATAGAACCCGGCAACGCAAATCGCTTCAAGCAGCGCGAGTAATTCCTGTCCGTATGGCGTTTTTGACAGCAAGAACTGCCAGAAATCCTTCGCAGGTGGCGCAAGCATTGAAACCGATACACTGCCTTCGGTGGCGCTCTGTATCAGGTCGCCGGCTCCGTTCCCGTTCTGAATCTGCGTTGCCATAGCGGCAATATGCGCCGTCAGCAAATCAAGCGCATATTGCAGTTTTCCGTTTGAGATGAGCCAGTTGTCATAAGGGTAAATCATGACGCTGGCCCGATCCCAATACGCTGACAACGTATCATCCGGATAGGCGGTCGTATCAGCAAAAGCAGGGAAAAGAACGCGGAAGTTCGCAACGTCAAAAACGTGTTCAGCCATTATCGTCTTCCGGCTTGCCGACTTTCGGCGGATCCTTAAAGTCGGACGGCGTTTTCTGGGCCGATGCGTCTTTGCCTTCCATCGTGGAGGCCACTTTTTCAGATTCGGACTTTTTCTTTTCCACCCGGATGAATCCTGCCTTGACATGATCCGCGAATGCCGTGCATTTCTGGAGAGCGTCCAGCTCTTCATCCGTCACTTCGGTAACCACGCCCAAAGGGGTGACGAGATTTTTTCCCATTCTCCCGTGACCGCCCTTGATCTGTACTTTTTTGATAGCTACATTCGGCTTGCCCTCCTCTTTGGAAGGACGCCACAAGGTGTATATCTGATCGTTCGTCAATGTGGAATAAACGTATGCCATGCCCTCTCCTTAAATGCCAGAACCACGATAAACCAGCGTCGGGCGCTTGCAAAGCACACCCGCGCAAGCGTTCGAATAGGCCTCTTCATAGCCTTTTGTCAGTTGCTGGACACCCAACGTCATGAATTTCATCGGTACCAACTGATCGATGGTGTTGCCGTTATCCGTGCTGTCGCCCTGATAGTTCGGCGAGAACAAGTAGAAGACATTCGCGCTGCCGTTGGCTGCATCCAGTTCTGGCGCCGAATCCAGCGTGACATTCGGATAATTTTTCTGTAACCAGTCATTGGCCGAATAACCCAGTTCCGTTGGCGTGGACAGATAGTCGATACATGACAGAGCAACGTGCAGTCTAAGCGGCGTTTTTTTGACGTCAATGTTTCCTTGCGCCTGAACACGCAAGCTCTGGAAGGCGGTCAACAAATCGGCGATGATCTCCAGGGTGGTTTTGTCTGCCCATTTGGTCGAACTGCCCGCCCCTGTCGCCACATTCTCGTAGGCCGGCAAGTTCGGATCGTTGAGATAACCATACGTGCGCCCGGTTCCGTCGTTATAACCGTAAAATCCGATATAGTTACGGTTGATTTCTAACGAAGTGGTCGCCCCCATCCGACGGTTTTCCACGTCCGAATAGTTCATTTTGGCAGCACGCTTTTCACCAAGGCGACCGATACGCATGCCGGATTCGAACCGGACAATCGTGCGCCGCTCGTAGTTCGTGTTCCACGATCCCAGCGGGGTATTGGTTTCATCCCCATACGGCTGTGCAAAGCCGGTGCGTTCCGAAAAGCCCTGGACGATTTCTTCATCTTCCCAATCGCCCAATGTCGTAATACCGATCAGGTCGTCGATCTTTCTGGCCCAGGTCATAAACTGGACAAACCCTGGCATCCATGCCTGCAGGAACTGGATAGCGACCGGAATGGAGGGAGTGGACAACGGAGCGACGATATCGGCATCCAGGGCCATGCCGGCAGACTGCATACGCCGGAACGCCTGATACATGTTGAGGATATCTTCGCTATCTAATGCGATACCGATTTTTTCCAGATCCCGGATATCCTGCATGGAATCGACGCTAAATCCTTCAAGAGGACGCACCTTGCCGGCGGAAATGAACGAATGAATTTTTGATGGTTGCATGTAATAAATCCTTTACTCAGTCAGTTCGACGATCGCTTCGCCAGCCCCGGATGTATTGAAACGTACAATTTTCGAATTTGGGATCAGTGTGTAACCTTCTGATGCGGTTCCCGTGGAATTGGCTTGCAACGTGCCATCAGTCTGGGAAAACTCGATCTTGTTCCCGATTGCGGCTGCGCCTTTGAGGTTGACCAGAATACCGCTTGTCAGCGTAACGCCCTGGACTACCGTATTGTTGGGCAGTGCCATGGTCGGTTCCAGTGTCCCGGCAGTTGTCCCGTTTAGCGCGTACAATTTCGAATTGGACAAAATTCCCGCGAAAGCGCCGGTCCCTCCGATCGTGAACTTGCCGTTTTCGCCGGCAACATGTGTCATGGCGCTTCCCACTACGTTCAGGGCTGCATTGGTTGTATTTAGCATGCCTGCCTGTGCCCGGACCGGGCCGGAAAGCACGATATCTCCGACAATACCGGTCGTCTGAAATTGTCTGATTGTTTTCTGGACTACCATGTTTACCTCAATTCGTAAAATTTGTTGACCTGGTTGATGCGTTTTTTCCCCGGTTCACTGTCCATCGCCATAGCCTTGGCAGATGGAACCGGTCTGTTATGCAGATACGATTCAACCGCCGTGACAGCCTGATCTGCCCCAACTTTAAGCCCCAGTTTTTTGGCTGCGTAAATCGCAACGTCCCGAGTGGTCATCGAATCGAAAGCGAACGATCCGATGAATTTGGAAACGTTTTCCGCCAGCTGGTTTCGTTTGGACAATTCAGTAAAACTTCTTCGCGTCACTTTTTCGACCAATTCGGCGCTATCCATTGCCGGTTTTGCGCCCATGCCAGCTGCAAATGCCTTGACGACTTCCGGGTTACTGGAATCCAGTCCGCAAGCATCCATCGCAGCCTTCATTCCTTCGGATTCGTGTTCGCTATCCAGTTTTTTGCGTTCGTGGTTTTCGCCGGCGGCAACCGCTTCGCGGATGTTCATCGGGTCAGCGTCTTTTCCGCCCGGTTCTTCCTTTCGCTCGATTCTGTCTCGCTCGACGTTTTCGCCATACTTGTACGCTTCCTTGGCGTTGAAATCGTCGTCACCGGTTGGCTTGGTGTATGCCAGATCGGTCAATTCGTCTTTCAACTTGCCGATTGCGTCTTCCGGTACGTACTTGGACAGCACGTCCAGCAAACGACCGATCGCGGCGTTTTTGTCTTCATCCTGTGTCATATCTTTGGTTTCTCCTGTTTCTGGGTCAACGTAATGGACGCCCACGATCAGGGACGCCAACTCCTTGATAGCCTCTGCCGCACCGACTTCGGCGGCTTCGACTTGGGATTCGTTCATAAATTTCTCCGGTTCTGCATCTGCGACAACCACATCCGGCCCCGCTCTGCCTTTTTTGACAAGCGCGACATGGTTTCCCCTCATGTTTCGGATCACGAAATCATATGGCTTCCCGTCAAACACGCCGGGCGTGAAGTCTGGGTCATACCGGTATGCGGCAGATATTTGCCGATAGGTACCGTTCTCGATTCCGTCTATACCCATCCTGTCGGTGACGATGAGCGAGTTTTCAAGATATGGCGACGACAATGCCGCGTCAGTTCCTGTATGCCCGACCTGATAATCCTTCACAGGTGAATCAGGCGTGACGACGTGGTGATTCAACATGACAGGCAGCCCGTTAAATGTGCTTGCCGCTTTCTCGATTTCTTCTGCTGGTCTGTACCCCCAGTATTCCTTCTGCGGGTCAAGGCCGTGTTCTTTCCATCCGGGAATTTCGATACCGAGATAGTGAACAACCTGTTCTTTGGTGATTGGCGTCAGGTCAACGTGTAAAAAACCGTTCGTGTCGTATCGTCTTGCTGACGATGTGTCAAATGCGATTTCGTTCATGAGAAACTGATAACTGGTATAAAAGTGCAACGGCAATACGGCTCTTGAGCAGGGAATACATAGCCGCCATCATCACCGACTGGCGCGCCCTTGGATAAATCGAACTCCTTGCCGTCAAACGCCTTGTGCTTGTGTCTCGGATGGAAACTCCCGCCGCTGTGAAGCCAAATTGCCTTTTTGATTCCGGAATCGGCAATCATCTGGCGGTTGAAGCTCTGGTATGCTTTTCTGGTTTGGTCAAGCGCGATGTTGTTTGCCCGGCGATAGCTCATTTCACCGTATTTCGCCAGATTCTTCGACAATTCTTTCAGGCTGCTGGTTGGGGTGGTAATCGTCCGCATCACATCACCGGAAATCCGGTCAAAGTATTGCGGTGGTATGGATTTGATCAGATCGACGCCCTGATTGACGGATGCCTGAAAAATCTCTTTCATGGCTGGCGTCATGTTCTCAAGACTGATCGTCACATCCTCAAAAAGTGGTTTTAACGAACTTTTACAGGACGCGCCGGATTCTCGCAAAATCCGGTTGATAAGCTCGTTGACTTTCTCACGGGCTATTGCGTCGAAGTATGACGACCATTGAACTTTCTTCGCCGTCAAAATGGCCTGCGCGGCTTGGGCAATTCCGCCCTCTTGCGCAAAGTCTTTTTTCTTGCCGGTCTCGTCAAAAAGAGAAAGGACAGCGTCACGACTGTCCTTTATCATTTCTCGCACCCAGCGTTTCAGCTCACGGCTATATCGTCTTTCCACCGAAACCGGGTAGTTCAGCGCCTTGCCCTTCTTCTTCCGCATAGAAATCGCTTTCAGGGTTTACTGAATCAAAGCCACTTGCCGGGTCTTTTTCAAGCGCTTGCGCGATGTCGTCACCCGAAATGGCACCGGTGTCCCGCAGTGTTGCGTAGTATTGCCCGGTTTTCAGGCGAATATCCGCCAGTTCGTTTTCCGACGGTTCGTCCGTCGGATTCCATGTGATAGTGAAATCCGGCATAACGCCCGTTTCCGGCTCAACATACGACTTGCTCATCAGCAGATAATGCCGCATCAGCAATGGTTCCAGTTCATGCTTCTGGACGCTTTTCAGTGATTTGTCATAAGACCGTTTTTCAAACTCACCTGTTGCGTTAAATCCTTTTGGCGTCGTCCCTAATAGCTCCGTTACAGGGACACCTGCAACCGACGCCACCAGCTGATACTGGGTCATGATGACCGCATCCAGATCGGCCAGTGATGTTTCGTGTTGTTCGTATTCGTCATCTTGTCCGATCAGGAGCTGACCGTAATTGTCACGGTAATACGACTGTGCTTCCATCGCCCGGCGGGTCCGCTCCGGATCCCCTACGACTTTGCCCAAATCGGTTTTGCGCACATTCATCCGCTTGGTCATCGTCAGTTGAGGGGCTTCGTTGGCGGTGCGCTCTGCGCAGTACACCCGCTCGTAGATCATTTGCGTCAATGGGATTCCGCCGTAGAAGTATGCCGGCTTGAGGATGTCCGGCACTTCGGAGTATCGTGTGATGATGAGATGCGACCGGTGGAATTTCTGGCCCCCTATCATCCAGTATTCAGGCTCATAGAAATCCTTTGCCGCCGGATCACTGACACTTTCATTATTCAGAAGTGGAGCACACCAATATGGGTCAACCTGCGAAATTCCCTTGTATGATCCCGGTAGCACACCATCAATATTGAACCGCTTTTCGTAGTATTCGGGATCGTTGCTCTCAACAACAAACAGCGCGATACGAACACCGAACACACGCAGGAAATGGGAATACTGAGAAAGATTCTGACTGACGCATAAATCCACATCGGAACAAGTCAGCATCTTGGCGATGTCACCGGAATCGTCACCAGCAACAGAAACTTCCCATCCGTTACGTGTTGCGTCCTTGCCGGGCGCGACACATGCCTTGTTGACAAGCCAATGTTGCGCGATGATGGCGCACGTCTGATAACCGATGAATCCTTGTGCGGCATACCACGAGAGCAGCGCATCGGACAACGGCGAATTGGACAATGAAAAAATGTTCTTTGTCGGAATCGGGTTATTGCCCGAATCCATCGCCATTTTGGCTTCCGGAAAATGTGGAATGACGAAAGAACGCCTGTCCATTTCGTCACGGCTCATATGTCCCGTGTCGTGCGTGGTCAACGCAAACAGCGCGTCCGTCTGCTTCTTCTTTTTTTTCTTTTCCTCGCGCACGGGTTCTTCCCCGCGTACCCAGTCAAAAAAGCTCATACATTTCAATCCACGCCACCAAAAGGGGCGACATCACACCAAATCAAACCAGTCTGCGCCCTTGCGCTTGATGTATCCATCCAGCGAGTAACGTAATGCATCCCAAAGATGGTTGGACTTGTCCTCGATCACCGGCAATATTTCGTTGGTTCGTTTGTCTATCTTGTACCGGTACAATCTGGCTTCTTCCGCCATGTGTTTGCAACGGTCATGGATGATGATTTGCCGGAACCCTTTCAGGTGTGCGATTCCGTCTTCAATGCTACCTTGCCACTTGTCCGCTGCGGAAATGTTGAATCCGTGTTCTTTGTGAAGGTAGCTGATCGTTTCTGGTCTGGCGCTATCGGCCTTGATCGGCCACTTGCGCGCTCCAGGAACGGCATCGTACAACTGGGGCAGTTCGGTGATTTCTACCCCCACTCCATATGCCTCGTATTCGATATACAGACAATCATCAAGGATAAAGCTGCGTACTAGCGTGCTTGGGTCTTTAGCGAAACCGAAGTCAGCACCGAAAAACAGTCTGTCCGCTTTTTCCCAAAGATCATCGGGAAACGCCTCTACCCGATACTTGCCAGCGAAAATGACCGCGTCGCTTATAGTCAGCGGTTTGCCAAGCCAAACATGCTCATATGCCGCATAGTCCGTTTCCTTGAGATACTCCATTTCTTTTCGGAGTACTTCCGGAAACCACGGGTTGTCATAGTAGTTGACTTCTTTACTGTAGCAATCCGGTGGCGGGGCCGTTACGAAACGCTTGTATGTCGGGGCGTCTTCATCCGTCGGGTTCCAGCTTATCCAGATTTCCGAGTTTTCTTTACGAATAGTCGGTATCAGGATGGACCAGGATTCCTCGCTGACCGTCTGCCCTTCCTCAACCCAGCATATGTCTATGCCTTCTGTTGACTTGATGCCTTGTGGATCATATTTAAGGCCCTTGAAAAGAAACTCGGAACCCACAGAGCTCTTTATACTGCTTTCGGTGATGCGAAACCATGGAGCCAAACCCAACGCATTTATCTGATCGCTAATCAGCTTATGAACGGAATCCTTGATAGTGTTCTGCACTTCTCGGCAACACAACACCCGAACAGGTCTGCTGTAACTGATAAGCGTCAATGCTCTAGCGAAAGACACCGACTTGCCCGAACCACGTCCACCATGCGCAGACTTGTACCGGTAGGGCCTGAACAGGAAATCAAACGCAGGGGCAAATTCAACAGTCTTTGAAGATGACATTGATGCTGGGCGGTACAAGTGGTTCGCCGGCTGGCCCAGAGACAGTATTTACCGGCTTTTCGCCGATGCTGTCACGTATAGCCTCAAAAGCACGGACATCGCCGGACAACGCTTTTTCCATCAGGGCAACGACAATAGCATCCCGTCTTGTCGATCCGTCCGGCATTTGGCCGGACAGCATCATTTCCAATGTTTCGCGAATTGTCTTCTTCTTGCGTCGTGCTTCACCGGATGCAATCCCGCCTTTTTGGCCCCTTTCCCTTGCTTCGTCCTTGCTTCGTGGCGGAATCAGGTTTTCGTGTCCTTTGGACATTTTTCTATTTTTCACATAAAAAAAGCCCTTCAATTCGAAGGGCTTTTCTTTAAACACAAAAATCCAGTATATTAAATTTATATGCAAATATACCCTAAAAAGTTCGGTCTTAAAATATTTATTTTTTGAATAATTGATTTACATCAATCATTCATCCTGTTGCTGATGCATGTCGCAGCCAATTCTCCGGTCCCTTTTTTCGCTAATTCCTGAAATTGCTTGTCCGTATATACTCTCTCAATCAGTTTGATTTTATCCGCATCAGACATAACTCCTTCGCACATTTTTGCCGCTGGTTCATTGTTGAATTTGGCCAAGCAATTTTCTTTTGTTTGTTTTGTGACCGAACAAATATAGGAATAAGACATTACGGTAACACCGCAATTACATTCCTTTTCAATCCGTTCTTTTTTCGCATTCGGTTGCGAATCAGTCATTACTGGAACAGGCGATTTTTTTGAGAAGAAATCCGGATTATTATCAGAAGCAAGCGAATATCCTTCTCTGGAGAAAACAATGTTATCCCCATTAAACTTTTCAACAAAACAGGTTTGAACAGCATCCTTGCCGATGCCAGCCGTCCACGATATTTGAGCAATATCATTCTTTCGGGCAGCTGAAATAAAATATAATCCTTCTTGATGGTTTTCCTCTATTGTCTCCCATTCTTTTTGGGCCGACTTGGATGGCGTCAACAATGATATAGCCTGTAAAAAACAGGATTTTGACCGTACATCACCAATCATTGAGACCGTCTCAAGAAAAGCAAGATTTTGTTCTGCGCGAACAGGTTCCAGTTTAGGTGAAACCGGATTCCCTTCTGAATTGGAAGATGTCGCTGTAAATATCAAAACAAGAACAAAAACGACAAAACAAAGAATCCCAATGAAAAGAAGCGTTTGTCGTAGTTTTCCTGTAACGCTCTTTTTTGCCTCATCAATCAAGGGAGGATATTGAGATTCAAAATCGTGTTTTTCAAAATCCGGAATACTCTTTGCCTCAAACTCCCCATATTCCTGCTTAATGACATTTTGTAAAATGGCCCATGCAGCTTCTTTTTTCAGTCCTTTCCCAAAAAATATAAGGCGCGGTTTCTGTTTTCCATCCTCAGAAATGGAAATAGCATCTCTCCATTCTTCCGTCTGGAATATTTTCCGTATGGGAATAGTCAACAATCGATTGCCGTGAAAAATGCACCGCATGTTTGTAATATAGAAGGTGCCTTCATCAACCGGTACTATTCCCTTTTCCGATACAATTCTTCCTCTGGATGATCCAACGCGATAACTCACTCCTTTGGCTAACCGTACACTTATTCCATGACTTCCGCCTTCATATCGGCTGTCTATCACCTTCTCTTCAAGCAATTCTGCAGATTCGGCAAAAAAGATGAGCTCTTTTTCCTTTAATCGGATTCCTTCAGGTGGCGAATAAATTACTGGTTTGCCTGCTGCCGATTTGTTTTTCATTTCAGCGTATTTCATGGCACGCGGCAAATTTACATCTTCCAAATCCTTGGGCGTAACTCGAAAGAATTGGACCGCACGAAGAATTTCAGTCTCAACAACATCCCATTCTACAAATTCATGGAAAAGAAAGAGCGCGACAACTTTTGATAAAAAGTCTTTTCGTTCATTCCACGTAAAACTGAGAATGTCTCCAGTTGTATCTTTCAACGCCTGTTCGAGAATGGCGTTGATATTTCCAGCATGTGAAACATTAAGCAGTTCAACGATCTTCTTGAATACGAGTTTCTCCCGCTCTTTAGCTGAGAAGATAGACATCTTGGGATCCTTTTCTGATTGCGAGTGCTTTTTATGTTACCTGTCAGACACTAAAAAATCATCCTGAAAGTTTCGATGTTGTTGCGTCAGGAATACCGAGCGCCCGGAATCCCTGGCGCATACGATCAGAAAATCCAGTAGGCCCCTATGCTGATTAGAACCAGAAGCCAGCCGACGCAATCAAAAATACGGTCTATCATTTTGCACCTCGCATCTTGCCGATAACGGACTTCCTGTAATGGGCGCGGTAGGCCAACGCTTTGACACACGCCGCGCCGATTTCCTCGATCAATTCGTCCGGTAACCCAATATTGCCCGGATCGGAAATTGCTTCTGCCAGACCCTCATAAGGGCTTTTATTCGGTATCGGTGCCACATGCAGTTGTCCGGCATAATCAACATAAAGCCTGAAGTTATGACGGCTGATCTGCTGCGCGATGATGCCGGCAAGCACTTCGTCCGGAATCGTCAGGGAAGGGTGAATGTCTTCGCCTTTTCCAACACGTACCCAGTCGTCGGCAAACTTGATCGCAATATCGCGTACCTTGGCAAAATAGTCCTTGTCCAGAAGATTGACGGCCGCTTTTGTTTCCTTATCCAGTACGTCAAGAATCCATTTCCTGAAATCTTTCGCGACTGGTGTTCTGGCAAACATAGCCACAAGGTGGGCACCGCGCAAGCTGAACAGGCGTGTCGGTAGCTGTCCCCCTGACCCATTTTGGGTCACGGTCATTTCTACCGTAAATTCATCTGCATTTCGGTGATAAATTTTTGTAACGGCATTTTCTGTCGCATAACCTAAAGCAGCGGCCAGTTGTGCGGATGTAATGTAGGTGGTATTGCGAATGGTGCGGACGTCGAACGTAACGTCACGAAATGCGAGCGCATTGGACATAGTATCTCTCCTTCTACAAGTTTTATGAACCTGCCTTCCCAGACGCCAATCAGGGGCGGCAGAACTGTACAGGTTGGCGTACCGCGTAGAAGGAAACGGCGTGTCCGAAGACACCCTGTACAGTCCCGCCATAGGAGAGACTTTGCGCACAAAAAACCGCTCAAAACAAAGTTCAGGCGGTGTGCGCCTTCTATCAACGGGACGCCAATCCCGACTGCATTTTTCTTTGCAGTTTTTTTAGTATATCACTTTTCATTTTTGATTCCATACATCCATTCCCTCGCCACAATACTTGCCGCTCTGTTCAACCGGTCGTAATACTGTGTTTTGCCAATGCCTATTACCTTCGCACCCCCATCACGGGTTCTTGCTCTCTTCATTTTTCCTTGTACAGCCGCACGCCCGACATAATGTAGTACGAATGCTTCCCTGTACTGTTTTGGCAATTTGACAACGATACGCTCCATCCTTATCGCGGCTTGATGATCGATTGGTTCTTTCTGCTCTTCCGGATCAGCTTCGCGATTTCTCGGGCGATATTTCGCTCCAAGTATGTTTCCCCATGACGGCGGTAACCAGTCACGTATGTTTCCCCACCGTCTCCAGTTTTCGATGATGGGAAGATATTCCGCCTCAAACGCTTTCAGTTTTACTTTGTCGTTTTCAATCATTTCAAAGTACCAATCCAGAAATCAGAAACGCTCCACATTCCATCCCACCCCCTCACGTCTTGTTTTCTTTTTGACCGCCAAGAACTCGACTGGATACATCTCAGCCGCCACCTTTATCTTCACTCTTGCATCGTCCTGCCAGTACCCCTTGACCTCATGCATCTCCAGCCGACCATCGGAGCGCATCACCGCAAAATCGGGCATATAGAACGTGTTGTCCGCCAGCCGGAACTTCATGCCTTCGAACCGGTACCAGGCTATCTCGCCGCAATTTTTTAGTATCTGGAGATGCTCCGCGTACTCTGTCTCTGTCTTGTTCATCTGGCCTGTCTTCAATCGGCCAAGCGCAAGGATTGACGGTTTCATTTCAACTCACTTTCTTCAATAAATGCGGTGGCAGCCGTCCTGATGGCGTAATCACCTTCTGTCCTGTTTTAAAATCGCACATAAATTCCCTTTTCATACCGGCTTGTAAATCCCCATCAATCGGTTCAGGACAATTTCCAACAACTCGATTTCCGATTTTCCGTACATCGCTGCAAATTCATTTCGCCCCATGCTATGCACGCCTGTCTTTCCCTGATGATGTTCCCAGCACAACGGAATAATGGCCTTGTGGCTCGATCTTCCCCACCCGTGGCGGGCACGAACATGATGGATTTGTGCTGGCGTTCCTGGATACCCCATGCGCTCACACACGATGCAGCCCATTTCGGCGACCTGTCGCATGATTCTTTTTTCTTCTGCCGTTTTCGTGCGTTTCATGCGAACATCTCCTCTCTCATACCGAACTGCACGCCATGTTGTGCGCCGAATGCGTATATCTTTTCCAGATAAACCGCAAAGCCCTTTTTGGTCAGCTGGGTGGTCGATCCTTTCAGATAACGATTGCCGTTCGGCAGAAAATCCCATTTGACATATCCATCCACGGTTTCATCCGATGCCTCTTCCGGCAGGAACTTCTGCTTGAAATACTCGTGCCATGTCTCGTCGCTGTACTGCACTCCTTCCGGCCAGACCTGAGCGGCAATGTCTTTAATGGCGCTTACCCACATCAGGGCGTTCTGGTTAAGACCTCGACGTTTTTTCTGTTTCCGGATGACCACTTCCATCCCGTCGGAAAAATCCACATCCTGCACGTTTCGCAAGGCGATTTCCTTTGTCCGATGATCCGTTATGGCAATTACAACATCTGCCTGCGTTCCCATTCCATCAACCTCATGTAGTGGTTCTGTTTTGCCGGGAAGTATCCCTGCCGGTAGGCGCTTGCCAGTCGCGACCAGTATTCCTGCATTTCAGGGTTGTCTTTCGTGGCAAGCCAGATTTCCTTTTTGTCCTCGATACCCCAGCCATAAATGGCGGACAGGTATTTCAGATCGTTTTTCAGGTCATCCATCGTGTTTAACCGACCGCCTTATTGAGCCTTTCTTTCAGCCGTTCCATTCGTCTCGCCGTGCGTGTCATCCGACCATTGACGAAAGAAGCCAGAACACTCCGAACATGATGCCTGTCCTCCAGCAAACCACTTTCCGGCTTGCCGCGAAGCAGCCAAACTGCCGCCGCGTTCGTCATGCCGAGCGATTGCCATTCGTCGTAAAAACCGCGTTGTTTCATAAACCGGTTTAGCTGAGCTTGCGTGAAACTTTTCCGGTTTTGGCTGTCTCTTGCTTCGTTACCCATTTTTTCAGCGTCTCCCTTTTTTCTTTATCTCTATTTATTTATCTTTTAAGGTGATTTCCTAGATTCGGAGGGTTTAAACGGCGTAACCCCTCCCTAAGGAAGCTCAAAAGCGTCCTTCGGTGGGGCACGTGATTTCCTGAGTTCCTCGGGCCGTCACATGCGTTTGGCAGACTATGCGAAAATCGTTTAGATGCTTCGACGATTTCCCCTGCGCCAGCTTCTACCACTTCCACCCCTGCTGTTTGGCCATGCGCTCCTTCTTGCCGTTTGGGACATTGCAGCCGTCGGCGGTTTACCCTCTCCTCTCTGCAATGCCTTCCTGTCATGTCACCATCTTCAGGTTCCTCATGGTTTCGGTCCGGATACGTGCATAGGCTCTTTCGCCCCATTCCTGCCGGGCGTCGTCCCAGTCCGTGCCGCGTATGCCTTCCGGATACGCCAGTCCACATTTCAGTATTTCTGCCGCTTCTTTTCCTTTCGTGATGCCTGGATTGTTTGTCGTTTCATGATCGTTGTCGGCACAGATGACGGCCATGCCCGCCGTTTTCCTGGATTTCGCTACGTCAACCAGGTTTGACGAATTGAAGCAAACCACGACATTGGCTGTCGGAATGCTCTGGTATAGGGTGAGCCCGGTGGCAAAGCCTTCGCAGAAACACGTCATCATGCTGCGTGGCCGGCGCAATTCGTACCGCGCTCCCTTGATCGGGCAGCGGTAACGGAATTTCTTGTCGCCATCCGGCGTGATTGTCTGGACACTCATCAGTTTGTCATTGACGAACATCGGAATGACCAGAGAATCACCATCCCGTTTGAGATGCTCGCAACCGCGAATGGACAGCCCCTTGCGGGCCAGATAAGGATGTTCTCCCCTGAATGCGGGCAAGCCCGAGAAATAGCGTCTGCATGACGCGACCGCCTCGATACGGGCCTTCTGTTCGTTCTGGCGGCGTTGTGCGGCTTCTCGTTCACGTTGTATGATTTCGGCGCGTGAGAGCGGTTTTTCGGGTTTGTCGTCCTGCCAGACGGCTGGCTCGGTCATCAGGGCATGGTTCTGGACGAATCCATACGAACCGAAGTATTTGACGGCTCCGTTTCGTTTTCTGGGCTTGTCCTCGGTCGGGTACCGTTTCCATACCCCGACCGGTGGCAGAGAGTCGATACGGATACCCAGATCGCGGCAGAAGGTCAGAAAGTCGCTCATGCGGCACTCCTTTCTCTCGCCTGCGTTGCCTTGGCATAGCGGATGTTTAACGACTTGATTTTCCGGCGCACGTAATCTGTGATGATTTCCGACGGTGCCGTGTCGTAGAATTTTTTGAGCGGCCATGTTCCGGTGATGTTCCTGAACATGGCCAGGGCGAATTTCTCGGCCTTTTCCGGTGTTTTGTGTTCAAGTGAATACCGGACGATCTGCGGCCACAATTCGACCGTCAGTTCCTGTCTGGTACCAGAGGCGATCAGTTCCTTGAGGGTTCCGGCTTTGTGTATGATTTCGGATTTCTTCGGCGGGTACTCATGCCCGCAATTCGGACAGAATAGTGCTGAGGCGTGCAAGGCCTTGCATACCGGGCATTTCGTGTATTTGTCCTCGATGTCTTCCGTTTTTTTCTTTTTCCGGTTTTTCTGCTTGCCGTCGTCCAGTTCGGTCGCCCCGTTCTGGAAAAAGTCCTGCATCTCATCCATGAAGCGCAGGCAGTTACCGGAATGATCAAGCACGATGCATTCTTTCTTGTCCGGATGAATCCGCAATCCACGTCCGAACAGCTGGATGTGTTCCGCCAGCGAATTGCGCAAAGGGCGGGCCATGATGATGCACTCGACGTCGGGCTGGTCAAATCCCTTGCTGGCAGCGGTCACGGTAATCAGACCGCGATAAACGCTATCCGGTTTCTTGAATTCGTTGACGATGGCTTCCCGTTCTTCTTCGGAGGTTTTGTAGGTGTAGTTGGCACACAGAATGCCTGCTGCCATGAACTGACGTTGCAGCTCTTCCACGTGCGCCGTATTGACGGCGGAACAGATGAATTTCTTGCCGTTGCAGTGTTCGACGTATTCCTTGACGCAATCGCCGACGACTTCCAATGCCCGTCTGGAGGTTTCCTTTTCTTCCCATTCGCCTGCCACCACACGGACACCTTCCATGTCCGGTTCCTTGCAGGCAAATATCCGGTATCCGGACAAAAAGCCCTCGTCAATCAGTGCTTGCGTGGAGGTCACGTTGACCAGATTGTCATAGAGCTTTCCCAGCCCCTTTGTGAAGGGGGTGGCGGTCAAGCCGATGGCGATGGTATTTCGTGCACTGATACGATTTTTGACCGTTTCCGTTATAGTGTGGCACTCGTCGATAACGATCAGATCAGCATCCGGCCATTGGCGGCGTGCCAGCGTCTGGGCGGAACACACCTGTATTCTTTCATACGGTCTCCATCTCGGATGTTGTGCCTGAATGACACCATGCGCGATGCCATAGCTATCCAGCAAGGCGCTGGTCTGATTGATTAGCGATAAGCGATCACAAACGAAAACGGCCCGATTGCCTTTTTTGGCGCATTCATCCAGCAGCGAAGCTGCAATGACACTCTTGCCGCTACCGGTAGCGCTGCATAAAAGCTGGTTTTTATGCCCCGCACGAATCCCATCGCGCAATCTTTCGATTGCGTCGAGCTGGTACGGGCGGAGTTGCAGCGTTTTCATTTTCCGAGCGCCTTTCTGACGGTGGAAACGATGGTCCGGAAATCTTCGTCTCCAACCAGTTTTCCGATTTCACGCAATTTATTGACGGCGTACCGTGCGTCTTTTTCGGCCTGTGCTTTCGTTTCCGTCAAGGTGTCGATCTGGCGGGATAGCATGGCGTTCATCTCTTGCAGCCGGATGATTTCCGCGTCTTTGTCGTCTTTGGCCAGTGATTCGATCTTTTTGTAAAGCTGTTCGTTTTCACGTTCGAGTTCATCAACCATTTCGTCCAGCGTCGGACCATCGGCCATGGCGCCGTCGATGAATGCCTGATCCTTTTCCGCCTGTGTCTGTGGTTTGACTTCCGGTTTTTCGACCGGCTTTGCGTCCTGTTTTTTGGCCGGCTTGACGGTCTGATAGGCCTGATTGATCGAGATTTCTCCGGAACGTGCCTTTTCGATGACTTCCGGTTTCGCTTTTTCAAGGATTTTTTCGACGCGCTGGATCGTGTTACGACTGACATTGGCTTTTTCCGCCAGTTTTTCATCCGTTCTGATCGGTTTTTCCCGAGTGGCAGAATTCTGCCACTCGGTGGAACCCGCATTCTGCTTAAGGTTTGCACGCGATCTTTCACGTGCCCGTTCCTCGATGTACGGTTTGACTTTCAGGGCCATTTCCGCACGCATGAACGGTTCGAGATTGCGGCGGCCCAGCTGGTTTTCGTACATCCAGACAAAGGCTTCCGCACGGGTATGGACGGATGATATTTCGATCGTGGAGAACGGTATGCCGTTCTCGGTGCATATCCTGTACCGGTTATGCCCGTCGAGTATCGTTCCATTCCAGACGGAAATCGGTTCCCTGCATCCGTCGGCAAGGATGTTCGCTTTCAGGTGCGCATAGTCCATCGCATCCAACGGCGGGATGAAGGCTTCGAACTCAGGATCGATCGTCAGATTCATTCCCCTTCATCCTCTGACCGTTCACGGGCTTCTTTTTCCATAAATTCAATTCCCGGCACTTTGATGCCGTTCTCTTTTGCCAGCTTGATTAAAGCCAAGCAAATATCGAAAGATGGACTTTTCGTCTTTCCCGTATGTAGCAAGCTCACATTTGACTGGGAACAGCCAAGGTGCTTTGCGATTTCCTCTTGACGGAATCCTTTTTCGATCAGTTTGGCGGTTATTTGTTGAGCAATCATGCTTATATTATGCGCATGCTTATATTTTAAGTCAACAAAATACTTATCATTTTTTGTATTAGGATGCTCATATGAATATTGGACGAAGATTAAAAGAAGAAAGAAATTTAAAAGGGCTGTCTCAACAACAGCTTGCGGATGCTGTTGGCATAAAACAATCTGCTATCTCGCAACTTGAAAGCGGCGCCTCGCAAAAAACTACTTACGCTGCCGCAATAGCGGCCAAACTGGGAGTAAACGCCTTATGGTTGGAAACAGGCTTGGGACCCAAGTACCCTGACAACCAAAAAGACGACGCACAACAAGAAGATGGGCCGCTTGACCTGATACCACGTACATCAAAATATGGAAACAGTGTCGTTTATGATTTACTCGATGTTCGTGCGGCTTGTGGAACTGGTTTGCTTAATCCTGATTATCCTGAGATTGTTCAGCGTCTGGTCATGTCCAGCAAAACAGCACAGGAAATAATCGGCAATTTGAATAAAGCAGGAAATATAAAGGTCATTCTTGCGGCAAAAGACAGCATGGTACCCACCATCAATCCGAATGATCTGCTTTTTGTCGATACAGTCGCCACTGAGTACAAAGGCGAAGGGATATATATCATTCTGCACGGTGGTGAATTACTTTGTAAGAGACTTTCTCTTGCAGGCAGAAATATTCTCGTCCAATCTGACAATGAAAAATATGCGTCTTGGCTCTGGAGCGAAAAACCAGACGAAACACGAATCATTGGTAAAGTGTTGCGCGCCCTGCCGATGAATTTCAAGAATTTTGGGAATTAACTACTGTCGCCCTTTTATGAGGACGTGGATTGAAACGCCTTGCCAAAAGTCATGCTGCATGATCTGGGCGTGCCTGAAGGACAAGAACCAGCATCCGGACAGGCGTCTGCCGCCTGATGAATCAACGATCATCGTCGGGCGGGCGGTGTGGTATGGTAATAGATTGTGAAAAACGAATAGAAATAATAACTTTTAGGTTATAATGTACGTTCAAATACACGAAAACGCCGAGCGTGATCTGGAAAAATTATACGAAAAGGATCCGGACGCAGCAGCAGAAATTGAAGCTTTGTTAGAAATTCTTCAAGAAAATGAAGCGCTTGCAAGCCACCTCGGGGAATATTACAGAAACTACATTCACCCTGATTTTGATGTAGGGGCCTATGTTGAGCTTTTCCAAAAAGGGATACCAATCTATAGACTGAAGTATTTCGACGCAAAAGGAGAATTGTTGCCCTATCGAATCATTCACGTCTGCTCTTTCAGAAATGATGTAGCTTATATTATGGCAATCGTACACAGGAGCTTTGAATATGACACCAAACACCCCATTGTTAAACGAATCCTTTCAGACTGCAACGCCATGGGGATTTATCCGAACTGAACAGTCTGCTACGTCTGTTAGTGGTTTTTTGGTGAAATATATTTCTATATCCGTATCTGAGGCCGATTCGCGCAAAGACTTGCCGGGCACTCCGATTCAGGAATTGATTAGAAAACATGAAAAAAATCCAGCTCGGGCTGCTGCCTTATCCAAAGCAAGGCAGCGAATTGCCGATCGGATAAATAACGCCTTCCCACTCGCTAAATTAAGATTGTCCAAAGGATTGTCGCAAGCACAACTGGCTAGCCTAATGGAGGTAGAACAACCTTATATCGCTAAAATCGAGAAAGGTAACGCAGACCTCCAAATGTCAACCATCGAAAGATTGGCGGTTGCTTTGAATGTGGAACAGAATGTTGTGTTCAAGGCTTTACAGGAACAAAGATCGTTAACAAAAGAAAATGAATAATCCAAGATACCTACATAACATTTATTGCGATGACGTAAGACTTGAGGCAAATAACAAAGCCATCATCATTGGTGTATATAACTATGACATGATAATTAATTCCGCCAGTCAAAGACCTATTATTCAAAAATTATGTGTTTATTCAACCATAAGCACTCCTGTTGACAAACCTATAAAAGAGATCAAGTACAAACTGAAACTTGACAACAAAGTCATCCAGGAATTTTCCGAAAATTTTAATACACCAATTCAAATTGGCAACGAAACCTTCTATATCATGCACGGCGCAATCATCAATGTCACCATCCCAATAACACAAGATTCCATATTAAGACTATGCGCCTCAATTGACGATGAAGATGAAATTCAAGGCGCAGCTTTACATATAAAATTCAAGTAGAGCAACACAAAGACTATGAATCCGCCCGGTAATCACCGGGCTTTTTTTTGCTCCGCACATTTCTTTGGTCTCTTCCTGCCTGCCCCGCAAAATTGACCTGCATCAATTTTATAAGAAAAACATAAGTGCAGTATCATTATACTTATTGATTTATAATATCAGTAATCTTATAATTACTCCATCAGCTAAACGATAATGGAGCAAGAAATGATCACAGCAGGATATGGCGATTCGGCGACATGGAGTCCATGTGTCGGACACCCGAACGATCCGAGAACCAACACAGAAGCAATCATCAAGGCAGAAGAAACTGCTGCAGAAAACATCCGGAAGGCAATCCGTGGTGTCGGAATATCAAGAGAAAAACAGGACAAAGCCCGTGTGGAACTGGCCGATTGCCTCATCCGATACCTGTGCGATATCGAAGTTGTCGTCCTGATGGATGCGTACCTGTCCGGAAACAAAGAAAAACTGTTCGAACGGTTCGGAACTGTTTTGAACGACGCCATTGCGACAAAAGCTGAAATCGACGTCGAGTATTAACCGGCCTCACGCGTCGTGGTCGGTCTGGTTCCCGGTTCCATGCCTTAAACCGGCTTTTTTGAAGAGTGAAACATGAATGTTGAAAAAATCGAATACATGATGATCGGTGCCTGTATTGCGGCATTCATCATCATGGTCTTGTCCGGAGGCATGGCATGAATGTCTCTCCCCTTGCGATGGATGGCGACAAGACCGTTGGACGGATTTGCCTGATGGAAATCGACGGTTTGTACAAGAAGGGCGTTATCAGCGAAACCGAACGAGATGCCTTGATGGATCGGGTTTTTATGGCTGTCGATGATGTTTGCAAACGTATCATGATTAGAAAGGTATCGAAATGAGCATTAGTACCTTGATTTTAGGGGAATCAGGAACCGGGAAAAGCGCCAGTCTTCGAAATTTCGAACCGGGAAAACTGGCCCTGATTCAGGCGATTAAAAAGCCCCTTCCGTTCCGCAATACAGGGTTGACCATCTACGTATCGGATGACTGGAACAGCATTATCCGCGCTATGCAGAAAGCGGCTGAAAAAGACGTCAAGATCATTGTCATCGACGATTTTCAGTACGTCATGGCCAATGAGTTCATGCGTCGCTCGACCGAAGTCGGTTTTACCAAATTTACAGAGATCGGCAGTCACGCCTGGGAAATCTTTGTCGCTGCAGCCGCCCTGCCGGATGACGTGCGGGTGTACATCCTTTCGCACGTGGAAGAAACCAATTCCGGCACGATCAAAATGAAAACCATCGGAAAAATGCTGGATGAGAAAGTCACGGTCGAGGGCATGTTCACCATTGTTTTGCGTACCGGTGTCTCGGACGGTCAGTATTTTTTCCGGACGAAGAACAACGGAAGCGACACGGTGAAAAGTCCGATGGGAATGTTCGATACGGACACGATCGACAACGATCTGGCATTGGTTGACCAGAAAGTTTGCGAGTACTACGGAATTTGAGAATCAAAGAGGAGAAGACGAAATGAGTTACACATTAGATGCTGCCGCTGCCAAGAAAGCCAATTCATCCGGCCGTATTACTGAAACCGGTGCCTATATCGGTGTGTTTACCCGGGCAGAATCGGTTACGTCAAAACAGGGTACTAAAGGGATTGAATTTACCTTTGTCGATGATCTTGAAAACACAGCCGATTTTTTGTCACTCTGGACGGTCAAGCAAAATGGCGAAACGATTTATGGCTATAACGTTCTGATGTCTCTGATGGCTTGTATGAAAACCAGAACGATCAATGAGACGGAAGGCATTGTTCCAAAATATGACAGTGTTGCCAAACAGGTTATTAATGTCAAAGCACTGCTGTTCAAGGAATTGATGAACAAGCGGATCGGGGTGTTGTTGCAGGCAGAAGAATATAAATCGAATAACGGTGATATTAAAACTCGTATGACGATTGCCGGCTTTTTCGACCCGCAAACCCGTCTGGTTGCCAAGGAAATTCTTGAGCAGAAAAGTCAGCCTGAACTTTTACAGAAGATGATCGACAAGATGCCTTCTATAAAAAAATTACCAGGTAATCAAGCTACATCCCATTCTTCGAGTACTTCTGATATCGCAGATGACGACATACCTTTCTAAGGAGTAAGTCATGAGAACACAAATCAAGGTCAGGAGAAACGACAAACAAGCCCTGCTGGCGAAAATGAAGATTATTCAGGGCTGGAACGGGAAAATGAGCGAAGACGAGAAGCAGGTATTGTCTCTCTTCCATTGGTTGTCTCTGGACTGGCTCAAACGGGCGGCCAATCGTGATGCCATGATGAATTTGGTATTTGTCTGCAACATTGCCCTGATCCTCGCTAATAAGGGATATCCGCGAAATTACATGGGCGAAAACAATGAAGACTTTGCCACTGTATTGACGCACCTGAAACAGGCTATTGAACGCGGGAAAAAGACCGGTTCGTGGGCGTTAAACGGTGAACTCATTATGAAAATGCCGGCGATTCTCGCTCTGCATGATCGTCAGCTGGCAGAGGTTTCCCGAAAGGTTTATGAATCTGTCAACAGATACGTTGGAGAAAACGCATGAGCAACTTGTACAACCTGTCTGCCGAAGTCGCGGCACTGAAAGAAAAACTGGAAGCGTCCGATCTGGATGCACAAACAATTGCCGACACGGTGGAAGCGGAAAGTTTCGATTTCGAGGAAAAATGCAAGGCGGTTGCCTATGTCATCAAGGAGTTCGCGGCGAAAGAAGAACTGCTGACCGGCACGATCGACGAGATGGTGTTCCGCAAGAATGCCATAAAAAACAAGGTCAACAGCCTGCAATCCTACCTGCTGGACTGCATGAAGCTTGCAGGCGTGGCGAAAGTTCCGGGAGTGGAATTTGACATCAGCGTCCGCAAGAACCCGCCGTCAGTCGAAGTGTACGAGTCCGGCCTCATCCCAGAGCAATACTGGAAAGTACCGGAACCGGCACCAGCGACAGTGAACAAGAAGCTCATCATGGAAGCGCTGAAAGAAGGCCGTGAAATCCCTGGTGCCCGTATCAGCCAGACCGAAAGGGTGGTCATCAAATGAAGCTGAAAGACTGGCTGATGGATCAACCGCAGGACGAACCAACAAACGAAGACGAGCAAAACTCATCCCCCGTCCAGTAGCGGTGACGGGGAGACGAAACAACCGCTACGGCGTGAGGGTGACACCGACCACGCAGCTTTAACTACTCATGATTATCTTTCCTTCCGGTTCTCCCCGCTCCGGACAAAAGCGGGGAACATAAAGGAGAAAATAAATGAAAGCAGTAATCACTATTGAAGATGTAGAGGACAAAGTAAATATCAGTGTCGACTACGGAAAAAAAGGCGTAAACCATGAATCATATGCGCACTATCTAGCTCTTTCGGCAATGGAAAGAATAAGCGAAATTGTGCATACGACAAAAGCAGAAGATTGATAAAAACCGTGCCTTGATACAAGCCCGTCACAAGCGGGCTTATACCAGGGCAAAGTGACCTTGGAGCAGGAAACCGCCAGCCGGACAGACGGCACTGACTAGGGATGTGAAATAAATGGCTAAAACAAAAATCGAATGGTGCGACTACACGTTCAACCCGTGGATTGGTTGTCAAAAGGTATCGCCTGCTTGCGATAACTGTTATGCAGATCGCCTATGCCGGCGGTTCGGAAAAGATTGTTTCGGTACCGGAAAAGACAGAATCAGGACAGGCGATAAGAACTGGGAGAAGATGGTCAGCTTGAACCGGAGAATCGCAAACAGAATTTACAGTCACACAGCAGATGGTGGATTACAGCGGAAATTGAATGCCATGTACCCGAAAGTGTTTTGCGGTTCCATGTGCGACGTGTTCGATAACGCGGTGCCAGACACATGGCGAAAAGACCTGTTCCGGCTTATCGCGGAAACGTCATGCCTTGACTGGCTGATTTTGACCAAACGGATCGGGAACGCGCCTGGCATGATCGAACGTGCCATAGGCAAATATGACAGCGAATTTTATGGTCTGCAAAATAACGTTTGGCTCGGTATCACCGTCTGCAATCAGCAAGAAGCTGAAAGGGATATCCCGAAATTACTGGATATACCTGCCAAAAAACACTTTCTGAGCATGGAGCCATTGCTTGGCCCGGTCGATCTGGAAAAGGCTCGGGCATGGCAATCTGATGTCGTGGGCGTGGATTGGGTAATTGTGGGCGGAGAATCAGGGCCGAACGCCAGACCGATGCACCCGGACTGGGTAAGACGCGTTAGGGACGATTGCGAATTGTTTGCCACCCCATTTTTCTTCAAACAGTGGGGCGAATGGCTACCGGCTAAAAGAGACAAATACGGAAATGTCGAGTTCTGCGATCAAAATTCCATCCCGCATGATGGTTTTCTGAAATGCAGAGTAACCAACCTTGACGCTACGTTTACGGCCTTCCGGTTTGGCAAAAAAGCCTCTGGTCGCCTGCTGGACGGCAAAACATGGGATGGGGTACCGGAATGATCTCCCCCGCACTCCGTTATCACGGCGCGAAATACCGTCTTGCCCCTTGGATTATGGGATTTTTCCCGGCGCATGTCTGTTACGTGGAACCGTTTGGCGGCGCTGCAGGTGTACTTTTGAACAAACCCAGAAGCTATGCGGAAGTTTACAACGATCTGGACAGCGATATTGTCAATTTCTTCCGCACTCTTCGGGATCCAGCAACACGCGAGAAACTAACAGAATCACTCGTTCTGACCCCTTTTATTCCCGTGATGATTTCGATGTTTGCGGAGGCGGTATGACTAGATACAAAGGGCGAAAGCAATTCGCGGTTCTGGTCACGTTAGACAGCAAAACGGATGTTGTCCTTGCCAAGGCATACAACGAAACACAAGCCATGAAAATGGTGAGAAAACATTATGCTCATATTTATGGTGACAGGGATTTTATCGTAACCCCTATCGGGGAAACATCATTTACAGATCATATATGCAAGGTCTTCTGAGGAAAAAGAAATGAAAGAAAAAGTGGACAAGATTTTGAACGGCGAAGTGGTGGATATTGCCAAAGACGATGGGGATTATTTCTTAAATGTTTTAAAGGATGACAATAGATATAAAATCGGCTTTATGAGTTCGTTGTATAACAAGGAATATGGCTCGTGTTTAACCGTTGAAATGATTAAAGAAGCCGGAGAGCTTTTGTCCGCGCTGGCTGATGAACTTGAGAGCCGAAAGAGGTTTAAAGACGGCGACGAGTATTTTGTTGTGTGTCCAAGTGGAGAAATTTATAACTTGATTTTCTCTCAAAAATACGCCGCCCATTTCGCCCTGCTTGCAATGGGGAATGCCTTCAAAACAAAAACAGAAGCCGAAGCGCATAAAGAAGAAATTATGTCAAAGTTTCAAGAACTGAAAGATAAAGGATTAGTATAAATGAGATTGTTTTTGTTAAATAAAGAATATGATTCAGAATCTTTGTGCGACGTTGGACGTGATGTGATGGAAAGTTTTGACCCAAAGTTTAATCCGCGTGCCGAAATGGTTGACGATTACTATCCGAAAGATAGACATGGGTTTAACGAAGCTATTTATAGGGTTCAGATTTCTGTAGAGATTCCTTTTGTATTGGATAGAAAGAATGACGACTAAAAGAAAACCACATAGAAATGCGGACGTTAAAAGAGGCTGGGCGATTTATTGTTCGAAACGCTGTAAAGCGATAGCTCAAGAGAGACGAACCGGACAATACCAAGAACTCATGATGACCGATTGCGAAAGAAATCTCGGTAAATTTGAATCAGCTTATTGGTAAAGCTGGATTGGAGTGAATAGTGGGATGCTACGTTACAGAGCTACCGGACGGAACAAAAATAACTGTTTGCGGTGAGAACGCAAATTTTGAAATCTGTGCTGAATGCGGACAAATAGCGGATATCTTGTGCGATTTCCCTATAGGTGGCGAAAAGACATGCGACAGGAAATTGTGTGAAAAATGCGCTGTTGAAATTGCCCCAAACCTGCATTATTGCAAACCGCATTTTGAAATGTGGAAAAAATTTGAAGAATCTGGCGGCGTGAAAAATGTTCTTGAAAATGTAATACCTTTCAAACGGATTAAAAATCATGGCATCAGTAAATAAAGTGACTATTATCGGCAATCTCGGCCGTGATCCGGAAAACCGGTATCTGCCGAGCGGCGAACAGGTTACCAGTATTGCAGTAGCCACGACAGAAAACTGGACAGACAAACAGTCCGGCGAGAAAAAATCTCTGACCGAATGGCACCGTATCGCATTCTTCGGCAAGCTGGCTGAAATCGCTGGCCAGTATCTGAAAAAAGGCTCGCAGGTCTATGTAGAGGGGCGTATCCGGACGCAAAAATACACGGACAAGGACGGCATAGAGCGTTACCAGACTGAAATCATCGCCGATCAGATGCAGATGCTTGGCAGCAAGGATAGCGGTAATGGCGGTCAGAGCGGAAATAACGGACGCAACAGCTACGCGGACCAGAAACAGACCGGCAGACGACCAGCAGCACAACCGGATTTGGATGACGATATACCGTTTTGAGGTGAGACATGGACGCAACATTAGAAAATTTGGCCAAAGCTATAGGTGATCGAATTTCCTTACCGGTTCCGGTTGACGTTGCTTTCTGGTCAAAAAAAGAAATAGGTGCATGTTTACAATGCTCTACAACAACCGTTGATATGCTCATTAAAAACCCAGATTTCCCTGTATCATATCGTTTCCCCTCACAAGGAAAGGGCTCGCAACCTAGATGGAGGGCACGAGATGTCTTGGCTTGGGCAGAGAAATACAGAGGGAAAGAGTGTACAACATAAACATTGACACACGACTACCTGACAGGGGCGCTTCCCGCCCCGTAAGTCTAGCAGTTTTTTGTTTGTAATCTCCCCCAAAATTACACCGATATGTTAAAAATCTTTAAAAATCAACGCTAATCGAGTCCCCTCCCTCGCACCA
>ERZ1034992.175-NODE-175-length-41109-cov-5.342598_pt1 | contig 41109 bp, 51 predicted proteins | sample MGYA00520695_ERZ1034992 | MGnify/ENA primary metagenome ERZ1034992 (study PRJEB33766, sample SAMN09781778) | gut metagenome | biome: gut microbiome | host: Homo sapiens | place: Madagascar | study: EMG produced TPA metagenomics assembly of the PRJNA485056 data set...
GTATATTAAAACCCTCTAAAGAAGAGGTAGAAAGGAAAATAGAATGAGTAAGATTTTAGCATTTTCTAATGGAGTATCAAAGGAGTTCACAGACACATCCACAATTTCCGATTGTGTCACCGTCCTGCCTAGCTACGCAGACATTGATGCAATTCGTGCACTCTTTACTGAAGACAACCTCAAGGGTGCTACTTTTGATGGAAAGATTGTGGAGAACATCGTGCCTGTCAAGGTTACTGCAGAAGCAGAGATAGACGGCAACGTCACGGTGCATTTCCTGACGAGAGTCAAGACCGACATGGAAATCGTAAAGGAACAGATTACAGAGCTGCAGGAAGCAATGGTGGAGGAGTAAGACATGGCGAAAGCAAAGATTTGGGCGAGATTGATCTACAAGGGTGTGAAGACACTTGAAGATGTACCGGCAAAGCTGAAAGATTCTGTGAGAAAAGCATATAAGGAGCTCTTCGGAGTCGAGACACAGTCCGCATGGCCCACGATAGAATCGAGGTAGAAGATGGCAGAAACGAAAGCATACATACAGGAGCTTGCTGACAAGGACGGCAACAAGGTCTATCCTGTCACGAAGGCAGAAGCAGTCTACATGGCCGACAACACAACGACCTTGGACAAACAGATCGAGAACATGCAGCAGTCTTTTCAGGATGGTGTTGACACGCTGGTGAACAAGCTGAAGAGCTTGGGTGTCACACCGGAAGAGAACTCACCGGCGGGCATTGCTACAGCGATTGACGTGCTGGCGCAGAACAAGTTTAACGATGGTGTCGCATCCATCAAGATTCCTGCGACGGTATCTATCACAACGAACGGCGGAGCCGGGCAGGAGAACTACGACATTGCAGACGGGTACTACACGGAAGCGGTCGTAGACCAGAGCGGAGCCTACAACGCAGGGCGTCTGCAGGGCCGCGAGGATGTGAAAGCAAATCCGAACGGGTACGGATTCTACACGGAGGATCAGTACAATGCGTTCGGCGAGCTTAAATTCAGTGAAGGAACAAAAGCAGTTCAAGCAGATCCGGGTGCTTACAATCTCACAACACATGGATCAAAAACAGAGTTTTTTCAGGCTGCTTACGATGGAGGTACCATTACACTTCGTCGGACGACCGGCGGGATCGATGACAATATGGGAAGTCAGTATTGCGGAGATGGGAACGGTCAGGTTACTGGTGGATACACATTCAAATGGTAGAATTAACGTAATACAAGATAGGGCCTCTCGGAAGAGGGTGCCCTATTTTTTACGCCCTCATTTCTCCACAATGAACTAAGGAATTGTCTTTATTTTCAAGGAGAAAACGATGGCGAAAAGTAATAGCAAAACTAATTCTTCTACTACTTCCGGGTCGAGCACAAACGGCGGGAGCCAGTCCGCAAGCACTTCGCAGACCAGCAGCTCCGGTCAGTCTTGGGGCGGAAGCTCTTCCAATACCACATCACATACGGAAGGAGGATCCCACTCCGAAACGAGTACAGTCGGTGGGTCCCACTCTGAGACCTACGGAGAGAGCGGATCCACAAGCCAGACGCAGGGCGGATCAAATTCCAGCACTGCGGGAAAATCATGGGCTTCCGGAACGGTTGACAAGAACACATTGGCAAACCGCGACAAGTATTCAAAGGAATGGCAGCAGTCCCCACAGGTACAGCAGACGTATGACCGGCTCCAGAATACGCTGAACAACAAGCCGGGCCCTTTCCAGTCATCCTATCAGGACAAACTGGAGAATCTGTACAACTCCCTCATGGGGCGAGACCCCTTCAAGTACAACTTCAACGAGGATCCGATGTACCGCATGTATCGTGACCAGTATAGACAGCAGGGGAGGACTGCGATGCAGGACACGATGGGGCAGGCTGCAAAGCTGACCGGCGGGTACGGATCTTCCTATGCTCAGACAGCAGCTCAGCAGCAGTACCAGAACTACCTGCAGCAGCTTAATAACGTGATCCCGGAGCTCCGCAATCAGGCATATCAGGAATGGAAAGCAGAGGGCGAGGATCTCAAGGACAAGTACAACCTCACGAATATTGCCTACAACAACGAGTATCAGCAGTACCGGAACAATGTCTCTGACTGGCAGCAAGACCGCAGCTTTGACCAGTCTGCTTATGATACCGAACGGAATTTTGACTACAACAAGTACCAGAGCGACCGGAACTACTGGAATCAGGAGTACTGGAACGAAAGGAATGCAGAGCAGTCGAACGCATCCAATACCGGCAGCACGAACTGGGCGAACAGTCAGCAGCAGGGATGGAACAAGAGCCAGACGGACAGCAAGAATTGGAGCCACAGCTCGACCGATACGAAGAGCTGGAGTGACACCAACAGCCACACGGACAGCACGAACTGGGCGAATAGCCTGTCGAACAGTGCGACTACGAACAACAGCGTCTCAAACAACTGGAGCAACACGACCGGGTGGAGCAAAACAAACAGTTCTACCAACTCCTCTTCTGACAGCGGATCGGGATCCGGAAGCTCCGGGAACGGATTCTGGTATTCCACACAGGGAACACACGGAAGCGACAACAAATACAATTCAGCCTCCAGAAGCGGATACATTACCGCAGATCGAGAAGGACATCAGAACGGAGAGTATGCACAAAGCGACCTTGGGATCATGCGCAGCGGAGGAGCAAGGCAGATGATACAGAATTCGCTCGATAACCTGAGTGAAGATGAAGCTAAAAAGAAAATCAACTCTTGGCTTAAAAAAGGATGGAACGGGAAGACATTTACCGAAGCCGACGCAGCATATGCAATGCATCTTGTTGGTTTAGATAAATAAGGAGAAGAAGATGGCAAGGAATGCAACAGAGATCTTAAACCGTATGAAAAAGTACGGGTATACAGCTCCCGAACATGTTATTTCCTCAGATGAAGACAGTTATCAGGAACAGCTTGAAAGAGAAGCAGAACGCCAGCGGATGACTGCACAGGAGAAATACCGGCAGTATCAGCGGGAAAATGCAGAAATGCAGGCACGGCAGTCGTATGCCCTTGCAACTCCGGCGCAGAAGTCTGCCCTTGAAAACATCTATACAGCGCAGAACGCTGCACAGACCGGAGGAGACCGATACAGCGGATATACAACATCAGACTATATGGCGAACCAGTTCAAGAAGGATAACTCTGTGGACGATGAGGCGTATAAGAACCTGATGGCAGGATACCAGATGTATCGCGCACAGAAAGCCCTCTCTGCGCAGAATTCCTACAATGCCGCATCGGATGATGCAAAGCAGGCATTGGCGAAGATCGGGCAGCTCCAGAGCACGGGAGGAATTCTGAACGGAATCACCGGCAGGACAAAGCAGAACCGGCAGGAGGCGCAGAGCCTTGCCGACCAGTTCAAGAAAAAATATGGCGTTGATGATGCCACATACAGTACGTGGCAGGGGATGAACGATCAGGAACAGGCTGACAAGGAAGCTGCAGAAGAGGCAAGCAAGAGTGGAAAGCGGACATATTCTCAGGAGCTCGATTATGCAGAGAATATGTTCAAGGCCAAAGGGAAGAACAACAGCGATTCTCTCAGAGCAGATATCAGCAGGTACAACTCGATGGTATCTGAGGCGAAGATGCAGAGAAGCTCCGGCCTTGCGGAATCTGCCAGCAATATTCAGACCAATTTCGGAGAGCAGGCACAGAAGAATGCAGATTCCTTCCGTGAGTCACTCAAGAAGAAGTATGGGCTGAACGACAATGATATCGATGATCTCGTCTATTACGGGCAGGAACTCGATGATTACAGCAACCGGCAGCAGCAGAAGCAGGAAGCTTACAACAATGTGCATCAGGACAGCACGGCTAAGAATATTCTCGGCGGGATCAAAAACACAGCGACTGCGCTTACCCTGAACCCGTATGCAGGAATCGGAGCAATCGGAGAAACCGCAAAGTATTACGGCGGCGGATATCGGGATAAGAAGTCCCCGATGAACGTAAACTCTGTGGCATTCGGAGCATCGAATGCAACTACGGATTACCAGTCTTCGACTCAGGAGGCATTGAATAATAAGAGCAAGGTTCTCGGCACTCTGTATAGTGCTGGAATGTCAACAGTAGAATCTGCAGAGACTGGAACACTCGGAGGAGCAGTGAATGGAACCGGTCTCGGGGCAAGAGTAACAAGAAGCGCTCTTTCACTTGCTCCGTTTGGCGCAAATGCTTACGCATCGTCCATCAGCCAGAATGTGGCAGATAAAAATCAGTCGCAGGGGAAAGCGATGGCGAACGCTCTTGCAAGTGCAGGCGTGGAAGTCGCAACGGAGATTGCATCTGCAGATAAGTTCTGGGATATCTTTAAAAATCACAATGCGACTGCGAGAAAGAGGATTATTGATTTCCTTGTAAGTTCTGGAATCGAAGGATCAGAAGAAGTTGTCGGTGATATCGCAGACAACTTTATTGATGCTGCACTCAACGGGAAGAATTCTGAATACAACCAGTCTGTTCGTGACTACATGAAACAGGGAATGTCGAGAGAAGAAGCAAAGAAGCAGGCTACGAAGGATACTCTGGCAGATACCGCAAATTCTTTCGTAACTGGCGCTCTGTCCGGTGCAATGGGAGCAGGTATTGCTACTGCGTCAGGCTATGCAAACGATGCATACAATTCGAAAACCATGTTCGACGGGTATACGAAGGAAGACTATGCACAGTGGGCGGAGGGACTGGACACGGATCCGACGCATTATAAGAATGCTTCTACGGCACAGTCTGCAGAAATGGCAAAGAGCCTTGCTGAAAAAATGGCGCAGGAAGATAATGCAACGCCAAGACAGAAGCGAGAGCTCTATGAATATTATCAGGACATGCAGAACACGGAGATGGAGGCTGCCGCTGAATCAGAAGAAAAGGAAAACCGTAAGGATAAAATTGAAGGAATCAAGAATAAGGTAGGCAGTTTCTTTGGCCGAAATGAGGCCACAGAGGGCCAGCAGGCGGCGGAACAGACGAACACGACAGAATCTGCGGACACGCAGAAAACTGCAATGGTGGAGCCGCAGAACGTCCCGGAGGAGCATCGCACGCAGTCTACAGATATTGAGCCGAACGACGCGTATGCAAAGATGGCAGCGGCTCAGAACGGCGAGGAGCTCCGGAACGCATATCAGGAGGCGGTTCACTCCACCAATGAAGAGACAAGGGAACGTGCGGACAGCGATCTTCAGATCGTATCCGGCATGCTTCAGAAGCGTGGCATTTCTGCAGAAGAAATCGAATCCGCGAAGATCTCTACAGAGGATGCCTATGCGGCAGGATACTCCGGACAGGAGATCAGCGAGAACGTGCCTGCAAACGTGAAGATCGCTTACAACGACGGCCAGAAACAGGCTATTGAGGACCGTGCACGGCAGACGCTTGAAGCAAGAGACTCTGTAAAGAGAACAGCGGCAAAGCAGATTACGGACGGGGCGAGGACCATCATTGAGGCCAACTATAAGGATGGGATGAATGCATCTGCGTACAATGACGTGATGTCCTCTGCAATCAACGCAGGCAGAACCGGCATGTCTTATGAGAACTACCTCAAGAAGGCAGGATCTTCAGTGTCTATTGTTGGCGAAGATCTTGCCAAGAAGGCATATGCAGCCGGTCTGCAGGTGTCGGTCAACGATGCTGTGAAGGAGGCTGCACGTTCCATGTCTGAAAAGACAGGCGTGAAAACCTTCGGCACAGGCACATTTACAGATGCAAGATCCAATACCAGCGAAGCATTCAGCGGAGCGTCTGTCATGCAGGCAGTGGCAAAAATGACAGGCTTAAATGTTGTGCTCACAGATCAGAATTTCCGCGAAGGTGAGAACGGATACTATAAGTCCGGGAACTCTACGATCTACATCAACTCCGAACGTGCGGAAAACGCAGCGTCTACTCTTTTCCATGAAGTAGGCGAGTTTGCCTCTGTCTGGAATCAGAAAGAATATGCCGGGGTCGTGAGCGACATCATGAAAGCTTCGCAGGACGTTCTCGGAACAAGAGCATTCAATAATATCCGGCAGAAGTATGTGAATGCATACCTTGGCGAAGAGGGAAAAACGGATACTGATGTAGATAAGGAAATGGCAAACGATCTCATCTATCAGTTCCTTGGCAACGAAAAAGGAATGAACAAGCTGATGGATCAGATCGATCAGAACCATGGCTATAAGGAAGCAAAGAGCATCAAGCAGAAGCTGGCCGATTGGGTTGGACACATGGTGGAGTCCATCAAGAACTTCCTGTCAGATCTGAACCCGAACTCTTATCAGAGAAAGATGGCGGAAGCAAATCTGCAGAATTACGAAGAGCTGCAGGATTCCATTGCACGGTCCATCGCGAACGCAGAGAAGAATTACTCCGCGGCCCAGACACAGAATCAGCAGACCACTGGAACTGATTCTGATATTCGTCATGCCTATGAAATCTCGACGGATGAAGACCTTGCCGAAATGGCCAAGGAAGTGAGCAACGGTACATATGACGGCGCATCTTCGCTTGTAATAAACGAGCATATCCCGGCAAAACTGGCAGAGAAAATCGAAGATATTGTTGGATTCTCAGTGGATGATTACAGCAACACAATTTCCGTGAACGGGATCAAACATATTTTGAAACGCCACGGGGAAAAAGGAACTGCGGACCACAGCATGAGCAATTACGAAGACATTGGAAGGATTGGATATGCTGTCGATCATGCAGAAAAAGTGTGGCCCAGCGACGAAAAAGGAAGCAGAGAATACAAAGACAGCGATAATAAGCCAAGCCAGAAGGTTGTAATTCAGTCGAAAATTGGGAATGGTTATTACTATGTGGTGGAAGCTGTTCCCAACAGCAACAAGAAGACCTTGGGCGTTGTAACGGCGTATATCAACAAAAAAGACACATCTCCCGTAGTGGCCAATACCAACAAAGGCCCTGTCCTGGACGTCCAAAACGCGCTCCGGCAAAATGTGTCTAATGACAATTTATCACAAGACGCTCGGATGAGCAAGCAAATTCAGGAGGTACAGGACGAGATTTCCGACACCAAAGAGAAGAAGGACCTGACCGGAGACGAGAAGATCGAGAAGACGGAGGACTTCATTGCTGTTCACAACCTTACGATGGATCAGCTTATGAAGGATATCAACATGGGCGGATTCCCGTCACCTTCGATTGCAATCATTCGGAGCGCCATGCAGCACACAAGGTATGGCGATGTTTCTGTAATCTTCAATCGCGATACGATCGATCCGGAACGATCCAAGGCAAACAAGGTGTATGGCGGCGATGCGTGGACTCCCACCTTCCCGGACATTGAATACGATGTCAATGAAGATAAGTACTACAGCGTAATGCACTCTGTTGATGATGCGATGAAGGGGAAAGTGCCGGAATATCTGAGAGCGGAAGCGAAGAAATTCAATACTCCGGGTATGAACTCTACGGCAGAGAAAGGCGGAGTGGATGCCGTTGTAGAAAAAGCCAAAGACAATTACGGCATGAAGGCTGCTTATCTTGCATCAAAGGGCGAGACCATCGAAGATCAGGTGCACCAGAAGGAAGTCAGGAAGTATGACGATGAAAAGGCGAACCGCTTTGACAAGATGGAAGAGGCAATTGCTCCGGTTGAGGATGAGTTCCTGAAAGATCGAAGCACGCTTTCCGTGCGCGATATGCTGCGGAAGTACGGAGACCGGATCCAGCAGGCATATGAAGCATACGCGGAGACGGTCCCGGAGGATCAGAAGAAGAGATGGACAGGCCGTGTGAAGAGAGCCAATGAGAAGGCATTCTTCGCACATAATGTCATCGACGACATCACAAACGCAATCGACTACTACAACAACGGAAACGAGTCTCACACAGAGAATGAAAGAGACACGGCTGCGATTGAAAAACAGATCGACAGTAAAGTGGATCCGGAAGGTTATGAGGCATGGCTTCGCGAAACTTATGACGGCCTTATCCGGGATGAAGGAATTTACAACGGGAAAGATCCATTCACAGCATCCGGGAACCGCAAGAGTTTCAGACAGACGCACTATGCCGTTACGCTTGAAAACATCGTCCGTGCCATGAATGAAGTGGGGACAAAGGCAGTTGGTACGTTTGGCGGAGCATCCGCTGTTCGAGAGGAGGCCATCAAGAATTTTAGCTCCGTGGATGAAATGCATCAGAACGAGGGGATGCTCCGCACCATGGATCAGGACGAATACAAAAAAATGGAAGGTGAGTACATCGACCAGATTGGAAAGATTGCGCACCGGATTATGAGGACCGGAGACAACTCCTTTATTCAGGCAGACAATGCTGCAAACGCCATTCTTGACGCTGTAAGAACCAGAAAGACCGCAGCAGGGATTGAGAAAGTCCTGAAATCCTATGGAATGAATGTATATGAAGGTGCCGGAAACGACATCTTAAATCTGATACATAAGATCAGCGAGATGCCGACAGAATACTTCGAAGCGAAGCCTCAGCGTGCGGTTGGTCTGGATGAAATTGCAATGGTTGTTGCTCCGGATACGATCACGAATGAGCAGACAAAGGCGCTGAACAAGAACGGGATTCCTTTCCAGACTTATGAGGCCGGGAACGAGGACGCAAGACATCAGGTGATCGAGAATCTGCAGGATGTCAGATTCTCAAGAGAGATCAACGATAACGAGGACAGTCTGGACGAGGAGAAGAAAGAGAAATTTGAAAAGATCCGGAGAGACATCGGCATTGATGATTATGTAACCGATCAGGAGCTCTGGAGCGATTACTACGACACGAAGAAGAGCCTTATTGAAGTGTTGCGCTCCGGAAATGAAATTCTGAAGCACAGCGATATTGACAAGACCGCAGTGCGGAGGATCGCGCGAGAGATCAAAGAGCAGTACCACAGCAACATTGATGTGAATGAGCTGGCGGAGAACCTTGCAAAGGTGTTCCGGTATGCACAGGGGCAGAACTACATCGACTACGACGACCTTGCAACGGTCATATCTGAGGTTGCCTCTCCCGTCATCGACGGATCTGTAACAAAGGTTGGCGCAGAAGAGTTTAAGCAGTTCAAGAATGCGCTGCAGGGTGTGACCTACAATTTGGATTCCAAGCAGGAAGCGGAGGTGGTATCTGCGTTCGGTTCCTGGGGGAACTTCCGGAAGGCGATTCCCGGCGTGAAGTTTACGAGAGATGGATCCGGCGTATCACTCGATGGCGTGTGGAGCACTCTTGTGCAGGAGACCGGATACGTTCTCGACATGGATACATCATCGAACGACATGCCTCTTGCGCTTGTGGATGCCTACAACTCCATGAAGCCGGAGTACCAGAACGCTTTCGGGGAGGATGCAACGCAGGCGGCGCAGGATGCTGCCATGGAGATCGTAGCGAGATACTACCAGTACTCTGCCGGGCAGGAGAAGCTGAAGCTGAAAGCAAAGCAGAAGCAGGAGCTCCTCGATCAGGCTAGGCGGATGGCAGCAAGCAATGCGGAGTACCGGAAGAAGATCAAGCAGGAGTATCAGAAGAGATACGAGGAAGAACTCTCCAAGGTAAGACAGAGCGGCGGCAGATCCGAAACTGTATCCAAGCAGGTTGCAAGACTTCGGGCGAAGAACGCAAGGACTGTAGCATCTATTCGTGAGCAGCAGAAGAGAAAGGACGAGCTGCGGATGCTGAAGACACCGGTCAAGAGCCTTATGGATATGCTCACAGGTCCGACCGACAAGAAACACGTCCCGGCACTTGTGCAGACTCCGGTGCTTCAACTGGCTTCCACATTTGACTTTGTCCCGCAGACCGTGAGAGAGACAGCGGACGGGAAATTCAGCATTCGCATACTGGAGAGCAGAGACATCAATGCGGATGGGTCCTATTCCTACAAATGGAGGACAATCCACGCAGACAGCAGAGCGGATGCAATTGCTCAGTACAAAAAGGCTATGGAGGAGAACGGCCTCGGATCTGCAGAGAATAAGAGCTGGCAGGAAAACCTTCGTGCAATTCAGGATCTGTATCAGCAGGATGAAGGCGACGACTGGTTTGAGCGGAGCGAACTGAAACAGGGACTCGACAAGGAGCTTGGGGAGAAGCTGGGGGAAATCCTGAGAAAGAATCAGGGGACCATCTCCATTGCACAGTTGTCCTCGGACGAACTGAAGACGCTGAATGCGGTTGTCCGAAATGTTCTGCATTCGATCAACCAGATGAACCGGATGTACTCTCAGCCCTCAAAGCAGGTTTCTGATATTGCGCACATGGCAATGGACCGCACGACAAGCGGAGTGAAGGGAAGGAGAGAGCACTTTAAGCCGGTTGCGTCACTTGTTAATACGCTGACGCTTGATCATGCTTCGCCGGAGACATATTTCCATGGGATTTTCGGTGGAGAGAATACGGATCCTGTCACCAAAACACTTATTGGTGCGCAGAATAAAAAGGCGAGGGACGTTCGGCAGGCAAGCGAGTACATGGCAGGTGTTCGAGACAAGGTTGGAGTTAAGCCCAAAGACCTTGAAAGCTGGATGAAAGAGACGAAAAACTACTATGGTCTCAACCTCACAACGACGCAGGTCATGTCTCTGTATGAGCTGTCCAAGCGTCCGGATGCGCAGCAGCATAAGGTCGGAGGCTTCGTTGCAGACGAGTCCAGCCGCAAGACGGTATCTGGCCAGAGACTCCCGGTACAGCTCACAGATGCGCAAATCAAAGCTATTACGGACACGCTGACCCCGCAGCAGAAGCAGATGGCAGATGCTATGCAGTATTATCTTGCACATCAGTGCGCGGAACAGGGCAACGAGACTTGCATGCAGTTGTACGGGTATGAGAAGTTTGTTGACGAGCACTATTTCCCGATGACGACAGACAAGAATACCATCGCCACGAGGGACAGCAACGTCACGCAGGGAGCGATCAATGCGATCAAAAACTCCGGATTCACCAAAGACATTACTCCGAACGCAAGCAACCCGCTTGTTCTGAGAGACATCTTTGCGGTGTACTCGGATCATGTGGCACAGATGGCAACCTACCATGCATGGGCCGCTCCGATTCAGGACATCATTCGTTTCTTCAATTACAGCGAGAAGACGGATGTGAAGGTGGACGGACAGACCTTTACCGGTCGAAATTCTGTAAAGGATGCAATTGATTTCTTCTACGGAAAGAGCGGACAGGAATATTTCGTAAAGCTTCTCTCGTCGATCAATGACAGAGAAAAGAGCAGCTTCGTCGGAGGCGACTTCTACGATCTGATGACAGGCCACGCGAAAACTGCCGCAGTAATGGGCAACCTTCGCGTTGTTATCCAGCAGCCGACAGCAATCTTCCGTGCGGGTGAAATGATTTCCTATAAGTACCTGAATGAAGGCATGGCAGGAAAGTACAGGAAGGAAGCTGCAGAGCTCAGAGACCGGACATCAGATGTGTTCTGGCTGAAGAATCAGGGCAACATTGACGGCTACATCACGCAGAGTCTTGTCAGCACAATCACAGGAGTAAAGACGACAAGAGAGAAGATCAACGACTTTGCAGGGAAAGCTGCCAGCAAGGCAGACGAAATCACATGGGGCGCAATGTACCGGGCAGTCTACGCAGAGCAGGTTGACAAGATCGGAAAGGAGAAAATCGGAACAAAAGAATTTGAGGATGCTGTGAATGAAAGGTTTTCGGAAATTGTGCTGAGGACGCAGGTCTATGATGGTATCATCACAAGATCTCAGTTCATGCGCTCTCCGGACAAGGCAAACAGAATGATGTCGGCATTCATGGCAGAACCAGTCAAAACCTACAACATGATCCTCCGGGACATGATTGATATCAGTCAGGCGACAGATGAACGGCAGGCGAAGAAAGCTGTTGCGCACCTTGTCAGAATTACAGCTCCGGTTCTTCTGATTACCAACGCAGTAAATGCAGTCGCACAGTCCTTTGCGGATGCATTACGGAGTGCAGGCGATCCGGACGACGAGGACAAGGACTTCCTCAGACGGTTTATGGATGCTTTGGGCTTCGGAAACTGGCTGGATGAAGACGCTTCCTTCAGTGACAAGGCATGGGAGTTCTTATCCGGAAACCTTGTGGATAACATGGATCTTCTCAGTAATATCCCTATGGTTGCTCAGTATTGGGATGCTACCAAGGAGGGCGTGATGTCCGTTCTTGGCGAAAGCACGTACAGCAGTGACAGCGATCTTTCCATGTCTGGCGTGAAGAACTTCTTCAAGGCGGTCAAGGCAATCGTAAATCCCGGCGAGAAGATGACGACCTATGGAAAGGTGGCAGCGCTCACAAGGGCGTTCTCGGATTTGAGCGGATATCCGCTCTATGCGGCGCAGCGTGACGTGGTGGCGATATACAACACGCTCCTTGGGCGGACAATTGAGCAGCTCCCTGTGCTGCAGAAGACCACCAAGTACACACCGAAGAGACAGGCAAAGCTGGATGTCTATACAGCAGCGCTTGAATCCGGTGGAGACTACAAGAAGGCTGTCGAGGATGCAGTGGCGCAAGGGAATGATTACAAGGCGATTTCCAGCGGAATCTCCGATACCTACAAGGACACCTACCTTGTACTCAGGGAAACGAATCCGAACGAGGCCATCAAGATGAAGAACCGGCTGGTAACGCTTTACGTCTACTTGTCCGATAAGGCAGGAACGAACAAGGACAAGACGACATCGGAGAAAACGAAATACTACTCGGATAACATCGACAAGTGGAAATAATCTGCAGAGGGTGCCCTATAAAGGCGCCCTCTTTTTTCTTAAACTTAATCAGAAAGGGGAATACCTATGGAACCTATGAATGTTGTTTACGATATGGTCGTCGACTTTGCGAGGCCATCAAAAACAAATACAGTCCTTGTCATGCAGAATGATGCGAACTCTCGCGTGCTGCGATTTATCCTGATGAATCAGGGCAGGCCTTTCGATACATCAGGCGTAGCCATCGTGTCGATCAAGGCCGTCAAGCCAGACGGGAAAGTCATCTACGATAATGCAGCTGTATCGCAAGACTCTGACGGAAAGAATATCAACGAAGTAGTGTATACGGTTCCTCCGGCGCTGACATCCACTTCCGGGCAGGTGACGATGACGATCACTCTGCAGTCTGCCGCAAACGAGAGCATCTCTTCTTTTGAGAACTATTTGCTCACAAGAAACGAGCTCTACAACGAAGACGATTATGCAAGCGACGATGACCTGTCAGGATTCCGGGACATTTTGTCCAGAGCAACGGAAGCTGTGAAGAAAATCGAGGAGCTGACGAAACAGTCAGCACTTCCGAATCCGCATCCTCTCCGAATCATCATGGGTGATCAGACTTTTTCATATGACGGATCGGTGCTTGTAAATGTCCCTCTGACCGGAATTGCGTACCTGGGTGATAAGAAAAAAGAAACTGCAGTAATCGCGTGAGGTGAATAATGGTATCAAAAGATTGGATTTCTCTTGTCTGCACATGTGCAACGCTTTTTCTGTCTGTTTACGTAGCAAACAAAAACAGCATCAAGGAAAGTACCTCGGATATAACAACTCTCACTCTCAAGATCGACAACCTTTTATCCATGATGACGGAGATGAAGGGGAGACAGGAAGCATCCGACAAGATGCAGCGTGAGGACCATGACAACATCATCAAGATGCAGCAGTCGATTAAAACAGCATGGAGAGCGATTGATGAGCTAAAGGGGGAGACTTATGAAGAGAAGACAAATAAGGAGTAAGGCTACCTATACCAAGAGGTGGGTGACTGTGATGCTGATCGCCGGGCTCGTGGGCGGCATGATGCCGTACCTTCTGGCGATGTTTGGCGTAGAAGGTTATGAAGAGCTTGGCGAGAAGTGGGTTGGATGCATTCTTGGCGTAGGGCTCGGGTACTTTTTAAAGAGCTTCTTCGAGACGAGGCAGGAGAAGAAGCAGCGCCTCGAAGATTTTAAGGCCGGATTGGATCCGGTAGAAAGTGAGGATGAAGGAAATGGATGAGATGGTAATGGAAATTGTCAGGCTGGCGCTGATGCTTGCAGGGTTTCTGCTTTGCGGCTATCTGCTCCCTTGGATCCGGCAGAAGGTCGGAGCTACGAAGACGGAGCAGCTTGAGAATTATGTCAGGCAGGCCGTATATGCTGTGCAGCAGCTCTTCTGGCAGAAGACCGGAGATGAACGAAGAGCCAAGGCTATAGAACTCATTGCAGATTGGTGCGCTAAAAATAATATTTCGGTAACACAGGGACAGATCCGCGTACTGATCGAGGCTGCAGTAAAGGGAATGCATATTGCAGAGGGAAAGGCATATGACGGCAACAATGGCAGCAATGACAATAGATAAAGCTATACAGTGGGCCCTCAAGATCGCGAAGGATCCTTCTCATGGATACGACCAGACAAAGAGATGGGGGCCCGATTATGACTGTTCCTCGTTCCTGATTACAGCATGGGATCAGGCAGGAGTGCCGCTGATCAAGGCAGGGGCCACCTATACGGGGAACATGCGACAGGCGATGCTGAAGAACGGCTTCCGGAATGTCACATCCACTGTGGACTTTGCAACAGGGGCCGGGCTCTGCAGAGGCGACATCCTGCTGAACGAACAGCACCACGTCGCAATGTACATCGGGAATGGTCAGATCGTCCACGCAAGCATCAACGAGAGAGGACGTGCAACCGGAGGCAAGACCGGAGACCAGACGGGGCGTGAGATTTGCGTCCGGAGCTACTATGTCTACTCAAAAGGATGGCAGAAAGTACTCCGATACAAGGGATCCGGAAAGGAAGAGGTACGAAAAGTGAAGCAGTACGCAGGGATTGTCAAGGTCAGCAGCTATCTGAATGTAAGGACCGGAGCAGGGACAGAGAATCCTGTGATGAAGATCGGAGATCAGGACTTCCGGCTTCCGGCAGGCATGGTCGTGAGCATTGAAGCTGAGAAAGGCGGCTGGGGCAAGCTTACCAATATTGGCGGCTGGGTGTGCCTCGATTACATAAAGAAATGATGTCAGAGATCATCTGTACGATATCGCTCCTTGCCGTAGCAACAATTGGCATCGGAATTCTTGGAGCGATATGTGCCATCGCGGCGATAACCGGATGGCACAATCACAACTGAAAACCGCGCAGCACATGCTGCGGTTTATGAGCGCCCTCATTCCTCCGGGGCGCTCTTTTATGCGCAATATTCCGTGTGGCCATCTATCACTGCTTTCTTGCATGCATCAATCGAGGATCTCAAATTGTCCATGTCCGGCTGCACCATATCGGGATGCAGAATGGTTCCGGTATCTCTTGCCATGCAATACTTGGAACATATGACTTCGGCAACATCAATCCGGGCACTGATCGGCAACTGATTCCCGGCGCAGATTTCATCTACCTGTCCCTGCCATGAGGAGCCGGTCGGTCCGAAGATGCTGTATGCCATCTTCTTCACCTCGGAATCCGGAGCAGCAGAAAGATAATACTCCGCTATGGCGCTGCGAAGCTTCTGCGGATCGTCGCTCCAGATATGCTTGAACTTGTCCGGATACAGGTAATTTAAGTAGAAGCGAAGAGGATTATATCCGCATGTCTCAATCCATTCCACGACAGCCCAGAACGGCGGCTGCACTGTACCGGTCTCCCAGTACTGAATCGTCGCGACCGATTTATGCAAAGAATCAGCTAAAGTTTTCTGCGTGGTCCCAGACAAAATACGCGACTCGTGCAAAACAGATACAAGATTATCAGATATTCGCCTACTCATTCCTATTTTTCCCTCCTGTTTTAATTGAGCACCAAAAAGATTTGGTGTTTTTAAGAAAAAACCACAAAAGACGTATGCAATTTTAATGCATAAAATTATTTTTGGGAGGTGGGAATTATGTCAAGAAATATGATGAATGGGTATCCAATGTATCCGTACTATGGGGCGATGCGACCGCAGAATGATTTGCTTCGATGCACCGGTGCAAGCGGTGCGGAGCAGGTCAATCTTCCGCCAGAAACGACAGCGGCGGTATTTGATGATGAGCAGGACCGTGTATACATTGTCTCAAATGTCGGAGAGATAACCGGAAGACCGAAGATCCGATACACCTTCGATCTTGTAAAAGTAGAGACTCCCAGCGACACGATTACGAGGAATGAGTTTGACGAATTAAGGAGGGAACTTGCAGATGTCCAGCACGCTATTTCCAGACAGGAAGCCCAGAAGTCCGGAGAAAACACCGGAAGAGCTGATATCACAGATCCAGAATAACCCCGGCATACTGCAGGAGGCACTGAGAGAAGTCAAACAATACGGTCCTCAGAAAGCATTTTACAACAAATGCCGCGAGATGGGAATTGACCCTGACATAATTCTCACACCTTTAAAAGAAAACAGGGGTGGCATCCTGCAAACCCTGAGTAAATTGTTTAGATAGTCTGCGCAGACTTCTATCTTATAAACGGTCTTATCGGCCCGGATTCCATGACATAAGGAGGTTAAATTATGGATGGAACAATGTCCCCGGCTGATATGGCAGCCGTTATGGGAAATGAAGGTGCCGGTGGTTGCGGCGGCGGTATGTGGATCTTTGCACTGCTGATCCTGCTTGCAATCGGAGGTGGTGGCGGTCTTTTCGGCGGGAAAACCGGAGATCGCGGAGCAACCGTTGGAGATGTCCAGAGATCAACCGATTTTGCGGCTCTCGAAAGACAGAACAACGAGATTGTTGATACAGTCCGTCAGGGCGTGTATGACACGACCGGAGCTGTCAAGGATGCCAACTACAACACGCTTGGAGAGATCAGAGATCTTGAAACGGCGGTGAATACTGGCTTCACGAACATGCAGAAATGCGGCTGCGATACACAGAGAGCGATCGACAGCGTGAAGTATGAGGGTGCTATCAACACCGCATCCATCAACCAGACCACCACTGCACAGGTGCAGAAGGTGCTCGACGCGATTGCTGGAAACCGCATGGCTGACATGCAGAACCAGATCACTCAGCTCCAGCTTCAGGCGGCAATGTGCGGGATTCCGAGAACGAATCCCTACGCATACGGAGTGTATCCGTACAACCCGTCTCCGTGCTGCGGAAACTACAACTAACTGTACGCCCTGCCGCTGTATGGCGGCGGGGTATTTCATACGAGGTAATACACAATGGCAAATTGTAACTGTCTTAAAAATCCACACTATAAATCCTCTGCGCAGTTCTACAACACTGCTGCGCAGACTATCGGAAGCGCTGCGGCAGCGCTCAACCTGCTTGGATCGGAAGTCACCGACACCGGAGCCTCTGTCAAGGTCCTGCCCGCTGCAATCGAGATTGAACACGGTGGTCTCTACCAGATCGAATTCGCCGTCAACATCAATGCGACAGCGGCAGGAGATGTATCGCTCCAGATGGCGAAGAATGGCATTCCTCTGCAGGAAACAAAGAGGACGCAGACCCTTGCAGTCGGGGATTCCGTCATGGAAACAGGGACGGTCCGATACCTGGCTACGTGCTGCTGTCAGGAACCTACGCGGATCCAGCTCCTCATCAACGCAGAGGGCGCAGCAGCCGGAACGGTAAACCTTGTATCCGGATGCATCGTCAAGCTGGCATAAGGAGGGCGTATGGATCAGATCAAAGCATTTCTCGACCAGATCGACGAAGAGATCGAGGACATGAAGCATTATGCGAAGTGGGCGGCAGCGCTGAAGGAGAAGATGCCGGGAGTCGCATCGACCCTTGCAACCATCAGCGCAGAGGAAGGAACACACGCTACGAGGCTGCACGAAGCTCTCAGCAAGGTGATCGAGAAGAAGAAAGAAGAGGGATGCTTCAGTGAAGCCATGCAGGAGATCTGCAGCTACGCAGAGAAGAAGCAGATCGAAGCAATCGCGGCCGCAAAAACTTACCAGTCAATCTATAAGGAGATGTAGAATGAAATTACCGGAGATCAATTCAAGCAACGAATTCATATCAGCATGCTCCGATATTGATCTTCCGGAGTTTCTGGAGATCGTCGGATCCCTCATGGACGAAATCAAATTCCTGCATCCAGAGAAGTATAAGGAAATCATGGGGAAGATCCGAAACGCTAAACATTTCTGAAAAAAGTTGACACGGCGAGTTGACACGGAGTACGAAAAAGCCTTTGTTTTCAACGTTTCTAATGAAAAACAATGAAGTTCAAGTCCCATTGACCGCATAAATGAAGAAACCCCGTAGATTCAGGAAAAGCTTGAATTTACGGGGGTTTTCAGTGCTCTGATTGTAGCGGAAATGCTACGATTATAGCGAAAAAAGCACCGCTTTAGCGGTAGAGTTGACACGAAAAGTTGACACGAAATCATTCCCGAAACTTGGCAAACGTCGATAGAATTCTTTCTGTCTCAGTCTTCGATCTGTCCTGCAGAGTATGTGTGTAGACAGAGCGCAAGACGTTCGCAGTGGAGTGACCGGACCGCTGCATGATATAGATGTCAGCAATACCAATGCTGTGAAGATAACTGATACAGAAGTGGCGGAGAGCATGGAAGTGGAAAGCAGGCAGCCCTGCCTTCTTCAGTTCTTGTCCGAACCTTCTTGTGATCTGCGTTGGCTTACATTTCACGATATATCCCTTTTCGCGAATTGTCTGCATCACAAAGTCAGGCAGCTCAATGTACCGGTCAGACGAATATGTTTTCGGGGCTTTGACCACCCACCCACCGTCAGGAGCCTGCACCATGTCACGATGAACATGGACGATATTACCGTTGAAGTCATCCATCGTGAGAGCACAGATTTCTCCTCTACGCAGCGGCCCAAATGCTGCAAGCATGACCGGAACCTCGATGTCGGTCCCCTTCACGGCTTCCAGAACCTGCTTCACCATCGGCCCGTCCGGTATGTACATGTCGGGGCGTGCTTTCTGTGGAAGCCTTGGAGGCCGTATCATAACGCCGGAATCACTCAGAACAGAAGTCACGAACGCATAGTTGTTGCGGACGGTTTTCGGAGTAACGCCGCCTCTTACCAGAGCATCGATAAAGAGCTGCAGATCGGATGAAGACAGGGAGTATATTGACTTGCTGCATAACCAAGGCACTTTGGCCTTGAGCGAATTTAAGATCGATTTGTAAGATCGCACGGTTGCAGGGCTGAGAACGGCTTCATGCGATTTCAAAAAGCGAGACGCCGCCTCTTCAAACGAAGAACTATCCATACAATCTGAAGCGCTACGTTCTACCTGAAATTTGTGCGCCTCCAGCTCCACACGCTTCTTGTCCGGTCCGGTGATCGACTTCCACATCTTTTTCCCGGAAGCGTCCTTCCCTACGTATACGCGACATCTATAATTTCCGCTTGGTAATTTCGTTACTTTCATTCATACACCTCCTGAAAATGGGCGCAAAAATAGCGCCGTTTGAATTGGCGCTCCGGAGATGATAGTATATGTATGATTCTTCCCATAGGATCACACATCGCTGCTCTTCGGAGCGGATCCGCCCAGTGCGCCAACACCGGGCGGTTTTTATTTGCCTGTCATTTGCTTTTTAATTCTTCCTGCTTTTTAACTGCTGCATCCCTTGCATTGTCTGCTGCGCGGCGTTGATCAGAGTATTCATCACCTCCGTAAGTTGGAGAATCTCCGACAGTAGCAATTACGTTGCGGAGTATATCATCCGCAGAAGGACCATAATAGGATTCTTCTTCATAAGCATCGTTCTGACCATCGACATACCCATCGTCATATCCATATTGATAGTACTCATCGGTATCTATATCATTCTGACCGTCAGAATACCCTTCGTTATATCCTTCTTCCTTTCCTTTTTTCTCTCCGTCATTGTGCCCGGTTGTATAGCCTTTCGTATATCCGGATTCTGATCCGATGGCATATGTTCCGATCGGGAGAAGAATTGCCGTGATGGACAATATCACAACGAAGAAGATGAGAAGCGGAATCGCCAATGATCGATTTTTATCTTTCTTTGCCGGAGTATATTTTATCTCGTCCTCGGACAGATCTACGTCCTCGAAACCGTCCGGATGGTCATCGTCTTGTGGCTCTTCGCTATCTTCTACATTGTCTTGTGGCTCTTCACTATCTTCTACATCGTCATCGTCTATTCCGAAACCCATTATTATTTTTGTCATGAAGCCATTAAAAAATGATTCAACTGCAAGTATGCACCGTAGAGCGTCTGTAGCACCCTTCGTATTCTCTGGGCGTTTCGCATCTTCTTGAACCAGTACTTTTGAAAATTGAAGAACTGTATCAACTACGCTTAACGCCATAATTTCGATGTTGCCTCCGGCATTTTCATAGAGACTTGAATATCGATCTTCACTCATGATGTCCAGACGCTGTTTACAGCTGTCGATAACGGCTTCGAAAATAATAAGCTCCTCTTTGCTTGGATTTGTAGAATAATATTTTTTTTGGTAATCATTTAGACGTTTGAGTAATTGACGCTTTATGTCCGCAACATTGTTCATTTCATTGCCTTTCTCGTTGTCGCAACCTTTCTTTGTACTCTTTTTTTCAGTATATCTCTCATCAATTTTAGGACGGGAGAAAACCACTCTTGTTCCGCCTGGCATTCTTCCAAAAAATGCCATAAAAAAAGGAATCAAGAAGGAAAGATATATCAATAGACAGATAGGAAATGGAAATTGAGTGGCTACAATAAAAATTCCTGCAGCGTAAAGCGTGAGCAAGGATACACAAGTTGCGGTTGGGAATGTTGGAGCTAAAAAATAGACGATGATCGTAAACAAGAATCCGGATACCCACGAATTCATGTAATAACCAACTGTGACAGCCCACCCAGCAAACAGCCCAAGCCAGAACCATATTGTCCAGAACATTCCCTCCTCCTATATTCTATTGAAATTTTCATCACACTTCAGAAGCCTACGTACCATTGCCTGATCCAGATCGTCGAGCTCCCTGTACCTTGTCAGCAGCCTGTCGCTTAGCGTTGCATCGTCATCTTCTTTATCCCATCCCATTAGGTAGGATGTAGTAGTATCAAGAGCAGTTGCAAACTCAGCAACCTTTGGCAAAGACACAGTGTTAATTCCTAATTCTATTTTATTGATTGTTGATTTGGACTTATATCCCATATGCATGGCAAGCTCTTCCTGTGTCCATCCAAGATCCTGCCGTCGCTTTTTTACCCTGTCTCCGAAATTCATACGCGTTCCTCCGCTATCAACATAACACAACGTATATTTTTAATCAACTTTTTTGCATACGATAGTTGACATATGTGGAAAGCTGTTGTAATCTACGAGTAGATCGAAAATCCACTGAAAGGAGGCATGCAAGATGACAAACTCAGATCTTCTTCTTGAGACCATCAAGCAACACGGATATAAAATCTCATATGTAGCCAGCTATCTGGGCTTGTCCAGAGCTGGTTTTTCAAAAAAAGTCCGCAATGTCAACCCGTTTACTATTCCAGAGGCAGATAGATTGTGCCATCTACTTGGGATAAAAACGCTGAGAGACAAAGAGCGGATTTTTTTTGCTAAAAACGTAGATTATAAAGCTACTTCAAAGGACAAGGAGGAACAGAAATGAATTACGAAGAGTGGAAGGAGAAGGTCAGCAAGGAGAAGGCAGAGATTTCCAAAGCAGACCTCATCAAGGTCTGCAGCAGAATCGCAAACGCTGCTTCGGATCCGGAAAACGAGACCGCAGGAATACTTAATGCGTCAATGGAGATGTTAAAGGTCCTTGATGAATTCTTCCCAGGAGAAGAGGAAAAGAAAGAGGAGCCGGATGCTGAGAAGCCTGAAGAAAAGCCAGCGCTGAGTGCGCTGGAGGAGCTGCTCTTTGAGCGGACACATCTGCGAGATGTGCAGTACCACACAACCCATTCTGCTGTATCGCTCAGTCGGTATACCAATCTGCACAGTCTGATTATAGATGCGGATCTGCAAAAAAAATACAACTTCTGGAAGGCGGCAAACGGATATGAGTAAGATCCGGATTTTAGCTCTCCCGGTAGACCGGGAACCGTACATAAAAAAGGAGGAACAGAAATGAGAGAGTTTAAAGATTTTGACACGATGGAGAAAGAGCTTAAAGAGAAAAGAGGGGTGATCTCCGCCTTCGACTTTGCCAATGAAGCCGTCGCAATCGCCATAGTGGCGATCGATGTGGCAACCGGCACGCGTAACAAGGAGCTTGCTGACGCATTTGCGGCCATGAAATTGGACGAGGCTGTGAGCAAGCTTTTCCCCGAAGAGCCGCAGGATGAGAAGGAAGACAAGGCAGCCGAAGAGCCGCAGGAGGAGAAGAACACAGAGAAGGATGCGAAGTTCGAAGATCTGAAAAATCTCCTGTTCAATCACGCCGCTGACAGTAGAGAATCGTTTCTGGGAACAGACGTAGAGAATAGCCGTACAGCGGAAATGAGAAGAAGCGCGAAACACGAGGCACTTATTTCTCTGATTTCAAACGCAGGGCTGGGATTTGAGTATTGCGAATGGTTGAGGAAGAAGTATGAATAAGCACACTGCAACCTTTGCGGACGCGATCCGGGCCCGGACAGCTCTTGCGGGGCTTGGAACCGGAGATCTCGTCCGAAAGACGAAGATCCCCGCATCTACCTACAGAAAGCGGATGCGGGACGGGACATGGACACGGGATGAACTGATTGCCCTGAACAGGGTGATCCACTTCGAAGCAGATGACATGAAGCTTTTCTTTGAGGGCAAGTAAATGGGAAAGATATTTGGACCGGCAGGAGTGACTTGCGCAGCATATGCAGTGATTGCAGAGGCGATCTTCGGAGCGCACTGCATCGGGGTAACACTTCTGATGCTCGCAATCCTCTGCTTCTCCGGAGCGATCTGCATGGAGGAGAAGGAAAGACGTGAGAGAGCAGAAGAGAAGAGGAAGCGGAAGTACCGCAGGCGCTACTGCGGCGAAGATGTTGCATAAAAAAGGCCATCCGCACGGGCATGCGGACAGCCAAAAAACAGCTTTAGCAAGGAGATTATAGCATGGAAAGAATAGTAGATGCAATTCCGAAGGATCTGATGGACGAGTTTGTCGGGCGGCTCATGGATGATCTGAAGTACATAATGCAGTCGGCGAATGGCTCCTATATCAAGGCAGATTACTCAGACCTTGGCGGGATGACCGTCACGGTAAAGAAGGACGGAGGAGAGTACCTCTCCTTCCGGGTGGCGCCGTGAGGTGCTTCATCTGCGGGGCTCCAATCGGAGTCACGCAAGGCGATATCAAGATCCCTGTCCCGCACGGGGCACACACAAGGATCAAAAGTGAATATGTATACCTCTGCGGTGACTGCATGGCAAACGCAGAGAAAGAGGAGGAAGAAAATGGAAAGCTTATATCAGCTCACTGATGAGTATCTGCAGCTTTTGGAGATGGCAGAGGATCCGGACGTAGAACCGGAAGTCCTGAAGGACACGATGGAGGCCATCGGTGGAGAGATCGAGGTCAAGGCGGACGGATACGCGAAGGTGATCCGGCAGCTCTCAGCGGATGCGGAAGGCATCAGCGCAGAGATTGAGCGGCTCACAGCCCGGAAGAAAGCAATCGAGACCAACACGGACCGGATGAAGAAGTCTCTGCAGAACGCCATGACCATGACCGGCAAGGTTAAATTCAAGACGCAGCTCTTCAGCTTCCGGATCCAGAAGAACGCCCCTTCGGTCGTAATCGACAGCGACAATATCCCGAAGAGGTATCTGATTCAGCAGGATCCGAAGGTAGACCGAAAGAGTATTTCGGCAGCACTGAAAGAAGGGAAGAAACTCGCATTTGCACATCTGGAGCAGACGGAATCACTGCGGATCCAGTAAGGAGGCAAGACTATGGGAAGAATGTTTCGTTATTTGAGACCGGATGAAATCGATGTCCGGGTGGCAAGAATACTCAGGTCTGAGAAGAACGGAAAAGTGAGCACCGGCGTGTCACTCCTTTTCTACAAGGACGCAAGAGTTGACCAGAACATCCTCGATGAGACAGTGGGCCCCATGAACTGGCAGCGGATGCACGGAAGGGACAACGCAAATTGCAGCGTGATGATCTGGGATGATCAGAAGAAGCAATGGATCTCCAAGGAGGATACCGGAACGGAGTCCAACACGGAGCGAGAGAAGGGACTGGCATCTGACAGCTTCAAACGTGCCTGCTTCAATTGGGGCATCGGAAGGGAGCTCTACACGGCACCTAATACCACGGTCTGGGGCGAAGACAAGGTGAAGGTCACAAATGAAGGCAAGTGCTACGACCACTTCCGGGTGACTGAGCTTGAGGTGGTGGACGGAACGATCACGCACGTCGTAGTAGTAAACGAGTCCAAGAACAACAAAGAAGTATTCCGGTGGGACATGGATGCAGCGTACTGCAACGAGCTTGAGCTTTCGATTATCGAGGCGATGTGGAGCAAGCATTGCAGCGGAAGAGACATAAAGAGCATTTCAGCCTTCCGGATGTGGCCGAAGGTTACAAAGAAGACCTACGCAGACTTCATGGCGCAGATGAAGGGAAAACTTGAAAATGGAACTTCAAATGAAGGGAAAAATCAGGAGCATTCAGCAGGAGTTCCCAAGTCGTAAGACGCTGGTCACGCTGGAGCTTGAGGAGTCCCCGGCAAACGTGGAGACGATGAAAGAGAAGATCCTGAAGGTGGTGCTGAAGCCTTTCCGGAAAGACAGGTCACAGGAGGCCAACGCCTACTACTGGAAGCTCTGCAGCCAGATCGCCGCAGCGAAGAAGGTCAGCAAGACGGAGGAGCACAACTGGCTCCTCAAGGAATATGGACAGAACAGATACACAGATGGAGTCCTCGACTGGTCGGTGAAACCAATGTCCTTTGACTGGACAAGGTGCGAAAGCGAGCACTACCAGCCGTCCGGACGTGTGGTCCATCTGCAGGATGGTACCCCTCTTGCGATCTACTGGGTCGTGAGAGGGAGCCACACCTACAACACGGAAGAGATGGCGCAGCTCATCGATGGAGCAATCCATGAGGCAGAAGAGTGCGGAATCGATCCGAGGACTCCAGATGAGATAGCAAGGATGACAGCAGTCTATAAAGAGGCGGTTTATGGAAAAACTGAAAGAAGTAAAGAAGTACGTGGAGGCGGTGCTGCGTGAGAAGCCCTACACGAGAAACAGCGATAACGTCCTCTACTCATGCGTGATCGAAGCACTGGGCGTTCCGTCTGACATGTCCGCAGCGGAGTTCTTCCGCAGGGCAAAGGAGATCGGAGCCCCCAACATGGAGTCGGTCAGAAGAGCGAGGAAGAAAGTGCAGGCGGAGCATCCGGAGCTTCGAGGGGATCCGGACGTGGAAGCCGCAAGAGCACTGAACGAGGAGAAGTACAAGGAGTTTGCGATCAATGGCTAATCAGAGCTTCGTATTTTACAAGAGTTTCGCGGATGCACTGCTGGATATGGATCCGGAAGAATGCAAAGCGTGCATTGCTTCGCTGTGCAGATATGCATTTGACGGAGAGGAAGAAGCAGAGACTCCGATGGCGAAGGTCTTCCTGACTCTGGTGAAGCCGCAGATCGATGCGAACATCCAGAGAAGAGAAGCAGGGCGCAGCGGCGGTACAGCAAAAGCAAGCAAATCTGTAGCAAAGTCTAGCGACGCTACAAAAAGTGCGAAGCAAATTGTAGCAAACCCTAGCGACGCTACAGAAGATGCGAAGCAAAGCCTAGCTAATGTAAATGTAAATGTTAATGCAAATGCAAATGTAAAAGAGAATCCCCCTACCCCCTTTACGGTCGAGGAAGCGACATCCGGCGCACTGCAGACCCTTGGCGTGGTCAGGGAGGTAGCGGATAAGCTCTCTGAGTGGATTACATCCAGACGAGAGCAGGGGAGCCCTATCACAGAGACAGGGCTGAAGAGCCTCGTATCCATCGCAAAGGCAAAGACTAAGGAGCATGGCGTCGAGAAGGTAGCACAGCTCATCACCGAGTGCATGGCTTCCGGGTACAAAGGGATAACCTGGGATCGTCTCGAAATTGCACGGTCTGGCACTACGGCGAAGAAGGGATGGAGCCCGGAAGAGAAAGCTGTGTACGGAGACATGACGGAATTCGAAGCCAATATTTTGGCGAACTAAGGAGAAAAAATGACAGCGACGGTGAAAAGTATCAATCTGCCCGGCACGCTGCTCCCTCCGACGAAGGAGTACCGGTACATCCCTGCACTTCCTGCGGGGATCGTGAAGAGCGCAAAGCGGCAGGAGAAGCAGCTGCAGAAGTCACGGGCACGAGGAGGAGCTGCGCACTGCAAGCTCGGCACAGAGCAGATCGAAAGAGGGATCAAACTCCGGGAGATCGGGCTCACGTGGGACAAAACAGGGGAGGCGCTGGGCGTGACCGGGGATGCGGTCCGGATGGCGATTAAAAGATATCATGCAGAGCATTATTGACGGGAACAGAAAAGATCGGTGCTACATCTGCGGCCGGTATGGATCCATGCAGGAGCATCATATGATGCACGGCACGGCGAACCGAAGGAACGCGGAACACTACGGACTGAAAGTCTATCTGTGTCCACACTGCCACCACAGAGTTCACTGTGAGCCGGGCGGAGAGCTCGATCTGGAGCTCAAGAAGCTGGCGCAAGCAGAATTTGAGCGGAAGTGGGGACACAAGGAGTGGATGAAGGTGTTCCAAAAAAATTACCTGTAGGAGGCGAGATGAAGATCAAAAGGATGATCAAGCAGATGCTCTGTGCTCACAAATGGGAGTGCCATGCAGTGTCATACAGTGAGGGCACGGTATCGAGGTACTACCAGTGCCCGAAGTGCGGAAAGAGAACGAAGATGGTGTACGGCCCGTACAGAAAGGGGACGATGTGAGCGGAGAAAAGAGCTGCGGAACCTGCGAGTATGCGGATTACCACATGCCGGGCGCACGGCCCCGAGGGACGCATGTGAGGTGTGAAGTGTACTCCTGTCAGAAGGAGAAGGAGAGCAAAGGCTGCAACAACTGGAAGGAGAGAAAATGAAGCATTTTGAAAAGCATAGTCTTGAAGAGATATTAAATTTAACGCCTGATGGATATGCACATCCTGCGATTGTAGATGGAAAACCGGTTAAATGTAAAGGTTTAGATTGTAATGTGTGTGATTTAAATAAACACCATGCAGGCTGTCATAGCTGTATTCAGGAATTCTTTTTCTGGCTCTACTCCGAAGCAGATCCAGAAAAGGAAGATCCAGAGAAGGAAATTGAAGAGCTGGAGGAAGAAAATGGTCGGAAATGAAGTCAGTAACTTCGAGAATCTTATGCGTGAAGCTGCGAGGAGGTTAGCGGATGAGTGAAAAATGGATTCCGGTAACGGAAAGATTACCGAAAGATTTGGAAGAAGTAATTGTCACATGGGTAAATACAAATCCAGAGTCGTACTACAGCGACATTGAAGGAATCCCATTCTCGGGAGCAGCAGTTTTTTATGACGACAACTGGTATTGGTATTCAGAACTTACGCAGGCAATTCTCTGGAGATATGGAAAATGCAAAGACATGCTCATAGATGATGCCATAAAAATCACGGCATGGATGCCATTCCCAGAGCCGTACAAGGAGGAAAGCGATGAGTGATTTTGGATGGATTCCGGTAACGGAGAGATTACCGGAAAATCTGGAAGAAGTAATTATTACATGGGTGAATCCGAATCCACCTTCGTATTACGAAAGCATAAAAGGCGTTCCATTTACCGGAGCGGCTGTTTTTTATAACGAAGATTGGTATTGGTACTCAAGCACTACACAAGACATCCTGGCAGAATACGGAGAATGCGAAGGAGAACGTATAAGAGGGATAGAAATCCCCGCATGGATGCCTTTACCAGAGCCGTACAAGGAGGAAAGCGAAGATGGTCACAATGACTAATGAAGAGTATGCCAAGATTAAGAATATGGCAGACTATCAGATTCCGCGAAAGCCAGAATGGTATCACGCTAGATACGCATACGATTATATTGTTGAATGGGAAGCTAGCTGCCCGAAATGTAACGCAGAAATTGATGAAAGCTACACGTTTTGCCCTAAATGCGGACAGCGCATAGATTGGAGCGAGGAAAAGGAGGAGAAATGATAGCTTGGTATGAAAAATGGTGCAAAAAGAATAATGAAAAAGCAAAAAAAGACTATGTAACAGTTTCCAGGCTGGAATTTTTAGACACTATTTCCAGCACAATAGCAAGTCTTGATGCGGATTTAGAAGAAGCACATTCTCTTTCTATTTTCGGAGCAATAGTAGCGGAAAGAATCTTTGACAAGGCGGAGTCGAATGAGGGGAAAGATGAAAAGACAGACGATTGAAGAGTACGTAAGGGAGATGCTCAGCAGAAAGGGGAAGTAATGACAAACGAAGAGAAGTATAAGGACGTAATTAAAAGAATGACGAGGAGATACCCTCCGTTACATCCTGCTGTGCTTAATGGAAAGGTGGTGCCGTGCACTGGCTTAAACTGCGCTTACTGCGACTTGAGCACACCACCGTACCACGGTGGATGCAATGACAATTATGAAAAATGGCTCAAGTCTGAAGCAGAATCAGAAAAGTCGGAGCCGGAAAAACCAAAGCAGGAGCGCATGGTGACGCGGACAGTGTCGAACGCAAAGGGTGAGGAAGTCGTGTACTACAACATTCTGTATGGGTTTGGCCGTCAGGATGTGCTGGAGAAACTGTATCACTACGAGCAGGAAGAGGAGGAAGAAAAGATGGAGAAAGACAAAATTAAGGTCGGTGACACCGTAAAAGTTACGATGAAAAATCACATGAGAGAAGGCAGAACAGCAATCGTTAGAAAGATACTGAGCACAAGTACCGGAAAATTTTACGGCGTGCATCTTGACGGTGACAGTGATGGATGGGTGTTTACAGATCGTGAAATTGAGAAGGTGAAGCCAGAGAATAAGGACGTGAAGATGGAGAAAGACGAAATTAAAGTTGGTGATACCGTAAAAGTTACAGAAGACCCCTTGTTGAAAGGCAAAACCGGAATTGTTAGAAGAATATATTGTACCAACAACGGAAAGCCCTACGTAGTGAATTTTGATAAAAACTTTTGTTGGACTTTTTCGGATCACGAGATTGTAAAGGTCAAGTCAAAGAAAACACCACCCCGCATCGTAGTTTACAGAGACGGAGATACAGTGACAGCCAAGGATCTGGAGACAGGAGAAACAGCAAGTGCAGTGTGTAACAAGAAAGATACTTTTGATATCCATACGGGAGCCTTTATCGCGACGGCAAGACTGACCGGCTTCATGGACGATATAAAGATGATGCGACTCGAAACGGAGCAGATTGAAGAGGATATAGCGGACATGAAGATGCGCTTTGGCGCACTGATGGGAGAGGGATATAAACAGCCAGAAGGTTTTTCCAGAAAGGAAGAGGCATGAATATTTTTAAAGATGAAGACGAGAGTTTCAAGAAGATTAAGGAAGAGATGGCCAATAGCAAGCGGATGATCTCAAGGCTAGATTTTACAGAAGCAATCGGAGAGGCTGTTGGCTCTGCTCTGTCTGCAATGGTATTAAGCAATGACCCTCATTTCGCTAACCTTATTGCTGCCATAAGTGCAAAGAAGTCTTTGGATAAGCTTTTCCCCGAAGAGTCACGGAATGATTGGGAAAAGAACACGGAGGCCACAGATGCGGAGTTTGAAAAAAAGTACGATGATTTGAAACGTTTGTTATTCACGTATGCTGCTACTTGGAGTTCGCCAAGTAAAGTAGAGTTAACAGATCATCGCACGGCAGAAATAGAGAGATCCGCGAAACAAACAACGCTTTTTTCCCTGATTTTAGAAGCAGGACTGAGGGATGAGTATCAAGAATGGCTCGACACTGTACATGTAAAAGAAAATTGACGAAGCGATAGGAGAGAAGAATGAACAAAGTAAATCTTATTGGGAGACTGACAGCAGACCCGGAGGTCAGATACACGCAGGGAGATCAGCCGATGTGTATCGCATCTTATCGCCTTGCAGTAGAGCGCAGAGGTAAGAAGGTAGAAGGGCAGCAGAACGCTGATTTTATCAGCATCAAGGCCTTCGGAAAGGGTGGCGAGTTTGCCGAGAAGTATCTGCACAAGGGCATGAAAGTAGCTGTTTCCGGACATATCCAGACCGGAAGCTACACCAGACAGGACGGTAACAAGGTTTACACGACAGACGTTGTAGTAGAAGGACAGGAGTTCTGCGAAGGCAGGGCAGCGAATGACACGGCACAGAATTACAGCACGCCTGCACCGCAGAGTTCAGGGGCTAGCGCAGCCTTAGATGGATTTATGAACATCCCGGAAGGGATCGATGAGGAGCTGCCATTCAACTGAGGAGGCAAGGGATGTCAACAAAGTTCGCTGAGGATGTATACGTGACATGCCCGATGTACTGCAAGGAGGCATCCTGCGAAATAAGATGCCTCCCACTGACAGACGATGCCACTCACACCACAATCAACTTCAAAAATGCAGAGGTGAAGCGGGTATACAAGAAGGACTTCTGCAAGGGCTGCTTCTGGAACTGCTCAGTATACCGGGCGATTGATGAGAACGAGGACGGGATAGACAGAGACCGAAAGGGCATGGAAGAGAGAGCCCAGGCAAAGTATCGAAAGAAGATGAGAATGTAAAAAAGAGGATCGGGATTTCCCCGGTCCTCTTTTCCTTTCCAATTGTATCACAGAGGGTGCCCTATAAAGCGGGCCTTTTCCTTGTCAAAATATAGGTTATAGGGCAAGGAGACTATGCTTACAGAAAAGCAGGAAAAATTTGTACAAGAGCTCATAAGGAACGGAGGGAATCAATCCGCAGCATATCGGGCCGCATATGACACGTCAAAGATGCAAGAGAAAACGATTACTCAGAAGGCGTGCAGGCTCTTTCGGCAAGGCAACGTCAGGGCAAGGTATGACGAAATTCAGGGCAAGGTCATCGAGAAGACTGCAGATGATGCTGCCTCTATGCGTGCCTTTATCATCAAGAAGCTCAAGGAGATCGCAAGCGGAGAGCTGACGGATATCGAAGAAGGCAGGTGTGCAGACGGCTCATGGGGGATCAAGAAGAAGACCCGAAGAGTCAGCGATGTGCAGGCGGCGCTCCAGAAGCTGGCAGAGTACTACGGCTGCACTCCGGAAGCTGCACAGAGCACAGAGATTGTGATCCGGTACGAAGACGGTGATGAGTATGCAGACTGAGCTCATCATCGGCAGACCTTCGGAGAAGCAAAAGCAATTTCTTCTCGATCACCACAAGATCGTAGGCTACGGAGGTGCAAGAGGCGGAGGCAAGAGCTGGTCCATACAGACAAAGGCGAAGCTCTTGGCCTTTAAGCACAAGGGGATCAAGATCGCAATATTCCGGCGCAAGTACCCTGATCTTGAAAAGAACCACATCCGTACCCTCGTGGGAGAGCTTGTGGGCGCAAAGGTGGCGAAGTACTCCAAGCAGGAGAAGCGCCTGACGTTCAACACCGGCTCTGTAATTGAATTTGTATTCGCGCAGCGCACGGATGAGCTGGTCATCAAGACGCAGGGTATCGAGTGGGATGTCATTTTTATAGACGAGGCGACGCAGTGGACAGAGGAAGAGCTGAAGATGATCTACTCATGCTGCAGAGGCGCTAATGATCATCCTAAGAGGATCTACCTCACCTGCAACCCCGGAGGCGTGGGGCACCAGTACATCAAGCGGATCTTCATCGACAAGAAGTATTTGCCCGGCGAGTACCCGGAAGACTACAGCTTCACGCAGGCGAAGCTGACCGACAACACAGTCCTCATGAAGAGAGATCCGGGATACATCAAGAGTCTGGAAGCGCTCCCTCCGAAGCTACGGAAGGCATGGCTGGACGGTGAATGGGATGTCTTCAGCGGTCAGGTCTTTGAGGAATTCCGGGATGATCCGGAGCACTACGAGGACAGGCAGTGGACGCATGTGATCGAGCCCTTCGATATCCCGATAGGGTGGACAATCTGCAGGAGCTACGACTTCGGATACAGCAAGCCTTTCTCATGTGCGTGGTGGGCTGTGGACTATGACGGGAGGCTGTACCGCATCCTTGAGCTGTACGGATGCACGCAGACCCCGAACGAAGGCGTGAAGTGGACTCCACAGGAGCAATTTAAGCGCATTCGGGAGATCGAGACTCAGCACCCATGGCTCAAGGGTAGGCGGATCTTCGGCGTAGCAGATCCTGCTATATGGAACGCAGAGAGCGGGGAAAGCGTAGCGGACGTAGCTGCGCAGCATCAAATCTACTTTGACAAGGGAGATCACGAGCGGATCGCTGGGTGGATGCAAGTGCATTACCGTCTGGCATTTGATGATAACGGAATCCCCATGATGTACATCTTCAGCAACTGCAAGGCTTTTATACGGACGATCCCTTTGCTTGTGTATGACGAGCACAAGGTAGAGGACATCGACACGACACAAGAGGATCATGTGGCCGACGAAGTACGGTACGAGTGCATGAGCAGGCCGATCAAACCGCAGCGCAAGGAAGTAAAGGTTGAGATCAAGGATGATCCTCTCAATCAGAGGATAAAGAAGCGGCGGGCGAAATTCATCCCGCACGGATAGGAGAAGAGCATGGCAGATATCATTGACATCACACAGCAGCCGGAAGGGCCCGTGCAGCCGGTGCAGCCGATTGGCAAGGAGCAGGTCCGCAATGCATACGAGGTGCTCCGGAAGTATAAGCAGGGCAAGCAGCGCCTCGAAGACAAGATCACGCGCAACGAAAAGTGGTGGAAGATGCGGCACTGGGACCTGATGCAGACGGAAGAGACGATGGATGATCCGAAGCCTGCGTCCGGGTGGCTTTTCTACGATGTTATCAGCAAGCATGCGGATTTCATGGACAGCTTCCCGGACAGCGACATCCTGCCAAGAGAGCCGGGGGACGTGGAGGAAGCGCAGCGCTTGTCTTCCATCATACCCGTAGTGATGGATCAGATTGGATACCGGAAAGTCTACTCGGATGAAGTATGGTACAAGCTCAAGAACGGGACCGGGTGCTTCGGTGTCTACTGGGATCAGAGCAAGCTCAACGGCCTCGGAGACATCTCCATCGAGAACGTGGATCTGCTCTCGATCTTCTGGGAGCCGGGCATCAAGGATATCCAGAAGAGCAAGAACATTTTTACGGTGGAGCTTGTGGACAACGACACGTTGAAGCAGGCCTACCCGCAGGTGGCGGAACAGCTCTCTGCCTCCAGCGACACGATCCTCAAGAAATACATGTATGACGAGACAATCGACACGACAGGAAAGACCGCTGTCATCGACTGGTACTACAAGAAGCCGGTGAACGGCAAGATGACGCTGCAGTACTGTAAGTTTGTCGGGGATACGGTCCTTTATGCAACAGAAAATGACGTGACCCCACCTACGGAGCTGCAGGAGCAGCCGGTATTCGACGAGAACGGGAACGCTCTTCTGGATCCGCAGACAGGACTGCCGGTCACGCAGGTGGTCAATGTCGTCACCGGTCCAAGCATGGCAGAACGCGGTCTGTATGACCACGGCAAATATCCATTCGTGTTCGATGTTCTTTTCCCGGAGGCAGGTATGCCTGTGGGCTTCGGCTTCATCGATGTCGGCAAGAATGCGCAGGCCTCCATCGATATCTTCAACAATGCCTTCGAGAAGAACGTGCAGCATGTCTGTTCTCCAAGGTACCTTGTTCGCAATGACGGAGGAGTTAACGAAGAGGAATTTGCAGATCCAAACAAACTTATCGTTCACGTGGACCGCAACATGGGACAGGACTCCATCCAGCCGATCAATGTTCCCACGATGGTGAACAGCAATTATATCTCTATCCTCGAAAACAAGATAAACGAGATGAAGGAGACAACCGGAAACCGCGATTCCACCAACGGAGGAACGCAGAGCGGCGTGACTGCAGCAGCCGCGATTGCAGCAATGCAAGAGAGCGCCGGAAAGACTTCGAGAGACCAGATCAACACAACCTTCGATGCACACAAGGAAGTCGTGACCATGGTGATTGAGTTGATCCGGCAATTCTACTCTATGCCGAGGCAGTTCCGGATCACGGGAAAGCAGGGAGAACAGGAATTTGTCCAGTATTCGAACGCTGGGCTCCAGCCGCAGGATCAGGGCACGGAATTCGGTATTGATATGGGCTATCGAGTCCCTGCTTTTGATGTGAAGGTAGGAGCAGAGAAATCCTCCTCCTACAGCAGGCTCGCGCAGAACGAACTTGCAATGCAGTTCTACAACGCAGGCTTCTTCAATCCTCAGTACGCGGATCAGGTATCTGCCTGTCTTGAGATGATGGACTTTCAGGGGAAGCAGTCCGTGCTGCAGAAGGTACAGCAGAACGGTGGCATGTATCAACAGATGCTCCAGATGCAGCAGCAGATGCTCCAGCTCTCTGAGATGATTGATCAGCTTTCTGGCGGACAGTACAACATGGCCGGTCAGATGTCCGACCAGATCAACCAGAACCTGAATGCGCAGGAAGGGACCCCGCACGGGACAACCAAAATGCCTACAAGCACAGCAGATGAGTCTGCAATCACGAAAAACGCAAGAGAGCAGACCGCTCAAACCACAAATCCGTCATGACAAAGATCACATATTACAGAACTGAAGATGCTTTTGAAGTCCGGCTAGACGGGCATGCAGGATACGCGGGCTATGGCAATGACATTGTCTGCGCATCCTTGTCCACCCTCATCCAGACACTTGCGTCAAGGATGCCCTCTGTGACAGACCGGTATGACTTCAATCTGGAGTCAGGCTCTGCATGGGTGCGTGGCATGGGAGCAGAAGCTGTGAAGGCCTTCCAGACCATATTGACAGGCTTCCGGGGTGTGCAAGAGTCCTTCCCGAAGTACGTATCTATCGCAGAGGTAGGGTGCCCTATTTTATCGAAGCGAAATGTGAAAGTATAAGCGTATAAGGGTCGCGACCTACCGCAGATGATGAAAGGAGCAATATGCCCTATATGTTACATGCCTTCCGTCTTCAGCTTTTCGCAGAAGATGGCGGAGGCGAAACAGCAGCTGTAGCGGATACTTCCGCAGTCGTCACTGCCGACACGGGTGCACAGGATCCAGCAGGAGCCGAAGCACAGCAGACCGCATCTGCAGACGGAGAGGGTCAGCCTCCGGAAGAGTCATGGGACTCGCTGATCAAAGGTAAGTACAAGAAGGAGTACAGCAAGTCTGTACGCGATGCCGTAAATAAGAGGTTCCGCAATCAGTCGGACCTGCAGGGCAAGGTCAACGCCATCGATCCGATGGTGCAGGCTCTCGCCAAGAGGTACGGGATCGCACCTGCTGAAGACGGCGGGATTCCCATCGACGCCCTGACAAGGGCGGTGATGAACGACGATCAGGCATTGCAGAAGGAAGCTTTTGACAGAGGCATGTCAATTGAAGACCTTCGGTACATGCACGACATGGAGAGGCAGAACGCCTACTACAAGTCGCAGGCTCAGCAGGCAGAGCAGCAGAGAGAGTGGGACGCTATTCAGTCTCAGGGCGAGCAGCTCAAGCAGCTGTATCCGGATTTCGATCTGGACACAGAGATGGGAGATGCTCAGTTCGGACACATGGTAGCCACACTCCAGTCATCCGGTTTTCCGAATGCGCTGCAGATTGCCTATGAAGCTGTCCACAGAGACGAGATTATGAGCGGAGCCATGGGATACGCTGTGAAGCGTACACAGCAGAAGATGAGCAACGCCATCCAGTCCGGCATGAAACGGCCCGCAGAGAACGGAGCCGGTGGTCAGCAGGCAGGCGCAGCAACCGGTGTAGATCCTTCCAAGCTTACCCTGAAACAGATTGAGGATATCAAGATGAGAGCGCAATCTGGTGAAAGGATTACGTTCTAGGAAGGAAAGAAATGAGAACGAAAAACGACATCATCGTCAAGGATTTTGTAATCACTTTTGATCTGCAGATGTTTGCAGATCCGAACCCGAATACCAACGTCACCACTGCAGCAACCACCGGGAACGACCTGTCCCCGACTATGAAGACGTTCTACAAGACATCTCTGCTGCAGAATGCCCGAAACGAGCACTACTTCGCGCAGTTTGGTCAGAAGCAGTCTCTTCCGAAAAACGGCGGCAACAAAGTCGAGTGGCGCAAGTTTAAGACTTACGCCAAGGCTATGACTCCGCTGACTGAGGGTGTAACTCCGGATGGCAACAAGGTCGACATGATCAAGATCGAGGGTGAGATCAACCAGTACGGTGACTACACCACGATCTCCGATCGTCTTGAGCTTGAGGCAGTGGATCCGGTCATCACTGCGGTTACTGAGGAGCACGGAGCACAGGCCGGTGACACCATGGACACGGTTATCCGTAACGAGGTTATCACCGGAACGAACGTCATCTATGCAGGGGGCAAGACCTCCAGATCAACGCTTGGAGTAGCGGATACGCTGACCTCCGAGCTTGTTAATCAGGCTGCAACCTTCCTTAAGAAGCAGCACGCTCCGAAAATCAACGGCGATTACGTAGCTATCATCCATCCTTCGCAGGCGTATGACCTCCGTCAGTCCTCTGACTGGCTTGACGTACACAAGTACGCTCAGCCCGGCGAGATCTACAACGGAGAGATCGGTAAGCTTCACGGCGTCCGCTTCATCGAGAACACGGAGACCAAGGTCTGGAAGGGAACTACTGACGGCTGTGCAGCAGACACCTGCGTCTACGGCGCTGTTTTCCTCGGCAAGGAAGCATACGGTATCATTGATCCGTCCGCAGAGAACCTTGAGGTCATCGTGAAGCAGCGTGGTTCTGCAGGTACGGCGGATCCTCTTGACCAGAGATCCACGGTTGGCTGGAAGGGCTCCGAGGGTGCAAAGATCCTCTATCAGGAGAGAATGGTCCGCGTAGAGACCGGCTCCTTCTTCTCCAAGACGGATGATGCGAACTAATAAGGAGGAACAATGGCTACTACAGGAAGAGATCCATGGGATAAGAAGGTAACGGTCAAGCTTCCGAAAGCTCCGCGAGGAGAAGAGAACTTCGTCATCGCATCGGTAAACGGCAGGGTCTTTAAGATCCAGCGAGGCGTCGAGGTGGAGGTCCCGGAGCCTATCGCTGAGGTCCTTCGGCACAGCGAGGAGGAGCAGGACAGAGCGGACGAGTTCATCGAGAAGATGACCAGTGACTTCGCAGAGAAATCCAAGAATCTTTAAAGATGTTTGCAGGGGGCAGGGGAAACCTGCTCCCTGTTTTTAGGTGGAAGAAATGACAGTATCAGAGCTGATACAGCAGTATGACGCAGAAAGAGCCAACTCCGTACAGAATGATTTAAAGCTTCTCTGGCTTCGGAAGATCGAGAAACAGGCAGAGGTAGAAGTCTTCTCCAAGTACGACGGGTACAAGGACTCTGAGATCAAGAGAGAAGGTCTCTGGGTGGACAGCGACGGCGGCCTGCATCTCCCAAGCTGGATGTATGTAGACGATGATGGGACGCTGCATATTACGAACGAGATGGAAGACGAAGAGTTCACGCTGGACTCTGAGCTTGCCATTCCGGATCCGTACACAGATGTTTACTTCTATTATCTGGACCAGAGGATTGCATACAACAACAACGATTCGAGGCGATACAACGTGGCAACGGAGGCATTCAACAATGCATACCTTGCTTTCCAGCAGTTTTACAACCGGTCACATCAGCCGGACAGACCAATGAAGCATATGCTTCGGCATGAGGTACTTTGATGTTTTTACCACAGCAAGCAGACGACAACAACACAAGGACCATGATTGACACGTGGCTTGGGTATAACCACAACTACCGGATCGGTGCAGGGGAGATGTACGACGAGGAAAATCTGTCCTCGGATGGATATCCGCTCCTCACCCCTCGGAAGCCTCGGGCTCTTCTGGTGGAGCTGTTCACAAAGTGGGATCCGGATTCTCACACCTACGAGGTGGGCGACCGGGTGAAATATGAGGATAAGCTTTACAAGGTGATCAAGAAGCACGTTTCTGCAAAATACAAGGTGGACACGAATGCAGACGGATCACATGTGCAGTCGAAGACCGCTCAGACTCCGGATGTAGCAACCGATCTGTATGAACAGATCGACAACATGGCAATCCGAGGGATCACGCTGACGGGGAATAACCTCGCCTATCTCTGCAATCATGTCCTGCACTACGGCAGCAAGAAATTCGACCTGGGGAATTACTTCGAAGAGGATGACACCTCAGAGCAGCAGCTTATCCGCTTTGGCGCTTATGTCATTGCTTTCCCGGCAGGAGTCTATGTCAATCTGAGCAATCCGGATGATGTGGGGAAGATCTCTTCCAAGTATGAAGCACCTTCTGGGATCACGATCACTTACAGCATCACAGACGCGGACGGTGAAGCTCTTCCAGCTACGGCTGGAAAGGAAGCTCCGAAGAATCCAAACTCAGGGGACTACTGGCTTTGCACGGCATCCGGAAGAGAGGGCCTCTACATCTATGTAGGGTATCTTTCCACATGGGAAGCGGCTACGACGAACTACATCAAGATCAGCGTACCGGGCGGAGAGCTGACTAAGCACTTCTCAGAAGGTGATGCGGTCTACATGAATTCGGACCTTCCGGACATCAACGAGGGATCCGTCATCCTGAAGATGGAGGATGACTACATCGTCATCAACGGGATCCTTCCGGAAGTGTCAAAAACGGTTACGACAGACTCTATCTGGACGCTTTCTTTTGAACGAAAAATTCCGACACTCGATATGGTCTGTGTTTCCAACAACCGCGTGTGGGGCTGCCACTACGGCGAGGATGCAAAGGGAAATTCTACCAATGAGATTTACGCATCCAAGCTTGGAGATTTCAAGAACTGGTATTGCTATCAGGGGATCTCAACAGACTCATATTCGCTGTCTGTCGGGGAACCGGGAGCATGGACCGGGTGCGTTTCCTATCAGGGATACCCGACATTCTTCAAAGAGAACTGCATCATGAAGATCTTCGGCGCAGCACCTTCGGAGTACCAGCTGTCTACCCACACCTGCAGGGGAGTACAGAAGGGCTCAGAGAAGTCCCTTGCGATTGTGAACGAGTATCTTGTTTACAAGTCTGCTGCAGATATCTGCGTGTATGACGGCAGCACTCCGTCTTCAATTTCTGACGCATTCCCAAGGGGGACGATCTTCTACTCTGCTGTTGCCTCCGGGTGCCTCGGGAAGTACTACTTGTACATGCAGACCAATCTCGGCCATGCGGTCAACATGATCTACGACATGGAGCGTGGGATCTGGCACAAGAATGATTCGAACGTGAAGTATACCATGTTCACGGCTTCGGAGTCCGGGCAGATCTACGGGACAGACGGAACGAGGATCTACGGCATCGGAGCAAACGACAATATTATTTTCCAGAGCAGAATTCCTGATGAGCAGTATGTTGAATGGTGGTGTGAAACCGGAGACATCGGCTTCGAGTATCCGGATCACAAGAGGGTCAACCGGCTGACGCTTCGGGCATACATCCCGTTCGGATCTGAGATCAAAGTCCAGATTTCCTATGACGATCAGGTATATACGGATGCTGGGACGCTGCGAGGAAATGATTCCTTATCATCGCAGAGCCTTGCAATGTTCCCTCCGCAGTGCGACCACTTCCGACTGAAATTCATCGGGCATGGGGCAGTGCGGATTTACACTCTGGCCATCACTCTGGAGACAACGAGCGAGGAGCGAAACAATGGATATTATCATTGAGCGGCCAACCTTAAATAAGGATACAAGCAGGCGGAATCTTGCGGTGGTGGATTCGTGGATTGCAGACACGGCGGACAAGCTGAATGCTTTCTTTACGGCATATAAGAAGTCCGGAGGGGCAGTCACGCAGGAAACTACGAGCACAAGATCCGCTGAAATCTTCATCGGAACAACGGTGAAAGAAACAGAAGTTATTACTTTGGAGGCAGTATGAGCAAATCAATTACAGATATCTATGCAAGACGCGGAAAGAGGGGAGAGGTAGAGCGTTTTGATTTCTCCGGGGCGGAAGCAAAGAAAGAGATTGATCAGTACATTGATACGATCAAGGCAACGAAGGCGGATCTGGATGCGGACAAGGCAGCGTCTGCAGAGTATGCGGATCGTGCTGAGAAGGCAGCCTCTTCTGTAGAAAAGTCTGCTTCTTCAGCGGCAGAAAACGCTGCCGATGCAATATCCGCTGCCAAGAACGCCAAGAAAAGCGCTGATGATGCTGCGAAGGTGAAAACATCCGTTGATATATCAGCAGGGGATGCGACTTCTGCAGCAGCCGCTGCAAAAGCATGGGCGGTCGGGCCATCCGGGGCAAATGAAGGAAGCACTGACACTAATAACGCTAAATACTGGGCGGAAATTGCAAAAGACAATGCATCGCACGCAGGCGTAAATTCGTGGAATGGAAGGAGCGGAGCCGTTGCTCCACAAGAAGGCGACTACACTGCTGAAATGGTTGGTGCACTTCCCTCTGAAGGAACGGCTGTTGCCGCAGAAAAACTCTCATCAGTGAGGAAAATTACAGCAAACCTCGAAAATGAAGGAGGATCTTCTTTCGACGGCACTCAAGATGTTTTTGCCGGGGTCAGCGGAACATTACCTGTCACTCATGGGGGCACCGGTGGAACTACGGCTGCGGACGCAAGAAAGGCTCTCGGAGTTCCGTCAACGGACACGGCAAGCACATCAGCGAACGGCCTTATGTCTTCTACTGATAAGGATAAACTAAATGGGATTGCTGAAGGAGCCAACAAGACAATGGTAGATGATTCGCTGTCTCCGTCCAGCACGAATCCAGTGCAGAACAAGGTGATCAATGAGGTCATCGTCGAAATCAACGAGAAACTTAATGGAGTAGAGGATGGGGCAAATAAGACGATCGTTGATGAGGCCTTATCTGCAACGAGCACAAACCCGGTGCAAAACAAGACTGTCAACAAAATAATCACGGATCTTACTGGTCAAGTTACCGGAGTAAAAGATAGTTGTTCTAGTATGTGGACTGCATCGCAGGCGTATGTAGCTGGGCAGTATGCAATATATAACAACTACATCTATCGTTGCATCAAGAACTCAACTGCAGGGACATTACCTACAGACACAACATATTGGGCGAAAACAGACCTTGCGTCTGAGATTAC
>ERZ1034992.176-NODE-176-length-40947-cov-5.393255_pt1 | contig 40947 bp, 36 predicted proteins | sample MGYA00520695_ERZ1034992 | MGnify/ENA primary metagenome ERZ1034992 (study PRJEB33766, sample SAMN09781778) | gut metagenome | biome: gut microbiome | host: Homo sapiens | place: Madagascar | study: EMG produced TPA metagenomics assembly of the PRJNA485056 data set...
AACAGCAATCCCTTCATCAGGAAACAGCCTCAAATCCCTTTTGGCAGTGGCGTCAGATTCGCTGTCGGATCCGAGCGCATGAATAATGCTGAAATATTTTTTTTGTGCTTGACATTTCAGAACGGCGAAATTATATTATGTTCAAAGTTCGGAATTTATGGGCCGGGGAGTGGTTACCCGCGGATGATTCCGGAGCATCACCAATAAGACAAGGAGAAGACAGTATGGGAAGCGTTTCTTTTTGCCGCCATTGTGGTAAGCCAGTCAATCAGGATGCTGCGGTTTGCCTGAGCTGCGGCTGCCCGCCGGCAACAGGCAAAGCGTTTTGCGGGAATTGCGGCAATGCCGTAAAACCGGAGCAGACAGTATGCTTGAGTTGCGGAGCCGCGGTTGCCGCCGGAGGCGGCAGCAATAACGAACCTATCCGGAATAATGGGAAATCGGCATCCACGGCAACAATACTTTCCTGCCTGGTCATTGGACTTGGTCAGATGTATCTCGGACAAATCATGAAAGGAGTCGCAATCCTTCTCGGAGGTGTTGTTTTGTCCACCGTTACCGCCGGCATATTGGGTCTGCCCATTTGGATCGCCGCCATGATCGATGCTTATAAAATCGGAAAGCGGCTGGAAAACGGCGAAACTGTAGGTCAATGGCAATTCTTCTGATATCCGGCATTGCCTTTGGTAAATATTGTACTATGTGAACCCAGGCGGAAATTCCTTTTCCGTCTGGGGATTATTCTGGCGGGAATCGTTTGTTCTTGCTTGAAAACAGATTTGTCGGAAGGCGCACTTCCCGCCTGGACGCATATGATTCCGGGATTGGGACACAGCGGCTTCGTGTGTCCGTTTTGCGGCGGGATCAGATCGTTCGTATGGTGCTGCCGGCTTGATTTGACAATGGCATTGCACTCCAGCTTTTTGGGAACCGCTGTTTCTATTTGGATTTTTTCATCTTTGCCGTTCTATGCGTTTTGTTCTTTCCCCGACGGCAGAATCTATAATATTCTGTGCAAGGCGGAAGGAAGAAAGAATCATGTTTTCTTGTTTCTGACAGCTTCGTGTTTCATCTTGCAGCTGTTTTGCCATTACGTGATGCAGTTTGAATGGATACCGCTGAGGCAGTTTCCGTAAGGTTGACGCAAGGACGAAATGAATCCGGCGCGGCGCAAGGACCGGTCGAATCTCATTCGCACACCTGCAAACTTCGCGGAATGGTGCAAATTCCCAGACACTTCTTTCCTGTCCCGGAGAGTCAGAGAAAATGGAAATTCAACAGAACTTCCTTCCCGTTCACTTCCCCTTTCACCACTCGGAACATCTTTTCCTGATGAATCTTTTTCGTCCGATCCGCACTGTTCCGCTCAAAACGAATCTTCCATAACGAAACCGTAAATACCGGATGCTCCAGATTCATCACAAACTGATACGACACCGGGTTGCCCAATTCTTTCAGCATGGATTCCCGAGTCTGTTCAAAATCCTTTTTGCCAAATTCCTGACGCATACGGTCCGGAAGCTGATTCAGAAACATTTTTGCATCATTATCGGCAAGCGCATCCAGCAATTCCTTGCCTACGCGTTTCTGCGGCTGTTCCGGCTGATTCTTTTTACCGGCAGGAAGTTTTGACGCAGTCAGATCGACAGTATCATCCAGGAAAAAATTCTGATTCATCAGAATGCTTTTTCCGTCAAGTTCGCCCGCGATGGCACGAAATACCATCTCCTGATATATCTTCCCGGTTTTATCCGCATTGTCGCGTTCAAAACGGATTGTCCAAATCGAAACTGTGAATACGGGATGTTCCAGATTTGCCACGAAACGATAAGAAACCGGTTTGCCCAATTTTTCCAGCATGGCATTTCTGGACTGCTCGAAGCCTTTTCTGCTGAAATTCTTACGCAACCCTTCCGGATACTGATTCAGGAACGCGTCCGCATCATTGCGGATAAAGGCGTCCAGAAGTTCTTTGCCCACGATTTTCTGCGGCTGTTCCGGTCTGCGTTCCGGATTATCCTGTATTTCAAGGGAGGTACAGGCGGAAGATGCCGCCGTCAAAATCACTGCCGCCGTACAGACTGCAAGTCTGATTCCGAATTTCATTCTCTGATTCCTTTTTGAAGATTCACTTTTTCAATACTGCAGATCAATAGACCAGCCGGAAGCACCTGATGTTCAGCAGTGTTTTCCGGAATTTCAAAAAAAAGCAGACACGATCCATTCAACCGTGTCTGCTTTGCAAGTCATTTCAAATGACCGGACTGTCAATTGTCGGAATCAAGCAGGAGCTGCTGATAACCGAGAGTGGAAGCCGGGCATTTTTCCGCCTTGTTGACTTTTTCCGCAATCTTGGAAAGTTCGTCTTTGGTTTCTTTCTTCATGTTGGCATCGGGTTCGATGACTTCAACCGTGGCAACAAGAACGAACTGGGATTTCTTGACGATGTCGGATTCGGTGGAGAAAAGCCAGCCGATGACCGGAAGGTCTTTCAGCAGAGGCACACCGGAAACACTGCGGACAACCGAAGTTTTGGTGATGCCGCCGACCACGAAGTCTTTCGCTTCTTTGCCGACCTGAATATCGGTGGCATAGGAGGATTTCGCGAATCTGGCTTTGCCTTCGCCGGTCCAGCCGATCAGAGAAGTGGAGTTCAGGGACACGTTCATATTGACCGCTTTGCCGTAGACTCCGCCGGTGAGGTTCATCTGGAAGAAATTGCCGCCTTCCACAGCTTCCGTGTTCTGGGATTTGCCGCCGCGGTTTTCGATGGCATAAGCACTTTCATTGATGATTTTGTCAATGATGTCGCCGACCGTGAGCGGATTGCCGTCAGCATCCACAACCGGATTGCCGTTTTTGTCCAGAGCAGGTTTGGTCATGCGTTTGACATACGCGCCTTTTCCGTTTTCGCTGACCGTCGGGAGGATGCCGTCTTTTTCGAGATCCTTGAGGACCACGGAGAAGATACCGTCGGTGAGAGCAACGGACGCGGATCCGCCGTTGGCGACGAGAAGTGCGCCAGAGGAAACAACTTTCGCTTTGCCGCAGGTGGTCAGGAAGTCAATGTACTTCGTGTTCCATTTGGGGTTGAAGTTGTAGAATTCGGCGAAACGGTAGCCGTTGTTCGGGGTGAGACCGCCCGCCCAGTTGGTGCCGTATTTGCCGCCGGCGGAGAACAGGTCGATACCGTCATTGTTCTTCCATGCCTGGAAGTCAAGACCGAGCTTCTGGTCGTTTTCCGCGTAGACTTCAACGAGTTTGTAATTGAAGTAAACTTCCGCAGCGGGAGTATCGACTTCCTTCAGGAAGTTGAGGGTTTCCTTCATGTTGTAGCCCGGAGCCGTCATAATCAGGGCGTTCATTTTGTCGTCAATCACGGCATAGTTGAGCATATCCGCCCGAACGCCGCCGTTGCCGGGGGTAAACGCCTTTTTGTCATATTCCGAACCGGAGAAAACACCCATGCCGCTTTCTTCCATCATGCGGTACAGCACGGAAGCGGGGTTGTACTTTGGGAAGTACGCCATATCAATGGTTCCGGAGCTGTTGGGAAGACCCTTCTGGTCGAGCATGGCAATGACTTCGTCCATGGGCATTCCGTTTCCGGCATTTTTGAAGCGGTATTCTTCAGCGGAAACCAGCAGCACATTGGAGCCGTCAACGTATTTGATGGATTCAAGCGCAACCGGCTTTTCGGCAATCGTCGGGGCGACGATCGTCTTCAGGACGCCGCGGAGGATGTAGGGGTCCGCATTCTTGATGACGTATGCTTTGGTGACCACGAACGGGTCGTTGTTGTCGCGGATGAAATGAACGGCTTTGGTGCCATCCTTGATGTCAACATTGAGTTTAGTTTCAATGCGGGATGGAGCATACGCCCCGGTGGCGAGGTCGCCGCCCATGGGAGGCGGATTCAGCGTAACGTTCTGATCCTGAGCGGAAGCCGCTCCGGTGGAAAGGACAGCAGCGGAAAGTGCAGTCAGAAAATATTTATTCATGATGATAAATCCTTAAATGTCAATGTTTCCGATTACTTCTGGGCAACAGTATCCGGATAAACCAGATTTGCTTCCACGGTCACGAAGATGTAATTCTTTTCCTTCATGGTGGTGGTTGTTCCGAAGATGTATTTCAGAACGGGCAGCTGGCAGAGGAACGGAACACCGATCGTCTGTTCAACATCAAATTCGCGGACCGCTTTGGTAAGAACCTGCTCGCGGCCGAAATGGATGGTTTTCCAGTCCGTGAACGTATTTGCCGTGCTGGCAATCTGCGTACCGTAGTTGTTGGCTTCGACCGGGTCGGTGGAGTTGACGCTGCAAGCGAAAATGAAACTGCCGTTGTTTCTGTCATAAAACGCCTTGTCCGCCGGAATCCAGCCCATGTCGTTCACGTCTTTATCTTCCGTGAAGAAGCAGATGGTCGGAGCGGAAATGGTAACATTGAATTCCGGAGCGCCTTCCAGAGCAACAACGGAGGATGTATGGTCTTCCGGACTCTTGACCTGAGCGTTGTAAGTCGGGGTGAGAACGATCGTGGCGGGAGCCTGATTGTTGAGAACGTTGATCGTGGCGGAAGCAACGATTTTGGCTCCGCCGGACTGCTGAAGCAGACGGATGAAGCTGAGGTCAAAAGCGGGAGCGGTGAAGATTCCGCCGTAAGCCCAGGAAATCGCGCTGCCGGCGTTCGAAGCACTGCTGAGAATCTTGTCCCAGGCGATTCTTCCGGAATTGAAAGCGAAATCCATCAGGTTCATGCCGGGACCGTTTTTCCAGGCAAGGTAGTCGATGCCGACGTCGCGGAGAGTGCTTTCACGCACGGAATAATAGCGGAAAATGACCTGTGCCTGCGGGAGCGGACGGTCAAAGTATTTAATCCAGTCGAGGGCATAATCCACATCATCGAGGTCATCTTTCAGCCAGAGTGCGCCGTTGTCGGCAAAGTTGCTGCCCGTGCCGGAAAGCATCACATCGGCGGACAGCAGAAGGTCTTTGCCGTGGCGGTATTTCGGCCAGTAGACTTTCCATTTGTAGCCCGGACCGTAAACGGCAGATCCGAAAGCATCTTTTTTGGTGCCCCGGTCAAGAACAGAAATAACCTGATCGACATAGGGGATAAATTCTTCGGCGGTGGTGACGATGATCGACTGATTGTCCTTGCCAGCGTTCAGGCTGCGAACCTGGGAAGTGCCTTTGTAGCGGCGGCAGGCGGCATCCACATAGGGGGTGATGTCGGAAGCCTTCAGGTGTTTAAGCCGATAGACTTTCGTCGCCATCTGTTTCTGGGCATCGTCCTGAATCAAACGGATCGTGCGGGTTTCCTCCGCCGCAAATGCCGGCACAACCAAAGCCGCTGCGGCAAGGAGAGAAAAGAGCTGCTTTTTCATAAAAACTCCTGTTTTGTTAATTTGGGGTTGTTCTCCATCAAAATCAAGCAAAGAAAAAAACATTCTCCGCAGAAACCCGCCGGAATGACAGCTGCACTGAACTTCCGCAAATGATTCGAAAGTCCCGCACAATGATACCCTTCACCTCACCCTTTGCGGACATTCTGCCATGTCCTGTTCACCATCCCTGCTTTCTTTTTTAATAAAGCGTTTTTGTCTCACTATTGAGTTCCGACACAAACTCAGCACCCGGCTGAATTTCTCTCTTCTAATAAAAATACGCATAATATACATGCGTATCTGCTATTTGTCAAACCGATAACACTTAAAAAACAGCGCTTTGCATTATAAAGCCGAATGTTCTGTCCTGCGACACACAAAACGGATGATTACACTGTTTTTGTTCTTGACAATTCCGCTTTTCCGTCGTATATTATTTCCCCGGTTGACGGACAGAACAAATTCACTTACCGGGATCGGACGACATGAAAAAAACAGGTTTTGACAATGAGCTGTATCTGAAACAGCAGTCGGCGGAAATTTTAAATCGGGCAAGCAAATTCGACAACAAACTTTACCTGGAATTCGGGGGTAAACTGGCGTATGATTTTCATGCTGCACGCATTCTGCCGGGTTTCGATCCCAACGTAAAACTCCAGCTGCTGCAGAAACTGAAAGATAAAATCGAAGTTGTCATCTGTATTTACGCCGGCGATATTGAACGCAAAAAAATCCGCGCCGATTTCGGCATTGCCTACGATGCCGACACACTCCGGATCATCGACAATCTGCGCGACTGGGGAATCGAAGTCAAGTCTGTGGTCGTTACCCGTTACGATGATCACCCCGCAGTCAACAACTTCATCAACAAACTCGAACGCCGCGGCATCCGGGTCTACCGGCACAAAACCATCAAAGGCTATCCGGCAGACGTCGACCTGATTGTCAGCGATGCCGGATACGGTGCCAATGAATATATTGAAAGTGAAAAACCCATCGTGATTGTTACCGGACCCGGTCCCAGCAGCGGAAAAATGGCGACCTGCCTTTCCCAGGTGTACCACGAACACAAACGCGGCATCGCCGCCGGATATGCGAAGTTCGAAACTTTTCCCGTCTGGAATCTGCCGCTCAATCATCCGGTCAACATTGCTTATGAAGCCGCCACCGCGGACATCGGCGACGTGAATATGGTTGACCCCTTTCATCTGGAACACTACGGCACAACCGCCATCAATTACAACCGCGACATCGCCATCTTCCCGGTGGTGCGCCGCATCTGCGAACGCATCATGGGCAAAGATCAGGTTTACCAGTCTCCCACGGACATGGGAGTCAACCGGGTCGGTTTCGCCATTACCGATGATGAAGTGGTGCGCGAAGCCGCACGGCAGGAAGTCATCCGCCGGAACTTCCGCTACAAATGTGAATATGCCATCGGAGCAGCCGACCGCGCCAGCGTCGACCGGATCAAAATGCTGATGGACAATCTGGAACTGCACGAAGAAGACCGAGTAGTGGTCGGACCCGCCCGGAAAGCGGCGGAGCTGGCAGCGAAAACCGAAGGCAAAGGCAATGACGGTTTCTACTGCGGCGCGGCACTGGAACTGCCGGACGGCACCATTGTTACCGGCAAAAACTCCCCGCTGCTTCACGCGGCGTCCAGCTGTGTGCTGAACGCGGTCAAGGTTCTGGCGGGACTGCCCGACGATCTGCCGCTGATTTCCCCGGATGTGATTCAGTCTGTCGGTCTGCTCAAAAAGAACATTCTGAAAATCAAACGGGTCAGCCTGGCTCTGGATGAAACGCTGATCGCGTTGAGTGTCAGCATGGCGAACAACCCGACGGCAAAACGGGCGGTCAACCAGCTGAAAAAACTTTCCGGCTGTGAAATGCACTGTTCGCACATGCCCACACCGGGCGATGAAGCGGGACTGCGCAAACTGGGAATCAATCTCACCTGCGACCCGGTATTCGCCAGCCGCGACCTGTTCATCGACTGACCCCGCGAGCATACTAAAAAACCGGCGTTCCGGAATCATTCCGAAACCGCCGGTTTTAATTTTTTTATTGGCTGCCGATGTTCAGAACTTGCGTTCGAGAGCGGGGTCTTTCATGCCAAGTTCAGCAAACGCATTGGCACGCAGACCGCAGCTGTCGCAATGTCCGCAGGGGCGTCCATCCGGCTGCGGATTGTAGCAGCTGTGAGTCAGCGAGTAATCCACGCCCAGCGACAAGCCCAGTTCAATGATCTCTTTTTTCCGCAGATACTGCAGCGGAGTGCGGATATTGTATTCCCAGTTTTCATCAACCGCTTTGGTTCCGAGGTTGGCACATTTGCGGAACGCTTCAATGAAAGCCGGACGGCAGTCGGGGTAACCGGAATAATCCATGGAATTGACTCCGATGAAAATATCACGTGCACCTATGCCCTCCGCCAGAGCCGCGCCGAACGACAGGAAAATCATATTCCGCGCGGGAACGTAGGTGATCGGAACCTGAGAACGGTGTTCTTCAAATTCGGGAACCGTCAGGGAATCGGAAGTCAGAGCGGATGCGCCCCACATGCGCAGATCGAAACGGATCAGATGGAATTTTTCCACCCCGATCGCCGCAGCGCTGCGTCTGGCGCATTCGATTTCGATATGATGACGCTGTCCGTAATCAAAACACAGAGCATGAATCTCAAAATTTTCTTTTTTCGCCACAGCCAGACACGTTACCGAATCCAGTCCGCCGCTCAGCAAAACCACCGCTTTCCGGGACATTTTTCCAGACTCCTTCCTCAAATTGGATATTTTAACGGAAATATCCCCTGTTTTTGCGATTTTTCAAGCAAAAAAAAATTGAAAGTTGAAGGAAATGCGCGTAAATTACTGCAAAAATCCCGCAACCGGAAATAAAATCAAAGGTTCTGATATGAAAAAAACTGTTTTGCTGTTCATCGCCGCAGCCGCTGTGCTGCTGACCTCCTGCGCCCGGACTGTCATTCCTGAAGAAGTGCTTCAGATGCCGGAATTCACCCCTGTCTACACCGCCTACAACCTGTGGTATGATGAAGACGGCGATATGCGGAGTGAAAATATTCAGCAGGGAACCATCCTCCCCTTCGGAACAGAAATTGAATTCATCGACGCCAATACGGACCGGATCCGCTTCCGCCGGGTTTCCGACGGCAAGGAATTTTCTCTGAACTACAACATCAACCGCAGCCTGATCCCGGTGGAATCCTTCATCAAACGTCTCTTTGTGTTCCAGCCGGAAAAGGAACTGCGCCTCGGCGTCCGTCCGGTCATCTACGAAAAAATCAAACGCGGCATTGTCGAAAAAGGCATGACCCGCAGCGAAGTTCTGCTGGCGTTCGGTCCGCCGCCCGCCATGCGTACCCCCTCGGAAACCGTCGACACCTGGCTTTACTGGGCAGATGAAGGCGTGACCCGCCGCATTGTTTTCTTCGGCAACAAAGTCATCGACGTCATTGTGCTGGAATAACCGGCAGAAAGGATACGCAAAATGGGGCTGTTCACTTTTGAGGAAATCCGGCAGGTCTGCGGCGGAACTTTCAACCGGGAAGCCGATCTGAATACCGTGGTCGACGAAGTGGTTACCGATACCCGGCAGCCAATGCGGCAGGCTTTGTTCATCGCTCTTTCCGGCGAACGTTTCGACGCCCATGATTATCTGGATGACGCCGTGCGCGGCGGTGCCGCCCTGCTCTGTGTGGATAAAGACAAAGCAGATAAGATTCCGGCAGGAGCAACGGCTCTGCTGGTGGATTCTCCGCTGACAGCGTATCAGGATCTTGCCGGATTTCACCGCAGCCGTTTTCCGAAATTGAAACTCGCCGCGCTCACCGGATCCTGCGGCAAAACCAGTACCAAGGAAATCCTGCGCTCCATTTTCGCCCATGCGGCAGGACCGGAGCATGTCCTTGCCACAGCCGGCAACACCAACAACCAGATCGGCGTGCCGCAGAATCTGCTGCGGCTCAACCCCGGTCATGAATATGCGGTCATCGAAATGGGAACCAACCATCACGGCGAAATCGAACCGCTGGCAAAGATCGCACGTCCGCAGACTTCGCTGATTGTTTCCATCGGCTGCTGTCATCTTGAATTTTTCCATGATCTGAACGGTGTGGCAACAGAGAAAAGTCATATCTTCCTGCCGGATTCTGTCCGGGCAGCGGTTTATCCGAAACAATGCGGCGGACATGATATTCTGGTCAAAGCGGCGGCGCACGTGCCGGAAAAATACACGTTCGGAGAAACGCCGGACGCCTCGGTGCAGGTCATTTACCACGGCGGCAATCTCAACGGCAGTTCATTTGAACTGATGGAAAGTGCCGCAGGAAAGAAAGTCCGGGTGGACTGGAATCTGACCGGACGGCATCAGGCGGTCAATGCCGCGGGTGCGGCTGCCGCGGCTCTGGCTTTCGGCATTCCGCTGGAAACCATCGCGGAAGCAATCCGCCAGGTGAAACTGCCAGGTCTGCGCATGAAGAAAACCCGGCACGGCAGCGCATTATGGATCAACGACGCCTACAACGCCAACCCGGACAGCATGTGTGCCGCACTCGGCTGGCTGGCAGAATTTGCTTTGCCCGAACATCTGCTGCTGGTTCTCGGCGACATGGGAGAACTGGGCGGCGATACCCTTAAAGGACACATGCGCGTTCTGTCTTTTTCCTGGGACAATCTCCCCGGTGCGAGAATTGCTGCGGTCGGTCCGAAAATGACGGAAGCTCTGGCGGTGCTTTCCCTTACCGGAAAACGTTCCGTAACGGCGTTTCCGTCTGCCGAAGAAGCGGTTGACGGCGTTCGCGCCATGGTGAAAGCAGATGATCTGGTATTCCTGAAAGGTTCACGTTCCACCGGGCTGGAAGTCATTGAACCGGAGGAACATCCGGAATGACTCCCCTGCCCTGCTCCGTTTATGCCGAGGCGCTGAAAAAATGGATCACCGGTATTTCCGGCGACTTATCCATTCCGGTTTCCGACGTTGCCAATAATTCCGCAGAGGTTGCGGAAGGCTCTCTTTTCTGTGCCATACGCGGAGCAAAAACCGACGGACACCGCTTTCTTGCGGATGCACTGGCAAAAGGCGCCAGAGCATTTGTTGTCGCGGCGGATTCCACGTGGCAGGCTCCGGACAATCTGCCCGTTCTCCGGGTAAACGATTCCTACCGCTGCTGGGCTTTATGCTGTGAAACATTTTACGGCAAACCGGCAGACAGCATGGACGTTTTCGCCGTAACCGGAACCAACGGCAAAACAACGATAGCGTATCTGATCCGGAAAATTTTCCATGCTGCATTTCCGGAAGAACCATGCGGTCTGCTTTCCACCGTCGAATACGACACCGGCGCAGGCAAGACAGAGGAAGCCGCCCGGACCACTCCGGATGCGTTGACCATTCAGCGGCTTTTCGCCCGGATGAAGGAACATCATTGTCCGCGCGCCGTCATGGAACAATCCAGCCACGGACTGTACCAGCACCGAACCGGTTCTCTGCTGTTTGCCGGAGCGGTTTTCACCAATCTGACCGGCGATCATCTGGATTATCACGGCACGATGGAAAATTATTTTCAGGCGAAACGTCTGCTGTTCATGGAAATGCTGCGCCCCGGCGCACCTGCCGTTCTCAATGCGGATGATGAATACGGACGGCGTCTGCGCGCGGAACTGCGGACAAAACAGCAGACCGTTCATTCAGTAACCCTGCATGGTGAACCGGAAGCGGATATCCGGGTAAAAAATCTGAAGTTGTCCGTTGACGGAGCGGAGTTTGAGCTGGATACGCCTTGGGGATGTCGGCTGATCCGGTCAACCCTGACCGGAGAATACAATGTCTGCAATCTGGCACTGGCGGCGGGACTGGCATTGTCACTGGGGATTCCGGGCGAACTGCTGCAGCAGGTTTTTGCCGAACCGGAACTGGCACCGCCGGGACGTCTGGAAGCCATCAGTCTGCCGGACGGTATCCGCGTTTTTGTGGACTATGCGCATACGGACGATGCGCTGTTCCGGGTATTGAGCGCACTGCGCGCCGTGAAACCGGAACGGCTGGTTACTGTTTTCGGCTGCGGCGGCGACCGGGACAAAACCAAACGCCCGCGCATGGGTGAAGTTGCGGCAAAACTTTCCGATGAAATTGTGGTAACCAGCGACAATCCGCGAACGGAAGATCCGCTGGCCATCATTGAAGATATCCGCCGGGGCATTCCCGCCGGGTGCAGATGTCATATTGAACCGGACCGCCGGGCGGCGCTGGAACTGGCAGTGCGTCTTGCCGGACCGGGCGGATTTGTACTGGCGGCAGGCAAAGGACATGAGAACTATCAGGAAATCAACGGAGTGAAACACCCGTTCGACGACCGCGAAATAATCCGGGAAATCCGGGATCGGAGCAGAAAATGAGTGTAAGGGCAGAATGGTTTCTGGCATGGAAATACTTCAAACCGAAACGGAACGCCGTTTCCGTCATCACGCTGATTTCGGTGATCGGCGTAGCGCTGGGCGTGGCGGTGCTGATTGTGGTGCTGGCGGTCATGACCGGCTTTTCCGACAAAATGAAGGAAAAACTGCTGGACACCACGTCCCATGCGCAGATTCATTCAAAATTCCAGGGTTACGTCATCCGCGACCCGGAATCGATCATACAGATGGTGAAGGATGCGGGCGGCGAAGCCATGCCGGTCATTGTGTCGCCGGTGCTGGTGCAGAAAAACGATTCGTTCGTGCCGAAAGTCATCATCGGTCTTGACATGTCGCGGAAAGTCGACCGGCTCAAACTGAACGACGTCATCACACAGGGTTCCGGCGAACTCAAACGCGGCAAAGTGGTGTTGAGCTACATCATCGCACGCAATCTGGGACTGACCGTCGGACAGAAGCTCCTGCTGCACTCGCCCACCAACCTCTCCCGCCTGGTCTCGCGCGGAAAAAACGGCAAACTGGAAGTCTCCAAAAATCTGGAAATGTACCTGCCCTCGGAATTTGAAGTTTCCGGTATTTCCAATTTCAACAAATATGATTTTGACCGTGATTTTCTGTTCATGCACATCGACGATGCGGCAGAGCTGCTGGACCTCGATCTCGGAGTTGCCTCCGCAATCTATGTCTGGGTTCCCGATCCGTTCCGGATGGATGATTTCATGGACAAAATGAAAATATCTCTGGCGCAGCATGCGCCCTCCACGTTCATCGAATCCTGGAAAGACATCAACGGACGTCTGCTCGGTGTTCTGCAGGTGGAAAAGAATATGCAGTTCTTCCTGCTGGTATTCATTGTTCTGGTGGCGGCGTTCAGCATCACCAACACTTTGATTACCACAGTGATACAGAAAACCAAGGAAATCGGTCTGCTGAAAGCGATGGGGGCATCGTCCGGCACAGTGATGCGAATTTTCATCATGCAGGGAATGTTTGTCGGGCTGATCGGTACGACATCCGGGATTCTGCTGGGTTCGCTGATTGTCCGGTACCGTATGCTGATTCTCTATGCGCTGCGGTTCATCACCGGACAGGAAATCTTCCCCGCCGAAATATATTATTTCAATGAACTGCCTGCACGAATCATCATGACCGACCTGCTGTGGATCGGGCTGATTTCCGTAATACTCTGCACCTTCGGCGGTGTGATCCCCGCTCTGCGTGCCGCAAAACTGGATCCTTCGAGGGCTCTGCGCTATGAATGACATCTCCGACGAACTTTTCCTTCGCGCCGACGGCATTACCAAAAGTTTCGACATAGGGAAACACCATATTGAAGTGCTGAAAGGCGTCAGTCTGAACGTCCGCCGCGGCGAATGGGTCGCTCTGCTCGGAGCCTCCGGCAGCGGGAAAACCACACTGCTGGACATCATCGGCACGATTTCCTCTCCGGACAGCGGTTCTCTGCAGATTGACGGACAGGAAATCACTGCGCTGTCTTCGCATGAACAAGTCGTTTTCCGGCGGAAAAACATCGGTTTCGTTTTTCAGGCATACCACATGCTGCCGGAATTGAGCATCTGCGAAAATGTCATGCTCCCTGCTCTGCTGGAAAACCGTCCGAAAAAGAAAGCGAAGGAACAGGCTCTTGCCCTGCTGGAACGTGTCGGACTGGCACACCGGGTTCTGCATCGTTCTGGGGAACTTTCCGGTGGTGAGCAGCAGCGTGCCGCCATTGCACGCGCCCTGATCAATTCCCCGCGTCTGCTGCTGGCGGATGAACCGACCGGCAACCTTGACTCGGTTACGGGCAGCGGGATTCTGGATCTTTTCAAGGAAATTCATGCCGACGGAATGACCATCGTCATGGTTACACACGACCGTTATGTGGCGGGTCTCGCCGACCGCACAGTGGAACTCAAGGACGGTCTGCTCGCCTGAGTCTCTTTCTTTCCGCATTTTTCTCGTCGCAATCTGTTTTTAAAATAAAAGATTACAAAAACAGTAGATTTTTATTTTTTACGGCTTGACTTTTGGTTTTCATGATGTATCTTATATATCACAACCAAATAACTCATGTTTCAAAAAAAGGAGAAAAAGCCATGAGCATTGCAAACAACATTCTGGAAAAAATCGGCAATACACCGCTGGTGCGGATCAATCATCTGAATCAGGGCGGTGCGGAAGTCGTTGTCAAAGTGGAATTCTTCAATCCGGGCGGTTCGGTCAAAGATCGTATTGCTTTCGCCATGATTGAAGCGGCGGAAAAGGCAGGCAAACTGAAACCCGGAGCGCAGATCATCGAACCGACCAGCGGAAATACGGGAATCGGGCTTGCTTTCGTTTCCGCAGTCAAAGGATATCACCTGATTCTCACCATGCCCGAAACCATGAGCATCGAACGCCGCAAACTGGCTGCCGCGTACGGTGCGGAAATCGTGCTTACGGAAGGCGCAAAAGGCATGAAGGGGGCTATCGAAAAAGCTCTGGAACTGCATGAACAGAATCCGGGTTCCTTCATTCCGCAGCAGTTTGAAAACCCCGCCAACCCGGCGTATCACAAAGCACATACCGGACCGGAAATCTGGGCGGACGCTGACGGCAAAGTCGATGCGTTTGTGGCTGGTGTCGGCACCGGCGGAACGCTGACCGGTGTGGCGGAATACCTGAAAGAGAAAAATCCAAATGTCAAAATCTATGCCGTTGAACCGGATACCAGCCCGGTGCTTTCCGGCGGCAAGCCCGGACCGCATAAGATTCAGGGCATCGGAGCAGGTTTCATTCCGCCGGTTCTCAATACGTCCATCATCACCAAAGTGATAGAAGTTTCCGCAGAACATGCCGGTGAAACCGCACGACAGGCGGCAAAACAGGAAGGTCTGCTGGTCGGCATCAGTTCCGGCGCCGCGCTGTATGCCGCACTGGAATTGGCGAAACTGCCGGAATTTCAGGGAAAACGCATTGTCGCTCTGCTGCCGGATACCGGAGAACGGTATCTTTCCACCTGGCTGTTCAATGAATAAAAACGATACGGAGGCTGCAATGAATCGGGATTCCGCCTGGAAATTATTGCGAAAATACAACCGGGATGTGTTTCATCTCCGGCACGCCCTGACCATGGAATGAACACATTTCTCCCGGACGCCGCCGTTCCGGCCTGCGCCGGGAGAATCAACCGTTGTTTCAGACGCGGCTGGCTTTCAGGATGATGATCGGTTCGACCGGCACATCCTGATGTCCGTTGCGGCTGGTGGTGGCGGCTTTGGCGATTTTGTCAACCACATCCATACCCTCGATCACCTGTCCGAAGACGCAGTAGCCGAATCCCTGCGGAGTGCTGCTGCGGTAGTCCAGAAAATCATTGTCCACGGTGTTGATGAAAAACTGACAGGTTGCGCTGTCCACAATCATGGTGCGCGCCATGGCGATGGTGCCGCGGACATTGGAACCGGCGTCTTTCGCTTCATTCTTAATGGGTTCATGAGTGGTTTTCTGCTGCATGTCGGGGGTAAAGCCACCGCCCTGAATCATGAAGCCCGGAATGACCCGGTGAAAAATCGTGCTGTCATACTGCCCTTCATCCACATAACGAAGGAAGTTGGCAACCGTCAGCGGCGCATCTTTCTCAAAAAGTTCGAGCTTGATATTCCCCTGCGAAGTTTCCAGAAGAACTTTCGGTGTATTGGTGTTCATAATTTATCCTTTCAGTTTAAAGCTGTTCAAATCAGGCTTTGCATGAAATCATGCAATACTTTTCCAGTTCGTGTTTCAGACAGTCCTGCGCCCGGTCGCGCGCCGCGAAATCCGCATACAGAGCAAACATCGTCGGTCCGCTGCCGGACATCAGCGGCGCACCGCCCGAATCCCGGAGAATTTCCGACAGCAGCTGCAGCAGCGGAAATTTCCGCATCACTGCCGGAGCAAGATCATTGCGCAGACATTTTCCCGCAGCAGCGTAATCACCGAACCGCAGCAGTTCCGGCAGCGGTTCCATGGAAATTTCCGATGCTGCCGGGATATCCCGCCAATGACGGTACGCCCATGCAGCAGAAACCGGGAAAATTCCCGGAAGAATCAGCAGAGGCAGTTCCGCCGGCAAATCAACCGGAGTAAGAATTTCCCCGCGTCCACAGCCGACCGAAGCGACCGGATTCAGAAAAAACGGTACATCCGCCCCGATGGACAATGCCGCAGCCGAAAGCAGCTCCGGCGAAAGAGCATTGCCGGTCAGCTGCTGAAGCAGACGCAGAACCGCGCCGGCGTCTGAACTGCCGCCGCCCATGCCGCCCGCCACCGGCAGATACTTTTCAATATGAATTTCCAAATCAGGACAGGATTCCCCCAATGCGGCGAAAAAGGCTTTCGCGGCTTTCACCGCAAGATTGGAGTCATCCTGGGGCACACCCGGTGTCCCGCAGACAACGGAAATTCCGCTGCCGCCGAACCGGACTGTTACCCGGTCCGTCAGATGCGGCGTCGGATAAAAAACAGTCCGCAACTCGTGATAACCGTCCGGACGTCTGCCCGTGATCTCCAGGTAAAGATTGACTTTACCCGGAGTGATCAGTGAAGCCTCGTTCATTATTTGCGGAACCGGTAAAGATCGTATTTACGGTTGTAGGAGTCGATTTCCTCGGTGATGGCGGCGGCGAGTTCCAGCGCGCGAAGCCCCTGACTGCCCGTTACTTTCGGCTGAAACAGCACAGGGCCTTCCTTGGTCTTGCGAACTGCATCCACGAAATCGGCGATCTCGGCGGCAAGAGCATTCTTTTCGCAGAGATTGACTTTCTTGAACGCCACGCCGAGAAAACTCTTGCGGATGATCTTGCCCGTGCTTTTCGCGTAATCCATGGAAATGTAGGAATCGGTCTGGAAAACGCGGAACTTGCGCATGGGTTCAGCACTGACCCGGCTGGCGGTAACGTTGGCGACCGCGCCGTTCTTGAATTTGAGGCGGACGTTGGCGATGTCTTCGGTCTTGCTCAGAACCGGCATCCCGACGGCGTCGAAACGTTCGACTTCGCTTCCGACCATGGTCAGCACCAGGTCAAGGTCATGAATCATCAGATCCAACACCACACTGACTTCCGTGCCGCGGCGGTGCAGACCGGGGCGCGGCGGCGGATATTTTGCCAGACGATGTGCTTCGATGAACAGAGTGTTGGAACGGTTTTTCTCCAGAAAATCCATCGCGGCATTGAAACGTTCCACATGTCCGACCCCGAATACAATTTTCTTTGCTTCGGCGGCGGCGACCATTTCCTTCGCCTGAGGGACGGTGGCGGCAAGCGGTTTCTCCATGAGGAGATGCTTGCCCATTTCAATCAGCGGCATGGCTGTTTCGTAATGATTGGTCGCGGGGACAGCCACGGTCAGGGCATCACATTGAGCCGCCAGCTCCGCTTCGGAAGCGAACGGACGCACGCCGAATTCGTCAGCAACTTTTTTTGCGGCGGCAGACGATACGTCGAAAACGCCGACCAGCTCCACATTGGGATTTTCCTTGTAAAGTTTTGTGTGGAAACGGCCCAGTACGCCGACGCCGATCACACCGACCTTCAGTTTTTCCTTGCTCCCGAACAGCATGACTGCCTCCCGTTTTGAGTTACAGAGATTTCGCCAGTTCGGCGGCTTTGCGGATACCTTCTTCATCGGCTTTGTTCAGCCAGGTGCCGCCCGCCGCGGCAACCACATCCAGTGCCAGCCATTCCGCCGCATTGTCGATCGTCACGCCGCCCGTCGGCATGAATCGGATGCCGAGGTGTTTATACGGAGCGGAAATGGCTTTGAGCATTTTCACGCCGCCCGCTGCTTCGGCGGGGAAGAATTTGAAGAAACGGCAGCCGAGTTCATATCCCTGTTCGATTTCGGAGGGAGTGCAGATGCCGGGGGCAAACGCATAACCGTTGACGAAAGCCTCCTTGACGACCGTCGGGTTGAAACCGGGGGCGACTGCGAATTTTGCGCCGGCATTGAATGCGCGGTGCAGGTCCTTGACATTCAGAATGGTTCCGGCACCAATGAACATTTCCGGGAATTCGCGGGACACGGCTTTGATGACCGCTTCCGCCGCTTCGGTGCGGAATGTGACTTCCGCCACACCCAGACCGTTTTTGCACAGCATTTCGCAGCGTTTGAGTCCGCTTTCGACATCGTTCAGTACGAGAACGGGGATAATTTTGAATTGAGCGAGTTTTTCCGCAATAGCGATTTCAGCCATTTTGTTGCCTCATTAATAGATTTTCTGTTTCAAGGTGATGAGTCAATATAACATTCCTTCCGCGTTTTACAAGAAAAATGCCGGATTTTGACGGGGATTTGTTGAAGATAGTGAAAAAACGTCTTTCCACAGGGTCTTTCAGGAAGCGGAAAAACCGAAAAAAGTTATTTTTTACAATTTAATAATAAGTATTCGCAAGCAATTCTGATTGACGAATATATAGTGTGAGTGGTAACTTATGAACAGAACAAAGAATTCAGTCACGAGAAACGAAAGTTTTTCAAAAACAACCCGAAATTACAAGGAGAATGCAAATGGCTGTTAAAAAAGTCACCAAAGCAGCGGCAAAACCCGTGAAGAGTGCGGCGAAACTCGCAATCGACGGCGGCAAGAAAGTTTTCTCGGAACCTTTCCCCGGCTGGCCCTGTTTTGAAGAATCCACTGTTCAGGCGGTGGCCGATGTGCTTCGCAGCGGCAAAGTCAACTACTGGACCGGCTCGGTCGGCATGGAATTTGAAAATGCATGGGCCAAATGGCTGGGCGTCAAAAACGCCATCAGCGTGTCCAACGGCACCGCGGCTCTGCATGTTGCCCTCGGCTCTCTGAACATCGGTCCCGGCGACGAAGTCATCTGTACCTCCTACAGCTTCATCGCTTCCAGCTTCTGCGCTCTGCAGGCGGGTGCTCTGCCGGTGTTCTGCGACGTCGATGATTCCCACACCATGGATCCGAAAAAAATCGAAGCCCTGATCAACGAACGCACCAAAGCGATCGTCGTGGTTCACCTGTACGGTATCGTTGCCGACATGGATCCCATCATGGCAATCGCCAAGAAGCACAACCTGAAAGTTGTGGAAGACTGTGCCCAGTGCTTCGGCGGTGTCTACAAAGGCAAAAAAGCCGGTACCATCGGCGATGTCGGCTGCTTCAGCTTCTGCCAGAGCAAACACTTCACCACCGGCGGTGAAGGCGGTATGGTCGTCACCAACAACGATGACCTCGCCTGGGAATGCCGCTCCTTCCGTGACCACGGCTACGACGTTCAGGCTAAACTGAACCTCCTCGAAATGGAAGGCAAACAGCTCTATATCCACAAACGCGTCGGCTTCAACTTCCGCATGACGGAAATGCAGTCCATGATCGGAATCTGCGAACTCAAGCGTTTCGATTCCTGGAACCTGAAAAACCGCGTCCGCAACGGCAAATACCTGGTGAAAGCCCTCAAAGATCACCCGCTGGTGCAGATTGCCCCGCTGGATACCAAAGACCGTCAGAGCGCCTACTGGTGGGCTCCGTTCGTGCTGAACACCGAAAAGCTCAAAGATGGCATCACGGTTAAAGACTTCATTGCCGCCATGGCTGCCGAAGGCGTGCCGGTGTACTCCGTCCTCTGGCCGGAAATGTACAAGGAACGCGCCTACGTCGAACGCAACGGCTTCGGTCTTGCCAAGTATCCGTTCTACGATCCCAAGGCCCGCAACATTGATTACGCCGCCTTCAACTGCGCCAAGGCCAACTGGATGACCGACCGCACCATCAGCTTCTTCACGCACCCGGTTTACACCGAAAAGCACATGAAGGCTTATGTCGATGCGTTCAACAAAGTTGCCGACGCTTACATGAAGTGAGTTTCTGTGTTAGTTTTTGACCGATAGAAACTAACGTATATATGCTTCGCCGTTTTCATGCGGCGGAGCATTTTGTGTTTCTGAAAATCAGATATTTGGAGTTTAATCATGGCAAAAGTCAGATATGGATTGATCGGATTCGGCGGTATTGCCGAAAACCGCGTGGCAAAAGAAGGTTTCGCCTGCGACACCTCCCGTTTTGAACCGTTGGAAAAAGCACAGCTGGTCGGCGCGACGGACCTCAACCCCGCCCGTCAGGCGGCAGCTGAAGCACTCGGTCTCAAATGGTACGCCACCATGGACGATATGCTCGCCGATCCGGAAATTGATGCCGTTTACATCGCCACCAACAACGCTTCGCATGTGCCGCTCGCGCTCAAAGCTCTCAAAGCCGGCAAACATGTGATCTCCGAAAAACCGATGGCAACCAATTCCGCCGACGCCGCAAAAGTCATTGCGCTCGCCAAGGAAATGAATCTTTCCTACGCCGTCGACCACATGATGGTTTACAACGCATGGAACCAGGAAGCCGCCGGTATTGTCCAGAAGGGCGAACTCGGCACGGTCAACGACAGCTGCTTCCACATGGAATTCGCCTACGGCTACGATCCGGCGGAAGCCGCCACCTGGCGCTGCTCCAAAATCGAAGAAATGGGCGGCCCCATCGGCGACGTTGCCAGCCACTGCTTCTACATGGCGGAATTCATTTTCGGCAAAAAAATCAATAAAGTTGCCGCGGTCTATCTGCCGAAACTGATGAAAATGAAGGCCGAAGACGGCGCCTACATCCGTTTCTTCTTCGAAGACGGAACCCAGGGCAGCGTGAAAGTCGCTTTCTCCGAACTGCGCGGCGGTCTCGGCGGAACCCTCTCCAACCTCGGTTTTGAAATCTACGGCGACAAAGCCGCTCTCCGTTCCTACGGAACCATGTTCCAGCTCTCCGGACACAAGGACGAACCGGTCAAAATGCGTATGGAAATCGACAGATTCGACGGTCAGACCACGACAGTCGTTCCCCCGTCCTTCAAAAACATCTACCAGAGCCTGATTGAAAATCATGCGGCTTCCGTTCTCAGCGGCAAACATCTCTGCGGCTGCGACGGACGCCACAACCTGCTGCTCTGCGAAGCATCCCACAAGTCCGCGCAGAACAACGGCGAACTGGTCGAGGTGGAAGAATGATCCGTTTCGGATTTGCCAAAGAAGACATCACCCCCAAACGGGGAGTTCCTCTCTGCGGTTATTTCGAACCGCGTCCGAACAAGGGTGCATACGATCCGCTGACCATCAAAGCCGCCCTCTTTGAATGCGGCGGCACAGTCGCCGGCATTGTCTCCTACGATCTGTGTCTGTTCGACCGCAAACTGACGGAACGCTTCATCCGTGCTGTGCAGGAAGCCGGCATGGATTTTGCGGAAAATCTGCTGTTCTGCGCAACCCACACGCACACCGGACCGTACACAGCTCCGCTGTTCGACGGACCCATGGATGAGGAATACCTGGCGGAAGTGGTGGCGAAAACGGCACAGGCTGTGCGCAAGGCGTATGACAGTCTGGCGGAAGCCGAACTGCTGACCGGACGCACGGAATGCTCCACGCTGGCGTTCAACCGCCGGTTCTGGATGAAGGACGGCACCGTGCTGACTAATCCGGGCAAACTCAATCCAGATATTGTCAAGCCTGAAGGCGGCATTGATCCGGAAATTCCGATGCTGGCAGTCAAGCAGGACGGACGTCTGGTCCTGCTCGTCGCCAACATTTCCAACCACACCGACACCATCGGCGGCGACCTGGTTTCCGCCGACTGGCCCGGACGCATGGAACGGGAAATCCAGAATCAGGCCGGTTACGATCTGCCGGTCATCATGCTCCTGGGATGCCAGGGCAACATCAATCATTTTGACGTCAGCACGGATTTTGACCAGACCAATTATGCGGAAGCCTGCCGGATCGGCAAAGGCTATGCCGCGGAAATCATCGCCCGCCTCTATTCTCTGAAAAAGGCGGACGTGAAGGAAATCCGCGCCGACCGGACGGAAATCGAAGCCCCCGCGGTTACGGTTTCCGACGAAGAATACAATGCGGCGAAGGCGGTTCTGGCGAAATACGGAAATGTAACGGCGCAGAATGCGGACGATCTCACCAGCGAAGGCATCGCCAAAGGCAACGCCTACGTGCAGTGCGTCTTCGCCCGTCAGGTGGTGGACTGCCGCGAAAATCCGCTCAAAGAAAAACGCATGGAGCTGATGCTGTCGCTGAAATTCGGCGATGAACTGGGCATCGTTTCCATCCCCGGCGAACCGTTCATTGAAATTCAGCAGGCGATCAAAAAAGCCTCGCGTTTCAAAATGACCATGGTCGGCGCACTGGGCATGGGAGCAATCGGCTACATCGCCATGCCGGAATCCTACGGACGCGGCGGCGGATATGAAACCCGCCCCTCCCGGACAGCTCCGGCGCACGATCTGGCTCCGAAATTCATTGAAACAGGAATAAATCTCATCAACAAATAACTTTACGGGGTTGATTTTGTGATAGTTCATGATAAATTATCCAGATATCAACCCCTAACAGAAGGACAACAGAAAATGCGCGCATTCAGCAAAATTTCCAAGGAATGGTGGGACTACACCACCCTCGACCGCGCCATCCTCGATGACGCCGCGAAAATCACGATCGACACTCTGAAAGACTACGAACGTCCCGGCTTCAAAATCAATATTTATGACACGCTGCAGGAATTCTACTGTGCAGAAGCCTTGGAATACATCAAGGCATGGAAGGAAGCCACTCCGTCCAGACCCGCCGGCATCTGCGGTCCGATCGGTCCGACGGAACAGCTGCCGCTGGTTGCTCAGATGGTCAACGCGTTCGGCATCAGCCTGAAAAACTGTCATTTCTGGGGCATGGATGAATGGATCGTAGACGGCAAGGCCGCCGGTCTGGATTTCCCGCTGGGATTTGCCAAAGCCGACCTGGATCTCTGCTTCAACCGTATCGATCCGAAACTCCGTATGCCGGCGGAAAACATGCACTTTCCGACCGAAAATCCGGCGGAATACTCCAAGACCTATGATGAATTCCGCTGCGTTACCATGCAGGGCGGACAGGGCGAAACCAAGCACTGGGCGTTCAACGACCCCGTGAAACGCGAAGGCAAATACATCGACAATCCGCCGACCCCGGAAGAATATCTCCAGAAGGGCGCCCGCGTTGTCGAACTGCACCCGATCACCCTGATCCAGAACGCCAGAACCTCCGGCGGCGGCACGGTTCAGAACGTTCCCTCCGCTGCGGTCTCCGTCGGTCCGGTCGAAACCTGGAAGGCTGAAAAAGTCTCCATCTGGCATCCCGGCCACCATGACAATCCGTTCGGACAGCGTCTGACCACGTTCATGATTTCCAAGAAAATCGCGGACAGCGCCGTGCCGATGTCCCTGCTCTCCAAGCATCCGGGCGAAATCATTTTCAACTTCTATCGCGGCGGCTTCGGTGTCTGCGACGTGGAGATGCATTGATCATGAGCAAAAGAGCTTTTGCCATTGCCTGTCATCCGGACGATCTTGAGTTCGGCATGATGGGTACGATGATGCTGCTGAAAGATGCCGGTTATGAAGTTCATTACATGAACGTCTCGAACGGCTCTCTCGGCACGGATCATCATTCCTATCAGGAAATCGTGCGTATGCGCCGGGAAGAAGCGCTGACCTCCGCCAAATCGGTGGGCGCTGTCTTCCACGAAAGCATCTGCGACGACATCGAGGTGTTCTACAATTACGAGAACCTCGCGAAACTGGTTCCCGTGATCCGCGAAGTCGAGCCCGAAATCATTCTGACGCAGGGTCCCTACGACTACATGGAAGACCACATCAATGCCGGCCGTCTGGCGGTTACTGCCGCCTTCTGCCGCGGCATGGTCAACATGAAATGCGCCCCCACGGCAAAGCCGACTTATCAGGATGTGGCGGTTTACCATTGTATGCCGCACAGCATCACCGATCAGCTCCGCCGTCCGGTGGAAGCGGATTTCTACGTGAACATCGAGTCCAAGATGGACATCAAGCGCGCCTGCCTGAACTGCCACAAGAGCCAGAAAGAATGGCTCGACATCAGTCAGGGGATGGACGCCTACATCAAGGACATGGAAAACCGCGCCCGCATCTTCGGGAAGCAGTCCGGCGAATTTGAGTTCGCGGAAGGCTGGGTCCAGCACAATCCGCTGGGATTCGGCCCCGAAAACTTCAACCCGCTGGCAGCTGCTCTGAAAGACTTTGTGAAGCTCATGCCTCACGCTGTCCGGTAAATCATCCGCGGGAAGGAGCGATGAACTTCTTCCCGTTTTTTCTTATGCAGACACGAATCATCCATTTTTCCGATACCCATGAACCGGCAACGCTGGAACACTGGCACGGTCTTTTCGACAAACGCCTGCTCGGTCTCGCCAACAGTTCCGTCATCCGGCGGAAACGCTATGACCGGACGTATCTGCCGCGCATGGTTGATTACATCCTGCGGAACCCGCCGGACCTGGCGGTGTTCACCGGAGACGCCACCAGCTGCGGACAGCCCGGCGAATTTGCCAGAGCTTTACGCATGTTCAAGCCGCTGCTGCGGAGCGGCATCCCGTTCATTTACACTCCCGGCAATCACGACGCCTATGTACAGGACAGAGCCTGTGTTTCCGCACTGGAACGTTTCACACGGGACATGTGGCGCGGTCAGCATACTTTGCAGGATTATCCGTTTGCGCTGGATTTTCCGCTGTTCCGGGTATTGGTTCTGCATTGCGCCCGCCCGTTCAATCCGGCGATGTCGTGCGGTTATATGCCGCCCCGGACCCGGCGGTTCCTGCTGGAGGAAGCCGCGCGTCTGGACGCACGGCCGCTGATCTGCACCGGACATTTCCCGTTAATCACGCAAGCCTCACTGCTGAATATGCGGCGGCGTCTGTACGGCGCGGCAGGTGCGGCGGGACTGCTGAAAGAAGGCATCATTGACCTTTCGCTCTGCGGGCATATCCACAAACCGTATGAGCTGCTGAATGAGACCGGACGCGGCGAAATTGTTGCGGGGTCGCTGACGAAAACCGGCGCATTTGCCGAAATCACTTATGATTCCGACACGGACAAATTCTCTCTCCGCCGGATTGCCCTGCCCGGCTGAAAAATTTTTTTCAGTGACCGTTTGCCTGTTTCAGCCAGCCGCCCAGAACTCCGAGATCAGGAACAGTCCAGGTGGCAATATTGCCCGAAATGTCTTCGGCTTTTTCCGGTGAAATCAACACCGTCGCCACGCCGGAATTGACTCCCAGCTGAATATCGGTATACATCAGGTCGCCGCACATCAGGGTTTCTTCCGCCGACACTCCGTTTGCCTCCAGAATGGAATCCATCATAACGCGGTTGGGCTTGCCCAGCACAACGGGAGTTCGTCCGGTTGCGGCGCTCAATGCCGCCGCCAATGAACCGCAGTCTACACAGATCAGTTCCTTATCGGTTGGACATTTCCGGTCCGGGTGTGTGCAGATCCAGGTTTTGCCGCGGTCAATCCACCAGGCAGCCTTGCAGAAACATTCATACGGCATATGCGGATCATACGCCACCACAACGCCATCCGGTTCTTCATCCATGGCAGCATCCAGAAAACCGTATTCCGTCATCTCCTCCCGGAACGTTTCGGTTCCGAGCAGAAAAAGTTTTCTGATTTCCGGATGATTCCGCCGCAGACAGTCCACAGTACAGACAGTGGAAGTAATCATCTGTTCCGGAGCGACTTCGATTCCAAATGATTTCAAATGAGCCAGATATTCCTTCCGGCTGCGGGATGAATTGTTGGTCAGGAAGGTGAAACCGATCCCCAGACTGCGCAAATCCGCCAGAAACGGCAGTGTCGTCGGGAAAAGATGTTTCCCCTGATAGATTGTGCCGTCCATATCCATCACCACATGACGGATTTTTTTCAGCCGCTCCAGTTCTTCCAAATTCAGCATATACCACCTTCGATTTATTCAGCTGCGCCGCGTGTCAGCACAACATCGACTTTGCTTCCGGCAAAATCCCGGATCAGTACTGTACCGGCTGAAGCCGGAATATCAAGCCGCATTGCATAAATCTGTTTCAACAGACTGGAAATCAGTTTCATGGGCAGCGGTGCGGAGGTTTTGACCGGCAGGCATGGAACCGCCGGGGAGTTGACCGGAACGCAGGCGGTTACAATGCGCCGCGGATCCGTCATCTCGCTGACCGCATACGTTCTGCCGCGCGGACAGGTATTGCCGCTCACTTCAAAATCTCCGCTGTCCAGTTTCCGGATGGTCAGATGACATCCCGCCGGACAACCGATGCAGATACGTTCCTGAATATTGTTTTTCATGATTTCACCTCCGGAACAGGTTCAAGAGCAAAGTTCAGACGGGCGTCGCAGGGCAGTCCGGCAGTGGCTTCGGCAGGGAGTTCCACACAGATCATCTCCGCCGGTTTCACATACCGGATTCGTTTTTTCAGCAGCAGAGAACCGCCGGAGGAGATGGTCAGTTCTGCCAGCGGACAGAGAATGCGGGGGCGCATATAGAACCGCACCTTGACACCGCGGCCGCAGGTATTCGGAACCACATAACCGAGATTGGCGGACGGTTCCGCCGGCAGCTGCACCTCGGCAGAATCCTTCCCGGTGCGGACATATTCAATTACATGGCGTGCACAGTTTTCGGATTCTTCGGACACGAAGTCAACCAGGTCATGCACGTGCAGAACATTGCCGCAGGAAAAAACACCGGGAACACTGGTCATAAGCGAACTGTTCACTTTCGCTCCCCGTGTGGCGGGGTAAAGTTCCACGCCGCATTGGCGCGCCAGCTCCGTTTCAGGGACAAGCCCCACCGAAAACAGCACTGTATCGCAGTCGATCCGTTCTTCACGCGACAAATCCGGCTGACCGTTCACCAACGGAGCGATGGTTACATACTCCACACGGTCATGCCCATGGATTCCGATTACTCCAGTGGACAGCCTCAGCGGAATGCCGAAATCATTCAGACACTGCGCAATATTGCGGCTGAGTCCGGAGGGATGCGGCAGAATCTCCACTACGGTCTTGACCTGAATGCCGCACCAGGTCAGACGCCGCGCCATAATCAGCCCGATGTCCCCGGAGCCGACAATCACCGCTGTTTTTCCGGGCAGACAGCCTTCCATGTTCAGCAGCCGCTGTGCCAGTCCGGCAGTGAAAATACCTGCGCAGCGGTCGCCGGGAATACCGAGATTTCCGCGGCTGCGTTCGCGGCAGCCCATCGCCAGAATCACCGCATTGGCGTGAACCACGGTAACACCGTCCGCGCCGGAGTACAGCGTCAATTCCCGGCAGCTGCGGTTGTCGCACAGCTCCATGACGCTGGTATTCATCAGAAAAACCGCACCGGCTGTGCGGGCTTTGTTTTCCAGCCGCGCCGCATATTCGGGACCCGTCAGCTCCTCTTTGAAATAATGCAGTCCGAATCCGTTGTGAATGCATTGCAGCAATACGCCGCCTGGCAGACTTTCACGGTCGATGATCAGAGTCCGCAATCCGTTTTCCGCACAGAGCGCACCGGCACTCATGCCAGCCGCTCCGGCTCCGATTACTGCCACATCCGTTTCCATGAATTTCATACATGATCCTCCGTTCCGTTATCCCCCAGATGCTTCAGCACCAGATTGCCATGACAGCCGCGTTTCGTGATTTCCTCCAGAGGCAGACCAGTCTCGCGGGCTATGATCTTCAGAATTTTATGTGTGCAGAATCCGCCCTGACACCGTCCCATTCCCGCGCGGGTGTACAGCTTGATGCCGTCCACCGTGGTATGCCCCTGCCGGATGGCTTCCACAATTTCCGCCTCGGACACACTCTCACAGCGGCAGACAATCCGGGTCCATGCCGGATCCTGCCGATGCATTGAATCCGCTTCTTCACGGGACAGATGCCGCAGTGCCGGGTGATGCGGAATCGACGTTGCGAAACAGGTCTTTTCCAGCATCTCCACTCCCTGTTCGCGCAGCAGGTCGCGGACATATTCACCGATTGCGGGGGACGCGGTCAACCCCGGCGACTGAATGCCGGCGACCTGAATCAGGTTGGGAGCCGTCTTCGAGGGTGCAATAAAGAAATCTTCGCTTTCCAATACAGGCCGTGAACCGCTGAAGCAGGTAATCAGATCGCGTTCCGACACCGCCGGAACCATCTTTTTCGCCAGTCCGAAAATACGGCGCATATTCTCCGCCGAAGTGGAATTGTCGTTTTTATCCTCCGTCAGTTCCGCAGTCGGACCGACCATCGTTGTGCCTTCTACTGTCGGAATAACCAGCACGCCCTTCGAGAGAGCTGTCGGAACCGGAAATATCACTTTGGAAGGATACGCCGGCGAATTGCGGTCCAGCAGGTATTCCTCGCCTTTCCGCGGCAGAATCCGGAATTTCTCCCCGCCCAGCGCAGCGGACACTTCATCGGCAAACAGTCCAGCGGCATTCACGGTCCATTTCGCCACCGCGGAACGGCCGTCCGACGCATGTATCACCCGGACGCCATTCTGCCATTCCGCCGATTTCACTTCAAAATTCATCCGGAAATCCACTCCGTTGGCGCGGGCAAGTTCCGACAACGCATACACATACCGGTACGGTTCGACTACTCCGCCACCGGGAACATACAGACCGCCCAGCACATCGGATGCGAGTTTCGGTTCCAATTGCAGAATCCGTTCCCTGCCGCAGAGCTCAATGCCCGGAACCCGGTTTTCGCAGCCGCGCTGATAAAGCCGGCAGACTGTTTCCAGCTGTTCCTCCGAAAAAGCCGCCACCACAATTCCACAGCGGCGGAATGGAAATCCGAGTTCATGATGCAGTTTTTCAAACATCAGATTCCCCTGAATCTCCAGACGTCCTTTGAGCGTGGACAGCGGATAATGAAAACCGCCATGTACAATTCCCGAATTGGCTTTCGACACTCCGAACGCCGCATCCGCCGCTTTTTCCAGCACAATCACCCGAAGCCGGTAGCGCGACAAAACACTCGCGACCGAGCAGCCGGTAACTCCCGCGCCGATTACTGCAACATCATACTGTTCCATGAACAACGCCTTATGTTTAATTGGTTGTTTACTATATTAAAATATATTAATAAACAAATATTTCAAGCCGGGAAACGAAAGATTTTCCCTTTTTCGCGGAACAGCAAATTCCGGGAACTTGACAAACGGCTTCTTTGTGCTACCTTACGGACGGAACAATGCGGAGAAAAACATGAAAACGGAAATTCAGCACGGTATCTATTTCGAAAACGGCAGAAAATTTTACTGCGGCGGAATCCCCGTCGTGGAAGTTCACGGGTCCTGGTTTCAGATGGGACGTCAATACGGTGCGCTCCTGCGCGGCGAACTGGAAAAAATTCATGCGTTTGCGAAACAGGCACCCGACGGCATGGCACGTGTCGGACAGCTCAGCCGCGGCAGTATTTCCGGCTTGAAACGGTATGATGAACTGTTCCGCGGTATGGCGGAAACTTCCGGATTCTCTTTGGAACAGCTTCGCATCATCAGTTCCGTTGAAGTGATCTATCTGGACTGCATAACCTCCGACCTGCGGCAGACTTTCAACGGCGGATGCTGTTCTTCGCTGGCAGTCTGGGGAGATTACACCCGCACCGGCGAGGTTCTTTTCGGACGGAATTTCGACTGGCTGCCGGAATTTGAAAACATTCTCGACACACTGGTATTGAGCGTGTTTCACCCATCCGACGGTGCCAATTCCGTCGTCTTTCTGAACTGGGCGGGCTGTCCGTACATGACCACCGGCATGAATGAATGCGGGCTGTTTCTCGAACTCAACAGCGGCGCATTCGCAGACGCAGATATTGTCGCGGAACGCATTCACAATGTCTGGCTGCTCTGGGAATTTCTGCTGAATTCGGATAATGCGGATGCGCTCCGGCGGGCATTCGCCACCTGCCGCGCTTCGGCGGCATACATTATCGGCACAGCAGATGCTGACAAAGCGGAAGGTTTCGAATGGCGCACCGGCGGGGAATATCTCCCCGCACAGAAAGAAGAAGGTCTGATGGCAGCCGCCAATCATTTCACTGCGCCGGACTGGCGGAACTCTCCCGGCGCAGCCCTTTGCGGGGATTCGTCCAGCTTCCGCCGCCGTGAAAACCTGTTGACCCTGGCAAAAAAATATCATGACGCAAATGAAAAAATCGGGCCGGAGGAAATGATGGCGGTTTTCGGAAAAACCACGGCGGACGGCGGAGCAAAAGTCTGCGGCACACTGTTCCAGGTCATTGCGGTTCCGGCAGAACAGAAGTGGTATGTAAAAACCAAAAACATGGACGATTGGGCAGAAATACCGCTGATGAACATTTTGAAAGGGAATGGTGAACTGATATGAACATGCCGAATAATCTGGACGATCTGACCATTCAGCAGTTAGCGGATCTGATTGAATACCACAATAAAAAATACTGGGTAGACGCCGAACCGGAAATCTCCGATGAAGATTACGACCGGCTGGTCCGGAGGCTGACGGAACTGGCGCCGGAACATCCGCTCCTGCTGGCAGTCAATGCGCCGGTGGTGGCGGGTTCCGGCAAAGTCATTCACCGCGACCCCATGCTTTCGCTGGACAAAGCCTATTCTCTGGATGAAGTTCTCGACTGGGCGAAAAAATTTGCCCGCTCGAATGCCGAAATTTTTCTGGTGCAGCCGAAATATGACGGGATTTCCGCCGGCTGGTCGGGCGGTGTTCTCGCCACCCGCGGCGACGGCATAACCGGAGAAAACATCACAGATAAAGTTCCGCTGATCGAACTCGAACACCCCTCCGGAATCTGTCCGCTCGCGGAGTTCAAGGGACAGGCGCGCGGTGAAATTGTCATCCGCTCCGATGATTTCCGCACCCTCTATCCGAAAATCATGAACCGCAACGGACGCCCCTACAAAAACTCACGCAACGCCGCCGCCGGCATCATGGGACTGAAAGACATTTCCCTGATGCTGCTTCAACATGCGAAACTGACCCTGGTCGACTACTCTCTGCATTCCTGGAAAACGACATTCCGGGATTTCCGCACAGACTGGCCGTCCCTGGTGGAAACCATTGAGGCGCTGCCCTACCCAATGGACGGCATTGTGGTGAAACTGGCGGACGAAACCTATTCGCGGTCGCTGGGCAATACGGCGCATCATCCGCGCGGACAGATTGCCTTCAAATTCAGCGGCGTCCGGCGGCAGTCCCGTCTGCTGAAAGTGGAATGGAGTTTCGGCAAAACCGCCCTCACTCCGGTGGCGGAAATCGAACCGGTCGAAATCACCGGAACCACCATCCGCCGTGTTTCCCTGCACAATCTCCAGAATATTCTGGATCATGACATCCGGATCGGCGATACCGTTACCGTGGAACGCGCGGGAGACGTCATTCCTTATATTGTGGATTCCGCGCCCGGCACGGAACGGAAGAACTGCATCATAGATCATTGCCCGTCATGCGGTGCGGAACTGGTGCAGGACCTGCCCGAACTGCGCTGCGTCAATCCGGATTGTCCGGAAACCCGGCTCATGCGCCTGCTGGCGGCAGTCCGCAACATCGGCATTGAGCGGCTGGGCGAACCCAATCTGCGGAAAATGTGCGAAACACTGGGAGTAAAGACACTCAAAGATATTTTTGCCCTGACGACAGCCGACATCCGGCGGATCGAAGGATTCCAGGAACGTTCGGCGGAGAACCTGTACCGCGAAATCCAGTCGGCGAAAACTGTGCCGGATTATCAGCTGCTGGCTTCGCTCAACATCAAAGGAATCGGACAGAATATCGCCAAAGCCATTCTGAAAACGCATACCCTGCCCGAACTGGAAAACATGAACAGCAGTCAGCTGGCGGAACTGGAAGGCATCGGTCCGGAACGTGCCGGAGCCATTGAAAAGGAACTGCGGGAACGCAAAGAAGAAATTGATTCGCTGCTGGACAGCATCACGCTCCAGCAGACTAAATCATCCGAAGACCTCGAACTGCCGACCGTGTGTTTCACCGGAAAAATGCCGGAGAAACGTTCCTATTACGAGGAACTGGCGCGGAAGAATGGTTATGAAAGTGCGGATTCGGTTACAGCTGCGCTTTCCCTGCTGGTCACTGCGGAAGCGGATTCCAGTTCATCCAAAGCGGTGAAAGCGGCAAAACTGGGAGTCAAAGTCATGACGCTGGCGGACTGGCTGAAATCACTGAATCATCCGCCGGAGAAAAAACTTTCCGATGATCTGTTTGACAACTGAATAAATGTATCCCGATGCCATTTATTCAAGCAGATGTGCGCAGAACACCGGAGCCGGCAAAAAAGCTGCGGGTTGCTTGAAAAAGTGAAAATCCGCAGTTTTCAGAGAAATATCATCTAATTGTCCGGCAAAGAGTTTGAAAAAGATTTTTTGCCTTGTATATTACGAGTCATAAAAAGCACAACGGCAAAAACTCACATAAATGAAGGAACATTTGCTATGAGCAAGATTCAAGCGGATCACATTTTCACCTCCGAGTCGGTTTCAGAAGGACATCCCGACAAAGTCTGCGACCAGATTTCCGATGCCATTCTGGACGCCTGCCTGGCTCAGGATCCGGACAGCCGGGTTGCCTGCGAAACGCTGGCAACCACTGACCTGATCGTCATTTCCGGCGAAATCACCACGAAGGCGAAAGTCAACTGGGAACAGATTGCCCGCGGTGTAGTTGCCGACATCGGTTACACGAACAGCGACATCGGATTCTCCGCCAATGACTGCAAAGTGTTCGTGAGCATTCATGCCCAGTCTCCGGACATCTCCCAGGGCGTTACCGAAGGCGAAGGTCTCCACAAGGAACAGGGTGCCGGCGACCAGGGAATGATGTTCGGTTATGCCAGCAATGAAACCGAAGAACTCATGCCCGCCACCATCCTCTATGCCCACCGCATCGTTGAGGAACTGGCGCGTCTCCGCAAAACTCAGCCGAAAAAATACGCGTTCCTGCGTCCCGACTCCAAGAGTCAGGTCTCCATTCATTATAAAGACGGCGAACCGGTCGGAGTAACCGCCATCGTGGTCTCCCATCAGCATTCGCCCGACATGAAACATGCCGACCTGGAAAAAGTGGTCAAACAGGTGGTCAAAAAGGTTATCCCCGCCAACCTGCTCAACAAGGACATTGTCTACCACATCAACCCGACCGGACGTTTCGTGGTCGGCGGTCCCAACGGCGACACCGGTCTGACCGGACGTAAAATCATCGTGGACACCTACGGCGGCGTCGGTTCTCACGGCGGCGGCGCATTTTCCGGCAAGGATCCCTCCAAAGTGGACCGTTCCGCCGCATACATGGCGCGCTATATTGCCAAGAACATCGTGGCTGCCGGACTTGCCGACAAATGCGAAATCCAGCTGGCTTACGCCATCGGCGTGGCTCAGCCCCTCTCCATCAATGTCGACACCTACCGCACCGGCGTGTTCGAAGATGACGCGGTTCTGGAAAAAATCGTCCGCGCGGTCTTTGACATGACCCCTGCCGGCATTATCCGCGAACTCGATCTCAAGCATCCCGATGGCTGGTCCTACCGCCAGACTGCCGCATACGGACATTTCGGACGCGACATCTTCCCGTGGGAAAAGACTGACAAAGTGGATGCCCTGATCGACGAAGCCCGCAAATACTGCGAATGTGAATGCGACTGCGGATGCGAAGACGATGACTGTGACTGCGGATGTGAACATGACGATTGCGGATGCGACTGCGGATGCGAAGAAGCCGAAGAAGTGAAACCGGCGAAAAAATCCTCCGCAAAGAAAACTGCGTCCAAGACTGCCAAAAAAACTGCCGCCAAGAAATCTGCCAAGAAGAAATGACCATGGCAGACTGCAAAGTACTCGGTTTCGGAAGTCCGATTCTTGATCTGCTGCTCCAGGTTGACGACACGTTCCTGCGGGATCACGTGGACGGCGAAAAAGGCGGCATGGCCATGCTGGATGCCGCCGCGCAGAAAAAGCTTATCGGTGCGTTTTCCGGGGAGTCCGTGAAAAAAGCCATCGGCGGAAGCGCGTTCAACACCATTTCCGCCTTGACTTCGCTCGGCATGAAGACGGCGTTTCTCGGCAAAATCGGGCAGGACGCCGACGGCGATTACTACCGGAATGTTTATGCGGAACGCGGCGGGGACATTTCCCGTTTCCGGTTCTGTCCGGATGAACCGACGGCGACTTGCGTCAGTCTGGTCACGCCCGATTCCGAACGCACCATGCGCACCAATCTGGGCGCGGCAGCCCGCATGACACCGGACGACATTTCAAAAGCGGATTTCGACGGCATCACGCATTTCCACGTGGAAGGATACGCGCTGTTCCTGCCGGGAACGGCCGAACACGCCATGAAGCTGGCAAAGGAACACGGCTGCACGGTCAGTCTGGACCTGGCTTCGTTTGAAGTGGTCAGGCTGTTCAAGGCGCAGATGGACGAACTGCTGGAAAAGTATGTCGACATCGTGTTTGCCAACGAAGACGAAGCCCGTGAATACTGCGGCGATGCGGAATTCGTTCCGGAAGCCGCAGCGGAAAAAATGCTTCGGCATTGCAGCGCGGCGGCGGTCAAACTCGGCAGAAAAGGCGCGCTGCTGTGCCGCGGCAGCGAAAGAATTTACATCCAGCCGAAACCGGTCAAGGCGACAGACTCCACCGGCGCCGGGGATCTCTGGCAGGCGGGATTCCTCTACGGATACCTCAACGGCCTGAGTCTGGCACAGGCAGGACAGATGGGCTCTGTACTGGGCGCGGAAATCGTTCAGGTACTGGGTGCAGAAATCCCACATGCCCGCTGGGATTCCATTCGTACTGAATTCAACCACATAAAGGAATCATGAATATGGCAACCAAAAGCAAAAAAACCGCTCCCGAATATCTGATCCGGGACATCAAACTGGCGGATTTCGGACGCAAGGAACTGGACATTGCGGAAAAGGAAATGCCCGGTCTCATGGCGGCTCGCGCCAAATACGGCAAAAAGAAACCCCTCAAAGGCGTCAAGATCACCGGCAGTCTGCACATGACCATTCAGACCGCCGCCCTGATTGAAACGCTGGCAGAGCTCGGCGCAGATATCCGCTGGGCATCCTGCAACATTTTTTCCACTCAGGATCACGCCGCGGCAGCCATCGCCAAACGCGGCATTCCCGTCTTCGCCTGGAAAGGGGAAACGCTCGAAGAATACTGGGACTGCACCTGCCGCGCCCTCACCTGGCCCGACGGTTCCGGACCCGACCAGATCGTGGATGACGGCGGCGACGCCACTCTCCTGATTCATCTCGGCGTCAAAGCGGAAAAGGATCCGAAGTTCCTGAACAAGAAACCGGAAAGCGAAGAAGAAGCGGTCATTTACAAACTTCTCAAACGGGTTCTGAAGGAAAAACCCGGACACTGGACCAAAGTCGCCGCCAAAGTGCGCGGTGTTTCCGAAGAGACCACCACAGGTGTGCATCGGCTGATCCAGCTGGCGGAACGCAAGGAACTGCTCTTCCCCGCCATCAACGTCAACGACTCCGTCACCAAATCCAAATTTGACAACATCTACGGCTGTCGCCACTCGCTGACCGACGGCATCAAACGCGCCCTGGATGTCATGATCGCCGGCAAGACCGCCTGCGTCTGCGGATACGGCGACGTCGGTAAAGGCTGTGCCGAAGCCCTCAAAAACGAACGCGCACGGGTGGTCGTCACTGAAGTTGATCCCATCTGCGCCCTTCAGGCATGTATGGCGGGCTTCCAGGTCGTTACCCTCGAAGAAGCTCTCGCGTATGCCGATATTTTTGTTACCACCACCGGCAACTGCGACATCATCACCGGCAAACACATGGCGGCAATGAAAGACCAGGCGATTGTCTGCAATATCGGACACTTCGACAACGAAATCAAAGTGGCTGAACTCAAAGCAATCAAAGGCGTTGTCCGCACGGAAATCAAAGGCAGCGAATGCCCGGTTTCCAAATACACTTTCAAAGACGGACACAGCATTTTCCTGCTGGCGGAAGGCCGTCTGGTCAACCTCGGATGTGCAACCGGACATCCCAGTTTCGTGATGAGCTGCTCCTTCACCAACCAGACTCTGGCGCAGATCAAAATTGCTTCGGAAAAACTCAAAAACGAAGTGTACTGTCTGCCCAAGGAACTGGACGAGGAAGTTGCACGGCTGCATCTGGACAAGCTCGGCGCACATCTGACCAGGCTGACCAAAAAACAGGCGGACTACATCGGAGTTCCGGTAAACGGTCCGTTCAAAAGCGACGCATACCGCTACTGATTCCATATCAGCATACTGCAAAAAAATCTCCGGACAGGGAATTTCCCTTTTCCGGAGATTTTTTTGTCTGTAAGAAATTTTTCAGCGGGAAGCAATCCGCCGGACCAGATGCTCCAGGCGTTCCAGCGTTCCCATGAGGAACCCCTTGCGGATGGTGATCGCACCTTTCGGGCAATGCTCCTGACAGCAGAAGCAGCGGATACATTCAGGATAATGAAAATGCGCTTTCCCCTTGACGATTTTCAGTGAAGCCGGCGGGCAGAGTCTGGCGCAGATGCCGCAGCCGACACAGCGTTTTTCATCGACAACCGGACGCGCCACCATCCATTCGCGGAGATGTTTTTTCAGACCGAAAGGAAGCGGCACGCCCCATTCGCAAAGCAGACCGGGCGGAGGCGGAAGTTCCAGCGGCTCGATCCGGGGAGTCATTTCACCGGCAACCTCAAACGGCAGCAGCAGACCGCGTTCACGGGCATTGCGCAGGAGAAGAAGTTCCGGGGCATCCGCGCCCAGCAGCAGCGGACCGACCCACGCATCCAGAGCCAGCGCATCCGTTCCGCCGAAAATCCAGCCGCGTTCGGCAGGCGTTCCGCTGCCGGGACCGTTGCCTTCCATACAGGTTACGGCGTCCACCAGATTGAACTGCGGACGCACAGCCAGATAAATATCCAGAAGCATGTCTGCGAACCGGGCAAAATCTCTGCCGACATTCAGATGCCACGCCAGACGGTCGCTTCCCTTGATAAGTCCGAACAGATTTTTCACACAGAGGGTGAGTGTCATCATGCCGTGGGTTTTGGCTTTGGCAAGGTCAGCAACGAAATCGAAATCCTGAAATTCACGGGCTATTTCCAGCTGATGAAACCGCATCCGGTCATCCGCCTTCACCGGAGCGAATTCGGTGAATGATGCGGCTTTCACGCCGAGATGTTTCAACTCATCTTCCAGCCCCATGGCACGCAGAACCGCGGGTGCAGTCTGCACGGCAGGATTTTCCAGAATGGCGACTTTTGCCCCGGCATCCAGAAACAGTTTGACGCTTTCGAGGAGAAACGCCGGATGCACACAGGCGGGATCTTCGGGTTTGCGCCACGCCAGCAGATTAGGTTTTAGCATGACGGAACGTCCGGCAAGCGATCCGGACACCGCAAGCTGGGGAGCCAGCACTTTTTCCAGAGCCGCGCGCAGGGCGGGAGCATCGCGGTAAGACGGACACGGGGCGGCTGCCACTTGCTGCCGCACGGGGGTACTGCTCATGAAAAATAATCCTCCAGCATGGAAATGGTTTCGGGGTTGCGCAGTTTCGCCAGCGCATTGATTTCAATCTGCCGTATGCGTTCACGCGAAATATTGAAATACTCGCTCATGGCAGTGAGAGACATCGGTTTGGTTCCGTTCAGGCCGTAACGCATGGTCAGCACCATCCGGGTCCGCGCCGGCAGAGAGTCCAGTATCTCGGAAAGTTTCTGCGACAGGATTTTCTTGGCGAGGTTGCGCATGGGGTCGTCCTCATCGTGCATGTCCTTGACCGTATCTTCCAGCAGAACATCCTTGCCGTTGTTGGAGGAATAAATGGGAGCCTGAAGGGAAATGGACTGCATTGCCATGCGTTTCAGGGAATTGACGCGTTCGCGGGACATATCCAGGCGGGCGGCGATTTCATCCACCGTGGCCTCGCGTCCGAATTCCTGAAGAAACTGCTGTTCCGTGCGCTTGATTCTGCCCAGTGCCGTCAGCATGTGAAGCGGCAGCCGGATCACGCGGGACTGTCTGCTGATGGCAAAAATTACACATTGCTTAATCCACCAGGTGGCATACGTGCTGAAACGGTGTCCCTGTTTGAAATCAAATTTTTCGATGGCTTTCATCAATCCGATATTGCCTTCCTGAATCAGATCGACAAACGGAACGCCGCGTCCCTGAAATTTTTTGGCGATACTCACCACCAGACGCAAATTGCCTTCTATCAGGCAATTGCGCTCGCGGTTCAGTTCATCCAGAAGTTTTTCCATTTCAGCCATACCCTGTTCGAATTCCCCGACGGAGCAAAGCAGTTCCGACTGAAGCACCGGTTTCTGAATTTCGTCAGAGCCGGCATTCAGGATAAAACGGTAATTGCGGAAACGTTCAACCAGAGCCAGCACAATTTCAATCTGCATGGGAAAACGGGTCATGAGATCTGCGCCGATCCCGCGCTGTTTCCGGAGTTCTGCGGTGTTTCCCGCGTCAAAAGCCTCCGCAAGTTTCCGGCGGATGCCTGAATAACTTTGCAGAAGAATGCGGCTTTTATCCAGCAGTCGGGCGGCGCCGTCATGTTCCACCACCAGAGATTGCGGAAAAACATCTGCCACGGAGTCCGGGGTGTCCAGTTTTTCCAGCAGACTGATGTAATGATCATAAGTGTAGCCGAATAAGGACAGCCGAGCGCGCAGCTGCTGATGCAGGGAATCCAGCCCTGCCCACAGCTCTGTTTCCTGCTCGGAAGTCAGAGGAAGTGCCTGCGACAGCTGATCCATGTACTGCCGCAGGACCTGCGCGCATTCGTAACTGACAGAGGAATCCTCTGCGTTTTCTGCGTACGGCAGATCCTCCGGAGACACAGACGCAGGAGAAACCGGCGCGTCTGTTTTGTTCAGACGTCCCTGTCCCTGTTCATTGCCGTCATCCGTTTTTTTCAAAGAAGACATCGGAAAACACCTTTCATCCGGGATTCAGCAGTTCCCGGAGAATAAGGTAACCGCAAGATTGAATTTTTCAAGCGGGAAACTGTTTTTCCGTTCATTTTTTTGTGCCGGAATCGGGAAGACTGCACAGATTACAGTGGCGGCAGTCCAGTTCCTGCGGGACTTCATAGGTTCTGCCGTCTTTTTCCGCCTTGCGCCGGTTGTAGAAATTCATGGCGGCAAGGATGAATCCCATCACAATGAAACCGCCGGGCGCCTGCCCCATCACGGCAAAACCGTAATCCCATCCGGAAATCAGTTTCACCTGAAACAGCGTACCTTCCGCCAGAAATTCCCGGATCATGCCGATGCAGGTCAGTGCCAGCGTGAAACCAAGCCCCATGCCCAGACCGTCCATCGCAGACATCCAGACCGTGTTTTTGGAAGCGAACGCCTCGGCGCGTCCCAGTACAATGCAGTTGACCACAATCAGCGGAATGAAAATCCCCAGGGCGTCGTACAACGCCCCCGTGTACGCCTGCATGAAAAGGTCCACCACTGTAACAAACGCCGCAATCACCACAATATAACAGGGAATGCGGATTTTGGCGGGGACAATATTCCGGATCAGCGAAATCGCCATATTGCTGCAGCACAGCACGAACGCAGTCGCCAGCCCCATGCCCAGACCGTTTTTCGCGCTGGACGAAGTCGCCAGCGAAGGGCACATGCCCAGGAACAGTACCAGAACCGGATTCTCCTTCCAGATTCCCTTCAACAGCTCTTTGCCGGCACTCATTTCTTATCTCCTTCCGTTCCAACAAGTTCCGCACGATGTGCTTCAAAAACCGAAGCCGCTTTCCATGCCAGTTCATTGACAGCTCTCGAAGAAATTGTCGCGCCGGAAATATACTCCGCAGAACCGCCGTCCTTTTTCAGTGTCCAGGGCTGCGCCCATGCATCCGTCTTCGCCGCAGAGTGTCCGGCATACTGGTCGAGAATCCGGTTCTCCGGCAGACCTGTCCGTTTTTCGCCGCGTAACAGCCCCGCCAGCGTTTTCTCCTGTACACGGTCCGTCACATTGGAACCCAGCCCCGGCGTTTCGCTGTGTCCCGTTACAATAAACGTGCGGATGACGCCGTCCGGACGGAAAGACACCAGAGCTTCGACTTTGCCGCCGTATCCGCTGTTCACGGAAAGCTGTGCGGCATATCCGACCAGCTGACCGTTCATCTTCGCCGGATAAAACGCCACGCCGTCAAGCACCTTTGCCTCCGACATGGGCGCGTTGTCAAATGCGGGAAGGACAGCCCGGAGACCATCGGAAACTTTCCGCAGACGCGCCTGGGCAATCGGCTCTTTCGTAACCGCAGCCGCCAGCCCCATAACCGTCGCCGCGATGGCGCACACCAGACAAAGGAACACGCCCAGATACAGCATATTGGATGAATTTCTGCTCATTTGATTTCTCCTCTCCGCGGCTGGAACGCCGCAGCCGGATTCCGCCAGCCGAAGGGACGACGGTAACAGACCCGGTCAATCAGCGGCACCAGCGCGTTCATGATGACAATGGCGAAGCTCATGCCTTCGGGAAAAGCTCCCCAGATCCGGATGACACAGACAATCACTCCGATACCGATTCCGAATACAATGCCGCCAAGCTCCGTTACCGGACTGGTCACATAATCGGTCGCCATGAAAAATGCCCCGATCATCACGCCGCCCGTCAGCAGATGAAACAGCGGTCCCGGCGTAAGCCCCGGTGCAGCCAGATTCACAATCCAGACAAATACCGTGATGGTCAGCAGGATTGCCAGCGGAATATACAGCCGGATCAGTCCCAGCACCGCCAGACCCGCCGCTCCGATCAGCAGCGCCAATGCACTGGTTTCACCCAGACTGCCTCCGATGTTCCCCAGAAAGGCATTCCACAGAAAGTCAGAGGAGTTGTAGAGCGCAAGATCCGCTTTCTGATATGCCGCCGCGGCAGCAGACGCCAGCGGAGTCGCCGACGTTACACCGTCCATGTGATGAAACGCTCCCGGCAGAGACGCCCAGGTCGTCATGGGTTTCGCCGCTCCGATCAGCAAGGCAATACGCGCCACTGCCGCCGGGTTGAACGGATTCTGTCCCAGACCGCCGAAAACCTGTTTCGCCACAATGATGGCAATGAATGCCCCAATCATACACAGGTGCCACGGCAGCAGCGGGCTCACATTCAGCGCCAGCAGCAGACCCGTCAGCAGTGCGCTGAGATCGCGGATGCTCTGACGCTGCCGCATGAC
>ERZ1034992.177-NODE-177-length-40921-cov-23.587457_pt1 | contig 40921 bp, 32 predicted proteins | sample MGYA00520695_ERZ1034992 | MGnify/ENA primary metagenome ERZ1034992 (study PRJEB33766, sample SAMN09781778) | gut metagenome | biome: gut microbiome | host: Homo sapiens | place: Madagascar | study: EMG produced TPA metagenomics assembly of the PRJNA485056 data...
CAAAAAAAACACCCCACGCAGAGGCACACACGCCAGCAGGCGCCCCGTCTCCCACTCAAACCCGACCGCGCACACAGAAAACTGCGGGGACAAGGCCTTTCGGACCTGCCCCCACAGTCAGAGCCAGCAGAGCGCCGGCGCAAAGCCAACACAAAGCCAGCGAGAAGCTAGCAGAAACTAGCGCGTCGCCAGATCAGTCGATCGGCGTTGCGTCAAGCTTCCAGACCTCGTTCGCGTAGTCGGCGATCGTACGGTCAGACGAGAAGCGACCGGACTGAGCGATATTGACCCACGCCTTGCGCGCCCAACCGCGTGCATCGCGGTAGTCGGCGGCCATGCGATCCTTCGCGTCACGGTAAGCCGCGAAGTCGCCGAGGACGTAGTAGACGTCGGCGGGCTCGTAGCCGGATTCGAGAAGCGACCAGCGCAGATCGTGGAACCAACCGGAACCGCAATCATCCAAGGTGCCGTCTGTCAGAGCGTCGAGGACTCGCTTGAGGCCGGGGATGTTCTCGTAGTGCCAGCGCGGATCGTAGTTCTGACGCAACTCGGGAAGTTCGTCTTCGGTGGCGCCGAAGATGTAGGCGTTCTCGTCACCGACGGCGTCGAGAATCTCAACGTTTGCACCATCGAGAGTGCCGAGGGTCAGGGCGCCGTTCATCATGAACTTCATGTTCGACGTGCCCGACGCTTCCTTACCCGCAGTGGAGATCTGCTCGGAGATGTCGGCTGCCGGGATGATGTGCTCAGCAGGAGACACGTTGTAGTTGTGGATGAAGACGACCTTGATGCGACCGTTGATGTCTTCGTCGTTGTTGACCAGGTCAGCGATCGTGTTGATCAGCTTGATAACGCCCTTTGCGCGGATGTAGCCGGGGGCTGCTTTTGCGCCGAAGACAAAGACGCGCTTCGGGACGTCCAGCGTCGGATCATCCTTGATGCGGAAGTACAGGTCAAGGATGTACAGAGCATTCAACAGCTGGCGCTTGTATTCGTGCAGGCGCTTGATCTGAACATCGAAGATGGCGTCGGGATCGATGTCAACGCCTTCGCGTTCCTTGACCCACGCCGCGAAGTCAACCTTGTTGGCGTGTTTGATCGAGGTGAGTTCGTCCAGAACATCCTCGGAAGCGGAGTCAACGTAGCGGGACAGGACGGAGAGGTCCACGACCCATTCATCAGAGCCGGTGACGCGATCGAGAAGAGATGCGAGGCGAGGGTTGCACTGCTTCAGCCAACGACGTGGGGTGACACCGTTCGTCTTGTTGTTGAAGCGCTCGGGCCAGATGTCGTGCCATTCCTTGAGGGTTTCGCGCTTGATGATCTCGGTATGCAGGGCTGCAACACCGTTGATCGAGTAGGCGGCGTAGCAGGCGATCCATGCCATGCGGACCGTGTTGCCGGAAACCGGTGCCATGTAGTCGATGGTCGACTGTTCCAAGCCACGTTCTGCCATCTCGAGGCGGAAGCGACGGTCGATTTCGCGGACGATTTCGGCGATGCGCGGGAACAGACGGTCGAAGATCGTCATTTCCCAGGTTTCGAGGGCTTCGGCCAGAACAGTGTGGTTCGTGTACGCGAAGGTCTTGGCGACGATTGCCCAGGCTTCTTCCCAGCCGAGTTCGTGCTCGTCCATGAGCAGGCGCATGAGTTCCGGAATGGCCAGAACCGGGTGGGTGTCGTTCAGCTGGATCGCGTTGTACTTCGCGAAGTCTGTCAGATCCTTGCCGTGGTGTTCGACGTAGTTATCGACGATGGCCTGCAGGGATGCGGAGCAGAAGAAGTACTGTTGGCGAACGCGCAGGACCTTGCCTTCGAACGTGGTGTCGTTCGGGTAGAGGACGCGCGAGATGTCGTTGGTGCGTTCACGGTCGACGATAGCGTCGGTGAAGCGCTGCGAGTTGAAGGCATCGTAGTCGAATTCCTCGACAGGCTCTGCGCGCCAGAGGCGCAGAGTGTTGACATTCTTTGTGCCGTAGCCGGTGATCGGCATGTCGTAGGGCACTGCTCGGACGGTCAGGTCAGCGTAAGAAACGATGCGCTGGGCTTCTTCACGACGGATGACGAAGGGATAGCCCTCTTCCATCCAGGGGTCCGGGTGTTCGGTCTGGAAGCCGTTGTCGAACAACTGCTTGAACAGGCCGTAGCGGTAGAGGATGCCGTAGCCGGCGACCGGCAGATCGAGCGTAGCGCAGGAATCGAGGAAGCAGGCCGCCAAACGGCCGAGGCCACCGTTGCCGAGGGCCGCGTCCGGTTCTTCTTCGAGAATGACAGAGAGATCGTCGCCGTGTTCGGCGAGTGCGGCACGCGCTTCGTCAACAAGGCCCAGGTTGGACAGGTTGTTCAGCAGAGCGCGTCCCATGAGGAACTCTGCGGAGAAGTAATGCTCTTGACGACCCTTGGCGTAGGTTTCGGTCGTTGCATCCCACGAGTCGGCAATCTGATCAACAACTGCGGCTGACAGGCCCTGCCAGAGCTCCATCTTGGTGGCTTTTGCGATCGGACGGCCAGAGACCGCGCGGACCTGCGTTGCCAGGGTCTGGCTGAGGTTCTGAGTCATAGGTACTCCCAGTGTTCAATGTTGTCGTGGCTCATTTGCCGCTTTGGCAAAGACACCCTAGCTACGAGATTACCGACTATTTCTGGGCAATTGCGCCAAAAGTGATCGTTTGAAAGGTGAGCCACAGTGGGAGTTTTCACCCCACGGGAACTAGTGTAGCGCGTTTTACGGAAACGTTTCCGTTATCGATGATAATCAACCGAGTTTCACCCGGACAGATCCAAAAGGGACAAACCCCTTATTCAAGGAAAAAGACCTTAAATTGCCGCTTCAGCAATGAAGTCGAAGATGCCACCCATGACCAGCTGGGTCGCAATAGCGGCCAAGAGAAGGCCCATGATCTTCGTCAGGAGCATGATGCCACCGGTGCCGAGCAAACGCGACAGGATCAGCGAGAAGTACATGGCGAACCACATAATCAGGTGAGCGACAACGACCGCCGACACGACGGCGATCCACCCCGCAAGAGAGGCATGAGCCTGCGCGACGGACACCATGACGGCAACAATCGCGCCGGGGCCTGCCAGAAGCGGTGTGCCCAGCGGAACCAGGGCGACGTTGACGTTCGGGTCACCAGTATCGGGCTCATCACTGTCTTTGCCCATCAACAGTTCCATTGCGACAAGGAACAGCAAGACACCGCCGGAAAGCTTCAGCGCCTCCATCGAAATTTGTAGGAGACGAAGAATCTGCTGGCCAAGAACGGCGAACGCCAAGATGATACAGAAGGAAATAATCGTTGCCTGGCTGGCAGCTTTCTTTTGCGCCTGTGGCTTCAGGCGACCGGTTAAACCGAGGAAGACGGGGATCGCGCCGAAGGGATCGAGAATGACGATCAGGGTCGTAAACGTCGTCGCAAAAAGTGTGACATCAAAAAACGACGATGCGTTCACGGGCGAATTACCTCCATTATTCCTGCGTCTTCAACCTGAGAAATTACTTCAGGATCCGTTAGATTCTCGCCCAATTGGTTCGGTTTTCCCAAACCGTGGTAGTCAGATGAGCCGAAGATCGCAAGCCCCAAACCGTCGGCCAATCGTTGGACAACCTCGCGGTCCTCAGCCTGATGATCGCGGTGATCGCGTTCGATTCCGAAGAGCCCGGCATCCTTCATGTCGTAGATGACTTCGTCGGGGAGCAAACGCTGGCGCGCACGCGCTTTCGGGTGCGCCAGAACAGGCACTCCCCCAGCCTTCACAACAAGCTCTGTCGCTTCGAGCGGATCCGGCGCCCAGTGGTGAACGAAGTAAGGACCGGACGGATGCAGGATCTTTTCAAAAGCCTGCGACCTGTTTTCAAAAACGCCGACTGCGACCAGAGCGTCCGCGATATGAGGGCGGCCGATTGGTCCACCATCGGGAGCAAATTCGAGGACCGTATCCCACGTAATCGGGTAGTCTTCCGCGAGGTTTTCAACCATTCGCTGGGCGCGAGTTTCGCGAGAATTTCGGGCTTTCTCGAAGCAATCAAGCAGTCCGGTGTTCGTGGGGTCTGGCAGATATGCCAGCAGGTGCACCGTGATCCCCGAGGCCGCGCATGACATTTCAACGCCTCGGATTAACGCGACGCGCGATTCTTTGACGCTCGCCTCAGCTTCATCCCACCCGGCAAACGTGTCATGGTCGGTCAATCCGATCATGTCAAGACCAGCATCGCGAGCCTTGAAAAGCAGTTCAGTTGGCGTATCGGTGCCATCTGAATACGCGGTGTGAGTGTGGGAATCAATTCGGAGCATAAAACTGAGAGTATCGACCTTCGCCCGAAAGTGCCATCATGGAGACTATGAACGACACGACGAATACTCAGTCAACGCAGGAAAACAAGGCGGAAGAAGCGCCCGCATCGATGGCTCAGCGAGGGGAAGGACGAAGCCGTCGCCCCTCGTCGGATGCGTTCCGCGCGTTCATGGGCTCCGGTTGGGGGCCTCGTATCCAGACGGAAATGAAGCGCAGTGGAGCAGCCGACTATCTGCCCGAACGCGCCGAAGCAGCCGGCAAGCCTTTCAAGGGCGAGCGCTTGGTGATTCCCGCGGGCACGTACAAGGTGCGCAATAACGACTGCAATTACCGCTTCCGCGCATACTCCGCTTTCGCGCACCTTTCAGGCCTCGGCGGCGAGCGCGAACCCGATTCTGTCCTGGTTCTTGAACCGCATGAAGACGGCTCACACGAGCCGGTTCTGTACTTCCGCCCGCGCGCTTCGCGTTCTTCCCAGGAGTTCTACTCCGACGCAACCTACGGCGAGTTCTGGGTGGGCGCCCGCCCCTCTTTGGAAGAGGTCAGCGCCGAGACCGGACTCCGCTGCGAGCACATCGATACGCTCCGCGACGCTCTGTCGAAGGATGCCGGGCTGATCAACTTGCGCATCGTGCGCGGTGTGGATGCGAACGTTGAAGCAATGGTGAACGAGGTTCGTACTCAGGCTGGATTGAAGGCCGGAGACGACGCCCGCGAAGCAGACGAGAAATTTGAAGAGCGCCTGTCGGAAATCCGCTTGCGCAAGGACCCGTTCGAAATCGCTGAGCTTCAGCGCGCGGTCGATGTCACCTATCAGGGCTTCACCGATATCTTGAAGGCTCTTCCCCGCGCCGTCGGTCACCATCGTGGCGAGCGCGTCATTGAGGGTGCCTTTGGTGTGGCTGCTCGCGAAGAGGGCAACGGTCTTGGCTACGACACGATCGCAGCATCAGGCAACCACGCGAACACCCTGCACTGGATCGACAACGATGGTCCGGTGAACGAGGGCGATCTGGTTCTGGTTGACGCTGGTGTCGAGGTCGATTCCCTCTACACTGCCGACATCACCCGCACACTGCCGGTCAACGGAAAGTTCACCGAGGTCCAGGCACGTGTCTACCAGGCTGTTTTGGATGCGTGCGAGGCCGCGCTTGCCAGAGCAAACGAACCTGGCACCCGCTTCAAGGACATTCACGACGCAGCAATGCAGGTCATTGCCACTCGTCTGCGCGAGTGGGGTCTACTTCCGGTCACCGTTGAAGAATCCCTGTCCGCTGAAGGTCAACAACACCGTCGTTGGATGCCTCACGGCACCAGCCACCACTTGGGTCTAGACGTTCACGACTGCGCTCAGGCGCGTCGCGAGATGTACCAGGAGGCACTGCTCGAACCGGGCATGACCTTCACCATCGAACCCGGCCTGTACTTCCGTGCCGACGACGAACTGATTCCGGAAGAATTCCGTGGCATCGGCGTGCGCATCGAAGATGACGTGATCGTGAACGAAGACGGTTCGGTCACGCGAATCTCCGAGAATATCCCGCGCACCATTGAAGACGTCGAGGCGTGGATCGCGGCGGCACAGCAAAGCTGAGCCGCATCAGTTTCGACTGACCGTTTTCAACTCACGCTGGTGGGGAGCAGGCAACGCCTGTTCCCCACCAGCCTTTTCATATCAGCGCCATATCAACGCATTCTTCCGGCGTGAACAGGAAAGATACTATTGCACAACAAGGTCCTTATGTTAAGTTAGGTGCGCCTTACCTATCACATAAAAGGAGAACCTGATGAAGCATTCGTCTCGAAGAATGCAAAAACGACGCATTTCTCTTCGCACGATTGTTACGACGTTGTGTGTTTCCTTCCTCTGTAGCGTGGCAGGAATCAGTTCCGCCATCGCTGACGGCGGCCAGCACAATTTCGAGTGGATCAAGACCCACGGTGAAAAGACCGTAGTCGAGTTGGACGAGGGCAAAGTTGATGTCTACGTTGCTACGCTTTCTGTTGACCCATTGAACAAGTCGAAGCAAGTAATTCTGTACGGGAAGCTACAGATGCCACTGACCTTCCAAGATTTTGATCTTGAGGACTTTGACAACAAGACATACCTGAATTCGGACAGCAACAAGGTCAAATACAACGAGTATGTGTCCATCAATCTGCTCGTGTCTCCGGAAGACCCTCAGCCCAATAAGTACGACAAAACGATCTTCCAGCTTGATCAGTCAATCCCCGTCAAAGGCGACAAAGTGAAGCTTGTCTTGAAAGATAAGAGCTTCGACATCCCGGTGCCCGCAAAAACCGCTGAAGTCGACACCAGCTACCTTGAAGGAGCAATTGCAGAGCACTGGAACGAATACCAGGCGGCACTGAACGCCGGCATCAAGCTCGACCCTGCAACGGCAGACGCATACCTGCGCATCAACGACGAAGCACGCGCTTTCGTGGACAACGCCAAGAAGGCAGAGAACCCGCCGTCGATCGAAGAGATCGAAGCAATGCGCACAAAGCTCAACGAAACCTACGCCGAACTTCTCCCACTTCCCTACGAACGCGACGGACTGAATTCCTTAATCACTGAAGCACAAAAAAAGATTGACCAGAACGGAGCCAACGCCACTCGCTACACCAAGGATTCCTTCGATGCACTGAACTCTGCTCTGGCAAAGGCAGAACAGCTTGTCAGCTTGAAAGATCTGACCACCATTAAGGTTCCCGCCGACGGTTCACCGCTTGTCACGCACCGCGCATTCGACGAGAGCGAAAAGGCATTGCGAGCCGCGATCGATGGTCTTCAAACCGAACCGTTCACCCAAGTGAATCTTGATGCTTTGAAGGCTCTCTACGACCAGGCAGTGGCAAAGACTCCGAAGAACGGATACACGTTCAACAAGGACGGGATTGAGGCTCTTCACGCAGCTATCGAAGCAACCGCAGCTGAAATTTTCACGGCTCCGCAGTACATGGACGAGCAGAAGGTGCAACAGTTGACTGACGCCCTGCAATCCGCACTCAAGGGGCTGAATGAGGTCAAGCTCGATCCGAAGCGTGCTTTTAAGGTCAAGGTCATGTATGCGCACCCCACTGAAGGTGGCGTCTCGCCTCTTCTCAAGGAATACTTCACCGATGAAGCACAGAACCCGATCACAGAAACACTTCCCGTGATTGACGGTCAGTACGTGAGTATTCCGCTATCCGATCCGCTGGTGAAGGACTTCCCCGGTTATCTACCGACGAATTTCCTTTACGGCTCTGACGACGGTTCCTTGCAGCTCGCAAAGGTACTGCGCGATTCTTCTGGGAAGCAACGCGTCGTGTTCACTGCAACTGCAGCAAACCTTGATACCGGCACAACCCTTGTTGTCTTCTACGAAAAGGGCGAGAAGCCTGCCGCGAACGACGCCGTGGTAGAACCACCTGCCAACGCTACCGTTCAACAGGCAAATGCTACGTCCACTCAAGCATCCAAGAGTGGAAAGCTCGCACGTACCGGCGCAGACACGTACACCGCCTTGGTGGCAACCCTTGCGACCTTCCTTGCAGGAGCATCGCTGATAGGGCTGAACTCTTTCGCTTCGCGTAAACAGCGCAACTGAGTCATTATTTCGACTGATCGATAGTTTCGACTAATCGGATCAGACGCACTGGTGGGGAGCAGGCAATGCCTGCTCCCCACCTTGCCGTTCAGTCGTCTGCCCGATGGCGTCCATACACTGGCTTGGAATCGTCTGCGTCGTTGGAATCAGCCTTTTCGCCTGCGGGCTGGCCAGCGTGGACTCCACCGCGAGTAGACTCCGATCCTTCGGAAGAAAGAGAGTCTGAGGAAGCAGGATCGGCCTCGTTCCCCGAAGAGGAAGATGCAAAAGACGCAGAGCCACCACTCAAGCGGACACCGAAACGAGGCTTTTCGTCCGGGCGCGACCCGTATTCGGTCGGGCCGGTGGATTCTGGGCAAACTCGACGCGGCTTCGGACGCATCTGGTTACCCGGCGTCTTCTGCAACATCTGGAACGCGCGATCGATATCCGCTGACGCAAGTAGCGCGTATCGCGACGCCACAGTCTGTGACTGGGACGTGAAATCCCTGCTCCCACTCGTCATCGCATACAGCAGACCCGACATGATGATGCCCGCGAGCGCACCACCCAGAATGCCAATGCCAACCCACACGAACGCCGATCCGTTCGGTGCTGCGAAGGACAGCATCAAGCCCATGAAGGCACCCCACAGAGCGCCACTGGAGGCGCCTGACAGGGCCGCGCGTCCCATCGTCATCCGACCGGTTACGCGCTCAACAAGGTGCAAGTCGGTGCCGACGATCGTAATCGACTTGACGTCGAATTCCTGGTCGGACAGGTAGTCGACCGCTCCCTGAGCTTCCGCGTAGGTCTGGTATGAGGCCACCTCGGTCCCTGTCGGCATTACCGGCATGCCAAAGTTCAGGTCATTCGGGCGTTGCGCCATGGGTTTTATTCCTCACAAACTGGACAGTTTTCATTACGTGCTATCCACTATCATTCCACCCAAGGGCATAGGCTGTCCCTGTGAACAGCGCACCTATGGAACTCAGAACAGCCGGGCGACGCGTATACATTGGCAAGCTCGCAGGTACTTCCGTCTTTGACCCCATCGGGGATCAGGTTGGAAAGATCCACGATGTCGTCGTGATTTTCCGCTATGGATCAGCCGCGAACGTCATCGGATTCGTCGTCGAGGTCGGTCCGCGTAAGCGTGTTTTCTTGCCAATGACACGCGTGACGTCCATTGAGTCCGGGTCGATTATTACGACGGGTCTGCTCAATATGCGTTCGTTCACCCTGCGTCCCATGGAGACGCTGGTGCTTGGTCAGCTGTTCGACCGAGTTGTTGCCTTGAACGATGGTTCGGGCGATGTGAAGATCCTTGATGTTGCGATGGAGCGACGTCGCCCGAAGGATTGGGTGATTTCAAAGCTTCACGTGCAGCGCCAGCGCACGACGGCACTGGGGTTCATTCGTTCCGGCGAGACGCTGAACGTCTCGGTTTCTGAGGTGACCGGCCTGCGTAGTCGCGACGTGGAACAGTCCGCGGCGACTCTCATTCAGCAGACCGAGGATATGCGTGCTGCCGACCTAGCGGACTTCCTGCATGATCTGCCTGCCGAACGCCAGATGGCTGTCGCGAAGGAACTGCCTGACGCGCGTCTAGCCGACGTCCTCGAAGAGCTCGGCGACGACGACCGAGTTGCCATTCTGTCCGGCCTTGAAGCAGCCCGAGCTGCAGACGTTCTGGACGTCATGCAGCCTGACGACGCAGCGGATCTCGTTTCCGAACTTCCCGAAGCCCAAGCTCAGCACCTGCTGAACCTGATGGAGCCAGAGGAAGCTAAGGACGTTCGCCGACTGCTCACCTACGCCGAGTCGACGGCAGGTTCTCTGATGACGACCGAGCCGATTGTGCTGGGCCCGGATGCAACTGTGGCGCAGATGCTTGCTTCTGTGCGCCGTGAAGATATTCCCGCGTCCCTTGCAACCGTCGCGTTCATTACTCGCCCGCCGGAAGAGACTCCGACCGGCCCGTACTTGGGTATGGTCCACATTCAGCGCGCCCTGCGCGAGCCCCCGCAGACTCTGCTGGGCACAATCCTCGACTCTGATATTGAGGCCGTTTCCCCGCAGGCTCACGTCGCAACTGTCACACGACTGTTGGCAACGTACAATCTGACAGTCCTTCCCGTCGTGGATGAAGACGCGCACCTTCTGGGCGCAGTCTCCGTTGACGACGTGTTAGACGAACTGCTACCAGAAGACTGGCGCGATTACGATGACGAGGTCACTGACCGCATGATGGCAAGGAGCATTGATGGCTGAACGTCTAGATACTCCCCGCGAAGCTGGCTTCCGCTTCTTCAAGCGTCGCAAGTCATCGGGTGATAGTTTCGGCAAGTTCGCCGAAGCGACCGCCCGTTTCATGGGCTCGCCGAAGTTCATCTTGTACATGACGATCTTCGTGGTCACGTGGATCATGGCGAATGTCGTGCTGTACCAGGTGTCGCAGAAGTATGCGTGGGATCCCTATCCATTCATCCTGCTCAATCTTGCTTTCTCAACCCAGGCGTCGTATTCCGCTCCTCTGATTCTTCTTGCGCAGAACCGTCAGGATGACCGCGACCGTGTCCAGGCCCAGCAGGATCGTCAGCGCGCCGAGCGCAATCTGGCTGACACTGAGTATCTGACCCGCGAAATTGCGAGCCTGCGCCTGTCCGTCCAGGAAGTTGCCACCCGTGACTTCGTGCGTTCCGAGCTGCGCGATCTGGTCGAATCCTTGCGTGAGGACATTCGCGAAGAATTGCACGCTGAACTGCTTGCCTCCCAGGAATCCGCTTCGAGCATTGATGAGTCCGCCGAAGAATGCACCTCGCCGGATTCCGCGCACGTTTTAGGGGACGAGGCCGCCCGCTGAGCTAAGCGTGGCCTTGTGCATTGGGCGGAATTCGAATAACTCACCGCCCGCGTTACTCATATCCGCACGCCACGACCTTCTGACTTTGGGGGGCGGGAAAATGGCGGTTGCCTACGCTTTGACACTCACTTTCGTGCACCGGCCGGCTTAGGAAACGACCCCACGCGCACGCCAACGTAGGATAAGAGCATGTCTGTCTCAATCGATCAGGTGATGGCCGCGCTCGAAACGGTCATCGATCCCGAAATTCACCGTCCCATCGTCGACCTCAACATGACCAGCGCCGAGCAGGTCACCATTGACGGCTCCACCGTCACCGTCGAGGTTCTTCTGACCACCGCCGGTTGCCCGCTGCGCACCACGATCAACGCTGACATCATCAAAGCTGTTGGCACCGTTGAGGGCGTTGAGAACGTCAAGGTTGACATGGGGGTCATGTCCGACGAACAGAAGAAAGCTCTGCGCGAGAAGCTGAACGGTGGTCGCCCCGAGCGCGAAATCCCGTTTGCTCAGCCCAATTCGCTGACCCGTGTTATCGCTGTTACTTCCGGTAAGGGTGGCGTCGGCAAATCCTCCATGACCGCGAACCTTGCTGCCGCGATGACGCAGGCAGGCCTGAAGGTCGGCGTCATGGATGCCGATATCTACGGCTTCTCGATTCCGCGTATGCTGGGCGTCGACCACGACCCGCAGGTCATCGACGGCATGATTATTCCGCCCGTCGGCGCTTCCGGTATCAAGGTCATGTCCATCGGTATGTTCGTTCCCGACGGCCAGCCCGTCATCTGGCGCGGTCCCATGTTGCACCGCGCACTCCAGCAGTTCTTGGCTGATGTCTTCTGGGGGGACCTGGATGTTCTGCTCATTGACATGCCTCCGGGCACCGGCGACGTTGCCATCTCAATCGCGCAGCTACTGCCGAATTCCGAGGTCCTGGTCGTCACGACCCCGCAGGTTGCTGCCGCCGAGGTCGCAGAACGTGCAGGTTCCATCGCATCTCAGACCCAGCAGAAGGTCATCGGTGTTGTCGAAAACATGTCCTACTTGCCTCAGCCCGACGGCTCTCAGTTGGAGCTCTTCGGTTCCGGCGGTGGCGCATCGGTTTCCGCTCGCCTGACGGCTCAGCTCGGTTACGAGGTTCCGCTGTTGGCGCAGGTCCCACTGGACATCGCGTTGCGTGAAGGCGGAGATGCCGGACGCCCCGTTTCCCTTGATGGTGGTCCGGCTGCAAGTGAACTCGTCGCGCTGGCAACAGCACTGGGCAAGACGGAACGAGGCCTGGCGGGTCGCCCGCTTGGGGTCTCCCCCATCAAGAACTGAACGATTGCCCTGCGTGGGCAATCACTTCGACATCGTTGCTCAACGTCGATCCCTTGGGCATCCAAGGCCCCGGCGGGTCCCTTAATAAGTAACTTTGTCCCTACTAGGCGCCCTCACGCGAAGCGTGAGGGCGTTAGGCTATGCCTAGACATCACTTTCAACTGATTCTTTTATATGGAAAGGCCCTTCGATGGCAGATAAGGCTCAATCTTGGGTGTACGTCGAAGATTACATCGCCGAAAACGAGATTCTTCTTGAAGCCCGCGACGCAGCAAACGAACTCGGTGCTAACCCCGTGTCGCCCGGCACCGGCGCGGCCCTGCGTATGCTCGCAGCCCTGACCGGCGCACGCGCGGTCCTTGAGGTCGGAACCGGCGCTGGCGTGTCCAGCCTGTGGCTCCTCGACGGAATGAGCCCTGATGGTGTCCTCACCACCATCGACTCCGAAGTCGAGTTCCACAAGCAGGCCCGAGCCATGTTCAACCGCACCGGAATCGGCTCCGAACGTATCCGCACCATTTCTGGTCGTGCGCTCGACGTTCTGCCCCGCATGACCGACGGAGGCTACGACCTGGTTGTTCTGGATGCGGACATCTCCCAAACCCCCGAATACTTGGATCACGCCGTGCGCATCCTGCGCCCCGGTGGCACCGTCGCGCTCGTACACGCCATGTGGAACGACCAAGTGTGTGATCCGGCTCGTCGCGACGCTGAAACCGTGATGTGTCGCGAACTGATCCGTTTCCTGCGCGAATCCCCAGACTTCGTGCCCTGTCTGTTGCCCGTCGGTGACGGACTGGCGGTTGCGGTGAAGCGCTGAGCGACAAACAAAACGGGCGTGACCAGCATTTATGCTGGTCACGCCCGCGCTGTATAAAAATCTGCTCAAACCGCCTGAGCGAGCGCTTCCGCAAGAGCCGAAGCTTCATCCGGGGTCAGTTCGATGACGAGACGGCCACCACCTTCGCTAGGGATTCGCATGATGATTCCGCGCCCCTCTTTGGTGGCTTCCAACGGTCCGTCGCCGGTCCTTGGCTTCATGGCTGCCATGTGCCGCTCCTTGTTCCTACTGTCCGCGAACGCGGTCGCGTTACGATAACGTCCCTATTTTACCTGTAATCACCACAAGTTCGCGAGGAAAGAGACTCATCATCCTCCGCAGGCGATACGAACTGCTTCGGCAGGATCGTCAACAATCTTCACAAGATCAATATCTTCGGGGGAAATGGTTCCCTCTCCAATCATCTTTTCGCGGATCCAGGCGATCAGCCCTGACCAGTATTCGGTACCGACCAAGACAATCGGGAAGGAACCAACCTTGCGAGTCTGGACTAGGGTCATTGCTTCGAATAATTCGTCCATGGTGCCAAAACCGCCAGGCATGACGATGAAGCCCTGCGAATACTTCACGAACATCGTCTTACGCGCAAAGAAGTAGCGGAAGTTAATACCCACTGTGATCCATGGATTGAGCGCCTGCTCGTGTGGCAGTTCAATGCCAAGACCGATAGACGTTCCACCGGCATCCCACGCGCCTTTATTCGCTGCCTCCATCGCACCCGGACCCCCACCGGTGATGACACCTATTCCGCGCTCGGCAAGCATGCGCCCGATTTCGTAGGCGGCCGTCCAGTAGGGGTTGTTCTCCGGAGTGCGAGCCGAACCGAAGACCGAGATCGCGGGCCCAACTTCAGAGAGGGCACCGAAGCCTTCAACGAACTCAGCTTGGATTCGCAATACTCTCCAGGAGTCTGCGTGAAGCCAATCCGAGGTCTCCTGCGCCTGCAAGAGCCTCGCGTCCGATGTTTCTTTCGGGATTGCTTTACCGCGCAGGACAACCGGGCCACGCTGGTATGAGTGACGTACAGTTTCGCTCATATTTTCTCCTTGAAATAGTGGCGGTAGGTGGCCACGTCCTTCGATTCTAGTTTCGTTCTTCGCTGATCGACGAGGCCGCCCCCATATACTCAATCAGTATCTTCGTGTAGTGGCGGAGCTGGGAGACCGGAACTGCTTCATCTTGAGTATGAGCTTGAAGCGGATCACCCGGACCACAATTGATCGCAGGGATCCCAAGAGCAGAAAAACGAGCAACATCGGTCCACCCAACCTTCGCGCTCACGCTGAGGTCTTCGCCTTCCTGTGCCATGACTCGACGTGCTGTTTCGATGAATTCCTGCGCTAAAACAGAGTCCGCACCGGGGCGAGCGCCTTCTGATTCGTCGTCAATTTCAAAGAGTGCATCGACCCCATCAAAGTAGGACTCGATGTGAGCGATCGCGTCCGCCGGCGACATCGATGGAGCAAAACGATAATTCACGGTCAAACGCACCGAATCGGGAATGACGTTGTTTGCGATACCACCGTCAATTCGGGTGACGGACAGGGATTCTCTAAAGTCCAACCCGTCAACATTCACCACCGGATTGCCGAACATGGCGATCTTTTCAATGATTGGCGCTACCTTGTGGATAGCATTATCGCCTCGCCACGCCCTAGCCGAGTGCGCAGCAACACCCGAGACCGTCGCAATCACACGAACCGTTCCATTGCAACCACCCTCAATCTGAGCATTCGTGGGTTCACCGAGGATCGCGAACTGACCATCAATCCAATCGGGATGATTGCGATAGACGCGCCCCAGCCCATTCAAGGGAGCCGCAACTTCCTCATGATCGTAGAAAACCCATGTCACGTCATGTTTCGGTTCATTCAGCTTCAGTGCAGCATACAGGGCTCCGGCCACACCGCCGAGCATGTCAACAGAACCCCGGCCTCGTACCCTCTCGACCCCATCTGTTTCTTCGCGGACGTGTGGCACATTCCCGGAAATCGGCACCGTGTCAATATGTCCGGCGATAATCACTCGCTGAGAACGCCCCAGGTTCGTCCGCGCCACAATCGCATCTCCATCACGCAGGACTTCCAGATGCGAGGCGCCGCGTAGCGCCTCTTCAATCGCATCCGCGATCGCCTTTTCGTCGCCGCTGACCGACGGAATATCGATGAGGTCGCAGGTCAGGTCCACCACGTCATCTGTTCGCAAATGCGTCACGGTTGTCGCCTCTCAGTGCCTCTCAACGTGTTCTTCACCACCGACATCGCACATTTCACAACGGCGAAGACGGCACCTGCTTTGAGGATACGTGTTTGTCTCCACTTCAGCCTCACATGCCCACACATTCGTTGTTTTCTTAGAACGGCTAACGCCGGTCTTCCCCCCCCTCTTTCCCGACACGAAGAAAACCCCTAGACGTTTCATCGTGTGGCGCCGACCAGTTCTTCACAAAAATATCCCTATGACCTGCGCAGATATTAGCCTTAAACCCATGAACGACATCGAGGTATTTGCACGTAGTGCTTGGGGGATTGCCGCATACCTGGAACAGAAAATCGGCGAACGTTTCCGCGTGGTCGTCGGCTACGACCACGCGCCCCAAAGCGAAGATGGCGCAGAAACGCAGAACCTGACCGACGTTGCCCGCATCATTGAGGCAGCCGGCGGGCACGCACTGGTGATTCCTCGCGCGCTTCCTTCCCCCATTGGAGCCTTCAGCCTACGAATGTTGCTCTCTGACGCGGCGATCATTTTGCGCCCAGCTTCTTCCCCGCGCACGGACGGTATTCCGCGCGTGGAGTTTGCACTCGGTGGACGCGCAACCTCACGCGAAGCTGAAGGCGTTTTGGTCACTGCTGAAGAACGCACCGCAATCGATACGTTCACCGCATCTGCCCCTGCTATGCCCGACATTCCACGCGCCGAATCCGGTTGGGAATTCATCGGCCAAGGCATGGTGGACGCGTACGTGGATCGAGTCGTTCTAGGTAAGCCCGCGACTGAGAAGCAATCGAAGATTGTGTACGCACCCGAATACGCAACTACTCGATTGCTGACAACCACGATCTGCGAACGCATCGGTTTTCGTGATGTTGACGTTATTGGTGCGCCGAACGCTGGCGTCGACGACGTTGCCGCTCAACGAGTTCTTGACCATGCGTCCCAGAATGGCGCTGACCTGGTTGTTATTACTTTTGATAATGGCCGTCGCCTGCGCGTTGGACTCCCTTTTGGTGGGGATAATCCGCACTGGGAGTACCTCGACAACGATACGGTCGCCTACCTGTTGGCATCCGAAGTCGCGCGACGCCACGCGATGGATTCTGACGCCGTGCTGGTTGCCGCCGAGTCGTGTTCGGATGCGCTTGAGCGTGTTGCTACGCGTTTCCACGTGCGCGTAGCTCGTAGTGCCGATTCGATGTCGCACGTTGCGCGCACGCCAGGCATCGTGTTCGGGTGCGATGAAGCTTTCGGCTATTGTTTGGATCCGGCGATGGTGCGTGACGCCGACGGCCTGGCAGCCGCTACCACTTTCGCGTTACTCACGGAAAAGTATGTGTCACGAGGCCGCCTTCTCTCAGACGCGCTCCCGACTTTCTAAAAGGGCAAAGCTTCTCGGTCTCGTATTTGTCTGATACAACCCGCACTCCGTTTAGTACAACCCACACTCTGTTTACTCAGTCGACACAACCGCGCACAGTACGTTCTTCCAGTGCCCCATCGCGGCGCGGGCGCTTGGCGCTCCGGCGTAGAAATCATCCGCATTCACGCGGAACACCTTGCCACTTGAAGGCTCAAACACCGTGTATATTCTCGTATTCGTGCCATCCGCAAGCACAAGCACCACATGTCGTGGGATCCACGCCGACCCGGGCGTATCCCAGCCCCCGGTGAAAACCAAGACATCCCGGCCTCGGCAAAGAGCAGAATCGACAGCCACACGAAAGTGCTTCCCGCGCACAACAATACGGTGGCGCTCCCCCGTCGCTTTCGAAGCCAACTTCGCCAGCGCCCACGGCGACGTACCCAGCGCCTGAGGCCACGGCACACCCACGCGCGACGCAACACGATGCAGATGAATTTGCGCGCGCTCACGCTTATCAGGTGGCAAAGACAAGTACACGGGATCCGCGTTCGCACGGGCAGCAAGCACAGCAAGCGTCGCAATCCCACACGTCGTTGGATCAGCCTGCTTGGGGTACGAGGCCGGGATCTTCACACCACCCACCGCCGGACAAGGCCCGGATATTTCACTCACTCGTGTTCTCGCTTCGACTCGCAGGATTTAGTTTCACGATTCTTTCAGGCTGTAGCTCGCACTCAATCACTCGCAGTGGGAGTGTGCCCTCGCTTCATAGTCTACGCAGACGTTGAAGGCCAACGAGGCGACAAAAACAGCCCCACAAACCCCAACAACGTGGGTTAGTACCCAAGAACGTCGCCTCACACGACAAAACTAGACACCCGCCACCTGGGGCCACTGCTTACCCCGGCAACGATCCGCTCCATGTTCCCCTGGACACAGCTCCGCTCCATGTTCCCCTGGACACTGCAAGGCGGGCGAGCCGCACATACGACCCGCCCGCCTTGAAAGAAAACGCTACGCGCTAGTTCACTCAGCGTCGCCTTCTTCTTCTGCTTCTGCCGGAGCTTCTTCTTCAGGTTCTGCAGCGAGCTCGGAGATAATGACGACATCCTGCTCGGCGTCGAGTTCGCACTCAACGTTGGCCGGCAGAACCAGGTCGGAGACGCGGACAACGGTGCCAGCTTCGAGGCCGGTCACGTCAACCTCGATAGACTCGGGGATGTCGGTTGCCGGAGCCTTGACGGTCACGGTGTGCTCTTCGACGTTGTGGGTGGTGCCGGGGACTGCTTCGCCGACGACGACGATTGCGACCTCGACGTCAACCTTTTCGCCAGCCTTGACGGCCAGGAAGTCAACGTGGAGCAGGTTGCGCTTGACCGGGTGACGCTGAACGTCCTTGACAAGTGCGAGCTGCGACGTGCCGTCGATTTTGAGCTCAACAAGAGCGTTCTTGTTACCACGAACGATCAGGAACAGGTCGTGTTCGGGAAGGTCAAGGTGGGTGGTTTCGCCGTGGCCGTAAACAACGCCCGGAACCATCTGCGCACGGCGAGCGCGACGTGCGGCGCCCTTACCGAACTCGGTGCGGGTGGTGGCGACAAGGATCGGGTTATCGCTCATAAAAATGTCCTCCTGAGTATTAAGGTTTCACGCTCAAGCGTCGAAGAACCCAGGCAGGACCGGTAAAGATCCGAAAGGCCCTGTCGATAACGGCGGAATAGAGAAACCGCCCTCGCCGGAGCAACTCAATCAGAGTACCCGACGAGGGCGGTGAAAAGCGAGTCAGTCGAACAGTGATGTGACCGATCCGTCGTCAAAGACCTCGCGGATGGCGCGTGCCAACAGCGGTGCGATCGACAGAATGGTCAGAGTCGGGAAGCGCTTCTCGGGAGGAATCGGCAGGGTGTCGGTGACGACGACTTCGGTTGCTCCACATTCGGAGAGGCGGCGAGTTGCCGGATCAGAGAGGATGCCGTGCGTTGCGGCGATGATGACCTTTTTGGCGCCTGCGTTGTTGAGGACCTTGACGGCCTCGGTGATCGTGCCAGCGGTGTCGATCATGTCGTCGACTAGGACACATTCCTTGCCTGCAACTTCACCGACGACACGGTTGGCGATGGCAACGTTCGGGCGGGTGGTATCGCGGGTCTTGTGGACGAATGCCAGCGGGCAACCGCCGAGCTTCGAGGACCACTTTTCGGCGACGCGAATACGGCCAGCGTCTGGGGACACCATGACGGTGTTGGAAAGGTCGAGGCGCGAACGGACGTAGTCAACCAAAACCGGCATTGCGAAGAGGTGGTCGACCGGGCCGTCGAAGAAGCCCTGTTCCTGCGAGGCGTGCAGGTCAACGCTCATGACGCGGTCAGCGCCGGCGGTCTTGTACAGGTCAGAGACCAGGCGAGCCGAGATCGGTTCACGACCCTGGTGCTTCTTGTCCTGACGCGAGTAGGGGTAGAACGGCGAGACAGCGGTAATGCGCTTTGCTGAGGCACGCTTGGCAGCGTCAATCATGATGAGCTGTTCCATCAGCCACTTGTTGATATCGCCCGTGTGTGACTGGAGGACAAAGACGTCTGCGCCACGAACGGATTCATTGAAGCGGACGTAGATTTCGCCGCTCGCAAAATCGTAGGCGGTCACTTGCGAAAGCCCGCACCCGATTTCTTTGCCGACCTCTTCGGCAAGTTCCAAGTGCGCTCGACCCGAAACGAGGACGAGGCTCTTCTCTCCACTGGTGACCAATCCGCTCATGCGGCGTTCCTCCCCTTGCTTAAAGAACCCGGATCGGTCAGTCCCGACTGGACTGTCCGATGACGCTGAATGGTGTAACCATCGTATCGGGTGCAACCGACACGTTGAACACGCATGCGTTGTGGATAACCGCACGATTCCCGACATTCGCGGTATCGAGGGTTGCTGAGGGACCGATCTCACACTCGGATCCGATCACCGTCGCACCACGCAACACGGTTCCTGGCCAGATTGTTGTGTCGTTTCCGATCTCGACATCAACGCCGATCCACGTGGAATCGGGGGCGATGATGGAAACACCTTCGCGCATGTGCTTTTCGCAGATGCGTCGGTTGAACTCAACGCCGAGTTCTGCAAGCTGGACGCGGTCATTGCACCCCTGTGCTTGCCATTCATCGAGAAGTTCCATAGCGCCCGCGCGCTTTCCAGCGGGGGCGGCTGCCGCGAGGACGTCGGTCAGGTAGACCTCGCCCTGGTCGTTGTTGGTTCCTACGTTGGCGAGGGATTCGCGCAGGTAGTCAGCGTCGAATGCGTAGATACCAGCGTTGATTTCGTTGATGAGGGCCTGTTCTTCGGTGGCGTCACGCTGCTCGACGATGGCGGTCACGCGACCGCCGGCATCGCGAATAATGCGACCGTAGCCCGTGGGATCATCGACGCGCGAGGTCAGGACGGTGACGACATTCGCCTGTTCGATATGGGCATCGACGAGGTCTTTCAGAGTCTCGGTACCCAGCATGGGAACGTCGCCGGAGGTGACGACAACAATGCCGTGGATCTGGCCAACCTGGCGTTCCAGCTCTTCCAGGCCACATTGAACGGCTCGTCCGGTGCCGGGGATTTCATCCTGATCGGCGATGATAGCGGTGGAGCTAACGCGCTTAATTTCAGCTTCGACAAGCTCACGCTGGTGGCGCACAACAGCAACCAGGTGCGCGGGATTCAGGCCTTCGCCTGCTTTCAAGGCATGTCCAATCATGGAACGGCCGGCAACGGGGTGCAGAACCTTGGGAAGAGAGGACTTCATACGAGTGCCTTGACCTGCGGCGAGGACAATGACAGCTGCAGGAACGGTCATGATTTACCTTCCAAAATCGTGGCGGCGACCCACTTGTAGCTCCGCCCCCAGGACTCGAACCCGGACCAAAGGCACCAAAAACCCATGTGCTGCCGTTACACCAGGGCGGAAAACGCCTTTTGATTCTGCCATATTTACCCCTTGCCTCGCCACGTCGGCCAGGTGCAGAAGGCTCGTTCGCGCCACACCTCACACCTTCCGCGCGACCCGATTCAGATGACATACTGACCGTATGAGTGAAAAACGCACGCGAATGAGCGGGTTCGAACGGCGCGAACAGCTAGTTGAGATTGGACGCTCACTTTTCGCTCAAAAAGGCTTTGATGCTTCGAGCGTTGAAGAGATCGCATCGAAGGCAAAAGTGTCGAAGCCGGTCGTCTATGAGCATTTCGGTGGCAAGGAAGGCCTGTATGCGGTCATCGTGGACCGTGAAGTTCAGGCGCTTGTGACGAAGCTTCACACGTCGTTGGAGTCCAGTGCTCGGCCTCGTATTCTTCTGGAAAACGCGACACTCGCCCTTTTGGACTACATCGAATCGCACACGGACGGCTTCCGCGTACTGGTTCGCGACGCCCCCACCGATCGCACGCAGGGCTCGTTCTCTTCCGTGCTCGGCGATGTCGCGTCGCGCGTCGAATACCTGTTGGCCGAGCAGTTCTCGCACACGGACATCAACGCGAACCTCGCTCCCCTGTACGCGCAGATGCTGGTCGGCCTCATTGCGCAGGTTGGACAGTGGTGGCTGGAGGATCGGCGAATGAAGAAGGACGAGGTCGCCGCACACGTCGTGAACCTAGTCTGGAACGGCATTCGCAATATGCGTCCCAGCCCATCGCTGGTCGTCCGATCGGAGGATTGTGTGCAATGACTTCAGCTGATCGCACTTCCTGTCCGGCTTACAAGGCGCACGATGAGGTCGCTCGCATTGTCGAAGCGTGGACGAACGAGCGCCCAGATCTGGATCCCACGCCGATGTTCGTTCTGTCGCGAGTGACTCGTCTGGCCAAGCACCTCGACCGCGCCCGCCGAGCCGCATTCGCCGACCACGGCTTGGAAACGTGGGAATTCGACGTTCTTTCGTCCCTGCGTCGCGCGGGGGAACCCTATGTGCTGACTCCGGGTGATTTGATCGCCGAACACTTGGTGACAAGTGGCACGATGACGAACCGTATTGACCGCCTACAGGCGAAAGGCCTGGTCACTCGCTCTTCCGCACTTGAAGATCGTCGCATCGTTCAGGTGAAACTGACCGAGGAGGGCAAGACGAAAGTTGATACCGCGCTTGCGTCCCTACTCGATTCTGAACGCAGAATCCTGGCTCCTCTGTCATCTGGCGAGCGCGAAAAACTCGCTGATCTTCTGACAGTTCTACTGTCTCCCTTCGAAACTGAGGAATGACTGTGACCCGCGAATCTGAAGCGTTGGAGCGCCTGCGCCACATGGAAGAGCGCTACAACGAAGCGTGCGCGCTGATGGATCAGGCAGAAGCTGCGCTGGCCACTATTGAGGCACTGGAACAGACAATGATTCCGCTGATGGATCAGTATTCGTCGTCGTGGATGAACGACCGCGAGGTCGCAATCGAAGCTGGTGAACACCTTGTTGTGACCGGCGAAGACGAAGTGTGGAACCTCTATGGTCGCCAGTGCGCCCTCATGGCCAAACTATTGGCGGATTCCAGCCATTTCTTTACCGACGATCTGCTGGGCGACTGAGCTCTTCGTCCTCATCGGTGGCTAAGTCCTGACGACGCCTGGGCTGAGTCCTGGCCGCCAGCTCCCGACTAATCCAGCAGTTCCGCCACTTCCAGCCACGCCATTTCGAGTTCGTCGATCTCGTCTAAAATCTGGCGATGTTCGGCTGCCACCTGTGTCAGTTCGTCGACCACCGAGCCGTCTGTGGCAACGTGGGCGCTCAGATCGGCGAGGCGATCAGACAGTTTTGCTTCCGAGGCGCGCAGTTTCTCGAGTTTACGTTCGATACGATCGGCGTCTTTCTTCGCCGCCCTACGAGCGGCGGCGTGAGAGATAGTCGGGGCGGCCTCGTTCCCCGCGGAATTCGAAGCAGAATTCCCCGCAGACTTACCTGCCGAATTCCCGGATACATTCACCGACGCTGATCCTGCATTACTGCCGGAAGCCGTGAGCCCCAGAGCCTCTTCGCGCATGGCGAGGTACTGTTCGACACCGCCGGGCAGGGCGCGCAACTTTCCATCGCCGAGCAGTGCGACCTGGTGGTCGGTGACGCGCTCTAGCAGGTAGCGGTCGTGCGAAACGACGACGAGCGTGCCCGGGAAGGAATCCAGCAGGTCTTCCATCGACGCCAAAGTATCGGTGTCGAGGTCGTTCGTCGGTTCGTCAAGCAGGAGCACGTTCGGTTCAGCCATCAGCAGGCGCATCAGTTGCAGGCGACGACGTTCGCCACCCGAAATCTCGCTCATTCGCGTGTAGGCGCGCTGACGGGTAAAGCCCATGCGTTCCGTCATCTGCGCGGCACTAACCTCGCGCCCGTCGACGATCAAGGTCTGCGCAACCTGGGCGACAGCTTCGACGACTCGCATATCCGCGAGCGCATCCAGTTCATGCGTGTCTTGGGACAGCGTGGCCACTTCGACGGTTTTACCGCGCTTCACGCGACCGGAGTCCGGCTGGATGTCTCCGCGCAGAAGGTTCAGCAGAGTTGTCTTTCCTGCGCCGTTGACACCGACGATGCCGACTCGTTCGCCGGGCGCGAGGCGCCAGGTAACACCGTCAAAAATGATGTTCGCCTCGCCGTTCGGGCGCGTGAATGCGATCGAAACATCCTCAAGGTCTAGGACGTCTTTGCCCAAGCGCGCGGTCGCCATTTTCACCAGTTCAACGGTGTCGCGCGGTGGTGGCACGTCGGCGATCAAGGCTTCTGCGGCAGCAATATGGAACTTTGGCTTTGATGTGCGCGCGGGCGCGCCTCGACGCAACCACGCGAGCTCTTTGGTCAGCAGATTCGCGCGCTTTTGGGCAGCCACATCGGCTTGGCGGACACGTTCGGCGCGAGCCAGCGTATAGGCGGCGTACGAGCCGTCGTAGATTTCGACGTGGCCAGCGATCTGCGGACGGTCGCCACCCGGGTCGACTCCGGCGACGACTTCCCAGATGTGTTCGCACACGGTGTCGAGGAACCATCGGTCGTGCGTGACAACCAGCAGAGCGCCATTCGTGCCGGGCTTTGCGAAGCGCGCGTTCAGGTGGCGGGCCAGCCATGCGACGCCTTCAACATCGAGGTGGTTCGTCGGCTCGTCCAAGCAGACGATGTCAGATTCAGTGGCGAGTACTCGGGCAAGTGCAACGCGGCGCCTCTGCCCACCCGACAGTGTTCCGATCAGTGCGCGCGTGTCGATGTCGGACAGCAGACCAGCGTGGATGTCGCGGATCGCTGGGTTCGAGGCCCACTCGTATTCTTCAAGCCCGGGGTGGACAGCGTCGACAACACTCATCTGCGGGTCGAGCGAATCCACCTGATCCAACACGACGATGTGGACACCGTCGCGCTTGGTGATAAGCCCAGAGTCCGGTTCCTGAATCCCGGCTACCAGGCGTAGCAAGGTCGATTTTCCAGCGCCGTTCGGGCCGAGAATACCGACGCGCGACCCATCGAACAGGCTGACGGTGACGTCATTGAGCAGTTTGCGCGATCCCGCCATTGCGGCCAGGGATTGCGTTCCTAGAAGGTGAGCCATTTATGCGTTGTCCTCGTGCTCAATCATTGCGCCACGCGCAGCCCCCCACGTCGTGGGCGCTGCGGAGACGTTCGGGAGCTGGGCAAGTTCGTCGGCGATGCGCTGGGCGTCTTCCGCGCTGGTGGCAAGAGCAGCGATTGTCGGACCTGATCCGGAAAGAATCACGGCCAGGGCGCCAGCGTGACGCGCGCCAGCAATCGTCTTAACCAGTTCGGGGCGCAATTCAAGTGCCGCTTCGGTCAGGTCATTGACGAGGCAGGGCGCGGCTTGCTCAGCAGAACCTGTCAGTAGAGTGCCCGCTTCATCACTGAGATCTTCAAGAAGCTCCCACTTGCCTGCAGGCCCGCCCATCTGGTCAAGCTGACGAAAAACAGCTGGCGTTGATAAACCCCCGTGTGCTAAGGCGATCGCCCAGTGGTGACGCGGTTCGTCTGAACCGTCGGCAAGCAGACTCATGCGGTCGCCTCGACCGGTTCCCAGCGCGATGCCACCGGTCAGGCAGGCGGGAACGTCAGCACCCAGCGCTCGCCCCATCATCTCAAGCTGATCGCTGTTAAGGCCCAGCTCCCAGAGTGCATTGCAGGCGACAAGCGTCGCGGCAGCATCCGCGGACCCACCGGCCATACCGCCAGCCATCGGCACATGCTTTTCCACGTGGATCTCAATGCCGGCAGCCGTGTGTCCCCACGGTCCCATCGCAGCAAGTTTCTGCAGGCTACGTGCAGCTTTGACGCACAAGTGTTTTTCGGGATCCAAGTCCGCCATTGCAACAGTCGTCGCTTCATCAACCCGGCCGTTAGGCAGGTACGCCGTTGTTGTCACGTGAATACCAAGACGGCGGGACGTGTGAACAGTGACTGTCTCGCGCATATTGAGCGCTTCAAAGACCGTGACCAGCGGGTGATATCCGTCCTCGGTGGGTTGTCCCACGCGAAGAGTCAGATTCACTTTGCCCGGAGCGCTCGCCCTCACTTCACGCATCAGCAGAATCCCGCTGTTGAGCGCCCACCGACTCCGCCCTATCGTCAGCGGGAAGGGCTGTGGTGGAAGTGGCCTCGTCGATTGAGGAAAAACCCACGGACTTGCCTGTACGCGGATCGACGCGAGCAGGCAACACCCCACACGCACGCAGGTCGAGAACCGCGCGACCAAGGCACACGAATTCTTCAATGCCGAGTGCTTCACCGCGGGCGGTCGATTCCACTCCGGCAGCGTCCAACAGCGCTTCGGCAGCAGCCGGCGAACCCGCCCACGTCTTCAACGCAGCGCGTAGAGTCTTACGGCGCTGACCGAACGCCACATCACAAACCTCGAAGGTTGCTTGACGCAGGTCTTCATCGCCACGAGGCTCGCCATCACGGCGCAAACGAACCAACGCAGAGTCCACGTTCGGAACCGGCCAGAAAACACTGCGACCGATCGTGCCCGCACGCTCAGCCTGACCGTACCACGCGGCCTTCACCGACGGCACGCCATAGGTGCGCGACCCGGGGCCTGCGGCCAAGCGATCAGCGACCTCAGACTGGACCATGACAAGAACATCCGTCAGCGTCGGGAACCTCTCTAGCATCGCCAGAAGCACCGGAACAGCAACGTTATACGGCAGGTTCGCGACCAGCTTCGTCGGAGGCGGCCAATCCACACCGAAGTCATCAACACCGTTGATCTTCGTCGCATCCGCGTTCACCACGTGCAAACGATCAGCAGCTTCAGGCATACGAGCAGCAACAGTCTGTGGAAGAGCTTGAGCCAGTGGCGGATCAATCTCGACCGCCCGCACGCGCGCACCGGTCTGAAGAATCGCCAGCGTCAGTGAACCAAGGCCGGGGCCGACTTCAATGACCTCGTCCCCCGCTTCCACGCCACCGGCGCGAACGATGCGACGAACCGTCCCCGCATCGTGTACAAAGTTCTGCCCCAAAACTTTCGTCGGGCGAATACCGAGCGCATCAGCAATCGCTTTCACTTCAAGCGGACCAAGCAAGCCGGTTTCAGACGGCTGGGCGCCCTCTGGAAGGGTCGGATCCAGGCGAGTATTCGGGGTGCGGGTACGAGATCGAGTCACCCTGTCATTCTACTGGTCAGGCAGGCTGGACCGTGGCGCGGAAAGTGTGCGCTAGGTTGCGCTCGCCATGACAGTGAACGTTGCCCGCACAATTCACGCGGAGGATTAGTACCAGCCGACAGACTCAGAATGAGCCCATGCACCACACGGGCTCTGGTAGCGACCCTTGATGTACTTCAGACCCCACTTGATCTGAGTTTCTGGGTTGGTTCGCCAGTCGTCACCCTCGGACGCCATCTTCGAGCCGGGAAGCGACTGCGGGATACCGTAGGCGCCCGAGCTCCCGTTCTCTGCTCTGGGGTTCCAATGAGATTCGCGAGTCCACAACTTATCAAGGCACTGGAATTCACTGATGTCCCAGCCAAAACTGACCACTAGTTCCTGGGCAATGCCACGCGGATCGCCAGCGGCATAGGAAGCGACGCTGACACCGTAGGCGGACGCAGCGCGAGCCTTCGCACGATCCGTCGCGCTTTCAATCGATGCAATAACAGCGTTCACTTCGTCTTCGGTAGAGATCGTTCCAAGCTTTGCCGTGTATGCGGTGATCGAGTTGCCCGCACTGTCCGTGGTTGTCTCCAGCGTGGCCTTCGGGTCGATCCCGGCGATAGCAAGCGCCTGAGGGGTCGCTTCCTTTGTACCATTCGACCTGACCTGCGCGGTGGGAGCGGTTGTCACCGATTCACTGATCACGGCGGAAACAACGGGCGTGCCGTTCACACTTTCCTGCCATTGCTTCTGAGTAGCAACACCTTGAACACCCGCTTGGGTAATCTTCGATTCTCCCTTGAACAGGTCCGCAGACTCTTGGGTGGTTTCGCTGAATTCAACGGGGACATCCACATCAACGTATCCGCGAGTCACGCGGTCCACGTTAATTTTCATCGATCCATCAGGCTGGGCACTCACGTTCAGGCGGTCATTGGGAGCCAACTGGACTCCAGCCTGCGCGACGATGTCATCGGGATGCTGTTCAGGAGAGGCCTGGACCGTAGTATGCTGGCCGTCAGCCTGGATCGTGATGTTCTGTGAACGCTCGACAATCTTCGTCATGTCTTTCCTGACAGACCTACGATCCGCCGCAACGGCAACATCGCTACCGAGGGACGTTGAACCGGCAAGAAGAGCCTGCACGGAGGAAGCGGTCGACCAAATCGTCGTCGGCGTCCCATCAACGGTTAGCTTGTATTTCTTCGCGGTACGCACGATGATCGTTCCCCCATCGGGAGCAACCGTGTTCAACGACGGCTGAATCAGATCGTGTTCGCCAACCGCGACACCCGCGCGCGCCAGAACGGACGAGACGCTTCCACCCCACGTCGTGATCGGCTGAGAAACCCCATCGACTTCGAGCGTCACCTCGGCGCGAGACGACATTATTCCACCGGCAGCAACAACCGCCATCGTCGCAGACGCCACCCATGCGGTGGCAACGACTGCCTTGCGCGTTGGGTGTAATCCGCCCAGGAAAGCACGAGTAGGGTGCAGGACGGTTTCAGAAAGCATCGAACGTGAAATCACGGGGTCGGTGGCTCCTTGAGTGGAATGTGAGTAGTTCACCGGTGTCCACGGTACGTGATTCCAGGGGCACTGCATAGGTGAACAGGTGCAAGGTGATCCTTTACACCCCACTTATTTTAAGAAAGTCAACGCTCGCCTGTGGCGTGTTGAGAATCAATGCCGTTCAGCAACGCGGATTCTGCTGACGCTAGCAGGCAGATTCTGTCAGTTCAGCCCACATTACCGGTCAGTACAGGCCCGCTACCCGTCAGTACAGACCCATTGCCCGGGTGCACGACGGCCACTGGCCCCAGCCTGCACGCGCCTGCAATGCTTGAGCTCGGGCAGTTTGTTCTTCAGCGGACGCGTCGGACGGAAGCCCCGTACCACCCACCGACCGCCAGGTCGACAATTTGAACTGGTAGAGGCCGTAGTATCCGTTTCCCGTGTTCGTTGTCGGGTTACCGCCCGACTCACACTGCGCAAGGGCTGCCCAAACACCAGAAGAATCAGCAGACAGCGAGTATGCGCTTCCAGTGCCGGTAGAAGCGGTAGCGGTTGAAGCGGTGCGCTCCTTGGTTCCCTTGGCAACGATCTCGTTAGTTGCCTCGGTCTTGGTTTCAGAAATTACGCGGTTCACGGTGACCTGCCCGTCGACTGTTTCGCGGAACAGCTTGCGGGTGATAGAGCCGTTCACACCGACCTGAACGACCGAAGTTTCGCCCTGGTAGAGGGTGTCGTCTTCACGCTCTTCGGTCGAGTAGGCAACCTCCTCGGTTTCGGTGACGGTTTCTCGGCTCACTCGGGTGACCTTCAGCGTGGTCTTACCTTCGCTGAAGATGTAAGAGAAACGATCGAATTCGCCGAGCGTGACACCGGCGTCTGCGAGGACCTTGTCAGCTCCCTTACCGGACGCGGTGATTTCGGTTTGTGTGCCATCAACGTCAAGAATGATCGGCGTACCGTCGATAACAACGGGCATTTCAGAACGTAGCTTGGAACGATCCGCAGCCAACGTAATCGTAGACGCGCTGTTGATGGAGTCCAAGACGCCGTCAATGCTGTCGGCGGTTGACCATGCGGTCAGGTCTTCGCCGTCAATGTTCACCGCGTATGCGGAGGCCATGCGGACTACGATCATGTCGCCGTCGCGGACGCGAGTTGAGGTCGCGGGAGCAACAAGGTCGTGCTCGCCAATATTCACACCTGCGGATTCAAGAACATCATTAACAGTGGTGTAGAAACCTTCGACCGGCAGTGAGACACCGTCGAGTTCGAGGGTGACCTGATGATGAGCGGAGGCAACTCCGCCCGCGGTGATTCCCACCATTGCAAGGGCAAGCGCCGACGCGCCAGCGATGACGGTTCGTTTGCTCGGGTGTGAAATGATCACGTGGCTCCAGACTTTGCAGGTTCCGCTCGGGTGACTCGATGCGCGCATCGTGTGAGCCGATAACGGACTAACACACTTACCGTAACCGTTTTGTTATCTGTGTGCGCCAGTTCGTGTCTATCTTCACGAAACAAATTGACGAGGTTCATCACCGATCTTGATGCCTCATGGGACGAAGCTAGCGCGTTCTCAACCGCCAAAAAGGCGCACCCACCTCTACTTTCCGTAGACTCTGAACGAGTTTTCCATCAATCGACAGCAGGCCTCTTCTTCACTGACTTCCCAAAGATCGGCGATGAATCGGACGGTGTGAGCCATCACGTACGAAGAGTTTGGCGAACCACGATGTGGGACGGGTGTCAGGTAGGGAGCGTCCGTTTCGACAAGAACAAGTTCGCGGGGCATCCGGAGAAGCCCCTGGCGAAAGTGATCATTGGCGGGATACGAAATGGGGCCCGCGAACGATGCATACCAGCCATTCTTTGCCAGGATGTCTGCCAGTTGCCCATCTCCGGAGAAGCAGTGGAAGACAATCAGCTGATCCGCGTGCGCCACGTCATCAAGGACGGAAACCGTGTCATCGTGAGCGTCACGATCGTGGATCTGCAGGGGCAGGCCGGCTCGCTCAGCCATCTGAATGTGGGCGGCAAACGATTCTTTTTGCGCTTGCTTACCTTCGTCTGCGGTACGGAAGTAGTCCAATCCGCTCTCTCCGACTGCGACGACCGTCGGGTCACTTAAACGTCGTTCAACTTCTGACAGCGCTTCATCAAGGGGAATGTGATGATCGCGTTGAATCGGGGTTAATCCGTCGGGGGACGGGACTTGGACTCCAGCGTGAAGAGCGGCTTCGTTTGGGTGGATCGCCAGCGAAACCTGAACGCCGTGGAAGGATCGAGCGATCTGAATCATCGGATCGAAGTCAGGGAGCTCGCAGGCAGAGGAGATCTGGCGGGTGATATTCACCGATCGAGCACGCTCAATCTGTTCTTCAAGAGACAGCTTCACACCGTCAGCTTTCGGAATTTCGCCCTCATGAACGGGAAGGTGTGTGTGATTATCCATGACCGGACCCGCCAGCGGAGCTGGAATCTCTGGCCATGTGCGAGGACGTCGTTTACCCACGTCAAACCCCCTTCGGAGAATAGACGGACAATCCGGAATCTGGAACCGGGAACAAAGCAGAACCATCGTCACCGATCTGGACAGGTTCACATCCGCCGATCACGCACTCCCAGACCTGACCGGCATGATGAGCACCCACATTCAGAGTCTTTGCGCTTTCACCAGAATCGGAAATAACAACAGCAACACCGTCACTAGCGTCATCCATCTGCCCTTGCCTCGCCCAACCGACCACGTGAGAATCGTCGAACGCATCCCACTGGACACCGTACGCGTGCGTCTTACGCATCTTCATCAGGGTTTCTAGTCCTTCAACCGGAGCAATAGGATGCTCACCTTCGGCCCCGAATAGGTCGGCGTGGAATACGCAGGGGTAGCCGGCCTCGCGAAGAAGGATCAGCGCATAGGCTGCGGGCTTGAACCAACTATCGACCGGCGACGCCAGCGATTGCCCATCCTGAGTGTCATGATTCTCCACGAAGGTGACTGCCATCGTGGGGTCTGCATCCACCAGCGTGCCATTGAAGATTCCGCCCATGTCGAAGGTGCCGTTGGCGCGCGACGCGTGGTGGAAGTTGAAGTGGAGCGGGACATCAAACAGGCTCAGTCGGCGATCATCACCGATGAACGCCCGCAGTTCACCAAGGTCAGCGCTCCAGTATTCGCCGACCGTGAAGAGCTCCTTGCTGAAAACATCACGCATGCGGTCGAGCCATACCATCGTGAAGTCGCGTCCCATGTGTTTCAGCGCATCCATACGCAGGCCGTCAACGCCCGTTGTTTCGAGATACCAGGATCCCCATTCGATCAGGTGATCCATGACTTTGGGATCGGTCAGGTGGACATCAGTGCCCATCAGGTAGTCAAAGTTACCGAACTCGTCATCGACGTTTTCGTTCCACTTTTTACCTTCGAACAGCCAGAGCCCCTTGCGCCTGGTCGCTTCATCCCAGTCGGTCCCGTGAAAACACGTCCAGTCCCATTCGAAATCCGAGTACGTGCCAGCGCGACCTGGGAACGTGAATCGCGTCCAGACCTGGATCTGTTCAGGGTTGCCGACTTCAATGGTGCGATTCTGCTGATCGATCGGGGTTGCGGTTACCGTTTCTGACGCGTCTGCGCCCATCTTGTGGTTGAGAACCGTGTCTGCAAGCACTTGGATCCCGTGAGCGTGCAAGGCCTGGATAGCCTCCAGATACTCTTCGCGCGTCCCATACTTCGTACGAACAGCACCCTTCTGGTCAAACTCCCCCAAATCCCACAGGTCATACACGCCGTATCCGACGTCATTGATGCCCGCCTGGCCCTTATATGCTGGAGGCAACCACACGGCGCTGACTCCCAGGTCAGACAGGTTCTGCGCCCGATCAGCAATCGAGCGCCAATGCGAGCCGTCATTGGGCAAGTACCACGAAAACCCCTGCAACAAAGTGCCGTTCATGTCAGTCGTCCTGTTTCACGATTGCGATTTCAACCGCCTTGGCGGAATCTTCGCCCAGCAAATGGTTCACGAGGCTCAGACCAAGCTGGATAGCCGTCCCCATTCCGCGCGACGTGAACACGTTGCCGTCCACGACAACCGAATCGGTCAGAGCGTGCGCCCCGCCCATTTCGAGGTCCTTCATAAAGCCCGGGTTCGCCGTCGCGTTTCGACCGTCGAGGAATCCAGCGTGAGCCAAGATCGAAGGAGCCGCGCAGATTGCAGCGACAGGCTCGCCGGAGGCGATGCGACGAGCAATCTCTTCACGAATCTTCGTGTTTTCTTCAAGGTTCACGGTGCCCGGCATGCCTCCGGGCAGGAACAGCACGGTGTATTCAGACAGGTCTGCGTCATCAAGATGCAGGTCACACACCAATGTGATGCCGTGCGACGACGTGACGGACAGGGAACGGGTAGCCAACGGCAACGACGGTGCGCTAGAAAAAGGATTGGAACGAGGTTCTTCTACGGCCTGACTGTCTGGTGCCGGAACGGCAATCAGGTCAGCGCGCACGCCTGCCCGATACATGCAGTCGACGACCGCGAGCGCTTCCACTTCCTCTAGTCCTGGCGCGATAAGGACGCCGACGGACGCATTGGTTGTGACAGTGGTCGGGGTTGGCATGAAGACCTCCTAATAGCTTTCTGCCTTCAAGTATCGCGCTGACCAGGGACGAATTCAGTTGTTGCAAGCGTGAAACTACCTACTCCCACACGTCTACGCGCCGAATTACTCACTTTGCAGGGCTTCGACGAGGCCTGGGCTGCAACTGATCGGCAGATTTAGCCGATGTTGAGCATGATTTCTTCTTGGTCCAGGCGCTTCATTGCCGTTTCGAGGGCGTCGGATGAGAACACGCCTTCATTACGTGCTTCGAGCAGAGCTTGACGCTGTTCGCGGATCGCTTCGAGGGCAAGGACTCGTATCTGTTCGATGGTGAGGGCACATTGCTCGGGCATCATCTCCGAATTGGAGCTGGCGGGCACCAGGTCACGCCCGTCGGTTTCACCAGTGGGAGCAGTTTCTGACGCTCCATCTGTGACGCTCGCTTGGATGCTGGTCGCTCCGATTACCCCACCGAAAGGCATGGGTGTCTTGAAAGCGGAAGAATGCAGGGCCTCTGCCAGAGCGCTCTCTTTGAGAGAGGAGTGCATGACGTGGAGGAGGTGCTCGCGTTCTTGTTCATTCACTGCATCTGCTGCCATCTGAGGCTTCACCAAGCGGATTACCCACGGCAGGGTCAAGCCCTGTAGCGCCAACGAACCGCCGGCCACGACCAGTGCGATCAGCAGGAGGACGTTACGCATCGGGGTCGCGAAAGGCAGGGTCTGAGCGGCCGCCAGCGTGACGGCGCCTCGCATGCCTGCCCACACCAGAATCGACCCCTCGCGCACGCCCAGGGGTTGGGCGTTGAAGTATTCCAAGTCGTTTCCGCGACGCCTATGTTGTCGCCACCCGCGTTCGACCTTGCGGTGCCAGCGTTCAATAGCCGCATTCCATTGGTCGGGGCTCATGTTTCGGGCTTCAAGGAGCTCCGGATCAACGTCGCACGCGTGCGCTAGGCGCTCTTCGTGCAGACGCAGGCGTTCTTTGTCACGTTCCATTCGCGCGCGAGTATGCGTTTGACGGTGGTTCAAGAAAGCCAAGAGGGGCGCAAGGAAGAGTGTGCGAACAACAACCGTGATGAGGCCAAGAAGCAGGGCGAGGAGCAGGGCGTAGCCGACGCCGATCTGGCCTTCCTCAACCTTTTCGAAGATGCCGAAGGCTTGGATGCCCATGATCAGGAAGACGAAGCCTTCCAAAACCAACTCCACTGTGTGCCAGTTCTGCTCAGAGAATCGCCTGTTCAGAGCAGGCATACGCACGTTGCGGTTGTAGGAAACGATCAAACCCGCGACGACGGCCGCGACCAAGCCTGAACCACCCAAGTGTTCAGCGGGGATCGAGGCAATGAACGGCATCGCGAACGAAAAGACGGTGTCTGCTGCAGGCTGTTTAATCTTCGAACGCACGCGGATACCGACTTCGCCTACCACCCAGCCAACAGCAACGGCGATCAGTAGCGCGATAACAAAATCGCTCAACAGGTTCGCGGGGTTGAGGGCATCCGCGTCAACCAACAGTGCGGCCGACGTTGCCGACGACAGCAGGACAAGTGCCGTCGCGTCATTGAATAGGCCCTCGCCCTCCAAGATGGTGATGATGCGTGGAGCGACACCTTGTTTCTTCGCAATCGACACGGCGACCGCGTCAGTCGGCGAGAGCACCGCGCCCAGCGCAATTGCCCACGGGAGCGAAATAGCTGGGACCAGCCAGTTCAAGACGAAACCGATGACCAAAGCGCTGATGATCACCAAGCCGATTGCAAGGGCTGCGACCAATCTGAGTTCGCGCCGGAAATCCATGATTGGCATCGACACTGCGGCCGCGAACAGGAGCGGGGGCACGATGACTTCGAGGATCAGATCGGGTTCCAACTCGATTGGATCAACCCATGGTAGAAAGCCGATTGCGATACCCAGTGCAAGCAAGATCAGCGGTGACGCCACGCCCACTTTCTGCGACACCTGCGCAGCAAAAGCGATAGTAATCAACGCGACAACGGCAACCAGCAGGATGTTCATACCCTCATTTTATTGAGAGAGTCGTAGGGTTTCTCGTTGTGTCTTAGCGCAGGCGCTCACGGCCGGCGAAGAACCTATCCCCCAAAGCAAGTAATGCCGGCAGGACAAAGATAATCAGCACGGACGCACACAACGCGCCAATCGAAATGGTGCGACAGATCTGCGCGATCGTCGGGTTCTCAAACAGGAAGCCAAGAATGCCCGTCACGAGAATCATGATCGACCCGGACGTTGCGATCGTGTGCATCGAATTGTCGTATGCGCGAGCCAGCGCATGGCGGATATCAAGTTCTTTCCGGGCCTCGCGATACTGGCTTGTCAGCAGGATGCCGTAGTCGATCGTCGCACCCATCAAAATGCACTGCACCATCAGCTGGGCCAAATAGTAGTTGTCGTATCCCTGCAGGCCAATCGTGGCAATCGTCAAGAAAACGCCGCACTGAACCAGCAGAACCAGTAGCAGCGGAACCGACAGCGACAGGAAGGTCAGGGCGACGACAAGGAAGATCGAGCCGGAAGTCAGCCACTGGATCAGACTCATTTCCGAATCGAAAGACGACTTGAGCTCGTGCACCAACACCGAGTTGCCGACCAGGTAGCAGTTCCCACCCAGCTCCTCTGCGCACGCCGATTCCAGTTGGCCGATCAACGCTTCGGTCGCATCGGATTCTTCAGGCAGGGTCGTAGTGATGACCATCCGCGACCAGGTGTCCCCGACCAGTTGAATTCTGGCCTGTCGGATCTGGTGTGACGCGTCGGTGATTGCCGTGCGCGTCTTGTCATCAATGAACGAAGCAAAGCGCGCATCATCCAAAATCTGTGTATTCAGCGTGTCCACCAATTGCGCGATCGACAGGGTCTGACCAATGGTTTCACCTCGATCAGTTGCCCTTTGCGCGCCGTGAACCAGGTAGGCAAGCGCGATATGGTTCGTATCGAGCGAGTAACTTGAAGCGGTCAGCGTCGAAAGCTGTCCCAGCAGGCTCGTCATCTCAGTTGGGTTCAGCTGACTGTCATCAACGACAGCGCGCATGACCTGACGCAGGGCACTCAGCTGGCTCACCTGGTTTTCACTGAAATTCCCGGACGTTTGAGGGTCGTACGCCATCGTGTCGAGGATGAAGCTCACAGCGTCATAGGCGCTCATATTCCACGAACTCGTATCGCCGCGCATCGAGGTGCGGAGCAAGGAAAGCTGACGAACTTGGCTGGCGTCCATGCCAAGGAAATTCGCCAATTGCCTGGGCGTAAAGTAGGTGCCTGCAACCGAAGCATCGATGATCGAACGCAAGGTGGAGACCTCGGCTCGCTGTTGTTCTGATAGGGACGAGTCATTCGCCAAGTCAGAGGCAATCGTCTGCGGCGTGTAGAGCCAGTCGGTCGCATGCGCGGGCGAGTCCGCAATCGCCATGACCAACTGAAGCTGAGCCGAGTTCATCGACACGATGGACGCGAACGTCGACAGTGGGATCTGCTGACCGGACAGAGCAAGGGAAGCGATCTGATACATCTGCTCGATGCCCGCTTTTTGGTCGTCGGTCAGAGAGCTCGCCAGCGCAGATGCGTCTCCCGCCTGGACCTGCGTGTTCAGGAAATCGATCATCTCCCACGGGCTGGCCGTGGTCGCGGTTGCAGGGTCTTGACCCGAAAGCATGGCGCGCATCGCAAGGATCTGCCCCACCTGTTCGGACTCCATTGACAGGAACTGAGCCAGCCCCTGCGCATCCATCGGCGTAGCGAGCGTTGCGGTATCAGTCAATGCCATCAGGGTAGCCAGCTGCGCTGACCTCTCCCCCATTTGGGCACTGACCTGCGGTTCGTTTGTTGCAACCGCGTTGAGCGCTTCAACATAAGCCCTCAGTGTTCGCGAATCGTTCGCGTACTCCCCCGCTTCAGCTTTCTTCTTCGCGTAGAGCAGGCGCACCTGCGACGAATCAACCCCCAGCAGATTCGCCATCTGTTCCGAAGAAATCGGAGTGGTCATCGCCTGAGCATCGGTGAAGCGTTGCAGATTTTCCGCTTGGGCCCGCGCATCACCACTGACCATGGGCGTGTATTGAGTGTTCGGCAAGTCGTTGACAATGAAGTCAGCGAACTGGCCAAGCGTCATTGAATCGGCTGAAATACTTGGGTTCGAGATCGCGTGATACAGGTAGATTCCGCGCGCCTCCGATTCGCTCATCCCCAGGAAGTTCGCCAAATCTGCGGGGCCTCGCACCCCCAACAGAGCATCACGGTCAAGATAGGGCTCCAGCTGCGCCAGCGAATTCAACGTGTCTTCATCCGTGCGTGACACGATCAGCCGATTATTGCGGATGAAAGAAATGAACGCCGGCAGACTCATACGCTCAGTTGTCTGGCCGTCATGCGCTAAGAAGTAGACTAGAGACAGCATATCCGAGTCGAAACTCAGGTCCTCATTCCCCATTTCGCTCAGGGCAACAGACATATCGTCGACGGAACGCTGGCGTCCGATCGTCGTCGGTTGAGACATGACAGAACGAACCCCATCAGTATCGGAAATACGCTCAGCTAGCTGGCCCGCAATCGCATCATCGCCATTGCGATACAGAAGAACAATCGAGTTTTCCTTCTCGAAAACATCCGCAATCGGATCCGCCTTCGCCAGCGTGTACGCTACCGGCGTGCCTCCGGCCATCGCGCCACCGCCAGCGAATAAAGCAATGAAGGCGACGAGGATCGGAATACGAGCTTTATATTCGAACCGGGCAAGAGGATGAAAGTTTGCCCGAAGATAAGGCTTCGCGGTCTTCTCAATCGCCTTATCGCACCACAGGATCAGCGTCGGCAAAATCGTAAACACGCTCACCATCGACAAGAACACGCCCTTGGCCAAAGCAATACCCAAATCCATGCCGATCAGCAAAGACATGAAACAGAGCATCAGCAGGCCAACAACCGTGGTCATCGACGAAGAAACGATCGACGAAAAAGCCCCTCGAATTGCGCGCACCATCGCCTCTGGGCGCGAGCCATCAGGCGTCTTCTCCTGGCGGTAGCGATTCATCAGGATGATCGAATAATCCATGGACAAGACCAGCTGAAGGATCGCTCCGATCGTGAAAGTCACATCTGCAATCGACCCACGAATCAGGTTCGTCCCCAAATTCAGGACAACGGCCATACCTATCGTGACCAAGAACAGAATCGGCTCAAGCCAGGACGCGCACATCGCAAACAGGATCAGTGCAAGCAAACCAACAGCAACCATCACGATCCACAATGGAAGCTCTGAGGTCGGTGACGGGTTATCCGACTCAATCAACGCGCCCTTGGTCGCGAATTGATCGGTGAGCGCCTGCTGGATCGCCGCATCTTCTGCCGACCCATAAGCATGCTTGGATTCAACAATGAACAGAGTGTGATCGCCCTGGTGATAAATCCCGTCTGAATCCTCAGTCCGAGCCTCGTAGGCCACCGAATCAACATTCGGGATCGCCTGAAGCTTCGCCAAAGTCGACTCTTCTTGGGAAGCTGTCAGGCCGGTGAACATGACGCGCGTCGACGACGTGTCTATGGAGCCGGGGAACTCCGCCTCCATAATGTCGGTGCCGGCACGCATCTGGGAGGTCGCGGGCAGGAACTCCACCATGTCATTGATGACGCCAACCCTGGGAGTCAAGACAGCGCACACACCGGTCACCACCACCATGATGGCAAAGATCAGGTGGTGGAACCTCACCAAGAAATTGGCACTTGCGGTCAGCACTGACGACTCCGTTTGCTCCATGACATGCGGATACTTACACGGTACCTGGTGGCGCGTGCGACACGCTAGTGAATCGGGGCAGGTGAGGGCTCGGTTGACGGGCTGAGCCTACGCTCGCTGCTACATCTGCGAAGAACAACGACGCGATGCCTTGACCGACTGAATCCACTTCCGCAAACACCACACACCCCACTCGTGCCTGCGCGAACCTCCCACCCATCACACAATTAACCAACGCCCCCGAACAGTACACCTAGCGACGACCTCCGCCTCCAACACGCGTGTGGTGGCTTTCTCGACGTTTGGCGGGTCACAATGCTCTGCTGCGCACCGCCAAACACTCACAAATCTGACAATGCTCCGCGCATGACGAAGCGGGTCGCCCCGAGGGGCGACCCGCTCACACTGCTTTCTGCGACTACTTGCTCAGCTCCTGCGCTTGGCTCGCGTCGAAACAACGGCTCCAGTCGTGGCGAAGAGCGCGGCGAGAGCCATAAGACCCGCCACATCGGCGCCGGTCTTGGCAAGCCCGCGACCCTTCTTGGTCGTTGCGGCCTCGACGAGGAGAGGCGCCTTGGCGCTGGCCCCGGTCGCCACATCGGTGAGGACGATCTCATGGGATCCGATCGGCGTCGTCGCGGGAATCGTGTACGAGAAGCGCACGACTCCGCGCTCGTCCGCGACTGCGGTACCAATCGTGATCGGATCGGAGTGGAGAACCGCGCTGATCTCGTGACCGGCAGTGAAGCCCGTTCCGACGATCTCGATGCTCTCGCCGATCTTCACGGAGCTCTTCTCGAGGGTAACGGTCGGGGCGGGGTTCGGGTTCGGCCCAGGGTTCGGGTTCGGGTTCGGCCCAGGGTTCGGGTTCGGCCCAGGGTTCGGGTCGGGCTCTGCGGTCTTCAGCTTGAGCTCGACGATCCCGGACTCGGCGGTTCCGACGGAGTTCGTCGCGAGCAGGCGGATCGAGGCGCCGTCGGTGCCAGCGGTGACGGCGATCGACGTGGCCAAGCCGGTCTCATCGTCGAGGTCGACCCACTGGTTCAAGCCCTTCTCTTTGATCTGCCACTGAAGATCCGGAGCGGGATCGCCCTTCACATCGGCTGTAAGGTCGAGGATCGTATTCTCGGGCGCGGTGACGGTGCGGAACTGATCGTTTCCCGCGACCTCGACCTTATCCATATCGTCCGACTCGATCGAAATCGGCGAGATGTGCGGCGCTTTTCCGGTAACGATCTTCTCCCCGAAGACCTGGACCTCTGCGAGGGCAAGCTGGGTGTAGGGGCCCGGCAGGATAACGCGCACATGACGCGCCTGGAAGCCACCGAAATCGACGCTCGACGGGAAGCCGCCGACGCCGTTGACCTTGAGCACCTTCACGCCATCGGCAAGCTGGCCGTTCGGATCAAAGTTGGACGGTAGCTCCTCGCGGGAGGCGACGACCCAGAAGTCCTTCAGGCTCTCATAGCAGGGCTTCCCCTGGCAAAGGTCGTCCTTCGAGCGATTCCAGACGTCGACGCGCGAGAGCGCGAACTCTTCGCCGAGGTCAACCTGCCACCACGGGTTGGTCGCATAGTTAGTGTGCGAGACGGAACCGTGGTCGAAGACTCCATCGGTTATACCGTCATTGGCGCGTGGGGCGAAGGCGTTCCAACCGGTCGAAATCTGCGTCGCCGTCTTGTTGAGCGCAAGGTTCTCCGGAGCCGCGAGGGTCGGGGATGCGATGCCCGCGAGCGCGAGTGCCACAGCCGTCGCTCCTCCCAGAATAGTTCTCGTGAAGTTCACCTTCTTACCTTTCGAAAAGTTTCGTGCCAATGAACTCTGTCGTCGGCCAATCTTTAATGAAGCGTTCCAACGATAGCGGTTGCCGATCCATTATTACAGTGTTTGAAAGAAGGATCACATGGTACTCACGACTTTCCCCTAGGTGTATTGATCGGGGTGGTTGGTTAATTGTGTGATGGGTGGTTTGTTGTCGCAGGCTGAGTGGGGTGTGTGGTGATTGTCGAAGTGGATCCAGGAGCTCAAGGCATCCCACATATAGAGCACGGCATCCCTCCCCTTCGACAGCATCGATCACTCTTCTCACATCCTTACACGCGGTGAGCGTGATCCAGACCTCACGCTGACGGTTGCGCGGTTCGCAGACAACCCTGTATGGTAATGCAAGCCATTCTCATTATCACTAGAAGGTTCGTCATGCGCGCCACCCACCGCGGGATTCATCCCCTCCTCGCCCTGTTCACCGCGCTCCTCACCCTCGCGCTCTTTGCTACGCCGACGATCGCCACTCCCGACCCACAGAGCGGAGAATCAACGACGAAAGTGCTCCTCACCCGCGGGCACGCCGACGTCTTCGCCCTCGTCCCCAACGGGCCGACGATCTCCCTCGTCGCCAAAGAGGACGTCACTACCCCGGGCGCGCCGACCTACCACAACCCCGCAAAGCTGATCCTCGGCGTCACCGACGCCGCGAAGACGAGCGCGACCGAAAAGATCGAGGGCGTTGGAACCGCCGGCTACGCACTCCCCCAGTCCGAGAATCCCGCGCTTCTATGGCCCGGTTGGGACTCGAACGCCCTCGCACCTCTGCGCCCAACCGCGATCCGCCTCGTCATCGACGAGGTCTCCGGGCCTGGCCGCATCCTCCTCTGGCGCTCGTCCGCATTCGGCGCGACCTCCCCGATCTTCGAGCAGGGCTCCCTTGAGGCCGCTCCCGGGCGCTCGATCCTCCAGAGCGCACCCGCCCACGAGCACGCGAACTGGCTCTTCACAGCCGCAGGCACCTACTCTCTCACTCTCCACGGCGAGGTCGATACCCCCAACGGGCGCCTCGTCTCCGACCCGGCCGCCTACACTTTCGCCGTGGGCGCCACCGCGATCGCGCAGGCCACCCCCGGAGCGTCGGCTCCCGTCGAGCCGTCGACGCCCGGCACCGGATCGACCCCGCCCCCCGCGCCAGCGCCTCAGTCCAC
>ERZ1034992.178-NODE-178-length-40870-cov-217.603651_pt1 | contig 40870 bp, 60 predicted proteins | sample MGYA00520695_ERZ1034992 | MGnify/ENA primary metagenome ERZ1034992 (study PRJEB33766, sample SAMN09781778) | gut metagenome | biome: gut microbiome | host: Homo sapiens | place: Madagascar | study: EMG produced TPA metagenomics assembly of the PRJNA485056 data...
GCTGACATTCGGCAACCAGTACGAAATCGAGAACGAGAAGTTCGTGACCGACCAAACCTTCGACCTGCGTATCAGCGCTAACAAGGAACTGCGAGAAGCAACAGAGGGCGAATGTTGCACGTTCCAAGAGGCTTGCACCCTATGGGAGAAGAGCAAGGAGCAGTCAGCCTTCAAGACCTTCGACAAGGTGCTGGTAAGGGATGAAGAAGAATGTGAGTGGATTCCAGCGTTATTTGTTCGTGACCGTGGAGAGGGAGCGAATTTTAGATATGAAGCCTTGTCTATCCACAGCGGAAAGACATCGGGATTCTCCTGCTGCATCCCATTCGAGGGCAATGAGTACCTCGCCTTCACGTCAGACCCATTCTAGGACGTATGGCGAGTGAATTATGCAAGGCTTGCGATGCCGGGCGAAACTGCATAAATGGCATATACTGCCCGGAGCGCAAGCGATATGTAGAACATCAGGTAATACTCGAATGTAATGAGCGATTTCGCAACAAGGGAGAAGAACAGAACGTACTACCAGGAGCACCGGGAAAAGATCCTCAGAGCCACGAAAGAATGGCGAAAGAGAAACCGGGAAAAGTACCGGGCGTATCAGAAAGAGTACTGGAGTAAGCATTACCGGAATTACGGTACGAAGAACCGGGTAGCCGACAGAGCGATGCGTGAGAGGAAGAAGCCGGACGTAGAGAAGGCTCTTTCTATGTTCAAGAATCCGCAGCAGGCAGCGCATCTGGCATGGCTGCTAGAAAACAAAAAGAATAATCGGTCGTGAGTTCAATAATAGAGTTATTAACCAGCGAGGACAGAAGGGGATGGCTCCCTATCAAAACAAATAAACTTATAACATCTTGAAATTACGATATGAGAGCCGGAAACGCATCTCCCGAAGTCTGACAGCAAACAAAGAAAGCGAGGTGGTACATGAAGAAGTAAGAAAAATAAATCGTTAGAAAATTATGCTTTTATTCATTCGGCTGGCGGTGGAAGAAGGAAGACCCCTGCAACATATTCATTTTGTTATTCATTTATTTTGCAAGCGCAGGCACAACTTCCGGAATCCCTGCCAGCTTTCTCTATCGCAACCAAAAAGAAGGGAAAGAAAGGGGTAGGGGAAAGATAGGGATAATAACGCATGTGCGCACGTATATGCGCACGTAAAGGGTGTTTGTTGATAAACCACACAAGCAAAACAAAATAAACGCTTATACGCGAAATTTGAACAAAATAAGTACTTTAAAGAAAAAATGAAATGGAAAAAGGAACAGTTATAATCGGAATCGACCCCGACATTCAGGAAAGCGGAGTTGGAGCAGTCTTTGACGACAAGAAGTTTCTTGCCTATAAGATGAACTTCCCAGCTTTGATAGATTACCTCAGAGCAATGAACGAGAGTTGCAAGAAGATTAAGGTCGTTATTGAAGGCGGCTGGCTCAACAAGAGCAACTGGCATGTGCTAGGTAAATTCATGACAGCAGTCAAGGCAGCAGCAATCGGACGCTCTACCGGAATGAACCATCAGACCGGAATCTTGATTGTCGAGTGCTGCAAACACTACAATATCCCCTGCGAAATCATCAAGCCATTGAAAAAATGCTGGAAGGGGAAGGACGGAAAAATCACGCAGGACGAAATTGCTTATTTTGTAAGCGCAGGACAAAAGTTGCCGAGAATGAACCAAGACCAGAGAGACGCACTTCTCCTCGCATGGGTCTGTGCAGGATACCCGGTCAGAGTGATGCCGAAGAAACCGCAGACAACCCTGCAGAAGACCATCCGAGCCTTTGATTGATAAGATAAAACGAAGTGTTGGAAAAAGTTAAAAGTGGGCAAAGAGCGAACAACTAAAGCAAAAAAGTAGTATCTTTGCGCCAGTGTTTAGGAGATAAGCACGAATTTCAAACTTAAAACAAGAAGAAAATGAAAACAGAAGAAATCGCACTATCGAGGGTCAGCGAGAACGAAGCGAACCCTAGAGAGATAAGTCAAGCGAACTTTCAGAAGCTTGTGCAGAGCATCATCGTGTTCCCACGAATGTTGACCCTGCGCCCGATTGTTGTTGATGAGACCTTCCACGCATTGGGTGGCAACATGAGACTGAAAGCCTTGCAGCACATTGTCACGATGGACGAAGCAAGCATTCAAGTAAAGCTGGATGCAGAGCAGCGTCTGTCCGATGAGGAGCAAGCCGCATTGATGGAGTATTGGCAGGGATGGCAGCAACAGCCAACAGTTACCGTGGTGAGCGCATCAGACTTGACAGAAGCACAAAAGCAGGAGTTTATGATTAAAGACAACCTATCCTTCGGCAACTGGGACTTCAACGACCTTGCGAACCGATGGGACAGCGCACAGCTTCAGAACTGGGGTATGCCAGTCTGGAACCCAGCACCAGTGGAAGCAAGCAGCACCAGCAAGTGCAAGAAGAAAGACAAGGACGACCAAGAGGGCGACCCATTCGCAGGGGAACTACCTCCTGAAATCGAAGGGCAAGACTTAACTCCTGACGACTTGCCTACGATAATGGGCGATGGCGTTTTGCCACGTGAGAACGTAATCATTCACTACAAGCCAGCCGATGAGCCATTCCTTGCCAAGCTTCTGGGAGTTGATCATATCGACCGCATCGTCTGGAACTTTGACGAACTGAAACCAAGACAAGAAGGAAAGGAGGAAGACAATGGAGAAGAATAAAATCGAGAACATCAACCTGCACGACCTGGTGGAGAACCAAGACAACCCACGCAGCATTGAGCCACAGCAGATGCAGAAACTCGTTGAGAGTATTCTGACGTTTCCGAAGATGTTGCAGATGAGACCAATCGTCTGTAATGAGAACCGAGTTATCCTCGGAGGAAACATGCGCTTCCGTGCCCTGCTCAACATCGAGCAGATGGAAAACGAAGCTATCAGGAACGCAATAGAAGCCGTTGCCGTGAAACTGACCGATGGAGAGAAGCAGCAGCTTTGCAGCCACTGGGAGAAGTGGAAGGCAGAACCAAAGGTCGAGGTTGTTATTGCTGACAGCCTATCCGAGGAAGAGACGGACGAGTTCATCATCAAGGATAACGTCTATTTTGGCAGCTGGGATGAAGAGAAGCTAAAGGGAGCATTTGACGTTGACGATATGCAGCGATGGGGATTGAACCCCTGGGAAATCCAGCAGGAAGCCACGACCTACGAACCAGCAGAGGACGAAGAACAGCGCATCATCATCGTATACCGCAGCGAGGACGCACAAGCCGTGGCAGACATGCTGGGACTTGACGCAATCGAGAAGCGCAACTTTGACGTGGAAGAACTCAAAGAAAAACCCGAATAGTCGGAATTTTCGCGTTTAAGTCGGAGAAACTCTTGAAATGGATAAACTATCCGCTCGGAACAATTCAATCCGGCAGAGACGAAATTTAACAAAAATAACTCGAATATGAGAAAGACTTGTGTTTTTATCATTGGAACCAACGCCAGCGGAAAGAGCACCGTTGCCCGAAAGCTGATAGAAAGCTTTGGTGGAATCGAAAGCTATTCGAACGGAATAAGCAGCACCAGGGATGGAGTTGCATTTGCAGGGCGATACGATGTTAAGTACGGAGGTGTTGACAATCTGAACGGTATGACCATACTGCGGGACATCGTGAAGAAGGCACTGGAGAGCACCGACTGCATCATTTGCGAAGGGATGAGACTTAAATGCTGGGGTCCGAACTTGACGCACGCAATGTTCAATGCGGACAGACAGATTGTAATCTTCTTATACGCACCACTGGGAGAAATCCAAAAAAGGCTCGCAGAACGGTCGAACGGAACGTTGAGCAAGGATATTATCCGGGGACAGCGAGAATCGGCACACTCGGCAAAGAAATGGCAAACTGCGGGGTGTGATGTTGTAGCGATAGACACCACGAAGCAGACAGCAGACCAAATCGCAGACTTTATCATCAACAAAATAAATTCATGAGGATATGGCAGAACATTATGGCAACACGCCAAGAATAACATACGAGTTTCCCGACTGCTCAATGCCAATGGCTTTTGACACTTACAATAATTGCAGCTTTGGCTGTATGTATTGCTTTGCTCAGAACCAGCGAGGTATTGGCAGCAAGAAGAAGGAATACCTGCACAAGGAGGTTAAAGACGTGAGCGTTGAGCGCATCAAACGAATGTTCATTGACCCCGACAAGCACGGTGGAGACTTTGCGCCATACATTAAGGCTCGCAAGGTTATGCAGTGGGGAAGCATGAGCGACCAGTTCGACAACTTCGAACGGAAGTACGGAACGACACTGGAGCTTTTGCGCTTCTTCAAGGATATAGACTATCCGCTTTGCTTCTCGACCAAGGGAGCATGGTTCACCAAGGATGAGCGATACATGGACTTGATCAGAGGGCAGAAGAACTGGAACTTCAAGTTCTCAATCATCACCAGCGATGCAGAGAAGGCTAGAGTAATAGAGCGAGGTGTGGAAAGCCCACAAGCAAGACTTGAAGCCATCGAGCGCATCGCCAATGCAGGAGCAGGAGGTGCAACGCTTAGACTGAGACCCTTCATCATCGGAGTGAGCACGCCAACGTACCTCGACCTTATCAAGGAAGCATTCAACAGAGGGGCTACAGCTTTGAGCACTGAATTCTTCTGCCTGGAAACGAGAAGCCCGACATTGAGGGAATTGTTGCCTACCATCAGCAAGATGGCAGGTTTCGACATTCTCGCATTCTACAAGAAGTACAGCGTACAGTCCGGCTATCTTAGACTGAACCGCAAGGTCAAAGAACCGTTCTTCAGGAACATGAAGGAACTGTGCGACCAGCTGGGAATGCGCTTTTATGTATCGGACGCACACTTCAAGGAACTTTGCCACAACGGAAGTTGTTGCGGATTGCCGCCAACATGGAACTACAGCAGGGGACAGTTTTGCGAAGCATTGAACATTTGCAAGCGTAAAGGGTACGTGAGGTGGAGCGACATCAAGCTGGATGCAGAGATTTTCTTGAGGGCGAAACTGGATAAGGCGATGAACATGGGAACGCGTGAGAAAAGTTCGAAGTATTACACGATGAGCGCAGCCGACTACATGAAGTGGTGCTGGAACAATCCGCAGGCAGCGCACTCGCCATACAAGATGTTCGAAGGGGCAATGTTGCCAGCTGACGAACGAGACAGCGAGGGAAACATCGTATACAAGTACAACGGAGCGAAATTTTAAATCAAGAATCGTATGCCACAAGGTAATAACAACAAACATCGAGCACAGAAAATCGACATCGAGAACCGCCTGCAGATTATCGCACCCCTATACCGCAAGGGATGGACGGAGCGAGAAATCACGGCAGAGGTTCGCAAGCGGCTCGACAGACCGAAATACAATCAAGCGCACTGCGACATTCAGCGGTTACTGAAGGAGTGGAGGGAAGAGCGGCTGACCGACACGGACGAAAAGATAACAAGCGAGGTGGCAAGGTTGAAACTGGTGATACGTGAAGCCTGGGACGCATGGGAGAAATCCAAAGCGGACTATAACAGCAAGACACAGACACAAGTCGGACTGCCTAACAAGGATCCAGACACTGGGTTGGTAACGATGGATACCGTCAAGGCGATAATGTTCGATGCTGAGAAGCGAGGACTAGGAGACCCAAGGTATCTTGACATCATCCTAAAGGCTGAGACGCAGATTTGCAAGCTGCTCGGACTTGATAAGGTCGTGCTCGACCTGAACGCAGGCTTCCAAGGCGGCATCGAGGTACGATACATCAACTCGGGACACCAGTGCGCATCCAGCGAGCAGGAAGTAATCGAGCGTGAGGGATTGGATAAAGAATAATTTTACCATAATTTTGTTTTAAGTTTTATTGTTTGTAAGAATGGCACTATTTGATGTTATTGGTGAGCTGTATGATCCAAATGCGGACGTGAAGCCAAGGTTTCTCGTAAACCAAGGAGGCACGTCCTCGGGGAAGACATACACCATCATGCAGCGTCTTATAGTGCTTTCTTTCGAACACCCCATGGCAATTATCACGGTGTGCGGTCAAGACCTCCCGAACTTAAAGGTGGGAGCCATGCGAGACCTCGACACCATCCTGCACACAAGGGCAGAGTTGCTCGACTGGTTCAAGACCAACAAGAGCGACAGCAGCTACCGAGGAAAGAACGGCTCAATCATCGAGTTCAAGAGTTACCAAGATGCGCAGGACGCTAAGAACGGTAAGCGTGACTACCTGTTCGTGAACGAGGCGAACGGTGTGCCATACGAAGTATTTTGGCAGCTGGCCATCCGAACACGTAAGCAGGTATTCATCGACTACAATCCAAGCGCACGCTTCTGGGTGCACAACAACATCATCGGCAGGGATGACTGCCGTTTGATACTGAGCGACCACCGAAACAACCGATTCCTTACTGAGCAGGAGCACAAGAAAATTGAAGAGATTGACGACCCCGAACTGTGGCGAGTTTATGCAAGAGGATTGACCGGAAAGATAACCGGGCTTATCTTCACTAACTGGGGCATCGTTGACAAGCTGCCACCAAGGGAGGAGTGGAAGATGGAATGCAGGGGTATGGACTTCGGATTCACCAACGACCCAACTGCGCTGGAGCATGTTATATTGGCGCACGGAGAGTTATGGGTGGACGAAGAAATCTACCAGCCTGGAATGACGAACGATGACATCGCAGACCGATGCAAGGAACAAGGACGGACGAAACGTGACCTTATCATTGCGGATTCGGCAGAGCCTAAGAGCATTCAGGAGATACACAACCGGGGGCTGTGGATAATAGGCAGCACCAAGGGAGCGGACAGTATCAACAACGGCATCGACATCTTGAAGCGTTTTCGCATCAACATAACAAGACGCAGCCACGGTATCATCGGGAACATGCAGCAATACAAGTGGAAGAAGTCAAGGGATGGAGAGACCACGAACCAGCCTATAGACGCATTTAATCACGGCATAGACGCAATACGATACGTAGCCTTGAAGAAGTTATCCGTAGCAAGCCACGGAACGGCTAGGGCGCATGTATTAAGGCAAAGATAACGACAAAAAATAAAAGCGTATGGATAATAACACGACATTCAAGTACTGGCTGGCAGTTGCTAGGCACACCAGCTACAAAATCGGCAAGCAGCCACGACCTGCATTTGTCGGAGGAAAACAAGTTCCCGGCAATCTCAACCAGCTATCCATCGGGCAGCTAATAGACCTTTCCCAGCTATCAGACAGCGAGGAAAGTCTGTATCAGATAGTGACAACCGTCCTCGGTCTGAGCCACAAGGAAGTGGAGCAGGCTAGGGCGGTTGATGTCGTTATGCTCATCGGTTGGGTAACATCAGAGGTGGAGCGCATCAACAAGCTATTTGAGAGCACAGACACAGCGAAGCCAACGAGACTGGAGAAGGAGGCAGGCATCGATACCCTGCGGTTCGGACTGTTCGGCATGCTGGACTGGTATGCGGTAAGGATGGGCATCAGCGACCACGACCAAGTATTAAAAACACCATGGCTTCGCATCTACAAGTGCATGGAAATGGACAACAAGAGAAGCGTGTACGAGCGAAACCTGCAGAAGTTGCAGGCGGAAGAAATGAAACGTAAATCTAAATAATTATGGCAACAATAAGAGAAACATTAAAGCAGCTGGCAGCAGACACGCTGCCAGACTACACCTACCTTTTCGAGGACTGGGACACAGCAGACACCAAGCTGGAGAAACTGAACTATCCGGCAATCGTGTGCATCATCCCAGCCAGCGGCATGACAGAGATACGCAACGGCAGGGTATACGACACCGTAAACGTTGCCCTGGCTTATCTCGACACCGTACCGAGGGCAGCGGAAGGAGAAGACAACGGAGAGTGCATCGACCGAATGAAGGTGGCAGGGGCAAGGATGATACGAGCCATCAACCAGTCGCACCAGTTTGAACCATTGGAGGGGCAGCAGTACTACGAGACCATCATCGAGCGGCTGAGCACGATCGTGTCGGGCGTAATGTACTCCCTGCAACTGACACAGAGCATAGGAGGGTGTGAGGTATGAGCAAGGGAGGTATTCAATTCGACCCCAAGGCGGCATCGCTCATCATGCGTGAGGAAGTGGAGAGAGCACGGCAGCTTATCATCAACCATATACGTATCAACGGACAGAACGCATCAGGGCGAACGATAGCGAGCCTAAAGGTGGAGCAGCCCAGCGAGGAAGAAACCATCCTCTGGGGACACAAGCCATTCGGAGTGCTGGAGACCGGACGAAGAGCAGGAAAGATACCATACGGTTTCCGTGGCATCATCCGGCAGTGGATGAAAGACAAGGGACTGCACGGCAGACCTATCCCATACAAGACCGACCGGGCACACAAGTACACTCCACAAGAGCGTGGCGATATGAGCATGGCAGGAGCCATCGCCCACACAATCGCCACCAAAGGTTCTAAACTGCACCGGACGGGCGGCAGGGCTGACGTATACAGCAATGTTGTTCCCGACACGATGAAGCGGCTGGGTCAGAGGCTTATTTTCTTAATCCACCAGTCGGTGGGAAGCATCAAACTAAACAATGAGACGGTATGAGACAGACAACGAAAAACAATATAACGATTCAATACCCGGACGCTGTAGGATTCGCATTCTTGCCTTGCATCATCAAGGCAAGCGGCTCGGGTGTTGCGAGCATCGAGGCAACCATCAGCAGGGAGACCAAGACGTACACGTACAGCGTGGAAGCGTTTGCCGATAATTGTATCATGGACTACCGGGAATATGTGCAGGCACTCTTCGATGGCATCAGCTTCGGAAACATCGACTACAGCAGGGAGAGCCAGAAAAGCAACCTCGGGGCAGCGTTCGATGTTTCCGTAAAGGTCAAGAACAGCGAGGGGAGCGACCTTGCGACATTCAGCTACACGACCTTCTACGTTTGGGGAGCGATGAGGGCAGGAGAGACCTGGAACGCAAACAAGAAGCTAACATGGTTCACGAACTTTCCATTCTCCTTCGGTTTTTATCTCAATGCGGCTTCCCAGATACTTGTCGGCTACGAGGGAGCACCAAACAAGTTAGTTAAGCCGGGCATCGATGGCATCGTGGACATCAATGTCAGCGTTCTTCCAAGCAAGGCGAGGTACTGGAACATCTACGACTACGATGGAAAGATAGAGCAGGGAACATTCACGGACGTTTTCGACCTTACCTTTGCGATGGCGAGCGGTGGCAAGCAGTCTCTCATTGCAAGGATAGAAAGGAACGACACGGAGAAGGGTATCTATCTTCGGTGGGTTGACCGACACGGCTTTTACCGTTACTGGCTATTCACGCAAGGCGATGAGAGCAGGGCGATAAGCAGCGACACCAGCTTCATTCGCAACAACCTCGGAGCGTATGATGATACGATATTCGGCTACCTCGGAGCGAACGGCAGAAGGCAGGGCTACAGCAGGGAAGACACCATACCGCTTTGCGCACCATTGGTAGACAGCGATACGTTCGATTTCCTGCAAGACCTAGCCAGCAGCCCGGTCGTGGATATGTACCTCGGTGGCGACAAGTGGCAGAGTGTGACAATCAAGGCAGGAACCTACACCAAGACAACAGCAGAGTTGCAGGATTTCGTCTGCAACATAGTTATTAACAATACACAGATTCAGCAGCTATGACAGACCAGCAACTTTACATAGACGGTGTTCTTATGGATATGAGCGAGGAATCGGCAATCACGCTCGACATCAAGAGCAATCTTTTCCGTGACATCACGAAAATGACCGCCAACACAACATACACCATCAACCTGCCCAAGACAGCGCACAATATGGCTGTGCTGGAGTTTGCAGGGAAACCGAGCACCAGCAGCAAATACCCCTATATTTTCCACACAGCACGTTATTTCCGCAACGGACTGGAGATTATCCACAGCGGAAGGGCAAGCGTTCTGAGCGTTAAGGAAACCATCGAAATTTCGATTTATTGGGGATTGTTCCAGGCATTGGCAACGCTGCAATCGTCTGACCTAAAGCTGAACGAACTGAATTGCACGAAGTATCTTCGGTTCACCAAAAACAACAGCTACGACACCTACGAGAAGGCAATAGCGGATGGAGTATTCTATGGAAGATACGAAACGGCAGTGGCTAAGACTTCAAGCGATGAATGGATGGGATTCGACCAAAACGTGGGAGGGAACAGCGACACGACATACTCACTCGTTGAAGGTAAGATAAGAACTGGAACAGAAATCGGAAAGTATGTATCGGGCGAAGTTCTGACCGATGAGACATACCAGTGTGCAATCATACCTTTCGAGGTTGGAATGAGAGCCACCATCAGCAAGGTTTTAGGCAAGGGACAATTCCGGACATGGGCAATACTCGACACCAACAAGAACGTTATTAGCCTTGCCGATGATGCCGGGAAGACAGAAAAAGAGACCCGTCCGGTGTTGTTTGCTCCTGATCCTATTCTCGGAATGTTCGTGAGTGCAGGAGCGTGCATCGCCAATCTCGAAACGAGCGTTGCCATGGAGACAATATCCATCAGGGTTCGGGCAGAGAAGGCTGGCTCTGTCGAATACGGAGCACTCGATACGAAGACCGGAGAGACAACACCATGGGGAACGTATGAGGTTGCAGCCGGAGAAACAGAAATTAATGTGGTAAAGAGCAAGCCTTCCGGTCTCCTCGTATACATTAAGCCTTCGGTAGATAAGATGATAGGTAAGTCGATGAGCACGTCTGTGGCGGCTTATTATCTCTCGGACGGTAAGTTATCCCAAGTGAATGCGAGCGGAGAGTACAACGTTAAATATACGAGCGAGAGCATGCCAATTGATGTAGACCTGCAAGCACCAGCAACAGCGGTATGGCTTATCATCAACGCCATTAAAGCATACAGCACTGGCACGACTATTCTTGTTAAGAGTAAAAGCGAGACGGAGAGCAATGCGAGAGCGAGCACCCGTACGTTTGATGGAAGCGGCTCTTTTGGTGGAGGTGGCTCTTTTGGTGGAGGTGGCTCTTTTGGTAGTTCCTGGAGCAATGGAACAATCCAGCCAAGCGTTACGGCAAGGTATATCCTAGACCTTATCACGGCACAGACTGGTGTGGCATTCGACTGGAGCAATCAAGCGAAAGAAATCATAAAGGGGCTTGCTGTACCGCTGATTACAAGGAAGGCAGATGCGCAGACGGTTGTAGGCAGCTTGGAGGGCACTTTTTTCCATACAGAGAGCCTAGGTATTCTCGACTTCCAACCAACGAGCCTATCGGAGGTATTCGATGGGCTGGAGATTGGGCACAGATACAGCCAGCTGAATGTTAAGATTGCCTGCAAGATGATTTTTGACGTTCAGATGAACTGGTCGTGGGACGCATCGAAGGTTACACCTAGTGGGCACAAATCATGGAGTTTTGGAGAGGGGAGCACTGAGTGGCAGGCATTCTACTCATATCCACCAAATTATATCGAAATGAAGGTTAAGCACAAGAACGATGACGGAACTTGGACGGAAACTCCATATATTGCAGGGTTGCAGCAGGATGAGACTTCTGGAAAATATGTGACCGATTATGAATCGGATAAGGTAAACGGCAGATTCATACACCTTGTAGCAGGACGAGGGGAGATAGATTTGGAAGAGGGCGACATCGTAACCTTCGAAATGAAGCACCCGAAAAATCAGGCATTAATTGGATTGAAGTGTTACAACGGACGGTTGTCTGCCAGCATCAAGCAGAGCGATGATGTACCCTACGGAGGTAATTTCCCTATCGGCAAGAACCTGCCCGACATCAAGGTAACGGATTTTTTGAAGTGTATCTGCATTCTGACATCAACGTTTCCAAGCCAGCGGTTTATTGGTGGAACACTTACGTTTGCCGACATCGTGAACCTTTGGGAAGACAAGGCGCAAGCGGTGGACTGGACAAAGAAACTCATCCCGAGCGAAGCCAGCAACCATCCAAGGCAGACCGATTTCAGTGTTGAGGACTACTTCCAGCACAATATCTACAAGTGGAAGGAAGACGACACCGTATACCAGCAGCACGATGCGGATATGACTATAGACAACAAGACGCTGGAGTATACGCAAGACGTCTGTACGCTACCATTTGCAGCCACGGACGGAAACCGCATACCGATATACGAGTGGGAAAGCAAGCAATCCACGTTTGGCAACACAACGTACACCAGACAAGTCGCCACCAAATACAAGGCATGCAAAGACCGAATAGTGAACCTGACGAAGAACGATGCCGGCTATGCGGAATTGGCTTTCAACATCGACCTTCAGGACATCTTCGACAGCAAGCTGGAAAAGTTGAGAAAGACGGTGGCGAACCCACACCATATTGTGGAGCGGTTCAACCTTTCCGATTTGGAGATACTGAACTTTGACGAAACGAAGCCAGTGTACCTTGCGCAGTACGGAGCGTATTTTGCAGTTCTTGAAATCAAGACAACAAGCAGCGGATATTGCGAGGTTACAATGATAGAGTTAAGCAACTAAAAAGAAAGAACTATGGTAAGTGAAGACAAACAGCAGATTCTTGACATAAAAGTCAAGTACGAGGATGCAATCTATGGCATCATCAGATACAAAGAGAAGATAGACCAGTTGAAGGCAAGCATCAAGGACTTGCAGCAGCAGGAAAAAGACAAGACCATCACAACCAACGAGATGAAGGTGCAGACGGAAGCCATCAACGCAACCATCAAGGAGTATCAGTACAACGTGCGCACCTTGCGGAAGGAGATCCAGAACAACGTGCGCACAGAGAACGAGCAGGAAGGCAGCTTGAAGCAGCTGCGTGCCCAGCTTTCCAATGCCACCAAGGCTTACGATGAGATGAGCCGTGCCGAGCGTGATAGTTCCAAGGGTCAGGAGATGCAGGAGCATATCCAAGACTTGATAGAGGAGCTGAAAGAGGCTGAGGAGGCTACTGGAAGATTCCAGCGCAGTGTCGGCAGCTATTACGATTCCATGATGAAGGCGGCTGACGACCTGCAGAACACCGAGTTTTTCGGTTTTGATGTTGTTGATGATACTGGAATCGGAAAGGTTATGGAAATGGGAAAGTCCGTGGAAGACCTAAAGGTAAAGTTTGGTGCGTTGAAAAATACGGCTCTTTCCTTATTGACCAACCCTTATTTCCTCGCCATGGCAGGTGTGGCTGGTGTCGGAATGGCTTTCAAGTGGTGGTACGACTACAACAAGGGCATAGAGGAAGCCACACGCAAGACCATGCAGTTCACTGGGCTTTTCGGTGACGAAATGAAATCAGTGAGAAATCAAGCCTTGGCAATCAGCGAGACGTTTGACGTGGATTTTGGCGAAACCTTGCAATCCGCAAATGTAATGAGCAAGCAGTTTGGTATCAGTGTATCAGAATCGCTAAAGCTCTTGCAAGATGGCTTTGTGGCTGGTGCGAATGCTAGTGATGAGTTCATAGAGAACGTGAAGGAATACCCAACGTACCTGAAGGAGGCTGGATTGAATGCGGAGCAATTCGTGGCAATTTCAACCAACGCCACCAAGCAGGGAATATTCTCTGATAAGGGTCTTGACACCATCAAGGAGGGTAATATTAGACTTCGAGAGATGACTACAGCAACAGCAGCCGCATTGGATGGCATAGGTATATCAAGCAAGAAAGTTCAGAAAGAACTGCAAAACGGTAGCAAGACCACATTCGACATCATGCAGGAGGTCGGTAACAAGCTAAAGGAGTTACCTGCTTCATCAGCCAAGGTAGGAACAGCCATCGCAGATATATTTGGAGGTCCTGGCGAGGATGCAGGACTAAAGTACATCGAGACCCTCGGAGACATTGAGATGAACATGGATAAGGTCAAGGAACAATCCAGTGATGTTGCCAAGGCTCAGGAAAAGCAGGTGGAAGCCAACAAGCGTTTGAAGGATACCGCAAGTGCACTCTTTGACGTTACTGGTGGCGGCTTTGAAATGATGAAGTCTCAGGCGGCAACATTCGTGAGCAACCATCTAACGAAACTATTGAGGGCGATCATCAACCTTTATAACCAAAGCGTTGCATTTAGGGGATTGATTCAGTTGATAGGCTTTGCGTTTAAGTCTGTCGGGCAGGTTGCCTTGGTTGCTTTCAACATCATCATAGATGCCATTAAGCTTGTTGCAAGACCAGTTAGGGGACTGTTGCAGATGTTTGAGGGCTTTTTCTCCTTTGACGTGAAGAAGATGCGAGACGGCTTCAACTCCATCTTTTCGGGTCTTGGCAATACCGTGAAGGAGGCTTGGGGAGACTTGAAGAAATTCGGCAGTGGAATGGCTGATGCTATCGTGGGTGGCATGAAGAATACTTTTAACCATGCTAACATCAAGATACCAGTCAGCGCAGATGCGCCATCCATGGCGACCGCCACAACCGACAATACAAAGCTCAAGGACGGCACTAATATCGCCAGCACTACCCCTAAGACCAAGAAGGAGAAGGCAGCAGCCGACAAGGCGGCAAAGGAGGAAGCAGAGCGCAAAAAGAAGCAGGAAAAGGAATTGCAGGAAGCGATTGCGCTTATCCAGTACAAGTACAACGAGCAAGTAATGGACGCAAAGAAGCGATACCTTGCAGGCATGTACGACAACGAGCGAGACTACAGCAACGACCTCGAACAGCTGGAGAAGGATATGGTGGCAAGGAGCATTGACGCATACGTGGCGGCTGGAGAGATAGGAGCGGAAAAGGCGCAGGAAATGCAGGCAAAACTTCTCGACATCATGATAAAAGCAAAAGCGGACTTGAAGAACCAAGCCAAGGAGATTGTGGACGAACTCAACAAGGAGTTCGAGGACGCAGAGAAGGCACGCAAGGATGCGGACATCATGAACGGTGGCACTGGAGAGGAAGACGATACAGCCAAGCTGGAGAGATACAAGGCTTTCCTTCAGAGCAAGATGGACGCCTACAAGAACTATGCAGCCGTGCAAGAGCAGCTACAGCAGGGACTGCACGATACAACTTTGCAGTTGCAAGCTGAGGAAAACGAGAAAAAGAAGCAGTTGACAGAAGAACAACTTCAAAACATGAAAAACTATATTTTGGCAGTTGGAGATGCTTTTGTCGATTTCTTTAATAGTGAAGATAAATCTTTTCATTCTTTTCTGAAATCTTTACTTAGCTCTTTGCTGGATGCCGTAGAGATAGCCATGGAGGCACAATACATTGAAATCCTAGGAAGAAGCTTAACTAAACTCGGATGGGCAGGCGTGGCAGATGCAGCGGCAAAGCTTGCATTGCTTAAGGCAGCCTTTGCAGGAGCAAAAGCACTCGTCAAGGGATTTTCCACTGGTGGCTACGTCCAAGGCTCTGGAACCGGAACGAGCGACAGCATCCCGGCAAGGCTTAGTAATGGCGAGAGCGTAATGACCGCCAAGGCGACTTCGATGTTCAGCCCTATATTATCCGCATTCAACCAGCTAGGCGGTGGCGTTCCTATCGTAGTAAACAACGGAGGCAGCAACATCGGCATGGATATGCTGGCGGCAGCTGTAGCAAGAGGGTATCAGATGGCTCCACAGCCAGTAGTGAGCGTGGAGGAGATAAACCGCACCCAGCGGAGAGTGCAGACGATAGAGAATATAGGCAGGCTCTAAGGTTGCAGTTATTTCATCAAGATTTGCGTTCTGAGCGGTTTTCGCTTGAAGGTGGTAAAGTTACACACCCAAGGCGATAAAAGCCGCTTAGAGCGCAAAATTTAGGCTTGTTTAGAAAAATTAACTGCTTACGAGATAAACATATTGAAAAATATCGTATCTTTGCAGCGTTTTAAAACTTAAAAAATACCGATTCAATGGCAAAACTCAGAATATACAACGACATCGACAGTCAAGACAACAAGTTTTGGTATCAATGGTGGGGAGGCGACTGCGTATGTTTTCAGGATATAGATGCTTTTGCGGCAAGCATACCGAAAGACGATGATACAATCGATATGCGCATCTTCTGCAATGGCGGCTCGGTGATTGAAGGCTGGGCAATCTACGACCGACTGCGACAGAGCGGCAAGAAGATTTCCTGCACCGTGGAGGGTAAGGCAGCATCCATGGCAACAATCATCATGCTCGCAGCACCAAAGGAGAGCCGCAAGGCATACGAGAACGCTGCCTTTCTGCTGCACAATCCGTATGTTCCTGGCTGGGGGTTGGGCGACCAGCTGAGCGCAAAGGACTTGAAGAACCTGGGCGAGGAAATGCAGATGTGGCAGGATAAGTTTGTGGACGCATACGTAGAGCGGTGCGAGTGCGACCGGGAAGAGATACAGACCTTGATGGATAAGGACATCTTCATCAACACCAGCGAAGCATTGCGCCTAGGTCTTATCAGCAGCACCGTTGCACCAATCAGCGCAAGCGCATCGAAACGCAACATAGAACAATTCATTAATTCAAAACAACAAAATCCAAAAGCAATGGAGAAAAAGACAGAAGTAAAGGCTTCTCTCCTCGACAAGATTCTCGCCAAGTTGGGCGTGAAGACACTGGAGGAAGCAGAGCAGGCGGTGGCAGAGCCACAAGCCAAGGCAGAACCAAAGGCGATGGAACTCAACACAGCAGACGGACAGACACTGACCGTTGAGCGTGAAGAGGGAGATCCACAAGTTGGCGACAAGGCAAGTCCGGACGGAACGTTTGAGATGCCGGACGGTAAGACAATTGTTGTCGAAGACGGTGTAATTACCGACATTCAGACCACAGGCAATGAAGGCGGTGAAGGCAATGAAGGCGGTGAGGGCGGCAGCGCATCAAGCACCGACAACGAAACCGTAGCCAAGTTGAAGCAGCAGGTAGCAGCACTCAAGCAGCAGTTGAACGCTATCAAGGCACAGCTGGCAGGCGCACAGAAACTCGCAAAGAGCAAGGAAGACATGCGCATCCTGAATGCCGTGAAGATGGCAGGCGGTGCTGAGAAGGTGCTGGCAGGCTACAGCAGCCACTACCAGCCAGCACAGCGACAGCCAAGCGGCAAGGGCGCAGGCGACAACGTGAACCCAGTCGAGGAAGGCAAGAACGCTATCAAGGAGAGACTTGCTAAACTCCACAAAAAGGGCAAGAAATAATCAAGTATTAACCCATTAAATCAAAAGAAAATAATGGCAGGATTTACAAAACAGCAGCTCGAGAACCTTAAACTCGAGCCGGAAAACCTCGCAAGCATCAAGGATGCATTGCAGGAAACCTTCTACAACGATGAAGACTTCTCTTCATTCGTGAACATTCAGAAGGTCAAAGAGAAAGACCCTATCGCTCTTCTCGGAGAGATGGAAATGGTAGGTAAGAAGGGTGGCGGTTGCGACCCTACCTATGAGGAGAAGGGTATCGCCAACTCCCAGAAGCGTTGGGAATTCGGACAGTGGGAAATCCCAGTCAAGATTTGCTACGAGGCAATAAAGGGAACCATCGGAGAGTATTCACTGAAGACTGGTACAGCCATTGGCGACCTCACCAGCACCGACTTTATGACAATCTTTGCAGATGCACTCCAGCGAGCCATGGAGCAGATGATTTGGCGTTTCGGATGGCTTGGTGACAAGGAGGCAGCATTGGCAGGTGAAGGTGGCGGCAAGCTGACAGCAGGCTTAGATGTCAGTAATTTCAACGTCTGCGATGGTCTCTTCAAGCGCATCTTTACAGCCACAGCGACCAAACATACAGCCATCGCAGCCAACAGCGAGACCACGGCAGCATTGCAGATTTCTGCATTGCGCAAGAGTGGTGCGGCTACTACACTTGTAGACACCATCTTGATGGATGCAGACACACGTATCGTAGACGACAGCGATGCCGTATTGCTCATGACACGCTCGCTTGCTGACGCATTGACCTACGACCTCAAGAAGACCTACCACGACATTATGCCGTGGGAAAAGTTGTTCGATGGCTTCGAAGTAGCGACCTACAACGGAGTGAAGATTGCACGTGTAGGCATCTGGGACAGAATGATTAAAGCATACGAGAAGGGCGAGACGACAATCAACCTTCCACACCGTGCGGTATTCTGCAATCCGAAGCACCTTATGATTGGTACAGATGCAGACAACCTCATCAGCGACCTCGATATCTGGTTCGACCAGAAGGAGCGCAGAAACTATCTCTATGCTACCGGTAAGATTGGCACGGCTCTCCTCGAAGAGGACATGATTTATGCAGCTTACTAATCGCTCCAAATTTTCAGTTTAGTATTAAGTTATTTGACAATCCTCAACACCCACAAAACGGTGTTGGGGATATAACAATTAAAAACGAATTAATATGACAACAACTTGCGAGAGCCTTATCGCCCAGGACATCATCGTCCCTTGCGAAGACCAAGTAACAAAGGGACTGGAGGGCGATGGACTTATTATCAACCGAGACGACATCGACTTCACCAAGTCCGTTGTAGCGGGCAATATAATTAAAACATTAGTTTTGAAGACTGGCAAGAAAGCATACGCTATCCGGCAGGAAGGCAGCAAGCCATTCACTGGAACCAAGACCGAGCTGACCGTTGGCACGTATCGCAACAGCTGGAAGAACACCGTAGCAGTCGTGGTATTGGCTAACACACCTGACGTTTGCGCCAATATTATTGACGGACTGGCGAACGGAAAGTTCGTTATCATCCTGCGCAACCTCTCTAAGGGAGCGGACGGAAATGCAGAGTATCAGGTGTTCGGATATGCGCAGGCACTGAAGGCAAGTGCAGGCGAGAACGACAAGTACTCAGATGACACCGAGGGTGGCTGGCTTATCACGCTGGAAGAGGAGAGCGTACCGAAGGCAGCTTATTTCTTCTTCGACACAGACAGCGAGACCACAGCAGCCAAGTATAAGAGCCTTCTGACGGAAGCAGCAGCGTAGCCTATGACATACAAGGAAGCGACAGCCAAGGTCGAGGAGTTGAAGGCACGTTTCGACAGTCCCTTTGATGCAACCGACAAGGCAGTTATAGAAACTCTATATTTCGAGGTGACACGCAAGCGTTTTGTTCCGACAACCTGCCAGCAGTGTTACCACGATGCTCTGATAGAAATATATCTAAAACTCAAAAAAGAAAAGGCAATGCCAAAGCAATGTAATTACGTAATGAAGGCAGGCTTCATCATTTCCTGCCCCGATTTCTACCATGGTAAGATTTTCACTAATGAGAACTTGACCGACAAGGTAGCGCACGAATATCTGACGAAGTACCCACACATGGAGAGCTACTTTCAGAAGATACCCAGCGAGGAACTTATCGAGAACAAACAGCCGCCAGCAGGCAGCGACAGCGGTGCAGATGATACCACCGGGAAAGATCCTGCCGAAAAAGCAGGCAGCGACAAGAAAAAAGACCTCGACCAAGCCGAGAAAGCAGGCAAGGAAGAGTGACAAAACAACAAGTAAAACGACACAAGCAATATGAACGTTAAGACAGTTAAAAAGCCAAGGCGAAGGGTTGATATTTCCTACATCAGCAGATTCAAGATGCAGGCATACGGATATGATAATCTATATCCGCAGAACCTCGCACGCATCACGGAAGCCAGCGGAACGGCAATGCTGTGCCTTAACCGCTACGCCCGATTTATTGAGGGCTACGGCTTCGATAGCGATGTTATCGCAGCGTTAGCGATGAACCCACAAGGGGACACGGCAGACGATTTGCTCCGGAACGTAGCGCAAGACCTTGCGAGGTTTGGAGGCTTCGCCCTTCACGTAAACTACAACGTTCTAGGGCAGGTGTCGAGCGTGAGCCACGTACCCTTCGAAAATTGCCGACTGGAAGAGACAGACGACAAGGGGAGCGTGGCGCACGTCTTGCTGCATCCTGACTGGGAGCAGAAGAAAACGAGGAACGGAAAGCGGTTGATGGTGAACGAGAAGACTATCGAGCGCATCAACGTCTTCAACCCAGACCCCGACATCGTCCTCGAACAGATTGAAAACGCAGGAGGCATCGACAGCTACAAGGGGCAGGTTCTGTGGCAGAGCCTAGACGGACAGTTTATTTATCCTACAGCCAGCTACGATTCTGCCATCACGGAGATTTCGACCGATGAGGGACTGGGTAACGTCAAGATGAGAAACGTCCGCAACAACTTCCTCGTATCGTGTATGCTCGTAACCAAGAAGGGCGTTCCTAAGTTCAACGAGGAAGGCGAAGAGGTGGAGAGCGGACAGATGATTTCCGATGAAGACCTTTTGCAGTTCCAAGGGGACGAGAGCACAGCGAAGATTCTTGCTGTAGAGGTTGAGAACGAGGAAGACGAACCGAAGATTGTCGCCTTCCCGACAAAAAACTTCGACAAGGAGTTTTCCGTAACCGACAGCAGCGTAATCGAGCGCATCTACGCACAGTTCCATCAAGAACTCTTTTATTCCATCCGTATTGGCAAGCTGGGATTCAGCGGACAAGTGATGCAGGATGCCTACGAGTACTATGCAGGCGAAGTGACAACCGAGCAGCGTTTCATCGAGCGAGCCTTTAAGAAGATTTTTAAGAACTGGCAAGACCCAGCCATTCAGAACCTAGACCCAAAGTTACAGCCGTTGAAGTATATCAGCAGCGATGTTGCAGGGAACAACACGATAGATTAATTGATTGAGCCTATGGGAGAGCAAAGAAAACAACTTATCACGGCAGACCAGTTCCGAGAACTGGCACGACCGACCAGCACACACCTAGATGAGGATGAAGTGAACGCATACATTCGGGAATGCGAAGATGCGAACATCATACCAGCCATCGGGTATGAGCGGTTCAAGGCAGCGACCGAGCAGGGAGAGTGGGGAGATTCAGTCTTGCCCGATTTCCAGCCTGCGGTCTTCCTGGACGGTGGCGAATACACCACCAAGAAGGAGGGCGATTGCAGCCAAGACAAAACCAAGGTGCAGAAGTACACAAGCGGAATACGCAAGGCACTCGCTTATTTCACGTATGCGAGATTTTTCCGTGCCGATGGCACAATTATAAGCCGAGCAGGTGGAATGCGCCACAGAGACGATTATTCAGACCATGTTCAAGACGTTTCGAGCAACAAGCAATACAACGACATCATGGATATGGCAGAGAGATATTTATCCGATGCACTCGAATACCTCAAGGCATTCACCCTGAAAGGGGAAGTGAAGCCACAGCGAGGTTCGAGGGCACACATTCACGCAATAGGCAACTAAAAGCACATAAGCTATGAACGAGGATATTCAAAAAATGCTCCGTATGGCAGAGCGGATACGAGACGCAACGCAGGTTGGAGAGAACACAGCGGTGCGTGTCGGCACTGAAATTTACGACATCGTTGTCGAGTTAAGCAGGATGCTTGCCATGATGGACGATAAACTGGAGAACGATGCGGTCGTTAGGATTATCAAGAGTGAACTCGCCAAGATAACAATAACGGAAGCGCAAATTGTGGATGGGGCGATAACGGCAGCGAAGCTTGCCGATGGCTCTGTAAAGAACAGACACCTAGCATCCAATTGTGTGACCTCAGATAAAATACAACCGGGAGCGGTCAAACACGACCATCTGACCAAGGACTGTATATCAACTGGAAACATCAGAGACGGCAGCGTGACAGCAAAAAAACTCGGCACGGATATCTACAAGGATATCGCAAACAAAGTGACCGACATCGTGACAAAGGACTTCCCTCCAGCAATCACGGAGGAACAGATAACAGATATTACCAGTAAATAACAATTTAAAACAATAGATTATGCAATTTTTAGACGCAATTGGGCTTGCTTCCTTTTGGGAGAAGATTAAGGACTGGGCTAATTCTCGTTTTTTTAGCAAAGAAGGTGGCGAAATTATGCCTGAAAGTGGTTTGCAATATATGATTAACGGAGAACACCTAAGTATAACAACAAGTGTTGGTGAAAATGAAACTATAAACATTTTCGATGTGGATGAAAATGGAATGAATGCTATAAGTATCGTGAAGACTGGAGGCACTGCAACCCAAGTTTTAATGGCAGACGGAAGCGTTAGAACTTTGAATGCAGCCAACGGCATTTGTGGACTTGATGCCAACGGAAGAATCCCGCTCGCACAACTTGGCAACCTCGATACATCTTTGTTCAAGTTGGTAACCAGCCTTCCTTCATCGGGCGAGAGTAACAAGATATACATCGTTAAGGACGGAAGCGATGCCAACGATGTGTATCAAGAGTATTACTATACCAATGGTGCGTGGGAAAAAATCGGTACTCACACCGTGAAGGTCGATTTAACGCCTTACGCCAAAAAGACGGAAGCGGTAATAAATATGGATTTCAAAGGTGTAGCATCCGATGGGTCATCTACTTCAAACACTTCAATTCGAAATCTTGTATATACACTAGGTGATGGGAGGGTGAAAGTAGCGGATGTACCTCTTGCTGAACCCAGAACTACTGGGGGAAGACCTTATCCTGGTCAAAACGGCTTCATGAGAGCCTCCGATAAGGCTAAGCTAGATGGCATTGCGGATGGTGCTACAGCAGACAGCGCAATCCCAATATCGGTAATTGATGCATTAAATTAGAAAGGGGGTTTATATGAATTTCTTAGATAAAAATGGACTAAACCATCTTTGGACGAAAATAAAAGCAAGTTTTGGCACAGCTATTGTTGAAAGTTATGGAATTTCAACAATTCCATTTGTCACAAATTGGCAAATTGTTAACGTTAATGGCACAGGTGATATCAACGTATATGATTGGTTTCAAAAGGCATCGGAAGGAGGAATCCTGGAGATAGTCTTTTCAGGAGGGCAAGGAACTCGCATTTTTTGTAAAGACCCTAGTAGTAATCTTGGGTACATGTATAAAATGAGAGATTCACAATATGGTCCAATGGCTGGTATGGTTGACTTTTTGGAAATAAAGTACAATACCTATGCACGCTTAATTAAGATACATAATGATACCCTTATTGTTGCAGAGTTTGTTCAAAACAAGTAAAACTAAAATAATTTTAAAATTTTAAAATACACTATTATGAGAAAGAGTACTGGTAGAGCAAAACCAGTAACTCCTAAAGCAGGAGTTACTAAAACCTCAAGAAGATATGCTTGTGGTGGTAAACTTGAACTCTAAGTCGCTGACTTTTAAAATTTAAAAATAAGACGATATGAAGAAGAATAAGAAACAATTACATGAAGCACTTGCAGTGCTTCTTACCAAACTTTCATCGGCAATGGACAATCCATTGCTGATGGATAACTACGTGGTGAAAGCCTTGCGCACGGTTCTTTTGGAATACAAGGAATCGGGTGAGCTTCACGAAGCATACAAGGAGCAGATACAATCCACGCTGGAGAGTGACAACCCCTGGGTAGCTATGATGATGAAGTCAATTGGCGCAGATCCTTCTATTAAGAAGAGCATGACCGATGAAGCCATTGACGGAATGATTGATTCTATGTTGGGCAACGATTAAAACATTTTATTATGAATGACAAGGAGAAAGAACTATGGCGAGTTATAGACAACGTAATCAAGTGTTGCGCTATTGAACTTCAGAACGGAGAGTTGAGTATTACGAGAGAAGACGTTCTCGGCAAGTCGAGAGCAGAAAACCTCGTTATGGCACGATGTATGGTCGTTGAGCAGATGATACACGCAGGATTCAGCATTACGACCATTGCGACCGTATTAAACCGCACCGTTTCAGCAGTGAGACATCTGAGCAAGATGGCTTACACCTATATCAGCACGTCTCGAGTTTATCGACTTGCCACGGCACAAGCGACCCTTCTAAACAAGGACGTAGAGCCGATTTGTGTTTAATCAAGAAACAAAAAGAAAATAACCAAAAGCGTTCTTTGACAATAATTCGATAAATACCCCTGCACTAACTTTTTGGAGCGAGCCGAAAATCAGAGTAACTTTGCAGCGGATTCCAATATTTGGTTTCCGTAACGTAATTAACTCAAAATTTATGGCAGACACAATCGAGAAAGTTTATTGCACCGGGGACGGTGGCAATGACAACCTAGCAGCAGCCTTGCTCGCTAGAGGTAGAGACAATGATCCAGCGACTATGCTGGCAGCAATGAACGGTGGTATGGGTGGAGGTTGGAACAACCCATTCGCCTACATGATGATGTTGGGAATGTTCCGCTTCATGTATGGCGATGGCTGGAACGGACAGAACGGCAACGTTCAGCGTTCCGAAATCCAGTCTCAGATTGACAGCCTTCGCACTCAGATGAGCGACAACCACAACAGCGACTTGTTGATGGGCGCAATCCAGGGCAACAACCAGGACTTGAAGACGCTGGCGGCTAACTTGAACTGCGACTTCAACGCATTGCAGTCTTCTGTTTGCGGCATTCAGGCAGCAATCCAAGATGTAGGCGGCAAGGTTGGTTTCAGCGCAGAGCGAGTAATCAACGCAGCGAACCTCGGAAACCTCAACATTATCCAGCAGTTGAAGGACTGTTGCTGCACCACCCAGCAGAACATCAACCGTATGGGCTACGAGAACCAGCTGGGGCAGAAGGACATCATCAACGCAATGCAGCAGGGGTTCTGCTACACCAATACTGGGCTTGAGCGAGGTTTCAGTAACCTCGGCAACCTCATCCAGACGGTCGTTTGCGACTTGAAGACCTCGGGCAAGGAGAATACTCAGCGCATCGTTGATGTTCTGAACAACCACTGGGAGCAAGACCTTCGCATCCAGCTGGAGGACAGCAAGCGCAGAGAACAGACTGGTTTCATTATCCAGCAGCTGAAGACCACCACGACCACCACTGGAGCGTAGGAGGTCTAAACAAAAACTATGAAGGGGCAACTCGCTGTGTTATCGGTGAGACCCCTTTTTGTCTATTTATCGAATTATTTAAAAAGAGCGCATTATGGAATTTAAGAATATTCAGAGAAATCACCCAGTCTACCTGCTAGACAAGCAGACAGTGGAAGTTAAGGAAGGCAAGGTCGTAGACAACCAGCCGCACATCAACACTGGCATCGCAACCATTTCCAGTAGCGGACAGTCAATGCGAGACGTAACAATCGAGGTGGAGGGAAAGCAGACCATCTACACCATACCCGAACACCTCGGAGTTACCTTTGCAGGCGAAACCGTACTGGCAACCGACAAGGCAGACCTTTTGCCCGAAGTTGGGAAATTGGTAAATGAAGCCGATGAGATAATCAAGGCATACGAGCCAAGCAAGGAGCGGAAAGCCAAGGGCGAAGAACTTCTCGCAGCCTTGAACCCGGCAATCAAGGAGAAGCAGGAAACAGAAAAGCGTTTCAAGGCACTTGAGGGCGATATAAGCGGCATTCGTGGAATGGTCAAGCAATTACTCGACAAACTAGGATAGGAGGGCGCACAATGAAGAAAATAATCGTTATGCGCCATTCCTGCAATAGCGAGGAAGAGCGACACCAGCACCAAGAGAGCGACATCATCCACGGCTTACCATACGAGAAGGCAGCAAAGGCACTCATGGGAGCCAGTGGGTACGTGGCATACGTTGCCAAGCACGGCTACCATTTTACGAAGCAGCTAGCAATCAAGGCAAGCGAGCAGATGAAGAACGTAGACGGAACGAGCCATCGTTGGACGGTAGACGAAATCCGGCTGGCGACAAACAACGAGATAATCTCCAAGGGCGCAACCATCGGGGATATTCTCTATTTGGCAAATATGGCTTATGCGGACTTCTACCCGAAGGTAATCAAGACCGAGAGCGACTGCGTACAGTATGCTATTGCCGTAGCCAGTGATCCGGACGGATACGAGGGTATGGCATTCTGCAGGTGGACGGCAGACATCATCGGGAAGGGTGTAACCATCGACTGGGAGAAATTGGAATAACCAAAAAATAAATTGATATGAGCGAAGTATTTCACGATTTTCAGGTGCACCACCTTTATCTGTGCGCCCTAGTAATTTTTATCTGTTTCGCTACAATTCTGATAGCGATGACAATTGACCTGATAGCAGGCATTCAGAAAGCGAAGGAACTGCATGTTGCAAGAACGTCAACTGGACTAAAGAAGACGTGCGACAAGGCGAAGAAGTATTTTCCGACATTCGGTATTGCTTCGCTTATGGACGTGGCTACGTGTATTATCTCTCCCTTCCCTATGTTCGCTACCGCATGGACGGTGTATCTGCTTATGTGCGAGTTTAAGAGCATCCGGGAGAAGGCATACGAGAAGGCAGAGATACGCAAGCAAGACCGCACGATGCAGGTAATCCTCGAGAACAAGGACGAAATTGCGAAGGCGGTTGTCGAGATAATGAAGGAAGAGCGGAAGAAAGGAGGAGATAATGAGGATAACTAGAGCGCAACTTATAAAGGTAATGCCGAATGCAGGCAGCAGGGCAGACACCTACCTTCCAATCATCAACGGATGGGCAGAGCATTTCCACATCAATACCCCACTAAGGATGGCGCACTATCTCGCACAGATTGCCCACGAAAGCGGAGAGTTGAGATACACCAAGGAACTGGCAAGCGGCAGAGCCTACGAGGGCAGGAAAGACCTAGGAAACACCCAGCAGGGCGATGGCGTGAAGTACAAGGGCAGGGGATTGATACAGATTACCGGGCGAGCCAACTACCGGAAATATGCCAATTATTGCGGCTTCGATGTTGTGGGCAGTCCCGAACTTCTGGAGCGCTCCCTGGGAGCAACGAAATCCTCGATGTGGGTATTCGACACTTTCGGCTGCAATGAGTTGGCAGACCAAGACAACTTGAAGGCTATCCGCAAGCGCATCAATGGTTGGTACAATGGACTGGCAGCCTGCGAGAAGTATTTGAAGCGAGCCAAGGAAGCTTTGAAAGTCAAGGTGCTTGCATAATAAACATATCAATCTAACGTTTTAAAGTATGGAAAATTCAAGAAAGGGGCGAAATTTGCGTTCTGTGGCGTTATTTATCGCCATGCTTATAATTACCCCACTTTTGATTTTGGGCTGTTCCTGCGCAAAAACAGCGCAAAATAACACGGTTTATCGCGATAGCGCACATACCAGCGCAAGACGTGACAGCGTGAAACAGCGACAGATCCACTGGCAGGACACCAAGCAGCACGACAGCGTATTCAAGCAGGACAGCGTGCTGGTGTACATCAAGGGCGACACTGTAATCAAGGAACGCTGGCATAACCTTACGACCACAAGGTGGAAGACAACGACCAAGACAGATACAATCGTTGGCGACATCTACACATTTGTGACCGACACCGTAAAGGTCAAGTATTACGTGAACCGATACAAGACCAAGGAGGTAGAGAAGCCAGTGAGCACCTGGCAAAAGGTAAGGCTATTCATTGGCGATTGCGTATTGCTATTCCTGGCACTCGTTGCCGTTAACTGGATAAAGGAGCGCATCAAGAAGAGAGTTCAATAGGTTCAATCATAATATCAATTTTTAGAAGGGCAGGAAGCGCAGGAGAGCGTTTTTCTGCCCATTTTTGTGCGAAGAACACTTTTCATTGAGAGAAAAGGGGGAGGGGATATGAGAGTTAGATAATATTCATTCTAGCTAATGCGTGCAGGTTATTATTATATAGAGCGTGGAAAACTACCCTAGAACTACCCTGGCCACCCGAAAACGACCGAAAACAACTGTGCTTACGACATAAACAGCAAATAAAAGTTAAAATATTAATATCTTTCGGGAAAAGTTTTGGTGGAACGGAAAAATATTAATATCTTTGCATCGTGTTTAGGAGATAAGCACTTTAAAACATTCAGCAACTAAGCCCTAGGCAACACGGTTAAGCCAAAGAAAAATGAAAAAGTCAAATTCATTAGAGTTCACAACAAAGTTCATCAACTCAAACTTCCGTATTAAGGTCTTCGGACGCACAGAGGATGGCAAGAAGATAAACACACTCGTAGGAGTAAGCGGAATCTTGAAGCTCATCGGTGCAGAACTCTTCAACAAGTTCATCAAGCGAGCATTGAAGGCTGGTATGGACGCTTGCCGCTGCGCTTTGAGACGTGGACTTGTAGTTACATTGTACGCTAAGTAATCAAGGGAGGACAGAGATATGAGCGACTGGAAAGTATGGAGAGTTATCGAGTGTTACGGAAGTTATACCGTAGCACTCGTAAAACCCGAAATCAACGGAAGAGACAAGGTTGTTGAGCACTCAAACAAGTGGTTCGGATTTTCAGAAATAAAAGAAGCCGATAAGCTTGCAGCCCAACTTAACGAGCGAGACGGATTAAAAGAACTTTATGATTAAAGATAGGAGACAATACAATGGCAAGAGCAAAATATTACATCAAGAGACAGATGGAAGGAAAGGAAATCGATGAGGTGGCAAACTTTACACGCAAGGACAAGGCAGAGCGATTCTTGAACAAGCTATTCAGGGGACTAAAGGCAGCCGACAGACATTATCCATACTGGGTACGACAAGGTTATTTCAAGTCTGAATTTGTAGGCTTATGCGTGAATTTCAAAACAGAGTATTGGATAGAAAAGTATTAACCAGCTGGGGGCAACCCCAGCACAAAGAAAATACAGATATGGAGATAGCTATTAATGGAATGAAAGCAGTAGGTTACTTTAAGGATGAAGACAAGTTCCTCAAGCGTGGAGAGTACCAAGAGACCGAACTAGACAAGCGCAAGCGTGAAGTGGACTTCTTGATATTAGGTGTTGGCAACCGTTGGGAGATACGTTTCAACCACCCAGTGAGCCTAAAGGAGAACAGAAGCATCAAGAAGGGCGAGTGTTCTGATAATGTTTACTTCGTTACATCTAACGCTTTGGAGAAGCTAAAGAAACAATACTCTTACGAGTGTGATTTTTAATAACCAGCTGGGGAGCAATCCCCAGCGCAAAGAAACAAGATATGGAAATTTTAGAAACTATGACATTTACCAAGGCGGTTGATGGTTCAACTAAGGTTTTGGGTACTTATTTATACGTTGAAGGTAGTCAGATGCTTAGAGATAGAAAGAAGTATCTTATAAAGAGAGGATACTTGTATGATAAAGCAACCAAGAGATACGAAAAGCATTTTAAGGACGGCAATATAACTACTATTACGTTCACGAAAAAATAATGAAGATATGAAGGAATACGACAAGATACCAGCACAAGCAGTGGTCGAGGTAACGACCAGCTGGGGAAGAACCTGCCTGCGAGAGATTGGGCGAGACCTTAAGGAAGGCACGGTGCTCGATGGCTATTATTATCCGGTAAGCAAGGCTTTCGATTTTGAATGGAAGGGAGAGGGCGCAATGCTATGGATCGGGGGCAACGGAAGGCTTGTCAGTCTTGGAGAAGGACAGAAGCACAAGTACATGATGCTTAGTCGCCTTCTCTCTGATTGCAAGTACTTCCTTCGCAATCCATACGAGCGACACCTCTATTTTCCGAGCATCGCCCGGCATTGCAAGGAAATGCGCCAGTACTGGCTGGAGTTGAACATCAAGCCGGAGTGGTTATCGTACAAGCAGATTGGCAAGCTTGAGCACAAAATGAACCGAATGAAAACGAAGTTGGACAGACAATTTAAAAAAGACAGAAGACAATGACAGAACAAGAGTACAGAAAAGCCCTGCACGAAATCAGGGTAAAGGCAGAGAAGGAAAGAGTAATGCTGGCAAGGAAATTTGCCACGGAGCACAGCCCAGTTAAGGTTGGCGATTATATCAGCGACAACTGCGATACGATAAGGGTTGAAGATTGGATTATTTCACATAGAGGCTACGAATACAACTCCTTGCCTTGCCTGGTATATAAAGGCAAGACCTGCAAGAAGGATGGCACTCCACGCAAGTACTCGAAGAAGTGCAGGATCGAGCAGCGCAACCTTTTGCGAGTAAATGGAGAACCAGTAAAGAATCACGGATATGGAGAATAATAGAAGAAACATCAAGAGAACGAAGAAGGGTGCTGGTGCAACGGTCAAGCTAGTTGGCATACAGATAGACAACGACCTGCTGCCTTTCCTCAACGCATTGCCCAACAAGTCACGATTCATCAATGATTTGTTGAGAAAGAATTTTTTTGGTAAATAATTTGGTGGTTTCAAAGAAAAACCGTACCTTTGCATCACTGAATGTTTAAAGTGGTCTCCACTTATTACCCCAGCGGCTCGACTTTTTCACCGCTGGGGTATTTTTGTACTCTTTTTTCGATTTGCCCCGAAATTCGTGTTCTGAGCCGCTTACCTGGTAAGCACGTAAAACTATCCCCGAAAACAATTTGAGCCGTTTCTGCGACAAATTCGCAAGAAATAAGGCTATTTTTTGTCGTACAGCACATAATCAATAACCCTGCGGTTGGCTTCATCTACTCTCGATAGGTCTGCATTGATGTAGGTATCGGTTACCCGGACACCGAAAGAGTGACCCAGCGCAAGCGACACCACGTCCTTTTGTATACCAATGTTGAAGGCAATAGAAGCCCACGTATGGCGAGCGTAGTACGTAGTAAGCCCTGGGCGCACCTTTGCTAGTTTCTTATTAATCATGACCGTTGCAACATCAACGTTCCTGAAATGCTCCGAGAAACGAAGCAGCTTCTTTTCCCCTTTGTACTTCTCGATGATTCGGAGAGCTTCGGGATGAAGAAGGATGGAGTAATGCCTGCCAGTCTTCGCCCGGTCGTATTCCAGTCTACCATGGACGATATTCTCATTTGTCAAGGCGAACAAGTCACTCACATTGATACCAATCAGCAGGAACATCAGCAGGAACATGTCGACCAGTTCATCACCACCAGCTTCGAAGATAGAGCGGATTTCCTCAACGGACAAATCTCGCTTTTTCGTTGTCTCAAGCCGAAGACTGTACCTGCGAAATGGGTAGTTTTTCGTCTGCTCATTATCTATCGCCAAGTTGAATACAGCAGCGACGCAGAGCATCCTGCTGGCTCTGGTATTCCTAGACAAGCCTTCCTTTGCCATGAACGCATCGAAATCTTCAAGCCAAGAGCGGTTAATCTCATCGTATGTAAGAAGAGCCGCTTTTTCCTTCCCTAGGAAAGCTTCAATCTTTGCCCAAGTGTACTTGTATCTGTTTATAGTATTTTCTTTCAGATTCCTGCCCTCGTAGGCTATGAAGCCATCACGAAGCAGGGCGACCTTCTCCCTTGCAGGCTCGGCTTCAAGCATTATTAAGTCTCGGAGTTCCCTAGCTGTAATATCGCCACGGTAAGAATCCCTGCATTGCGCCTTCATCATCATTCTATTGTAGAAATTAAGACGGTCAAGAAGGAAGTCGTTGATAGCATCACGATCGGGACGTTTTCGCACCTTGCAAGCCCTTTTATCCCACTCATCTTTCTTGCAGTATTGATTGAGGGAGATGAAGGCAGTCCCACCATGGTGGTTGACAGCAAGCCGGATGGAGAACGTACCATCCTGCCTTTTAACCCTCGTATCTAGATATAATCTCAGTGTTGCCATAATTCCGTGCAGTTTTTGTTCAGTTTATTTTCAGCGTTAAGAGCCGCAATTGTGCAACATGGTGCATGATTGCGGCATTTTCAAGTTATCAGAGCATCAGAGAACCCCTTTAAACACTGAGAAACACAGTAAAGTTGTACTTAAAATCATAACGTATGTTCTAAATAATTGAAAATTAAAAACTTATGCAGACTGCTTTTTTCTTGTGCAGTTTTTATTCAGGTTTTTCACGATTTCGGGCGTAAAACCAGTTGCATAAAACTCACCAGAGCCAAGGAGCAGCCAGTATGGGTTTATGTGGTAGTCACGGACTAAGAACTGAACCCATGACGGACGAAAGCGACCGTAGTACTCGGCAGGCTTTTCTCGCAGGGACATGATGTTCCAGCGGTTGATACCATACCGGTCAGTTATCGTCTTCAGACCGCCAATGCAACCATCAGCCTTCAGGCGGTCGATGGCAGAGAAGAAACGAACTACTATATCCACATCAGCGGACATCAGATTTTTATCTTCCATATTATTTTATCTTTTTGTAGGCACGACTGAAAACGCTTTCCAGCCTTGCCCGATGATTATTCAATCTTTGCGACCAGTCCTGCAACTGAGCCAGCGTTGGGCGAGAAGCCAGCAGCCCACCCACCTCGGAAGGTGAGAGAACTGGTAAATATTTCTCGTAGGCGAGAAGGTAATCAATTCGGCACATTCGGCATAACTAACATTACAAGGATATATCCGAGAACAGCAGCAAAGCCAAAGTATAGATAAATCTTTGCTATCTTCTCGTTTCTTGCTATGATGTAATCATCAGCTTCAACCTCAACCTTGCGCCTAGTCAATTGATTCCCATCGTATCGTTCTCCTCTCTTGTAGCGACCATCAGCGACATAGACCGCCTGCGATGTATACTGCCAGCCATAGGCGGTATATTTGTTTTTCAGCTTTCTGTAGCCAACAACCAGCAGGATAACTCCACCGATGATACTAAACATGAAACCAACGAAACCCCAAAACCAAGCAGCACCAACAGAAGGGACTATCGGCTGGATTCCCTCATCCTCTACCTTTCCAACGCTGGAAACACGACCAGCACCACCAGCGGAAACATTCCGGTGCGGTATAGAGTGAGCATCGCCATAGATGTTATTGCTGACAACACGACCAGCATCCCTTCCTACCTGATTGACAGCAGAGCGAACGAAACCCTTTGCCAGTCCATTTATAAAACTTCCCATACGCTATTTATTTAAATGATTTATATTTCTTTCGTAGAACTCATTCCAAGCCTTTTTCTTGATGAAGACGAAGAAGAGCAGCAGCCCTAGGGCGACCATCAGCAGATGCAGCGGCTGGCGCAAGACCCCGAACCCGAAAGAACGCTGGAAGTCGATGCAGAACGAAATCAGCACTCCGTAGGTAGCGAACGCTCGATGCACCCAGCAGAAGCCATAGGCTAGACTGCAAATGATCCAGGCGATGAACCCGAACAGCGAGCAGTCGAATATCCACTCTGTGAGTTTTGCCCGAATGCCGAACGAGAGCAGAGTGCAGTGAACCAGCATTACAAGCGCACCCACTGGAGGGATAATGCCTATTATCAACCTGCTGGCTTTCCATAGCCAGCTTTTCCCGAGGGCGGCAAGAAGAATCTTCTCCTTCCGCTCTATGAAATCCTCCTCTTTCATCGTTACTTAGAATTTTAGTTGATATTGTACCTGGAGCGAGAACTAAAGTTCACGCAACCACTTCTGACCTCTTTTTGATTTCAAGAAGAGAACAAACGCAACACTCATCACGAACACGAATACATTAAAAAACAAATATGTTACCATAATCTCTAACTTTTAAATTTCATTATATAATTGGCAGCATTGGCGATTGCAGCACCGCCAAGGAAGCCAAAGATAATACACGCTATATTCACCATTGCAAGTTCCTTGCCAGTGAAAAGAGGAGACAGACCACCGACAGCAACGCTTCCGTACATCATTTTCGAGCAGTCGTAGAGATACCCAGCCAAGAGCTTTCTTCTGTCCGTCTCCCTATCGTCTGTTGTTTTTTGACTAACCATACTTTTTCATTTTGCAAAGTTACTAAATTATTTCTGTCCGACAATGGCAAGCAGCGTTTTTACCTGACTTTGCAGGAACTCATTCTGTTCTCGCAGCAGTTTATTCTCAGCAGCCAAGGCAGCATCACTACCTATTGACTGAGAAACGTTTGAACTGTTCGAGCCATTGACGTTTGAACCGGTAATACCTGTACCAACTTCGGATGGACTTGCAACCGTTGGAGAGAACATCGGTTCGATACCATTTTCAAGCCAGTCAACCGAGACGTGCAGTGCATTGGCGATTTTGTAAATTACACGGTCTGAAAAACTCGCTTTCCCATTTAGAGAGCGAGATAGGTTTCCAGTATCAATACCAGCCACTGTCGCCATTTTATTGACGGACATTCCACTTCTTTTACGAAGAATCTCAACTCGCTTCGCTATTTCTAAATTATTGTATTCTTTTGTAGCCATACGTAACTAATATTTTAAATATTTGTAAATAACAATAAAAATACATTAAAACATTATGTATATTGTTGTATATTACAAAATGTTTTTGTATTTTTGCACTCGAATTACAAAACGAGTTTAAAAACTCATTTGCAAAGATAAAGAAAATAATTTAAAATACAAATAAAATGGGAGAAAATTTTAATTATGATTTTCGGACACCGTTGCAGAAGCAGCAGGACGAAAGAAAGAAGAACATCATAGCGATGTTTGCAGATTTCCGAGCAAAAGCATCTGCCGAGACCTCAGACAGCAGAATAATGCTCGCAGTTTCACAGCGTGTTGGTTGCACCCAGCAGAACGTGCGTGTTATCCTCATTAAGGCTGGATTGATAACACCAAAGAAGAGACGTGCAGCCGTGCGCAAATAATCAAGTAGAACCAATTTAAACATTCAGAGCGTATGAAGAAGTTTATCGAGATTATCACAAGTGACGAAGTATTATCCCTGGCAGTTGCCATCGCATTAGTAACTTTAATTTTTTGGAGGGCTTAGTTATGACGAACGAAGAACCAAAGGTAGCAGACGCAGGCAGATACACCATGACAGAGACCTGCAAGGTGCTTGGCATCCATCGCAACACCCTGCGCAGATGGTTGCAGGCTGGTAAGATTAAGGTCAAGTTCCGCAGAATCGACAACCGCAAGGTTTTCGAGGGCAGTGAGATTAAAAAAGTCTGGAGGATTGCACTATGATGAATGCCTACGAAAAAGCGAAGCAGCTTACCGCCAAGTGGGAGCAGGAGCGAAAGGACAGCAAGCGACTGGCAACCATGAAGGAAGCGAAAAGACGCATTCAGGTAAGGGAGTTCGACAATATGCTTTGTCTTTCACTGGACGGAGTTCCGGTGCTCCCGATGAGCGAGTTCAACAAGCAGACGCTTGCGGACGCACGTCTGACATTCTTTAACTATTTAATCAGGCGGTAAGAGCGTATGGAACCAAGAATTATCAAACAATGCGAAGAGGCAATGTACGATGCCATCTGGCTGGAGTTAGACCGTGATCCACAGCGACCAGCGGTTGCAAGGGTAGACATCAAGACCAAGGCAGGCGGCATCTGCGTATGGTGCGACAGAACCGGGAATACAGCGGTCGTGTCGCACAAGAATAACAACAACGACAGCGAGCGGCTGGAGGAAGCTATCGAGGGCTGCGTTAACTATCAAGACGTGATGGACGACTGGCTGGAAGAGAACAGCCAATACGAAGACCAAGACCCGATGGACGCTTTCGAGGAAAGCAGGCTCGACAGCCTTATGGCTCAACTGGTTTGATTACGATGTTAGACAATTATTATATGGCTCCCTGCAGCGGCAGGGTAAAGGGCGCACGCAAAACTCATTTTTCAAAGGTTATCTAAAATTAGTTGTTTTTTACCATGCAATATGCGGAAACGACAGCGTGCGCCCTGCAACGGAAGGGCATCCACCAGCAGCAGGCAATGGTGGGGTAAGTTTTGGCAGTCAACTGGGGTTCGAATCCCCAGCCTTCCACTAGAGTTAATGAACAATAAGTTGAACAATAAAAAGAACGAATTATGGAAAATGAAATTATCAATGTTAGCGGTGGCGAAATGCTGGAAGCTATCAACCGCTCGGAGATTGACGGACAGATTGCAACAGCGCACAAGTTTCCGAGAGACATCATGCAATGCAAGCAGAACATGGTAGCACTGGCAGCGATGGACGATGATGTTGCATACAATTGCTTCTATCACCTAGAGCGCAAGGGCAAGGATGGTCAGGTATCGGTTATTGAGGGTCCTAGTGTTAGGTTCACGGAAATCATTTCCGCATGCTGGAAGAACCTGCGCATCGCTGGACGCATCATCGCAAACGATGGCAAGACCATCACGGCACAAGGCGTCTGCCATGACCTCGAGAGCAATGTTGCCTACTCTGTCGAAGTGAAGCGCAGCATTCTGACATCGAAAGGATATACCTTCTCGCAGGATATGCAGGTGGTAGTTGGCAATGCAGCCGTGGCGATCGCACAGCGTAATGCAATCTGCAAGGTCGTGCCGCAGGTATTGATTGCAAGCGTGGTGAAGGAAGTGCAGGCAAAGGCACTGGAGCACATCAAGCAGACTGGCGTACAGAGCCAGTGGAAGAGCTGCGTAGCCTGCTTCCAAGTGTACCAGGTAACAGACCTTATGCTGCTGGAATACCTGGGCAAGAAATCAGCCGAGGAAGTCACGGCAGAGGATATTCAGAAGCTGGCTGGTGTGTACAACGCCATCAAGGAAGGCACGACCACCGTAGAGGAGACCTTCAAGAAGCCGAAGCAGCAGGAAGCAATCGCACAGCAGGCGCAGGCAGCAGCCGAGAGCGCACAGAAGAAGGCAGAGAAGGCAATGAACCGCAGCCAAGGCAAGACTGGCACAGCAGCGAAGAAGTAGTTTAGTTTATAATGTTATACGTTTGCCCGAACCGCCACGGCACAACCTATGGGGTGGGCTCCCATCATAACCTACCAAGGGAAGCCGTGGCAACTATTAAACATTCAGTAAAATTATGGCAGAAAAAGAAAACAATCAGAAACACAAGAGCACCATCGACAAGTACTTTGCTAGAACCGCCAAGGCATACAAAGCATGGGCTGATGAGAACGAGGAAGAAAGAAACTTTCTACAGATTGCAGCTGAGACGACTGGAGATACAGATGAAGACGGAAACCAAGGATTCGATTTCCATATTTCCTACCACTTCAAGACCGAAATCCTCGCAAACGGACTTGCTCAAGCAATGGAAAGGGATGAAGACATTCGTCAGATTATCATTGCAGCAGCAAAATTGTATTATACCGCAAACATAAAAATAAAAGAATAAAATGAAACAGATAATCAAATATAAAAGCAGAGAGGAGTGGTTGCAGAACCGCTCCAAGGGAATAGGTGCATCAGAGGCAGGCACAGTACTGGGACTGAACCCATGGGAAACGCCATACCAGTTATGGAGACGCAAGAAGGGCATCGACCCACCAAAGGTTGAGAACTTTGCGATGGTTGCAGGACACCTGCTGGAGGATGCCGTGGCGCAGTTCTTCAAGCGAGAGAGCCACTGCCACATCATCAAGGCGAGCACGGACGACTACACTATCACGAACACCGATACTCCGTATCTGCGTGTATCTCCTGACCGCACCTTCTGGAGAACCGGGGCAACGCACAACGAAGCGAGCAAGAGCATCCTCGAGTGCAAGACCACGCAGATGCAGATAGATGCAGACGACCTCCCGAAGCATTGGTTCTGCCAGCTACAGATGAACCTAGGAGTGGGCGAATACAAGGACGGAGCACTTGCCTGGCTGACAGCAGGCAGGGAGTTCGGCTACCGTGACATCGACTTCGACCCCGAATTTTTCGGATGGATGAGGGACGAGATTACCAAGTTTTGGCTTGACTACATCGTGGGTAACCAAGAGCCGCCAGCCTACAGCGCACAAGACGTTCTCCTAAAGTCTCCACTGCACAAGGCAGGAAAGGAGATTGAAGCCACAGTAGAAATCGGTGACATGCTCATCGAATTGAAGGAAATCAAGGAGAAGGGCAAGGCACTGGAGAACCGACAGAAGGAAATCGAGGACAACTTGAAGCTGTTCTTCGGGGACGCTGAGAGCATCGTGGACGGAAACGGAAAGACGCTGGCAACGTGGAAAGCACCAAAGCCATCCGAGAAGTTCGATGCAAAGGCTTTTCAGACCGACCATCCGGAGGAATGCGCAGCCTACATCAAGCAGGTGCAGGGAGCACGAAGACTTTTAATCAAGTAGTGCTTATGGCTAGCTTTACAATATCAAAAACCGACCTAAGGAATATAATTTCTCAACTGGAGAATTATATTTCCCTAGGTGGGGAAGTGACAGCACCGACCGACACAAGCCAGCGGAACAAAATCCGTATGGCCACCGTGCTCAAACGGAAGCTTGAAAAGAAATTATCATTATCAGAATAAAATTATGAACGATTCATTCATCTTATACACATCATACTACGCTCTTATCGAGGGGCTGACCGATGAACAACTCGGGCAACTGACGAGAGCGATATTTCTCTACGCAAGGGATGGAAAGAGTATCGAACTCGAGCCAGTCGTGCGCATGGCTTTTGGTTTTATCATTGACGATATGAAACGGAATAAAGCCAAGTATGAAGAGAAGGTCGAACGATGGCGAGCCAACGGTAAAAAGGGTGGCAGACCAAGAAAAAACCAAGAGGATAAGCAAAAACCAATTGGTTTTGAAAATAACCAAGAGGTTTCAAAAATAACCAAACAAAACCAAGAGGTTTTTTCAAAAACCTTATATGATAATGAATATGATAATGAATATGTAAATGATAATGTTGATGATAATGATGTTTCTAAAGAAACAGATATAGAACCTTCTAAAGAAGCTTCTATGCAAAGTTTTTCCGAGAAAAACGTTTGCGCTGCAGAAGAACCGCAAAAAAGTTCTGAGAAAAAGAAATCCAAGAAAGGCGAAATCGACTACGCAGCCATCAAGGACTACTGGAACGAGCAGCACGACAAGACCAACAGCGCAATGCGAAGGCTGACGCTGATGACGGACAACCGCAAGGAAGCAATCAGAGGAAGGCTCAAGGACTGCAAGGGAGATATTTCCAAGATTTACCTGGCAATCGACAAGGCTATGGCTAGCGACTATCTGAACGCAGGGCATTCCTGGGCATCGTACGACTGGGTAATGACAAGGAAGTATTTCCCGAAGGTGCTGGAGGGCAACTACGACAACACCAAGCCAGCCGCAAGCCAGCAGCCGCAATCGGCAGCAGCCAGGGCGCAGGATCCAGCGGCAACAGCACGTCCGAGCATCGGGGAACTCTACGAGCAAGCCAAGCGTCAGCAGCCAGCGAGCCAGCAGAGCCAAGACAGCAAGTTCCTGTGGGTAATCCAGCAGAACCTCGAAGACTTGAAGAAGAACCCGAACAACAAGCCAGCCAAGGATTCGCTGACAAGATACTACGAACGTGGAGTTCTTCAACGGCTGGGCATCGACTGGAAGCCCGAAAAATAACGAATGAGGGCAAAAATAGCCGCTCTGGGACGTTTTCACGCTTCGGGCGGTAAATTATAAGGCAAACAGATTTTAAACGCTTAAAACGAAAGAATTATGGCAGAATACAATAATCAGGGCATTGACATCGACCTTGAGGAGATGTTCAACGGTCTATCCGAGGAAGACCAAGAGGAATTTTTGGTCGACATGTTCCAAAACTTATCAGACGAAGACAGCAGAAAGAGGGTTGTAAAGGACAATATCTGGTATCTTGACAGCGACAATGCTGCCGACATCATTGTTCAAGCATTCGAGAGCTTGGACGTCAACAGACAGAAAGATGCAGCCGAGCGCATCGCAGACGCAATGACACGTGAGCAGCGTGAGGAACTTGTTGAGTACATCAAGGAGGGATAGCCATGAAAGAAGAAAAATTAATATTCAACGAATGCAGAGCCGCAGGGCTCGTATTCAAGACTTCGAACGATTGGGTCAAGTGGCTGACCGAAAACAGCTACGACATCAAGAAGCCAGTTGCAGAGCATGAAGGCTTCAAGTACAACATCAAGGATGAGTGCATAAATCCTCACGTAATCGGGTATGCCGTAGAGGGAGCAGACAACTGGGGATGGAAGGTAATGACCGCCAACACCCAGTTCGGCTGGATATGGGGCTACAGCATTCAAAAAGGGAAGCATGGGTACGACAGCCCGGTAGCCTACCCGAGTAGATATGACACTCTCAGCATCTTCTACGGTAACGAGAAGGAAGCGGAGCACGATGCCCTGACCTGCATCATCAGAGACCTCGAGAAGAATGCTGGAACCAAGAACGCCAGACTTCTTATCTGGGCGGCAAAGAAGAAGAGGGCAGACATCATTCATCCACAGATTGAACTTTTTGGAAAGGAGGTGGAGAGATGAAAATATCAGCATTTATAAAACTTCTTGAAACTCACAAGAAACAGTTTGGTAATATAGATGTTGTTGATGACTTGGGATATATCACAAATGACCTTGTATACAACGAAGAAGATAATTCTTTGATGATAGTTACAGACACATTCAGAAAAGTAAGAAGAAATGAAAAAGATTGAAATCATCACAGATGAACACCGACATCACGTATACGTTGGCAACACCGATTTCTGGCTCAATACGAAGGAAGTGTTGGAACTTTATTTCAAACTCGGACACGTTAAGTTATAAACAATAAAAAACATTCAGATTATGGAACAGAAAGATATTGATATTTACGATATACTCAAAGATGAAGAGTACGGTACAGAGTTATACACACCAAAATGTGGAAGGGTATGGCACAGTGGAATGGCAAACAACAAGGACAGTGCGAAAGCAATCTGGACTGAGGACGAAGATGGAAGAGAACACTTTTTCGACAAGAACGGAAAAATCTATAAAGAAGGAGAAGTCCTGCTCTTCCCATCAAAGGAAATGAGAGACTGGAGCAAGTTCTTCAAGAAGGGAGATGTGCTTGTTTCTGAAGATGGATGTGTGCATATTATCTTTGAAAAGTTTGTGGATTATACATATACAAACTTCATAGGTAAACATTACTTTGATGGTGACGACAAACTGGGGTATAGTTATATTTCCGGACGTTACACTGTAAATACCAAACAATTTCGTATTGAAGAAGGTGATGCTGTTCAGACCTACATCAAAACCATCGAGGAAAAATCTGGGGGAAAACTGAACCGGGAAACTCTGGAGGTTGAGAAGCAGGAGAAGCCAGCATTTGAAATTGGCAAACTCTATGTTTTCGATGAGGAAGACGAGGACGGAGAGCTGACAATCATCGGTAAACTCATCGACAAGAACGAAAGCGAGGACACGCTGACATTCGGCAACCAGTACGAAATCGAGAACGAGAAGTTCG
>ERZ1034992.179-NODE-179-length-40755-cov-28.003759_pt1 | contig 40755 bp, 29 predicted proteins | sample MGYA00520695_ERZ1034992 | MGnify/ENA primary metagenome ERZ1034992 (study PRJEB33766, sample SAMN09781778) | gut metagenome | biome: gut microbiome | host: Homo sapiens | place: Madagascar | study: EMG produced TPA metagenomics assembly of the PRJNA485056 data...
AACGGCGCGTACGTGAGGCTCGAGTCCGTCAAGTCCGACCCGTTCTCCGCCAAGGTGTCCATCGACGTGCGCCAGGCCGACGGCACGCAGAAGCGCAAGGCCGTCACGGTGAAGACCGGCAACGACCTCTACCAGAAGAGCGGCGAGAACAGCGACTACGAGAGCGGCTGGGTGGTCAACAACATCGGCGCCGCAGTGGGCGACGAGTTCATAGAGTTCCAGAACGGCGAGGTGCTCGAGCTCGGCGAGGCGCTGGGCGACGTCAACGAGGAGGTCGTCAAGCGCGCGCAGATCCGCCGCACCATCGAGGACCACCTGGCCCGCCAGTTCGAGCTGTGGCCGCGCGGCGTGAAGGTGCTCTCGCTCTTCTTCATCGACCGCGTCGACCGATACCGCGTCTACGAGCCCGAAGTCCACGACGGCCTGTACGCCCTGATGTTTGAGGAGGAGTACGCAGGTGCCCTGAACTCGAAGGCGCCTCGTCGCATCGCAAAGGCGGCGGGGATCGGCAAGGGCACGTGGCTCGAGTGCTACGAAGCCGTCGGCGCCCCGCTGGTGCGCGACCCCCACGCCGTGCACCAGGGATACTTCGCCAAGGACAAGAAGGGCAAGTTCAAGGACTCCAAGGGAGCCGCCGGCACCGCCGACGACGCCGGGGCCTTCGAGCTCATCATGCAGAAGAAGGAGACGCTCATCTCCTTCCCGGACGGCAAGGACGCGGACAAGGACGTCTCTTTCGTCTTCAGCCACTCCGCGCTCAAGGAGGGCTGGGACAACCCCAACGTGTTCCAGATCTGCACGCTCGTCGAGACAAAGGACAACCTGACCAAGCGCCAGAAGATCGGCCGCGGTCTGCGCCTGTGCGTGAACCAGGATGGCGAGCGCCTGTACGACCCAGAGGCGAACGTGCTCACCGTCATCGCGAACGAGAGCTACGACGACTTCGCCAACGGCCTGCAGAAGGAGCTTGAGGCTGAGGACTTCAAGTTCGGCGTCATCACTCCGGAGAGCTTCACGAAGGTCACGGTCAAGGGCGATGATGGCGTCGAGGAGCGCCTGGGCTACGAGAAGTCCAAGCAGGTCTACGACCACCTCGTCGCGACCGGCATGGTCGACGGCAAGGGCGCGGTGACGCCCGAGCTGAAGGCGGCCGCCGAGGAGGGCAAGGTCGAGCTCCCCGCCGAGCTCGAGCCTGCCAAGGAGCAGGTCGAGGCGATCATCATCCACAAGTCCCAGAGGGTCCAGATCCGTGACAAGGCCAAGGAGGTCTCGGTCGAGCTGCAGAAGGACGTCACGCTCGACCCTGCGTTCCAGGCCCTGTGGGACCGCATCCGCCAGCGCACGCGCTTCCAGGTCGAGGTCGACTCCGGCAAGCTCATCGAGCATGCCATCGAAGCTGTCGACGGCATGCTCGCCGTGCGCCCGCCCCAGGTGACGAGCGAGCGTGCCTCGCTGGGCATCGACGACGCGGGCGTGAGCGCCGAGGGCACGGGCACCTCCGTGGTGTCCGTTTCGGGAAAGGTGAAATACGACCTTCCCGACCCGATCGCAGAGCTGCAGGACGCCGTCGGGCTCACCCGCGGCACCATCAAGGCGATCCTCGAGGGCTGCAGCCGCCTCGACGAGTTCGAGATCGACCCCGCGACCTTCCTCGCGCAGGTCGGCGACAAGATCAACCGCGTGAAGAACGACCTCATCGCCCAGGGCATCAAGTACGTGCGCCTTCCCGAGGACGAGTGGTACACCATGCGCGACCTCGAGCTTGACGACTACACGGCCTACCTTGGGCAGAACGCGTGGAAGCCGGACATGACGAGCAAGAGCCTGTACAACTACGTGGTCTACGACTCGGCGGGGGTCGAGCGCTCCTTTGCCGAGGCTCTAGACAAGCAGGAGGAGGTTCTCGTGTTCGCGAAATTGCCCTCGGCGTTCAAGATCGACACGCCGCTCGGCAGTTACAACCCCGACTGGGCGTACGTCGAGGAGGCCGACGGCGAGCGCCGCGTGTACTTCGTGACCGAGACCAAGGGCGGCAAGAACGGCGAGCCCGCCCTGCGCGACGCGGAGAAGATCAAGATCGGCTGCGCCAAGAAGCACTTCGAGGCGCTGGACCTCGGAAACGACTTCCATTACAACGTGCGCACGACCTACCAATACGAGGCGGTGAAGGCTTAGGATGTCGAAGCTGCCCGGAAAGATGACGCGAAAGCAGCACTGGGTGCCGCGGTTCTACCTGCGCCATTTCGCGGATTCCTCCGGGCAGCTTCATGCCTACAGCAGACAGAAGGGCTCCTTCTTCCGCACGAATTGCGAGAACCTTTGCAGCATGCGCGATCTTTATGAGGTCGAGCATGCCGATGCGACAGGCGATGCGACAGACAGATTCTATGCGCAGAACCTCATCGAGGTTAAGCTATCTGAGCTCGAGAGCCGCATCGCGCCGCTTTACGATCGCTTTTTGGAACGCCAGAAAGAAGACCAGTGCGAAGACGAAGGGTATTCTGATGGGAAAGCCGCCGTTTGCGAGCTGGCAGCAAATATCATCGTCCGGCACCCTATCAGTATGCGCGTCGACAAGAAATGGTCACGCGAGACTGCCGAAGAGCTGCTCAGAAACGTTCATCTGACACCCTATGAGCTCGGCTTGCTCGATTGGTCGGATTGGCGCGGGGATTCCCAAGCGGTGGTCGAGCTTGCCGCCGCCGCAACCATGCTCTTCTCCAACGATGATATTGTGCCAGTTAACCGTATTCGAAAGGCTTTTTTTGAGAAGAGCTTCTCCATCCTTAGGGCACCCGTCGGCTCAGGGTTCGTTACGACGTCGATGCCTATGTTCATCATCGGGCCCGAGGACGACTCGTACGATTTTCATCTCGCGTATATGCCGTTGAGCAGTGAGTATGCTGCGGTCTTTTCAGATGACCCTCTATTTCCGCCGTTTGCGAGACTCGGTTTTTCGGGCGTCGAGTTCATGAACCGACTTCTTCTGCTTAACTGCGAGCATTGGGATGTCGCCATATCGAGGGGAAGCGGCCCGCTCGAGCACGCGGTACGCGATTGGAGTCAAGCGAACAGTGCCGAATTCATGCACGAGATGTTCACGCGCGACGGCAGGGAGCTATCCCTCGACACAGTGATCTACGACCGCTCGAAGAAGAAGGGGCAGACGATGATCGATACCATCGACCGTGGCTGCCTCGAGGGCGGCTGCCTTGATGACGAGGACCTGCGCATCATCTTCGAGCACCTTCTGGGGAGAAGACGGCAAGGACCGGGAACATTAAAGGGTCAAGCAGCGTATTGATAAAATTGACCCCGCCAGCAATAACCGCAAAGGAAAGATAGGGCTTTAAGGATGGATGCAGGAAAATCTACGATAAGCGGCGTGTTCAACGGATCGCGCCTGCTCGAAATACCTTTCTACCAAAGGGCGTACGTCTGGGGAGAAGAGCAATGGGAGCGCTTCCTCGGCGACATGGAGTTCGTCACGGCTTCGAAGCGACCTTATTTCCTGGGCTCGATCATCCTGAAGCAAGCCTCCTCCGGCAACACTTGGTCCGAGGTGTCCGAGGTTCGCACAGTCATCGACGGCCAGCAGCGCCTCACGACCATGGTCATCTTCTTCAAGGCACTCTGCGCGAGAATCGACGCCGATAGGCTGTTCGAGCGAGATTTCGTCCTGGAGACCGGCGAAGTCGCCTTGAGACATGGCAAGTACGACCGGCAGGATTTCGAGAAGGTCGTCAGCGCCACGGGCTGCGAGCCTGTCGAGGGCTCCTCGTCCATCGTCCTTGCCTACAACTATTTCCTCAAGAACATCGACCCAGAGAAGGTCGACAGGAACACGATCAAGTCGAACGTCCAGTTCGTCTGCATCGATCTCACCGAGGGCGAGGACGAGCAGCAGATATTCGACACCATCAACTCGCTCGGGGTGCGCCTGACGACGGCGGAGCTCCTCAAGAACTACTTCTTCAACCGCGAGAACGAGCAGGCGTTCAAGGAGTGCTGGGAGGACGTCTTCGAACCCACGGCGGAGAAGAGGGAGTATTGGGAGCAGGAGGTCGTTACCGGGCGCATCAAGCGCACGCTCGTCGACCTGTTCTTCGACGCGTTCCTCCAGATCCTGGTTCAGGACAAGAAGCGCGGCGTCACGACCGAGGACAAGCTCTTCTATTCGCGCACGTCCAACCTCTTCCAGTCCTACAAGGACTTCATCGGCAGGTACTGCAACGGAGACAAGGACGAGATCCTCGACAGCATGAAGGCGTATGCCGAGGTGTTCGAGTCCACGTTCGACCCCGGCTACTGCGACGCGGACATCCCCTCCGCTCCCGGCGTCGAGCGCCTGAACGTGCTGATATTCGGCCTCAAGAACTCGACGCTCATCCCGTACGTGCTCTACGTTCGCAAGAACGCGGAGTCTTCGGGCGAGGAATCCGAGGTCTTCGCCCTGCTTGAGAGCTACATCGTCCGCCGAACGCTGGTTCAGGCGACCACGAAGAACTACAACAGGCTGTTCACCTCGCTGATCCTGAACGAGGTGAAGGACGCGGAGACGCTGAGGAAGGCTCTTGAAGCAAACGAAGAGGCGACGACGTACATGCCCGGCGATGACGAGGTTCGAAGGGCGTTCGAGGAATCGTGTCTGTACAACCTTCAGTCCAAGGGCGTTCTCTATCTGCTGGAAAGCGCCATTCGCCCAGGCATGAGCAGCACGGCCCTGCTCGGGTTCAACCAGTACACCCTCGAACACATGATGCCCAAGAAGTGGCGCAACAAATGGGGAGCCCTCGACGATGAGGCTGCCACGCGAAGGGACAGGAAGCTCCTCACGCTCGGCAACCTCGCCATCATCACGCATTCGCTCAACGCCTCCATCCGCGATGCCGATTGGCCCACCAAGAAGCAGGGAAAGGGATACAAGGACGGTCTTGCCCTCTGCGCCGCCGGCCTTGCGACCATGGCCGGCGCCCTGGAGAAGGAGTCTTGGGACGAGGGCGATATCGCCGATCGCGCCGAATGGCTTGCGGACAAGGCGTTGGAGGTCTGGCGTTAAACCTTACATGCGCCCCATCTCGAAGATGCTTGCGGTGTCGGAGCCCGCATCCATGACGGATGTTGTCGGCTCTTCCAAATGCGAGGTTTGCGGTGGCGCTTCCGTCACTGGTGCCTCAACCCCCTCGCCGAGCGCCAGGAAGAACCTCATCACGAGCTCGATCCTCTGCTGCAGGGACTCGCTCAGCTCGCCGTAGGAGGCCGCCAGCCGTACTTCCTTGGACAACTCCGCCATCGAGTCCTTCAACGCCTTCTGCACGCTTACAGAGGGCCTCACCTCGACCTGGGTATCGGTGAGCTTGGCGATGATGTAGTCCTGCCTGCTCATGCCGCTCCAGGCTGCCATCTCGCATATGAGCTTGTGCTCCTCGGGCGTGCAGCGAAACGCCATCGTCTTGCTGCGCTTGCGGGCGCTGTTCTCGCACGGCATCTTGCTTACCCCCTCGCTCCATCGAGCGCGGCGGCCATCTCGTCCTGCTTCGTGGGGAACAGGTGCGCGTAGCGGTAGGTGATGTCCACCGCCTCGTGGCCCATGCGCTCGGCGATGGCCAGCGCGGAGAAGCCCATCTCGATCAGCAGGCTCACGTGGCTGTGGCGTATGTCGTGTATGCGGATGCGCTTCACGCCCGACGCCTTGCACCCGCGCTCCATCTCGTGGGCCAGGAAGTGCTTGGTCACGGCGAACAGGCGCTCGTCGGGGGCGACGTCGTCGCGCATCTCGATGAAGTCCGCCATCTCGTCGCGAAGGAAGGCGGGCATGACGATCGTGCGCACGGACTTGGGCGTCTTGGGGTCGGTCACGGTGTCCACGCCGTGGAGGCTCTGGTACGACTTGTTGATGCGCAGCCGCGAGCTATCCAGCATGAAGTCGGACGGCGTGAGCGCCAGGAGCTCGCCGCAGCGTATGCCCGTCCAGTACAGCAGCTCGAAGGCGTGGAACGACAGCGGCTTGTCCATGACCGCCTCGCTGAACCTCAGGTACTCGTCCTTGGTCCAGAACTGCATCTCGCCGCCCTTCTTCGAGCCTATCTTGTCGACCCTGCGCACCGGGTTGTCGGTGAGGCCGTAGTAGCGCTCGGCGTGGTTGAAGATGGCGTTCAGTTGGTTGTTCACCGTGCGCAGGTACGTCGGCGCCCAGGGCTTCCCGTCGGCGTCCCGGTGCTCGGTGAGCTCGTTTTGCCACCTGATGAGGTCGATCGGCCTCACGTCGCACATGCGCATGTCTCCGAAGAACGGCACGAGCTTGTCGTTGATGATGTACTCCTTGGTGATCCACGTGTGCTCGCGTACGCGCGGCTTCACCTCGGAGGCGTACACCTCGACGAACTCGGAGAACGTCATGTCCATGGCCCCGCCGTTAAGGCTCTTGAACTGGCTCTCCCACACTGCGGCCTCCACCTCGGAGGAGAAGCCGCGCTTCGTCTTGTGGCGCTTCGAGCCGCGGGCGTCGCGGTAGTAGCACTGCACGTAGAACGTGCCGTTGTTGCCATCCTTGTACACGGGCATGTCAGTCCACCTCCGGGAAGTACAGGGCGTCGAAGACGTCGCTCCGGACGCGTCCGCGGATAACCACGCGCCCGCGCGCCTCCTGCTCGGCGTTTATCTTCCTGATCACCTCGTAGGCGCTGCCTTTCTTGATCCTCAGCAGCTCCGCGACCTCGTCGGCGTCCAGCATGTGCGGCCTCGGCGTCTTCGCCACCTTCTCGTCCATGGCTCCTCCAATCAATGGCGTACGAATACGTACGGTTTACAGATTCAGAGTAAACGTACGTATCTGTACTGTCAATAGAATTGCGTACATTTACGTACGCTGATAAGATGTGCTGATACGTAATTCCAGGAGGAGGGCGCATGTCCGTAGGCAAAAACATAAGGCGGTACCGCAAGTCGCGCGGCATGACGCAGGCTCAACTCGCCGAGGCCGTCGGCCTGACCGAGGGGGCCGTGCGCCACTACGAGAGCGGCGTCCGCGCCGTCAAGCCCGAGCTGCTCGAGTCCATCTCCGCGGCGCTCGGCGTGTCCGTCAACGCCCTCAAGGACTATGGCGTCGAGACCGCGGGCGACCTCATGTCGCTGCTCGTGCGGCTCGAGGACTCGTTCGGCATCGTTCCCTCCGCCGACGGCACGGGCCTCTCCCTGAACCCCAAGGCTCCGCACGCGCCCAAAGCCGCGACGGCGATCGAGCTGTGGGCAGAGAAGCGCGCGCAGCTCGAGAACGGCGAGATCGACGCCGACGAATACGAGGACTGGAAAGCCTCGCTGTAGCGGCTCCCCGCATTTCGCAACCAGCGCAACCGAATCAGGACGCCAAGCTAGGCGGTGAGCGCCGCTCACGCCTGCGTATGTTGAGTTTTTACTCCCCATTGCATGCAAAGGCATTTTCGGCGCACCTGGGGAGTAAATGACGCGGTGGCTTACATGGCGGCACACGGCGGTACCCCGCGGCATTTCCCCTGGTTACTCCCGTTTTCATTGAGGCGGCGAGATTCTTTACTCCCCATTAACCACCTGGGAAAACGCTGTGAGAAGACCGCCGAAAAGCCTATTGAGTTCGATTTGAGTTTCACAGGCCCCGAAACGGCCCCGTTTGGCTCTCGGAGACAAAAATCGCGCGTCTACTCACTTGGGATGAATCCTTACTCCCGTTCCTCCGAATGCCGCACCGTGCCTTGCCGTCTTGAAACACGGGGGAGTAAATTGCGAAATCGCAGGTGAAAGGGAGTAAAACGACAAAGAAAAAGCCTCCGTCCCAACGCGGGAACGGAGGCTCGGTTATCGTATTTACTCACCAACATCGCTGGCGGCTTTGCCATGACTCTCGTACGAAACGAAACTCAGCGGCACAGTGCGGCACTCAAAAATGCAGGTCAGAACCCTATCAGCCTACTCCCACTCGATCGTGGCCGGCGGCTTGGACGTCACGTCCAGCACCACGCGGTTCACTTCTGCAACCGAGTTGGTGATGCGCGTCGAGATCTTCGCCAGTACGTCGTACGGCAGGCGGGTCCAGTCTGCGGTCATCGCGTCTTCCGAAGAAACGGGACGCAGGACGATCGGGTGGCCATAGGTGCGACCATCACCCTGAACACCCACGGAACGAACATCTGCAAGCAGAACGACCGGACACTGCCAGATTTCAGAATCGAGGCCGGCAGCAGTCAGTTCTTCGCGAGCAATCAGGTCAGCTGCACGCAGGATGTCGAGGCGTTCCTTCGTGACCTCGCCGATGATGCGAATACCGAGGCCCGGGCCCGGGAAGGGCTGGCGCTCAACCAGGTAGTCGGGCAGACCGAGCTCGCGACCGACAGCGCGGACCTCGTCCTTGAACAGCGTGCGCAGGGGCTCAACGAGCTCGAACTTCATGTCGTCGGGCAGGCCGCCAACGTTGTGGTGGCTCTTGATGTTTGCTGCGCCCTCGCCGCCACCAGATTCGACAACGTCCGGATATAGGGTGCCCTGGACGAGGAATTTGACCTCGCCACCTTCCGCACCGATCTGTTCAATGACCTGCTTCTGAGCAGCCTCGAATGAACGAATGAACTCCCGGCCAATGATCTTGCGCTTGGTTTCCGGATCGGAAACGCCCGCGAGCGCGCTGAGGAATCGTTCGGATTCGTCGCAGGTCACAACGCGGATGCCCATGCCTCGCGCATAGTCGCCTTCGACCTGTTCGCGTTCGCCCGCCCGGAGCAGACCGTGGTCGATGAAGAAGCAGGTGAGCTGGTCACCGACTGCCTTGTGGACCAATGCTGCTGCCACGGAGGAGTCAACACCGCCGGAGAGCGCGCAGATCACCTGAGCGTCGCCAACCTGCTTGCGGATCGCCTCGACCTGTTCGTCAATGATGGAGCCTGCGGTCCATGAGGGTTCCAGTCCAGCGCCTTTGTAGAGGAAGTTCTTCAAAGCGTCCTGGCCGAACTGCGAGTGGCCGACCTCGGGGTGCCATTGCAGACCGAACAGCTTGCGGGAGCGATCTTCGAACGCCGCAACCGGGGTTTCGGAAGTGGATGCGGTGACCTCGAACCCTTCGGGGGCCGCCTGGACTGCATCGCCGTGGCTCATCCACACGACCTGGTCGGCGGGAGTGCCAGCAAAGAGGCAGGACGAGGTGCCAACGGAAGCATCCGTATGCCCATATTCGCGGGTGCCGGTGCGACCGACGGTTCCTCCGAGGACAGCGGCCATTGTCTGGAAGCCGTAGCAGATGCCAAGCAATGGAACACCCGCATCGAAGATTGCGGGGTCGATCGACGGAGCGCCCTCTTCGTACACGGAGGACGGGCCACCCGACAGGATGATGGCTGCGGGGTTCTTCGCCAGCATGTCGGCGACCGGCATGGTGTGAGGAACGATCTCAGAGTAAATGGAGGCTTCACGAACGCGACGGGCGATCAGCTGCGCGTATTGTGCGCCAAAATCAACGACGAGGACGGGGCGAGGAGTTGAATTCATGGCTCAATCGTACCTGTCGCCCGTCAGCGAAACGACCCGCGCGAGCGTTCAACGCGTCTCAACCCGCTCCCCCACCACCGCGCTTGTTCACCAATCACATCCCACTCACCACCGCGCTTGTTCACCAATCGCCACTCAAAAGTACGAGGCTGCGCGTCCCCGTCTCGCCCCCAATCCGGTGAACAAGCGCGATCTAAAACCCACAGGTGCTTGAACAAGCGCGGTCAATGAAGCCCGTTCAAGCACCTCGTTTCTTGAACAAGCGCGGTCGGTTGAGCGCAAGAACACCTAGGGGTACGACACAATAGACTCATGCCTGCCAACGACCGCCAAATGCCAGCCTTCGGCGCTTTCATGCTCGAACGCGGCAAGCACGGCAGTCATAAACGCTTCCCGGACGGGCGCAAGCTTTCCGACGCAGAGCGTCACGCACTCCCACTCATCGCGGAATTAAACGCTCCTCTGCAGGCGGCTCGAGACCAGATCGCCAGCGTCTCTCACTCCCCCGACGTCCCATGGTTGATCGATCAGTTCCTCAGCCCCGTCGCACTCGCCTCGAAGAAGCGCGTGAAGCTTCCAAACTGGGACCTCCTCTTGAAAGCAGTTGCGCATATCGAAGGAGCATTTGATGCCGAAGACCCCACGATCGCTCCGGCCAACACCCCAGATGTTCCGCGTAAGAAACTGGTGGCCGGCCTCGTGAACTGGGCTGAGGCAACCCGAACAAGAGCCAGCGACCCACGCTGGGGCGACATCGATGGCCAGCCTGTCACGCACGCGCAATTCGTTGCGTGGCAGGCGTCAACGGCCCAGCAGGAGCTTGCAGTCATCCCTCACCTCGAACTACCCGCGCCATTCGCTCACGCCTTGGAGATCGTGCAGGCATGGGACACCCTGCTTGCTGAACGCGGTTATGTTGGCGAGCAGTTTTCTCTGCGTGAAGAGGTTGTTCGACTGCACAACTGGCCGGGCGATCAGTGGGTTGACGGCGACGACTATGCTTCGGCGCAAAAGCGTTTTCACCGTCGCTTGAAGAAGGCGCGCAAGCTCGCCGATGATCCGGTGCGCGACGCGGTAATGCAACGCGCTCTTTACCTGCGCGAGGGGCTCCTCCTTGATGGAGTTGACCCGTTGAAATGGTTCCTTGCAGTTTGTCAGTTCCGCTGGTCTGTGCCGGATATGCTCGACGTCCGCCCGGAGATTTTTACGTGGAAGCTCGCCGAACAGCTCGCTCATCTTGCTGGAGCTCCGGGGCGCGAGGATCAGTCGGCAAGTATCGACCTGTCGACGCTGACCGTGAATGACCCGCGTGAATTGGGACGAAGTGGCCTGCGCGCAGTCAGTGGCCCGCGGATCATGATCGACTTGGATGAAGATGTCGTGACAGCGCTTCCGCCAGGTTGCCGAGTACGACGTTTCATCGTTTCGGGGCAATCTGCTCTCGGCCCGGATTGGACCGTGTATTGGGTTGATTCAGAACGCGGGGATGCGCGCGTTATCTTGGATCTCGTCGAGTCCGAGAAGCTGCACCCGAACGTCATCTTCGTCTCCGACGGACAGCCCGACGACCTGGCGAATCTACTACGCCCGCTCTTGGAAGTCGCTTTCGAGATTCCCACGAACCCTCTGACTGCACACAGTCACATCCCGGGCGTCATGCCACTCTTCCCCGAGCATCCAGATGCGGGGCTGTAGCTTCGAGCCTGATTTCAGGTTGTCAGAGGCTCAGAATGAGTCACGAAAATCTCTAGGTTCCGCGCGTTCCGCGTGCTCTAGATGTTCCGTGTGCTCTAGGGGTTCCTTACAAACTCGCCACTTTACTGCGCTTGTTCACCACCCACACCCCACGTCCCCACCGCGCTTGTTCACCGTCGCCACCCCACGTCCCCACCACGCAGATCCACTTTTTCGCCACTCGGGTCCTTCGTCGGCCACGGCCAACGCTTCGGCATCGGCGTCAGCTTCACCGGCGTCACACCATCGGCATTTTTCGCGCCATGTCACCCACCTTTCCTTCGCACACGGCAGTGTACTCAGAAGAATTTCCCCCTGCAGGGGCTTTCCAGCAGGGGGAAAATCAGCGGATGATGTCCCCGTTTCCGGCAACCTCGCCAAGGCACAGGTCAGTGCGCGAAGTGGCGTGTGCCCGTCATGTACATCGTGATACCAGCAGCCTTCGCAGCTTCGATGGATTCTTCGTCGCGGACGGATCCGCCAGGCTGGACGACAGCCTTCACGCCGGCATCAATCAGGACCTGCAGGCCATCAGCGAAGGGGAAGAAGGCGTCGGATGCGGCAACCGCGCCGATGGAACGCTGCTCAGTTTCGGCGCCAAGAATATCTTCTGCGCGCGCACCGCCAGCGGACTGAATGTCTGTGCCCGCATCCTTGGCCGCGTCACCGGTAGAGCGACCTCCCAGCGTGTTTGCGCGTTCGACTGCAAGCTTGCAGGAATCAACGCGGTTGACCTGTCCCATGCCGACGCCGACCGAAGCCTCGTCCTTAACCAACAGGATCGCATTGGAGCGGACGGCGCGAACTGTGCGCCATGCGAACTCAAGGTCAGCTAGGGTTGCAGCATCCGCGGCTTCACCTGCGGCGAGCGTCCAGTTTGCCGGATCGTCGCCGGCTGCATCGACGTCATCGCGATCCTGAACCAGCAGGCCACCGGAAATCTGCTTGAACTCTCGGGCGCCGACTGCCAGCGGCGCAACTTCCAGGACACGCAGGTCCTTCTTCGCAGACAGGACCTCGAGCGCGCCCTCGTCGTATCCGGGGGCCAGCACGACCTCGGTGAAGATCGGGACGATCTGTTTAGCCAGTTCAACGGTGACAGGGCGGTTCACGGCGATCACGCCGCCGAATGCGGAGACGGGGTCGCACGCGTGTGCCTTGCGATGTGCCTCGGCGACGTCGTCGGCCACGGCGATACCGCAGGGGTTCGCGTGCTTGATGATGGCGACGCAGGGGCGCTCGTGGTCGTAGGCAGCGCGCAGGGCAGCGTCACCGTCGGTGTAGTTGTTGTAGCTCATTGCCTTGCCATGCAGCTGGCGAGCATTGGCGATGCCGGGCAGAAGCTCGTTTTCGTCGAGGTCTTCTTCGTCGGCAATCTCGCGGTACACGGCAGCGTTCTGATGTGGATTCTCGCCGTAGCGCAGGGAGTCAACGCGTTCGAAAGCCTCGGCGACGAACGCCGGCATTTCGCCTTCTTCGTCGTCAGCTTCGACGATTTCTTCGGCTTCCTCGTCGATGGCAAAACCGAGGGACTCAAGGAACGCAGCATCGGAAGCATCGAGGTGGGTTTCGCATGCCTCGTCCAATTCGTCGCGGACATCGTCCAGATCGAGCTGATCGGCAAACCAGCCGGCGATGGCCAGATCGTAGGTTGCGGTATGCGCGAAGGCGCGTGCTGCCAGTTCACGACGCTGTTCCAGCGTGAAACCTTCAGTCCGGGCGGCTTCAATAACCGCAGCGTAGGAATCGGGCGAGGTCACGACTGCAACCGACGGATGGTTCTTCGCCGCTGCACGCACCATGGACGGGCCACCGATATCAATCTGCTCGACGCATTCGTCGAAGCTGCCACCGCCGGCAACCGTCTGAGTGAACGGGTAGAGGTTGCAAATAACCAGGTCAAATGCCTTCACACCGAGTTCGTCGATCTGCTCGCGGTGGTCAGCCTTGCGCTGATCAGCAAGAATGCCCGCGTGGATCATCGGGTGCAGGGTCTTCACACGACCTTCGAGGACCTCGGGGAAACCGGTGACATCGTCAACGGGGGTAACCGGGACACCAGCTTCTGCGATCTTCGCAGCGGTCGAACCAGTGGAAACAATTTCAACGCCAGCGCCAGCAAGTGCGGTGGCAAGCTCAATCAGACCGGTCTTGTCATAGACGGAAATAAGAGCGCGGGTAATGGGGCGGACGTCAATAGCTTCGAGATTGTCCAGGCGAACGGACATGGGTTCCTCCAGTAATGGTTGATCATGCCCGGCGCCCAGGCGGGCGACGCCTCACGGGTACTTCGGGTTGCTCCCCGGTGGTGATCCACCCTCGCCAGTTGCAACCTACGGCGATCGTATCCCGTAGTGCGTGTGCGTTCCAAGCAGGTCCAGTGAGGGATTCGCCCCACATTCGCCTTCCGCGTGCCAGTTATCGACGAGGCCGGCCGCGCTTGTTCAAGGTTCCGTCAAAGCTCAGCGTCCCAGTCTTCGCGCGTTTCAAAGTCAGAAACCTAGCAAACAAAGTGCGCGAGGCCTCGTTCCTTCGCCGGTCGATCGCTGAACACTCCCTGTTTGCACCCGTCAGAACCGCCGTGGCGCCGAACGTGGGATCTTCGCACGCTTGAACAAGCGCACGCATGTTGGAGCCTTCGCCGGATACCAGAACAGCTAACCGTGCTTGTTCAAGCGGAGCGTGCACAGATCAATGAGTCGAGTCGGTGTTCATTCGTCCTCTTCCAACCGCGCTTGTTCACCAGAGTGGAAGTCATTCAAGTCCAGACGTTCTGTTTCCTCTTCCTCTTCCAACCGCGCTTGTTCACCGGTCGAGAGCGAAGAGAGGTCAAGACGCTCAGTTGCAAGCGCATCTTCAGAGCGCGCTTGTTCAGCTTCCTGCTGAGCCGGAGACTTCACCGTCGGCTCAACAACTTGGGGAGTCGGTGTCCATGGAACAAGTTCAGGTTCCGACTGGGATTCTTCGGAGGTGTCATCGGTGCGCTTGTTCACCAAAATCTCGGGTTCTTCCTCGGTCGAGTCAGCATCAATTTCATCGGGTTCCGGAGTCTCTTCTGCTTCAACAAGCGCGGTCGAAGGGGGCACGTCTAAAGTCGAAACATCGGAGGGAGATTCTTCAACAAGCGCGGTCGAAGGCGGAGCCGTTTGCCCAGCGTCAAGAAGCGAAAGCTCCCATTGATCGCGCATCCACTTCAACGAGCGCGGGTGAACGATCACCCAACCAAATACGAACGCCAAACCAACTTCGCTGAGCAAAGCCGCAGTAGTCGGACCGACATGCGGTCCTAGGAATGCCATGCGCGTCGCCCCCAACTGAAGGGTTGACATGGCCATCCAAATCCAGAAGCCAACACCGATCACGACAAATGCGACTGCGGAAAGAACAAACTGTTCACGAAGCGATGCTTGCTGACGCTTCCTTCCGCGCCAGATACCGATGCCAAAACCGATCACAATCGGAACGAGGATCGTCCAATAGCTTGGAGTGATGTTGGGCATCGCGCCCAAGACAGGGATACCTGGGATCGGCAAAGTTGGAGCTGACGTGGGCGAATGAAGCGCATCGACTCCGACCCAGAATCCGGGTCCAGCAAACCAAGCCAACGTCCACGCCAAGATTGTTGGGGCGAAAAACAACTGACCGAGTCCAACAAGCGCGTCCTCGATTGGAGATGTCGTGAGCAGGAGCTGGTGAATCCCGGCAATTTGCGAGGTATGAGTAAGAAGGGCGATCAGAGTAAGAACCGCCGCCGATCCGACGATGACTGCGATTGCGATTGCGGCCTCGCGAATTCCTAAACGAATGAGACGCGGGACTCCCCACCGGCGAAGCGGATGGTCACCACAAGAAAAAAACGCCCACGCCGACGCGAGAAGCGATACGAATAGGGCACCCGGCATTGCTTCCCACCAGCGCACATACGAGGCACCCGAACCGATCAGGAAAGCGGTCATCAAAGTGAAAGCAGGGACGGCGAACCAGTTCGACGATGGCGAGAAATCTTCGCCTCCGCGCAAGAAGAGTCGGAGCAAAGCAACGAGGCCGATCGACACAAGAGTGGGGATGGCGTAATAAGTGACGGTTTCTGTATGAACTGACGCGCCGAAGAGGACTCCGAAGACATCCGAACTGGACGCGAACACCGTGTCCCAGCCAATTTTTGACACCCACGGGTTCGACGCGACCGTCAGGAAGGAGCCCATGACGACAAGAACGCAGGTAGCCCAACCGACGAATGCTGCTTGAACGCCTGAAAGCATGGCGCGCGCCCAACCGTCAGGCATGCTCACGCGAATAGTTTTCCGCGTCGGAGCGTACGTCGTTGTGGTGACGCGTGGTGAAGTCTCAGGCGTAACGTTCATAGCGTTATCCATCATGACGCACCGGTGGCCGGTAAGGCTTTCGCACCACCGGCCACCGTCAGATTGAGACCTACCTCAGTGTGGAAGGGAGATCAGAGCCCTTTCAGAGTTGGCGTTCTGTTCACTCCGTTTTCAGAGTTGGCGTTCTGTTCACTTCCGGCCTCTTAAGTTTTCCCTGCCAAAAGCGACATAGAGCGCAACTACTGTGAGAGGATTTCTCGCGCAAGCTGAGCGGTCTGCGACGGAGTCCGACCGACGCGAACACCAACTGCTTCTAGGGCCTCGGCCTTTGCCGCAGCAGTACCGGAAGAACCGGAAACGATCGCGCCAGCGTGCCCCATGGTCTTGCCTTCGGGGGCTGTAAAACCAGCAACGTAGGCGACGACGGGTTTCGTCATGTTTTCCTTGATCCAGGTAGCTGCTCGTTCTTCTGCGTCGCCACCGATTTCGCCGATCATCACAACCAGATCAGTGTCGGGGTCAGCTTCGAACGCTGCCAGGGCATCGATGTGGGTGGTTCCGACCACCGGGTCGCCACCGATGCCAAGGCAGGTGGTGAAACCAAAGTCGCGGAGTTCGTACATGAGCTGGTACGTGAGCGTGCCGGACTTAGAAACTAGGCCGATGCGACCCGGACCGGTGATGTCTGCTGGTGTGATACCAACGTTTGATTGGTTTGGACTAATGATGCCTGGGCAGTTCGGGCCAATCAGACGAACCCCCTTCTTAAGTGCATGCGACACGAAAACGGTTGAGTCTGCGACAGGAATACCTTCGGTGATTACAACGATTGTCTCGATGCCAGCATCGATCGCTTCAAGTGCGGCCCCCTTCGCGAAGGCCGGCGGAACGAAGATGACAGAAGTGTTCGCGTTCGTTGCTTCTTTTGCTTCAGCAACGGTGGCGTACACGGGTACGGACACTGTTCCGTTTTCGACCCGCTCAGCGGCCGGGCCGTAGCCAACCACGTCGAAGTCGACACTGGTGCCGGCTTTGCGCGGATTAGTGCCAGCAACAATGGTTGTGCCGGCGCTCAGCATCCGTTGCGTGTGCTTACGACCTTCAGCCCCCGTCATACCCTGGACGATGACACGGGAGTCAGAGTTAAGGAAAATCGACATTCTTTTCGTCCTTTGTCTTTCGTCTGGTCAGTTTTGAGCCGGCTGAGCAGCAACGGCCTCGGCAGCAAGTTCAGCTGCACGTCGCGCGGCATCGTCCATGGTCTCAACCATGTGGACCAACGGATGGTTCGCTGCATGGAGGATCGCTCGACCTTCGGCGACCTTATTTCCATCTAGGCGAACCACCAGAGGCTTCGTCGCTAAGTCACCAAGAACTTCGAGAGCTCCGATGATGCCTTCCGCAACCTTGTCACACGCGGTAATGCCACCGAAGACGTTAACGAAGACAGAGCGAACCTGCTCGTCGCCGAGGATGATGTCGAGGCCCTTTGCCATCACTTCAGCCGAAGCGCCGCCACCGATATCGAGGAAGTTTGCCGGTTTCACACCAAGATCTTCACCGGCCATCGCAACGACGTCGAGGGTCGACATGACCAGACCAGCACCGTTACCGATGATGCCAACTTCACCTTCGAGGCGCACGTAGTTCAGTCCGGCTTCCTTCGCCAGTGCCTCGCGAGGATCTTGGGTTGCTCGGTCGACGAGTTCTTCGTGTTCCGGATGGCGGAAGCGGGCGTTGTCGTCCAGGCTGACCTTGCCGTCGACCGCCCACACGGTACCGTCGGTGGCAGTGACAAGAGGATTGACCTCGACAAGGGTTGCGTCCTCATCGCGGTAGGTTTCCCAGAGCAGGACGAGGACCGGAATGAGGGGGTCCTGCTGTTCGGCGGGGAATCCCGCTTGCGTCAAAATCTGCCGTGCCACTTGATCGTTGATTCCGATGACGGGGTTCAGAGGCACACGGGCTAGGGCTTCGGGGCGTTCCTTCGCCAAGGTTTCAATGTCCATACCGCCTTCGCGGGAGCACATTGCAAGGTAGCGACGGTTCGATCGATCAAGGAGGATCGAGAAGTAGTATTCCTCGGCGATGTCGGCACCCGATGCGATCAGCAGGGTTTTGACAATATGTCCCTTGATATCGAGTCCAAGAATTGCCTCTGCTTTTTCAGCGGCTTCTGCGGCAGTGTAAGCAAGTTTGACGCCACCTGCCTTTCCGCGGCCACCGGTTTTCACCTGCGCTTTGACGACGAGAAGCTCGGCGCCGTCTGAGAGCAGACGAGTTGCCGCTGTTCGCGCCTCTTCGACAGTCGTTGCGGTAAGCCCGGGCAGTACGGGAACGCCGTGCTTTCGGAACATGTCACGTGCTTGGTATTCATACAGGTCCACGGGTGGACTCCTTTGTCATCTGTGGCTTGTCATTGAACAGACTAACGGTCACTTAGGCCGTTCGTCCTAAGAACGCCAATTTATGTTCGATTCAGATTTTTTCTAGGGGTGCAACCCGAAGAAGCAGGCGCTTCTCCGCTTCGCCGAAGTTGACCCGAGCAACCGTTGTTTTCCCCTGACCTTCGAGGCCAACAACAGTTCCCTCCCCCAGACTCGCGTGTTTAACCCTATCGCCAACCTTCAAGTCAAGGAGCGATCGATCCATAGTGCGTGACGTTTGTTGCGCACCCATGCGTATGGTTTTCCCGGTTCGAATACCGGTGACTCGAGAGGCAGTTTCCGCTTTACCGGAGCCAAAAACTGGCCCACCATCATCTAAGGCGCGACCCGCGCGCGAAGAGTAGGAGCCAGATCCCCATCCACTCCCCCAAATCTCTCCGCACGAACGCAGTCGTTCGCTTGCAGTCGAGGATCGGCGGATATCGCATAGCTCCGGCGGAATATCTGCGAGGAACTGGGACGGCAACATTTCTTGCGGGCTACCCCAAGCTGAGCGAATAGAGGCTCGAGTCAAATACAGTCGCTCACGCGCGCGTGTAATTGCCACGTACGCAAGGCGACGCTCTTCCGCAAGCTCAGACTCATCCCCGAGCGACCTCTGATGCGGGAAGGTTCCATCTTCCATGCCGGTGACAAACACGATGGGGAATTCCAGTCCCTTCGCTGTATGCACCGTCATCAACGTCACCTGGCCACTTCGCTGGTCTTCAGATGGAACTTGATCCGAATCCGCAACGAGTGCGACTCGCTCAAGGAAGTCGACCAAAGTACCGCGCGGGTTCACTTGCGCGAAATCAATCGCTACTGAATGCAATTCTGCAAGGTTTTCCACGCGCGAAGCGTCCTGAGGATCCTCCGACTTTCGTAGCGTAGCGAGGTATCCCGTCTTATCCAGGATCTCCTCGAGAATATCGGCAGTCGACACACCCTTTTCACTTGCTTGCCGAGCAGATTCGATAAGACCCCAGAACGCCGCGATCGACTTTCGCGCCCGCGGAGAAAGGCCAAGAACCTCGCGTTGTTCACCACTGGGGTGCAACTGTCGGTTGGGCGGATTTTCAATCGACGAGGCCGAGTTTGCATCTTGAGCATCCGGCTGATTGTGCTCGAATGTACGTACCTCTACGTCTGTCCATGCGCTGAGCGCATTTTCTACGATGGCCCCCGGCGTTTCAGGCTCGACAAGGGAAGACTCGCTTGTTTGTTTCCCTAGGTCTCTTCCGTTCGATGGGAAAGGTTCACCCGAAGGGGAAGCAGAAGAGGTAGCAACATCGACGGGCGATGTCGCATCGCTTTGACTGAGCGTCGGGTATTGCCATTCAATACCTTCACTTTCACCCAGCGGGCATCCTTCACTTTCCCAGACGTCTCGGACAGCGTGGCCGAAGGAAATACCGTATCGAGAAGCATGGACTGCGATAGCGTCTTCAGCTTTTGCACCGATCCCACGACGCGGAACGTTGATTACTCTGCGGACGGCAACGCTGTCATCAGGATTGGAGATCGCTTGCAGATAGGCCAGCGCATCTTTGATTTCTTTGCGCTCGTAGAATCGCGTTCCGCCGACCACACGGTAGGGAATTCCTTGACGCACAAGGAGTTCTTCAATGGCACGTGACTGGGCATTCGTACGGTAAAAGACCGCAACATCACCATATGAAGCACCCTGATCGGCCAGGCGATCAACTTCAGACACGACAAAACGTGCTTCATCATGTTCAGAATCAGCTGCGTCAAGAGTGATGAGCGCACCGTCACCTGAAGCTGTCCACAGGTTTTTTGGTCGACGCCCTTGGTTGCGCGCGATCACCGCATTCGCGGCAGAGAGAATATTCTGCGTCGACCGATAATTCTGCTCCAGAAGAATCGTACGAGCACCCGGAAAATCACGCTCAAACTGCTCAATGTTGCGGATTGTTGCACCGCGGAAGGCGTAAATCGACTGGTCTGAGTCACCAACCACGGTGAGCTCACCGGGTTCTACCCCGTCATCGCCATCGCCGACAAGTAGGCGAACCAGGACATACTGCGCATGGTTCGTGTCCTGATACTCATCCACCAGAATGTGGCGGAAGCGCCGATGATACTGTTGAGCAATCAGTGGCTTGTCTTTCAGCAACTGCACCGTCGACATGATTAAATCGTCAAAGTCCAGCGCATTCGATTCGCGCATTCTCTTTGAGTATTCGCGATAGGTGTTTGCGACGATCTTTGAAATTGGGTCGTTTGCGCAGGTTTCCTCGTATTTGGCGGGAGTAATCAGTTCATTTTTTAGATCTGAAATCTTGGCTGCGATCATCTTGGGCGAGTATCGCTTCACATCGACATCCATCGATTTCAGGATCATTTGAATGAGTCGCTGAGCATCCTGCGCGTCATAAATGGTGAACGATGAAGTCAGACCGGCGGCCTCGTGCTCACGTCGCAGGATTCGCACGCAGGCCGAATGGAACGTCGAAACCCACATATACTCCGCGCCACGACCGACCAGCCCGCCAACCCTTTCACGCATTTCTGCGGCGGCTTTGTTGGTGAAGGTGATCGCAAGAATCTGCCCTTGCGTGGCTCGCCCTGTAGCAAGAAGGTAGGCAATTCGGTGAGTAAGCACGCGCGTTTTCCCAGATCCCGCGCCAGCCATAATCAGTAGCGGTCCGCCGTCGTGGACGACAGCTTCGCGTTGCTGATCGTTGAGTCCTCTAATGAGTTCGTCCGGTTCAGAAAAACGAGGCCGGGACTGCCAGTCAGAAGGTTCTTCACTTCCATTGCCCGAATAGCCGAACGCAGATTCCGAGTTGGTCTTGTTCGCCTGAGAAGCGAAGTATTCAGATTCATCCAAAACGGGCACAGCATCCTCACCTGGAACGGATCCGCCGGGGAAGTCATATACCGGCGGCTCAGGTCCAGGTTCAGGCACACCGCCCCATTCTGCGAATGAAGCGGAGCCAAGATCGGGAAGAGAAGTGAAATCAGTCATCGCTCTCCTAGCCTAAAACAGACCATGTAGAAACCAATCTGCAAAACGTTCCGACAGGCATTCATCCTGAGAAGTAGCCGAGACTTCGGGTGAACAAGCGCGCTGCCTTTCACGTGAACAAGCGCGGCCATGACAGCGTGCAATCACGCCCCATAACGCTGAACAAGCACGACCCCACGGTGAACAAGCGCACTGCCTATCGCGTGAACAAGCACGGTAAAAACGCAGGTCACACACTTTTGCTTCTACGAAGATGCTGAACAAGCGCGGTCATGACAGCGCGCAATCACGCCCCATAACGCTGAACAAGCACGACCCCACGGTGAACAGCGCGCTACCTTTCGCGTGAACAAGCGCGGTAAAAACACCGGTCACGGCGCCTCGGTACAAGCGCACTCGCACTCGCACCCCGCCCGCGCCCGCTAGACCCCACCAGTTCTACTTTTTGCGATACAGCGACTTGGTTGCGTAGACGGGTTCGTTCGTAACCTGAACGCCAAGCGAACGGAAGATGCCTTCATCCACTGAGCCGAGAATCGTCGAAGTATGAACGTCGCACCCCTTCAGCTCACCCAAGCATTCAAGAGCTCTCCGGGCGTTGTCATCAGTGGAAGCAGAGACGGCCAGCGCGATCAGGACCTCGTCGGTGTGCAGACGCGGGTTCGCGGAACCCAAGTGCTGAGTCTTCAGAGTCTGGATCGGCGTGATCGCGTCGGGCGACAGCAGGTCCACCTCAGAATCGATACCCGCCAGGACCTTCAGGGCGTTCAGCAACATGGCCGACGAACAGCCAAGGAGAGCCGACGTCTTACCCGTGACGATCTGAGCGTCAGCCAGTTCAATCGCAGCAGCCGGAGCGCCGGTTGATTCCGCGAGCGCAAGCGTCGGCGGGACAACTGAGCGATCGGTGGGCGTGATCGACAGTTTTGACATCAACAGAGCGATGCGTTCCGATTGAACCGGCTCAGACAGCTCCTTCTTTTCGGTCACCAGCGCCTTGTAGTAGCGACGGATCACTTCCTGCTTGGACGCTTCGCGGCACGCGTCGTCGTCGCAGATCGACTTGCCCGCCATATTGACACCCATGTCGGTCGGGCTCTGATACGGGGATTCGCCCAGGATTTGCGTGAACAAGCGCTGTAGCACGGGGAAGATTTCAACGTCGCGGTTGTAGTTAACGGTCTTTTCGCCGTGGGCTTCCAGATGGAAGGGGTCGATCATGTTGACGTCGTCGAGGTCAGCGGTTGCTGCCTCGTAGGCGATGTTGACCGGGTGGTCCAGAGGCAGGTTCCAGATCGGGAATGTCTCCCACTTCGCGTAGCCGGAGCGAATGCCACGCTTGTGGTCGTGGTAGAGCTGGGACAGGCAGGTTGCCATCTTGCCGGAGCCCGGGCCGGGGGCGGTGACGACGATCAGGTCGTGGGTGGTCTCGATGTATTCATTTGCGCCGTAGCCTTCGTCCGAGACGATGCGCGCAACGTCGTTCGGGTAGCCGGGGATCGGGAAGTGGCGGTAAACGGTAATACCGAGGCGCTCGAACTTCTGCTTCACGGCCTTCGCTTCGCGATTATCGTCAGTCCACTGAGTAATAACAACAGAGCCGACGTACAGTCCGTAGTCGCGGAATTCGTCGATGTGGCGCAGGACCTCGTCGTCGTAGGTGGTGCCGAGGTCCGCGCGCACCTTACGACGCTGGAAGTCCTTGGCATTCACGGCGACGATGATTTCGACGTCGTCAGCAAGTTCCTTCAGCATGACGACCTTGTTATCCGGGGTGAAACCGGGCAACACGCGGGATGCGTGCATATCGTCGATGAGTTTGCCACCGAACTCCAAGTAGAGCTTTCCACCGAAGTCAGCGCGCCTTTGGGCGATGTGCTGAGACTGGAGTCGCAGGTAGGTGTCGCGGTCAAATCCGATACGGTGCATGGTCTCCCCTATTGAAAGCTCTGAATGTCAAAGCAATATTCGTAACGAATGGAGATTACCGCGTCGGCCGGCTCAGGGGGCGCCTCTTCGGTCGCCTTTCGCGCCTCAGGGTCGAAATGCGTTCGGGTTCACAGCAGACTTTCGGGTTCACAGCAGACTTTCGGCTTCGCGATTTTTATTCACGAGGCTGACCTCACACGATGTGACGTTGCATTGCCCAGCGGGTCAGTTCGTGACGGTTCGACAGCTGGAGTTTGCGCAACACAGCCGATACGTGTGTTTCTACTGTTTTCACAGAGATGAAGAGCTCGGAGGCTACTTCCTTGTACGTGTAACCGCGGGCAATCAGACGCATGACTTCCTGTTCTCGAGCGGAGAGAAGATCGAGTTCGTCATCACCGATGGCAACCTGCCCAGTGCCGAATGCGTCGAGCACGAAGCCGGCAAGGCGAGGGCTGAACGCCGCGTCTCCGGCAGCGATGCGACAGATAGCTTCAACGAGTTCGGGGGTAGAAATCGACTTGGTGACATACCCGCGAGCGCCACTTCGGATGACCTGAACGACATCTTCGGGCGCGTCTGAGACAGAGAGGGCTAGGAAGCGTAGGCCTTCAATATCTTGGCATCGAGCGGAAACCTCTGCTCCACCGCCACCGTGACCTCCGGGCAGGTGAACGTCGAGCAGGGCGACATCGGGGCGAAGTTCATGGCATGCTGCGATCGCTCCATCAACGTCCGCTGCTTCGCCGACGATTTCGAGGTCTGCGCCGGAGTTTTCAAGTTCTGCGCGAACACCAGCGCGAACCATTGCGTGGTCGTCAATCACGATGAGTCGAATTGTCATGAGTCTATTCTCTTCGCTTTTCTTCACCCGCGTGGTTGCGGATAAGTGTTTCTTGTTATTGAACGGCTACCTAATCTCTTGGGAGGCTGAGTTCCACTTCTGTTCCGCTCTGAAGCATTCGGATTCTGGCTTTTCCTCCTACGCGTTCCATACGACCAATGATTGAGTCACGAACGCCGTGCCGATCACTCGAAATTGAAGCCAGATCAAATCCTGAACCGGAGTCTTTGATGAACGCTTCGATAACGTGCGGTCGAACTTCAACATATACAGAGACGGGAGGTTCGCCGTGCCTGACGGCATTCGTTACAGCTTCTCCGATTGCGGCGATCATCGCTAGCTCACCGGGACCCGGGACGGTATCTCCGACCGCAACAACATCAACGGGGATACCGTGACGGCTTTCCACCTGTTCGACGGTGTCGCGGATTGCTTGCGACAATGACACATTTGCCTGCGTACGACCGGTGTAGAGCCAGGATCGTAGCTCTCGTTCTTCTGCAAGCGCTAGTGCTCGCACGCGAGCGGGGTCGGAAGCGGAGGAACGAATCAGTGTGAGTGTTTGAAGAACCGAGTCATGCAAATGCGCTGCGATGTCGGCGCGCTCGGCCTCGCGAACTTCTCGTTCACGGCTTACTGAAAGGTCTTTCGACGTGCGTAACCAAAGCGGAAGTAACGCGAACAGCACGCCGGCGACCACGACCGCACCGATCAGACCTCCGCGAAGCAAGATGATTGGCGGGTCTCCGCGTCCGGCAAGGAAGAGCACGCCAGTGAAGAGGAGCCCGATTCCCGCGCCGACGATTGCCAGAAATTTGGATGATCGCCACTGCTGAATATGTGCCCCTTGGCTCCACACCAGTCCCAAGCCGGCGATAATCAAACCTGCCGATGCTACGTCGAGCAGACGGGCGACATTCGTCCATGCAAACAGTGCTGCAACGAGGGCCACAAGCAGAATCAGCACTCCAGCAAGCAGGAGCTGTCCCCTACTTGCATCGTGCGGATTGCCCTGTTTTTTCGTTGCTAGGTTGGCTCCTATCGGAGCGCCCGCAACACGGATGCGTTGCCCATCGTCTTCGGGGACCATTGCCCACAGCCAGACGTAAAGGATCACGCCCGTTCCACCGAAGAGTCCAGAAAGGACCATCAGCACGCGAACAAGCGTGACTGGCACTCCGAGGTGAACAGATAGGCCGGAGCAAACCCCAGCGATGCGTGCGCTCGGCATATCTGCCGATATTTCGCGCGCACGTTTCAGCGGCGCACGTTGAATAGAAGGCATGGGAGGACGCCAGCCACCGACAGTATTGGCCATGCCGGGCTGAACGGGTATATACCCTTTGCTTTCGCCTTCATTCACACGACCTATCTTCACATCTTTCGAACAGCGACCGCGACTTTGAGGGGTTGAATCAGGGACAATTAAGGGATATTCCCACTGTCGTCGTTTCAGCGAAGCGACCACACTGTTGAGCATGGACATGAATTCTTCGCACCCGTACGGTCAGGCCTCGACCGGGGGGGGCTACCCTTCCGGCGGCGGCTTCAACCCGAACGACGCAAATGCGTCGAATGCTGCTTTCAACGGCAACGCTCAATACCCAGGTGGACCAGATTTCAGTGGACCAGGTTTCAGTGGGCCAGGTTTCAGTGGGCCAGGTTTCACTCCGAATAATGGAGCGTTCCCACCGGGCCAGGGTGGATACAACACGGGTGGCGGATTCTTCGCCTCCATCCGACGTTCCGGATGGTACCGCCCATCAGTGAGGACCATTGGTGGCGTGTGTGCAGCGATCTCCGCCCGAACCGGTTGGGACTTAGCGCTTGTCCGCGGGCTCAGCATTGTGGCGATGCTAATGTTCCCGCCACTGTTGGCAGCCTACGGTCTTGGATGGGGTCTCCTTCCCGATCAGATGACTGGACGAATCCACGCTCAAGAACTCGTGAATGGTCGATTCGAATCAGGACAGGCGGGCGCAATCCTGTTCATCCTGATGGGAAGCACCTCAGCTTTCCCGTTCTCAGTCCTGATCGAAGAATCACCCCTCATCCCGCTCGGCACGCTGCTTGTCTTAGTGGCGATCATCGTCATCGCCGTTATTCTGGTCCGCCACGACCACCAGTCAGCAACCCCGACATTTCTAGGAAATCCGCCAATGAACATGGATCCGAATAGTCAGTCTGGGCACTCCTCTTCAGCTTTCGCTTCAACCCCCATGAACGAGGCCGGTCAGCCCAATTCAGACACAATGAACGTTTCGGGGACCGGCGCAAAATACTCCGCCCCCCATCCGGGCACGATGCCGACTCCTGCTTGGGCGGCCTCGTCCCAAAATCCCACGCAGCCAGCAACCCCCCCATACACCGGAGGTTTTTCGCAGGCTCCAAACAGCGCGTATCAAAACCACGCCGGGACACCATACCAGCCGGCATATCCGAATGCTCCTATGACTTCGGCACCCTTTCAGGCTCCCAACACGCCGACGAACAATAGAGTGAACAACTGGATTCCACCACTGGCTCCGTTTGTCCGTAGCGTCGGACGGCGGACAAACTTGGTCGTCACCGGTCTTGTTCTTCTGGCAATGGCGACGACATTTGGACTCATGTACTACTACATGGACAATGGCTCCGCCGAGATGCTGATTTTCGGCACGAAGATCGGTCTGATCGGTGGTGGCATCTGCATGCTCATCGTAGGGCTTGCCCTCGCGATCGCTGCGATGGGTGGGAGGAAGGCAGACTGGCTTGTCGCACTGTCAATAATCGGGGCGTTCTTGTCCTTGCCGACTGTCTTGTTCGGCATCGCAATGGACTCCGAATACACCGCACATTCTGCTTCCTTCGATTATTCGACCGAAAGCGATTGGACCGAATCGACGGTCTATTCTTCCAGGGGGAGGGCGTTGCTTGACCTCTCGCAGGCTCCCGCAGGAACTTCCAAAGAAATCATCATTGACCCTAGCGTGACCGACCTAGAGATTTTTGCGCGCACCGATCAGCCGGTCCGCATCATCTGCGAAATGGGAATTGAAGAGGTCGAGTATTCTTTCGATGACACTCACCCGTCAAAGAACAGGACGTGGGTGAATGCTCTGCGTGGATGCAACGGTTCAGTTGACGCAGATAATCCGGTATCGGTTCAATCTCCGACGTTCAGCAACGCTGACGGGATCACGGTTCGCATCACTTCATGGATGTGGAGCTTCAACTACCAGGAAGACTCGTACGACAATGCTCCTGCTCCTTCTTCAACGCCCGAAACCGGCGAGGGCCAGTCTGGTTCGACTGGCCAGTCGGGAGCGCTTGATCGGGGACAATCAGGTTCTTCCTCCTCGCAGTCCGGGGCTAGCACGCCTGGCGCATCCACTTCTTCCACTACTTCAGGAGCCGATGTTTCCCCCGTATCGTGGGATCTCTCGGCTGACTCAACGCTAAGGAGCGCAGCATGACCACCCCTCATATGCCTGACGAAGCAACGACCGAGTTCAACGTAGCCGACGAGACAACCACCATGCCCACCTCCGAGGAGCAACCCGCTAAGGTTTGGACCGCAGCAGACGCCACAGCAAATGCTTCAGAACCCGTCGTGGAAGTTTCGACGAAACCTCGGGTAGGGCAGCTCATCTGGGCGCTGATCGTTATTGCCATCGGAGTTTTCCTGATTATTCTGCCGTTCTTGAACATCGTGCAGTTGCCGTTTGTTTTCATCGGCCTGATTGCAGCGCTCGGCCTAGTGCTAATCATTTCCGCGTTCTTTGTCGGCAAGTCGAAAGATCGTTAGCCCGCTTTTTCGGTCGCGCGCAGTGCATCTTTGACCGCGCTTGTTCACCGTCTATCGCACACAACCGCGCTTGTTCACCATCGGGCGAAGACATAAAGAAGGTGCCTCGGGAACAACCCCGAGGCACCTTCATCTATGCCAGACCGACACTCAACGATCAGTCACGCACACGCCTACGCGCAGCAAACCCAGCCACACCAGTAGCGAGGAAGAGAGCCGAAAGCTCTGCAAGCAAAACCGCATCAGAACCCGTTGAAGAAAGCTTCTTCACCGAGGCTTTCTTCACAGACTGAGAATCACCAACAGGCTTATCGGCATTCGACTGATCCGGAACAGGCACAGCATCCGCAGGAAGAACCTCGAACTTAATGGCACGCTCACCCGCCTTGCTCACCATCTTCACAGTGTGCTCGCCAACTTCAAAGCCAGCCGGAACCTTCCAATCAGCCTGAGCAGTCCCCTTCTCGTCGTCATACTTGATATCGCCTTCAGGGATTACAACTGGCTCCGAGTGAACAGTGAGCTCAATACGCTCGCCCTTCTTCAGACCCTTCACAAGAATCGACAGAGTATCTCCAACCTTCACCTGAGCAGCACCCAACTCAAGAGTCGGAACATCCGTCTGTCCAGGCTCACCACCACCAGGGTTCGGAGTCGGAGCCTGCTGGTGGAGAACAACACGAAGCGGAGCCGTTACTGCTTCACCTTGCGAGTTGGTTGCAACCGCACGATAGAGATGCGACTGGACCTCCTTCGATGCCGTCAGGCTCAGCTTTTCAGTCGTTTCTCCTTCGATTGGAGTCCACGAATCCTCATCACCGCTGACCTCACGTGATTGCCACGCAATCGTCGGAACGGGCATACCTGAAGCCGTCGTGGACAGGACGACGGTTTCGCCCTCGTTCACTGTGACTTTCTGCCACGCACCATCGTCAGCCGGTTCAAGAACCGAGTCGTTCAAGCTAGCGGACAGCGGGGTGAGGGCCGGCTTTTCGACGATATTGATCGTGAGTGGCTCAGAGTACGCTGTCTCGACGCTGTTCGTTGCAGCAACTCGCACCTTCAAACCGTGGTGGTTCGCGCCGATCTCAAACGAGTAGCCCTGCTGAGTCTGACCTTCCACATCGTTCCATGTCTGACCATCAGCCGAAGTCTGCCACTGAAGCGTAGGGGCGGGGAAGCCGCTTGTTTCAGCAGTGAATGTCAGGATCGATCCGGGAACAGCGTTCAGCTGGTCACCCGAAACGCTGAAGCCTTCTTCAGGGTCAGCAACTGCGCGAATAACCGCGGTGGGAGCAGTCTTCTGCCTGTAGACCTCAACCTCAGCAAGGTTGAGTTCCGTCCACCGTGCTGGCAACATCACGCGAATGTAGCGAGCCTGGTAGCCATCGAAATTCAGGCCGGTCGGGAAACCAGCCTTCTCTTCGACCTTGAAGTACTTGAGTTCTCCTGCTTCACCCTTCTTCTCAATTTCTTCGCTGGATAGCTTGTCGTCAAGCTTGTCCTTCGAGGCAATAACGTAGAAGCCCTTCAGGCGCTCCGCACACGACTGTTCTCCGTTGCACTTATCGTCAGCAGAACGGTTGTAGATGTTAACCAGTCCGACCGGAACTGTTTGCTCAAGGTCAACCTCCCACCAGGGATCATTCTGCGTATCCGTTTCGCTAACCGAACCGTTATCCCACTTTCCATCCGTGTTGCCGTCGACAGCTCGGGATGCTGGGCCGTTCCAGCCGCTGTCAGAAGACTGGCGTGCAGGCCTCTTGAGGGCCAGGTTCAACGAGGGATCGAGAACCGTCAGGGTTGCGATGTCAGACTCGGCTGTTCCAGCTTCGTTGGTGGCAACGACATAGAAATCTGCTTCATTGTCATCCTTTGTTGTGACGAAGGTGTACGAGGAATTCGTTGCACCCTCAATCAGTATGTCCTCGCCGTCGGCACCAATGCGGTACCACTGGTAGGTCGGAGCTGGGCGACCCGAGGCGCCGGCAGCGAAAGTGACGGATTCACCTTCGACGACCTGTGCGTCGCTCGGTTGAGACGTGAAGGTCGGAGCAACCGAGGTAGCGTGATCCTTGTATGCTGCCACCTTGATCGATTCAACCTTGACCTTGAGAGGATCGGTGTAATAGCTCGGTTTCGCCAGCTGGATGCGAAGGCGAGAGACCTCATTCGGGTTCATCGTGTACCCGGAGATGGGACGGGTCTTCAGGTCAATTCCTTTGAACAGGTGAGTGACGCCGTTGAAGCTCACGTTGTATTCAACGTCGTCTTGGAAACCCGACGATTGGGTGAGATCAAATTCGACATCGCCGTACTTTTCGCCAGAGCGATCAACGATGTAGGCGTCCAGGATGGCCGTCTTGTACGAGGTGCCAACGGTGCGTTCGACAATATCGCGCTTCGGGATGGTGCCACCTCCGTGGTCGAGGTTCACGGTCTGAGTGGGGACGTAGCGTGCTTCACCGTCAAGGGCAACCTTGATGACAGGACGGTACTTGTCAGGAGATTCTCCGGACATCGTCACTGTCAGGTCAAAGCCGTTGCGAGCAAATTGAACGGGGGTTCCCTTGCCATCAACCGTGACTGAGGTGACCTTGTTTGCCAGTCCAGGAACGGTGATTGATTCTCCGGACTTCCACTGGTTCGGGAAGATGTACAGGTCTGAACCATTCACTGTCAGAAGAGCGTTAGACGGTGCGGGGATCCATGTTGCACTTGCTCCGTCGATGGCGTGCGGGTGGTCAGTGTGCCATGTTCCTAGTTCCTTCAGAACATATTCGTCGTATTCGGGGAAGGAACCGTCACCCATCGGACCGACGTTGAAGGCGAAGTTTCCGCCGTTGGCTACGACACCGACGAGGTTCGAGATGGTCTCGCTAATTACTCTGTTAGCTGTACCCGCTGCGCGATTTGCTCGGCGGTCTGAACAGTAGGACCAGCATTGGGGGAAGATGGATCGGATGGATTCCCACGGACCGATGCTGAAGGATGAGTGGACCGCGTTGTCGCCACCAACGTTGAAGTCCCCTTTGTTATTCCACACGCGAGAGTTCACGACCGTTGTATTCGGCTGCAGTTCATGGACCTTGTCGGCCATCTTCTGAGATTGTTCCGCGGTCGGGCCACCCATGTCGAACCAGAACTCGGCGATCGGACCGTAGTTGGTGAGTAGCTCGGTGATCTGGTCGAGGTTGTATTGAAGGTGTTCTTCAGTGATGGGGTTGGTGTTGGAGTAGGGCTCGGGGTCATGCTTCTCCCAGTCGATGATGGAGAAGTAGAAGGCGAGCTTCATGTCGATCTTGCCGCATTCGTCAGCGAGCTGTTTCATCGGGTCTTTCCCGAATGCTGTCTGCTTGACGACGTTGTAGTCGGTCGTCTTGGTGTCCCACATGGCAAAACCGTCATGGTGCTTCGAAGTCACCATGACGTACTTCATGCCGGCGTTCTTTGCGGTCTGGCAGATCTTCGCAGCATCCCATTTGTCTGCGGTCATCTTCTTGGCTTCTTTGAGGTATTCCTCACGAGGAATGTTCATCCAAGCCTTGATTTGTTCTGGATAGCCGATGGACTGAACTTGTCCCTTGTAGCTTCCTCCGAACATTGAGTAGACACCCCAGTGCATGAAGAGACCAAATTGCAGTTTCTGCCATGCAGCGATGCGTTCATTCGTGGACTTTTCTACGGCTGCGGGCGCACCAAGGATATCTCCAACGTTTTCCTGCGATGTTTGCACCGAGGCAAATGCTGGCGATAGTGCCCCCCCCGATGAGCAACGCAGCGGCAGCCAAGCTACTCACGATCCGTCGTCGTAACATACGGCGGTTCTCCTTTCGAGTGTGTTGATGGGACAGACATCGTTGTCTTTTCCTCTTCGTTGAGGTTTCCCATTAGGCAATAGTAATGCCGAAATAGAAGCGATTTCTTTCATTTGATGATCGAAGTATTAAAACTCGATGGTTTTTCGACGGCGCGATTAATCCTTAGTCCAAAAGGTCCTAGGTAAAGTAGTTTCTAGGAAAACTAAAAATATCCTTATGCCTTTTCCTATTGCCGAGGCCGCGCTCCCCAAAAACCACCGCGCTTGTTCACGGCGCGGGCGGGTATAAGCCGGGTGGGTAAGTGAAGAAGGCGTATCTTGCCATAGGCAGACGAAAGGTGGGAAGCGGACGAGCTTCCCACCTTTCGCGGTGTTGATTGAGTTGAGCTTACAAAGGCTCAGGCTCCGGTCACATCATCGGGAGTTGAATCCGCGTAGCGTGCGAGTTCTTCTTCGACGATGGCTTCGTCGAGCTTGGTGAAGACGGGCGTCGGCTTCGCGATCGGGGTACCCACCGTGATGAGGTGGCGTTCCCACGTTGGAGCTGAGGTGTAGTCACCCGTAATAATCGGGTATCCGTTGCGACCGTCGAATGCTTCGGGCAGAACCTGCGGGTCGAGTTCTTCGACTTCTTCGATGCGTGGCATCGGAGCGATGTTGCCCGCACCTCCCATGACGCGATCAATGTCGTTCGCTGCGTGAGGGAGGAACGGCGAGAGCATCAGGTTAAGATCAGCGACAGCTTGGGCGAGGGTATGTAGAACCGTTGCAAGGCGTTCACGCTGTTCGGGGGCCTTGAGCTTGAAGGGCTCGGTGTCGGTGACGTACTTGTTGGCTTCGCCGACCAGTCGCATCGCTTCAGAGAGTGCTGCCTTCTGACGGTGGTGACGGATCAGGTCACCGATGGTTTCGAAGCCCTTGTTGATTTCGTCCAATAGCGCACGGTCGATATCTTCAAGCTCACCGGGAGCAGGAATTTCGCCGAACTTCTTGGCGATCATCGATGCCGTTCGGTTGACTAGGTTGCCCCAGCCGGCGACGAGTTCGCCGTTGGTGCGGCGCACGAATTCTGCCCATGTGAAGTCGGAGTCGGAGGTTTCCGGGCCTGCTGCGCTGATGAAGTAACGCAGGGCATCTGCCTGGTAGCGAGCCAGGAAGTCACGGACGTAGATGACGATGCCGTGGGAGGAAGAGAATTTCTTGCCTTCCATGGTGAGGAATTCGCTGGACACAACCTCGGTCGGCATGTTGAGGACGCCGAGCGTTCCGGGCTTTCCACCCTTGGTGCCCTGACCGTTGTAGCCGAGCATTTCGGCAGGCCAAATCTGGGAGTGGAAGACGATGTTGTCCTTGCCCATGAAGTAGTAGGACAGGGCCTCGGGATCATTCCACCACTGGCGCCACGCTTCGGGGTCGCCGGTGCGACGTGCCCACTCGATTGATGCTGAGAGGTAGCCGATGACGGCGTCGAACCAGACGTAGAGGCGCTTGGTCGGCTGGTCTTCCCACCCGGGAACTGGGATGCCCCAGTCGATGTCGCGCGTCATGGCACGCGGGCGGATGTCTTCGAGGAAGTTCTTGGAGAACTTGATGACGTTCGGACGCCAGGTACCGGACTGTTCGCGGTCGTCGAGCCATGCGGACAGGGCTTCGGCGAGTGCAGGTAGGTCGAGGAAGTAGTGGGTGGACTCAACGAACTTGGGGGTCTCGCCGTTGATGCGCGAGTGCGGATCAATCAGGTCGGTGGGATCCAGCTGGTTACCGCAGGCGTCACATTGGTCGCCACGGGCGCCTTCAGTGCCACAGATCGGGCAGGTGCCTTCGATGTAGCGGTCGGGCAACGTGCGTCCGGTTGAGGGCGAAATTGCTGCGCGAGTGACCTGTTCGATCATGTATCCGTTGTCGCGGACAGTGCGGAACATTTCCTGAACGACTGCGTAGTGGTTGCCGGCGGTCGTGCGAGTGAAGAGGTCGTAGGACAGGCCAAGCGCGACGAGGTCTTCGACAATTAGTCGGTTGTTGCGGTCGGCAAGTTCGCGAGCGGTCACGCCTTCGCCGTCTGCTGCGACGAGGATCGGAGTACCGTGTTCGTCGGTTCCGGACACCATCAATACGTCGTGTCCTGCCATTCGCATGTATCGCGAGAAGACGTCGGAGGGCACGCCGAATCCGGCAACGTGTCCAATGTGGCGGGGACCGTTGGCGTAAGGCCAAGCTACTGCAGACAAAATACGGCTCATGGTTTAAGGATAGTGCCCCGTCGGGTATATTCCGAACTCGCGTCTCCCCGTTCCCCCACCGCGCTTGTTCACCAAACCACCCTCCCCACACACCGTGCTTGTTCACCAAACCACCCTCGCCACCACCGCGCTTGTTCACCATGTCAGTGGGCACAGATGACCCGAATTCACTGATGTATTTCTTCAACAAGCGCGATCAAAGGGCTTAATCACGGGGCTGCGGGCTTCTTGTTTCCACAAGCGTTTGACGAAAAAGCTTGAATAAGCGCAGTCGAAACGGTGAACAAGCGCAGTAGAGTTGATGGCAACCTACGTAAGAGGAGCTCAGATGAAACGCGCACTCATCATCGTCGATGTCCAGCCCACTTTCTGTGAAGGCGGGGCTCTACCCGTTGAAGGAGGAAATGCGTGTGCGGAGCGTATCCGCACGTATGTGGATGCTCATCGCCAAGCGTACGACTTTATTGCAACGACGCAGGATTGGCATATTGATCCGGGGGCTCATTTCTCTGCGACCCCGGATTATGTGGACACGTGGCCACCGCATGGCGTGGCCGGTAGTGCCGAAGCTGAGTTGCATCCTGCCATTTCAGACCTCGACGTTGACGCACACGTGAAGAAGGGCCAGTTTGCGGCTGCCTACTCTGGGTTCGAAGGGGTGGACGAGGCCGGGACTTTGCTCGGCGATTTACTGGATGGGGCCGGAGTGAGTGAGGTTGATGTCATCGGTTTGGCGCAGTCTCACTGCGTGTGCGACACCGCGTTGGATGCGAAGAAGGCCGGTTTTACCGTGCGAGTGCTCTCCGACCTGACGGAGCCGGTATCACCGGAAACTGGGGCTATTGCGTCGAAGAAGCTGGCAGACGCCGGGATCCCGGAGGTTCCGTCAACCGAGATTGGCTAAGAGGGGCCTGGTTCCCTGTCAAGACGCGGGGGCGGTGCTACTGGCACGTAGCACCGCCCCCCCCCATTTCAGGTCATCTGCTCACATATCACTGTTCTTTGTACGCGAGAGCAGCTTTATAGAGTTCGTTCTTCCGCAAGCCTGTTGCTAAAGCGACTTCGGTTGCCGCGTCTTTGAGTCGCATTCCTTCCGAAGCTAACGCAAGCACTGTTTTCACATGGTCTTCAGCACTCTTCTTTCCTTTGAAGCCGGCGATAACAATCGTGATTTCGCCGAGTACTTCCCCCTCTGTCTGGGTAATCAGGTCCGATAGGGAGCCTCGTAAAACTTCTTCATATTTCTTTGTCAGTTCTCGACACACGACTGCTTGGCGCTCCCCACCGAAAGCGCTGGCCATACGTTGCAGGGTGGTGTGAACGCGTTTGGCTGATTCAAAGAAAATGAGTGTGTGCGGGTCGTCTGCAAGCGCTTCGAGGTAGGCGCTTGCTTCACCGTCTTTACGGGGCAGGAAGCCCTCGAAGCTGAAGCGGTCAGAAGGCAGGCCTGAAACAGCAAGCGCGGTAACAGGGGCCGACGGACCAGGCAATGCAGAGACGCGAACACCACGTTCGACCGCTGCTCGCACCACGCGGAATCCGGGGTCTGAAACGGTTGGCATTCCTGCGTCAGAGACCAGCAGGACCCGCGCTCCGCCTTCGGCAAGGTCGACGAGGCCTTCTGCCCGGTCGCCTTCATTGTGATCGTGCAAGCTGAGAACTTTACCGTTTACTCGAACGTTCAGACGACTAGCCAGGGCGAGCATACGCCGGGTGTCTTCCGCTGCGACAACCTCAGCTTCTTGCAGGGCCCTGATAAACCGGGGTGAAGCGTCGTCCACATCACCGATCGGTGTTGCTGCAAGCAGGATGGACGCAGGGCGTTGTACAGGTTCACATTGTTCTGACACGGTCTCATCGTCTCATCGAGCTGGGAGGCAGTACAAGCCATGCCCGGCCTCGTCCATTGAATTCACGAAACCCGCCAGGCTCACGTTCGGGCGAACCGGAGCAGACTGCCCGGCCTCGTCATCCCTGCGCGCAACGAGCCCATACGATCAGACGAGTCGCGGCAAAGAAGATGCCGGCAACAATCGCGATCATGCCACCAACCGAAAGGTTCAACACCACACCACACGCGAAACCGACCATTCCAATTCCCAACGCCACGAGCGGAGAGGCAACCATGAAGTGCGGCCATGACTTGACCAGCGGGGCAAGTCCCGCCGCGGGAGCAGCAAAAAGCGCAATCGACAATACGGTGCCGACAGCGGGAATGAGCAGGACGATTGCACCGATGACCATTGCGATGCTCAGGCTCTCAAGAAGACGCGTGTTCATCCCGCGCGTCAATGAATCAATGGGGTCGTAGCTCTTAAAGACCAGGTCTTTCCCCCACACGGCAACGATGATGAGCACCACCACTAGACCCGCGCCAGCCGACGCAACATCCCAGGAGTTAACCGTCAGAATCGAGCCGGTCAGAAACGACTGGATTTGAATCGGCAACGGCGAAAACCAGCGGTACAGGAAGTAGCCCATCGCGAACCCAAAGGTCAGCACAATGCCGGCGCTTGCCTGCGATGAGATCCCCGGAATTCCACCGATGAACCGCATCAGCCCACCCAGGGGAAGACAGAAAAGGAACGCGCCAATAAACAGGGCAAGCGACATCTGCTCATGGCTCGCTCCAAGCGTGGCGGCGATGACTACGCCCAGAATGCCTCCTGGGAATGTTCCGTGCGTGACTGACTCGGCAAAGAAGATTTTCCGGTCGAGGAAGGCGAAAGCGCCGACCAGACCGGCGAGCAAACACACGGCAATGAGCTCCATGAAAGGAAGGAGAAGAACATCCAGATGAGAAATCAACAGCGCACCTTTCCCCTTCGTTTCCCGATCGCAGCGATACCGACAGCGACGAAGAACAGTGCGACGAGGACAAGGACGACGCCTGCTTGCGGAGAGATGGGGCGCGGGCTGGGGGTCAGGAGAAGTTGCATGCCTAGCCAGCTGGCGAGAAGACTCACGCTCACTCCAATAATGCTCGCTTGTCGCACTGTTCGCCCAAGCAGACGCCCCGTTGCCCCCGGAACGATCAAGAACGCGATGACAAGAAGCACGCCGATTGCCGACGATGCTGCGACAACGACCGCGGCAATACACGCGTTCAGCGCGTAATCGATGCCTCTGACGTTGATGCGTGACGCCTGCGCTCCCTGCCGGTCAAACGCAACGTAGAGGTGTTCCTTCCACGTTAGCGCAAGTATGATTCCTGTCAGGATAAAGACGACCAGCGACTGAGCAAGCCCAGAGTCGGTCGTTTCCAACAAGCGCCCGAACATGAGGGCTTCCAGTTGCCCTGACATATCACCGACTTTGAGGGAAATCGTCATGCCGAGCGCGAAGAAGGCAGTCAGAATGACCGCTGTTGCACCTTCATGCGCTGATTCGTTGTCGCTTTCTCGCCTGGAAGACTGGCTTACCACTAGTGCAATGACAACTGCGATACCAGCACATCCGGCACCAATAATGATGGCGTCGCTCCCGCCAACGATGAACCCGACGACGATTCCGGGGAACACTGAGTGCACCATGACTTCAGCGTTAAATTCGGCTTTTCGTAGGTTCACTAGCGTACCGACGAGGCCGGCCACAATTGATAGAAGGACAAGAAATATAAAGGGCCGGAATAGGAAGGGATAGGCTGCAAGACCCCTGAGCCCCACGATTGATTCGGAGAGTGTTCGCAGGTGTTCAACAAGCGTTGCAACACCATCGGACAGCGTGTTCATGCGACTTCTCCACGTTGCTTGTGAGAGTCGTAACAGGTCGCAAGTTCACACGCCTCAGTTTCAAGGCTTTCGGATCCGTATGCCTGTTTCATGAGCTTTGGGGTGAGGACTTCGCGGACGGGACCGAAGGCGATCTGGCGCCCAGCGACAAGGATTGCTTGGTCGCAGACGTCATAGGCTAATGAGAGATCGTGTGTTGAAACGACGACGCTTGTTCCATCATTTTTTGCGCGTCGAATGATTCCGAGTAGGGCATCACGATTGGGCTGGTCCAAACCGTTGAAGGGTTCGTCCAGCAGAATCAGTTTCGGTTGGGCGATAAGTGCGCGCGCTACGAGTACACGCTGGCGTTGCCCGCCTGATAGTTCACCGAAACGGTCCTTGGCTCGGCTTTGAAGACCAACATTTGTCAGAGTGCTGGCGACTTTTTCTCGGTGGGCTTTCCTGGGGAAACGGGCAAGTCCGATCTGTTTATAGAGACCCATCATGACGACTTGTTCAACAGTGATGGGGAATGTCAGGTCGAGGTCAGCCGATTGAGGGACGTATCCGATAGTGTCGGGAATGCCGTCAATGTGTCCTTCGAGAATAGGAACGCTTCGGGCTAGGGCTTTGAGTAGCGTCGTTTTTCCGGAGCCGTTTGGGCCGACTAGGGCGAGCGCCTCACCGGGGTTCATGCGCCCTTGAACCCCGGTGAGGACGACGCGCGTCCCGTAGCCAACTCCAGCGTTGTGAAAGGTGATGCCGTTCGTGGTCACGGGTATTGCCTACTTCAAGTTGTCTGGAAGCTCGGCCAGCGTGCCATCCCAAGCAGTGACGATGGTCGTGACGTTGTGAATGATTGAGCCGGTGTAGGTTTCTCCCGCGGATCCTGCCGGTCCCAAGGAATCGCCGTATAGGGCGTCGTCGCCAATGATGGCTTTCACACCGGCTAGTTCAGCGATCTTCTCGATTGACTTTGAATTGTTCGAGTTTTCGGCGAAGAGCGCTTTTGCTCCAGAGTCGATGACGGTTTGGGCGGCTTCCTGAATGTGTTCAGCGGTCGCGTCCTGCTGTTCATTAAAGTCAGATAGGGCCGCGCCGATGAAGTCGATCCCGTAGTCTTTGGAGAAGTAGCCGAACGCGTCATGTGACGAGAAGAGAATGCGCGAGTCTTGCGGAACGCTATTGATCGAGTCTTGGACCCACTGGTCAAGGTCGCGCAGTTTGTCGGCGTAGACGCTGACGCTTTCTTCAATTCCTGCGGCGGAGTCGGGGGCTACTTCTTCGAGGAATTCACCAATGTTGGCAACTTGAACAGCTGCGTTCTTTGGGCTTGTCCACACGTGGGGATCGTAGACAAATTCAGGTTCCGTTTCGCCTTCTGCTGGCGGGAAGGGCCACTTGCGCACCTCGACCTTTTGGATGCCTCGTTCGATCGTGTAGGGCAACGAATCGTCTTCGGTGATGACTTGCGGGTCGGTTACTTCTTTGCTGGTCAGAATGCCACTGGTGACGCCCATCGTTCCCTTGAAACCGGATGCCTCAATTGCACGATCAAGGAAATGCTCAAGGTCAACTCCGGATACAAGAAGCAGGTCAGCTTGCGCAAGTGCTGTCGCTTGCGAGGGAGTGAGCTCATGCTCATGAGCTGATGCGTTGGGGGCAAGAAGGCAGGTGAGTTCGAGTCGCGTTTGATTCGTGGCATCTTCACTACCAATTGTGGTCTTTTGCCCATCTGCGCCTGTTTTCTCAAGGACGAGGCCTGCCGTCGCTGGCGCGCCGGCAGCGATCTGCGTGACGTAGTCACAGATTTGGGTTGTGGTGGCAACGATGCCGACTTTTCCATGCTCCGTTCCGCTATTCGCGCTGGCGTTGGATGCGTCGTGGTTGGCGCAGCCGGCAAGAACCAGACCGAGCACACTGGTAAGTGCCACTCCTTGGAAAATGCGGGTATTTGAGCGATGCATTGACGGAGACTCCATTCTCATGTATAGTTTCGGGCACCCGAAACTATACATGAGAATGCCTACAACTTGCAACACCCTAAATATAGTTAGGTCATCCTATTGTGCTTTATTGCGGAAAACCATGTGGGGGATGGGGCATTCGCCCCCCACACAAAACAGAGAGCTATTTGTCAGCGAAGAGGCGCGAGAGCGTCAGTGCGCGCGACCATTGCCGCAACCATGCCCTGAACCTCGTTGTCATGGTGTGCGCCCGGCTTGAATTCCGACTTGTTTTCAAAGTCGGTAATGAGCGAAAGCGAAACCTGCTGAGCGACCATCGCAGCTTCGAAGTTCGCCAGAATCTGGCGCAGGTGTTCAACCTGACGGACGCCACCGCTGAAGGAGTAGCCGACGAAGCCGACACCCTTACTCGCGAGAGCCTTGGGCTCAAGGAAGTCAATAGCGTTCTTCAGAGCGCCAGGAATTGAGTGGTTATACTCCGGCGAAACAAAGATAAGCGCATCGTAAGACGAAACGGTTTCATTAAACTTTGCGCCGGCAGGATCCCGCGGGACGGCCATTGCGGGCGGCATCGACTCAGCAAAAAGAGGCAGACTGAAGGAAGCAATGTCAATAACCTCAGCTTCGACACCTTCAACAGCGTTTGCTTTGTCGGCAACCCACTGAGCAACAGATGCACCAACGCGGTTCGGACGGACGGTGCCAAGAATAACGCCAAGACGGGTCATGATAAACTCCTTAAATTCTGCTTGAATTCTCAACTACTATATATTTATTTCACTCTTCAAACGACGTTAGTTGATGTACGTTCAGACGCAGCAAGAACCCCCCTGGACCCCTAATTGATTCAATGCGCCTACGAATTAATGACAGATGGGCAGATGCGACAGCCAAGACCAACGAACGTACGCATTGAGTGAGCCAACATCCAAGGGACGGTCATAGATAAAAGGTGGGCTAGAGTCTCCTCTAGCCCACCTTTAACGTTGGATCATTCGCCGATCTTGTCATCAGCAGCATCGCGAGCTGCGTTGATCTTGTCATCGAACTTGCCACCGGTAGCCTTCTTGGCCGCGTCTGCAACCTTATCCAGGACGCCGTCGGTGTTTTCTTCGCTCATCATGCCCTTGGCAGCGTCGGTGGCCTGGTCTTTGAGTTCTTCGGCCTTGCCCTTGAGATCGTCGAGGTTCATGGTTTTCTCCTTACATTGAGAACGATATTATGTTCAGTCTATGGGAGCCTTGAAGGTTACGCACTATATAACGAGGATTCACTGCTGACAACGAGCCACAACACGAGAGACGCTAGAGGCTAACACACCACTGTGGCGCGAAAGCTCGATTGCAGAAGAGGAGCATCAACAGTGCTCTCAGATGGGCACGCACGTCACTGAGTACCTAGGGAAGTGCCCGTGGGTGAGTATGTTGAATTAGAGTGGGCCGTGCGTACCGTTTTTGTGTTTTGC
>ERZ1034992.180-NODE-180-length-40641-cov-1604.761790_pt1 | contig 40641 bp, 73 predicted proteins | sample MGYA00520695_ERZ1034992 | MGnify/ENA primary metagenome ERZ1034992 (study PRJEB33766, sample SAMN09781778) | gut metagenome | biome: gut microbiome | host: Homo sapiens | place: Madagascar | study: EMG produced TPA metagenomics assembly of the PRJNA485056 data...
TATTTGCTACCAGCCCCCGCCCCTTGGCCTTACATAGCAGACTTTACCCGCCCCGAATGGCTACAACGTGCCGCACTCTCAGGGCAGCGGCTCTCCTCTTTGGGTACGGCATTGCAGTCCCGCCCTGCTTTAGCGCTTCGGGGAAAGTCCCCGTCACTCGCTGTGGTCTCCCCTTACGGGGCACCTATGCCGTGTATGTGCAGTTCCTGCTTAGATTGTCACACGCTCATGCCAGCTTGAGGCCCCGCAAGCATTTCAAGCGCTTTCATCAGTCACGGCAAGGGGGACGCATCCCCACGCGCAGTTTTCAGCAGGCATTGTCATTCTCTGTGAGGCGTTCTGCGTACTCTCACATCATCCGGGAGCTACCCGGCCTCTGGCGCAGACGGCAGGGTTTGAACCTGCAACATACCTCCCGGCGCGGTGCTCTGCCGACTGAGCTACGTCTGCGTATGTCCCCTGGGCCACATCGTTGAGAGGTGCGGGGACTCCTGTCTTGTGTGCGACCTCGGCGCCGAGGTCTATGTCATGAATGCCGCGAGGGCGGTATGACCGCCCAGTCCTCGGATGGTGAGGTGCATACAAGCCACGGCATATTGCCCTCAACCGCCCGCCCCGAAGGGCGGGCTATCAAGGGAGGAGGAAACAGATGAAAAAGCAGAGGCGTGAAGAGCCTCGCCCCATCACGCCTCTATTTTTGCATAGGTTTTTCTTATTTTTCCCCTTAAAAGGGGAATTTTCAAAATTTTTTTAGATAATCGTCCACAGTCATCGGATTATCCGTCCTCCCAAGCAGATAATCGACCGACACACCGAACTTGTCGGCAATACTTTCCAATGCGTCCGTCGTGGGCGTAGCCTCTCCCGCCTCGTACCGCCTCACCGCGTCACGGTGCAGACCGCACAGTTCAGATAGGACATATTGCTTTATTCTCTTTCTCTCCCGTAAGCGCTTCAAACGCTCGGGAAACGCGTTCATACCAGCACATCCTCCGGTCGGAAACTCTCTTTGATCTCCTTTCCGTCTACCATGATCGCCACGGTCACATAGCGCCTCTGCGGATGGATGTACGTCACCACGCCGGCGCGGATCGGGTACATCTTTTCGCCGCGCGCCTTGCCCGGAAACTCCTCCGGCACCGTCATAAACTGCGCCCGCACCTTGTCGCCTACTTTCATTCCGCACCTCCAAACGCTTCCTCAAACGTCAGGCCGCTCTCTCTGAGGATGCCTTTGATCACGTCGATGGTGTGTTGATTGTTGCCCGCCAGCCACCACCAGACATTGCTTTTGGAAATGCCTACCGCATCGGCAAGCTGGCGGCGCGTGTACTGCCGCTCGCAGAAAACCTTTTTCAGCGCCGGATAGACGCAATAGGGATATTCGATCATTTTCTCCCCACCCTCCGTTTGTATCGGTCTTTTGACCTCTGAATGTAGTTGATCATCGCGCTTTCTTCGGCAGTGTTTCGCTTTGATTTGCCATTTACACTTCCTCCACCCAAATGCCGAATCGCTCCAACATTAGTTTTTTCTTGATGATATAGTCCTTTGTCTTAAAGCCCTTTGCGTCCTCTACAATCGTTTTCCCGTCGCGAATATACACGAAGTCAGCTATGTATGTAACCGCCCTCACAGCGGCTCCTGCTGGCGTTCTCTGCGCCCCAACGAGATTGTATGTCTGCTGTAGCTTCAAGTCGTGTATTTCCCCCCGCTTTCAGCAGCAACCGCAGCTCATCATAGCGGTCAGCCTCGCGCTTGCTGTCAAACGTGATGCCATGCCGCACGGTTTTGCGGTTGTGGTACTTGCCCGTTTTTTGAGCAAGTACCTTTTCAACCACCTGTTTTTGTGCCGCAGGCCCGAGACGTGCTCAGCATAACAGCCTTACTCATCCTTCATCGCCTCCAATGCTTTCTCCGCCTCCTCGCGGCTAAGGAATACGGTCTTGCCTATGAACCTTCCCGCATCTGGGAAGAACGGGGTCATATCAATGCCCAACCGTCTTTGCCTTGCGAAGTATTTCATGTTTTGGACTTCATGTTCTGAGATATTCCCGTCGAACACTCTGTATAATTTATCGTCCACCTTGCACGGCATTACAACCAGCCGACCGTCCTTGTCGGCCTCGGCCAGCTCCAGCAGGCGGTCAATCGGCAAACCGTCAAATTCCGTGATCTCCGCAATCGCTTTGCCCATTGCAGACAGTTTGAGCGCTTCCACGTTCTCCGGCGTCAGCCCCGTGTCCTCGTAGGCGGCGAGGCTTTCAACCAGACGGTCAAACGATGGGCAATCTATGCAATCCATGTCCACATTGCAGTTACCAGAACACTTCATGTAATGGTCGGTGCCAAGATAGTGCTTTTCAGTTAGTCGTTCTATTAGTCGTTCCATCACTCCACCTCCTAACATCCAGTCCCAACGCCATAATCGGGATTATTGGTAACCTTTGCAATTTCGTCTGCGGTCAGCGTTTGATTGCTTACAGTATATGTAACGGGGCCTTTGCACCTGTTCTGACACGACAAGCACTCACAACGGTTACAGCTACTTGTTGTATTCTGCCGGAATGGGCAGAGGTAATTGAAACAGTCCATCACATTTCCCTCCATTTGCACACGTCACAGGCGCCCTCATGGGCCAGCGTGTAGTTTCCGCATTTCATGCACAGTTCGTTCCGCAGAGCGTCAATTTCTTTCGCCTGCGCCTCGATCAAGTCAGCGGCTTTTGCCAGATCGTCGCCCAGCGTGATCGGCGTTTCCCACTGGTTCCCCTCCGCCCATTCCGCGTGCTCACGCAGCGCATTTACGAGTTTTTGATCTCTCACAGTTCCTCCCTTCATCTCAATACCTCACTCCGATGTAATCCAGAACCCGACCGTAGCCAAGTCCGTTTTCGTTGGGTTTCCATAGCCCATCCGCGGGGTCAAACTCCCCGCCGCCGATGCAAAACTCGTAGTGCTTCGGGTGCGTGTGCTTCATGCGCTCAAACCGGTTTTCTCCCGTTTCGAGGTGCGCGCCGAACGCGCAGAACATGCACCCCGTGCGTTGGCACCCCGTGCAATGCAGCTTGCAGTCGATCAGCGTTTCCGCGTAGTCATTCTCGCCGTCGCTGGCCACGATGTCGCCGTATACGCTTGCGATAGGGATTTGCCGATCTACGATAAACCGCAGCACGTCCTGCTCCGTCCAAAAGCTCATGGGCTTAGATAAAGGGCGCTTTCCTTCAAAGGCGTTGCATCCAGTTTCGCGCCATTTTTGCATCCGCAAACGACTTTCCTCCGCCATTGTTGCCGTCGTGGGCTTGACATCCGCTCGGTGCTCATATCTCTTTGATGGGGACTTTTTCATGATTTCACAACACTTGTCTGATATGAGGAATGGAGCCGAAAGCAAATACGCCCACTTTTCGCAGTTGTATATGCTCTTTTCCCCATCGGTGCGTAAAACTTCCCCACGCAATAGCTTCATACTTCGGCTATCTGGTGAACGCCGCGCGGTTTCTATCCGGTGCGCTACGTCTTTACCGATGATGCTGTACCCGTACTTCCGCACCACCTGCCGAATGTTCATCTTCGGACGCCGACGGTCTAGGTTGACGGTCACGCGGGGAAACTTGCGCCGCAACCAATCCGCGTATGTGTTCACAAATTTCTGGATTTCCGGATATTCCAGCCCCGTATTGATGAATACGAGGTTCAGCGGCCACGGCGGCGTGCGGAAATGTGAGAGCCAGTTTGCGGCAAGGTAGGCCAGCACGGTTGAATCCTTGCCGCCGGAAAAGCTCACATAGACTTTCCCGTCCCATGCTGTGAACCACTCCTCGATCTTGCCGTAGGTGATGATCTCCTTGTACTCGGTATCAAGGGACATCAGCTCTTTGGCTTTCTCGGGCAGGATCGGCGTGTTGGTGTATCCTGTCATGTCTCCTCCGGCCATTCGGGCAGCGGCATCCAGTGGGTAATAGCTGCATATCGCCCAGGCATTGACCAGATACCGTTATCGCAGTAGACGCATAATGTCAGGTCGCGCAGTTTATTCAACGAAGGTGCGTTTTCGCTTTTTATCAATCCGAGCACCACTGTTGATGCGCCCCAGCTCTGCAATTCCGGCAGGCGCTCCGTCACGGGGATAAACCGTGTCCGCTCCTGCGCCACGGCGATCTCCTCGGCGTACCGCGCGCAGCGGTCGGTCAGCTTTTCGATCAGATCGGCGGCTGCGTCCAGCAGCTCCCGCTTGCTGCGGCTCTCTGTTACGCGCAGGGCGGACACAATCTCTTTTTCTGTCATTTTCATTTCCACCTCAGGTATTCTTTCATTTCAGCCGGTAGTTTTTGGACCCGGTAATATTCAGCACGCAGCCTTTCGACCGCTCCGCAATGCGCGAGCCTATCGCCTCGTCCCAGTCCAGCACGCGCGAGATCGTCCACTCGGAGCTGATGATTGTCAAAAGGCTTGGCTTGATATACCGCGCATTGAGCAGATCAAACGCAATGTTGCGATCGGCCTCTGTCGCCGTCCCCTTGAGAAAATCGTCGATGTACAGCACCTTGACGCTTTTCAGCGGATCAATGGCATCTTGATATGCCTCGGCATCGTTGACCTTTGCTTTGATTGCCGGGATATCCGCGCGCCATTGCACATAACAAACCGGTAATCCGGCATCCATTAGCTTCCCGCACATTGCCGTGCAAAGATGCGTTTTCCCGCTGCCGGGGCTTCCTCCGGCGTAAAACCATCTTCCGCGCCAATCGGCAAGATAGCGTTCCGCTGCCTCTTTGGCCTGCTTCTGCCACGGCTCAGTCGCGCGATAGTTTTCCATCGTGCATCTCTGCAAAAGCTCTTTAAGCCCGCTTCTTTCGATGCGTTGCAGATTCCTTTTGCGGATGGAGCATTCGCACTCCCGGTACTCCGCGCTTCCGTCTGCTGACCTCCGCACGATGTATCCAACGCCGCCGCAGAGTGGGCATTCGTCAGAGATTAACGGCTCCTGGGACGTTCCATTTTTTCGTATCTCCTCCAGTATCGTGACCATATCCATTCATCGCGCCCCCTTTCTTCTCCAGCTCGCGCTTTTCCCATAGCTGGAATTTCTGTTGCCAGTTATAGACCGGCTTGCCCTCGGTATCTCTCCAACCGGAAACAGAGTAGAACTCATAGAACGGTTTTGGGTCAATAAGCCCTCCGCGCAGCTTGGCATATTCGGCAACCTCGTCAAATGTTGGGGCCGTGCGCGGTAAGGGGGGAGGGGGGGATATATAGTCTTTGTCTTTGTCTTTGTCTTTGTCATAGCTCGATTTGCTTGGCAAATTTGGCATTTGCTTGTTTTGCTTGGCAAATCCTGCATTTGCTTGTTTTGCTTCGGCTCCAATCTTCCCTGCCTTGCTTCGCGCTTCGGATAATCCCGTCATTGCAACGTTGTCCCTGTCGATCTGCGCCCTCATCATAGGGAAAAGAAACCGTTCGTTCCCGCCAAGCTGCGGGGCTTCGCCCGTCCTTGCGTATTCTAACAAGGAAGTGAAAAGCCTCCCCCTCTCAGCGTCACCGAGTGGCTCTATTGCGTCTAAGTAATCGACAAACAGCTTGATGTAAGTCATATCCGCCATGCGCTCACTCCTTATAGGGGAGCAGGCAAATTGATACGCCGTGCTGGGTCATAATGTCGCAAAGGTCATCTGCTTCTGATTGCGATAGGCCGTCGATGCGGATCATATTATGTGCCGAATCATCTACATCAAAGATATTCTCGCAATCGTAAATCAAAGCGTCGTACTTCACACCGCACCTCCATCAAAACGGGAGGTCCCCGTCGTCCTCGACGTCGCTAAACTCGACCGGGCTACTTGATGCGAGACTGTATGCGGCGGGCCCCTCCTGCGGCTTGCTGTCGGCAAAGTACACGCTATTGGCGATGATCTCGACCGAGCGGCGCTTATTGCCGTCCTTGTCGGTCCAGTCTCGCGCCTGCAAGCGACCGTCTACCACTACCTTGCGCCCCTTGGCGCAGTATTGCGCGGCAAACTCCGCCGTGCGCTCCCACGCGACCACATCAAACCAGTCCGTTCCGGCATCCTTCCCGTCGCGGTCGACGGCGATGGGAAAGCTGGTGACCGCCTTGCCGCTCTGCGTGCGGCGCAGCTCAAGGTCCTTTCCAATGCGTCCCATGACGCTGATCCTGTTCAAGCTCATTTCAATTCCTCCCTATTTTTCCTGTAAATCATGTTCTCCCGTGTCCAGCCGGGATATTTCGCTTTGAGGTAGCCGACGATGCAGGCGTATAACGCCGTCCTCTGCGGCCCCTCGTCAAAGGCTCGGTGGCAGGAGGGGCAGAGCGTCACGATGTTCTGCTCGATGCCTCTGCCGCCCTGTGAGCGCCGTATAACGTGCGCTACCGGCTCTCCGTTGTTACGCCCGCAGAGAATGCAGCGCCCGCCGTCTCGCTCGTATACGGCCTCCTTGACGCTTTTGGGGATGGACGTGGCCTTTGTCATTTTGTGCATCGCCAATCCTCCTTCAGCGCGTCAAGCTGCTGTGGGGTCAAGGTCTCGATGCCAACCGCCTTGCAGTCCTGCACGATGTTGTCGATCAGGCGGGACATCTGCTTTGTGTCAAAGGTGGACGAACCGTAATACAGCACCACGTTTTTGCAGCCGTCGATTTTGCTGTCCATCACTTCCGTCTGCCAGCCGATACCATTCTTGTTCCAGCCGCCGCATAGCTTCTGTACGGCTTTCTCTCGCACGCAGACGGTTTCTGTGTTCCCCCCGACATCTTTCACGGCCTGCCGGTAAACCTCGCTTGTAGGCGTTCCTGTGGCTTCTGCGAGCTTGTCCATCAATACCCATGCGTAAGCGTTGGCGTCAAGGCTGCGCTTTTCGCGGTGCTTCTTCACGGTCACGTCAACGTCAACCTCGTGCAGCTCGTCGTACAGCGGGCCGATATTCTCCCGCGTGGCGATGGTGAGCAGATACCCACCATCGCGCGCAAGGGATAGATCATGCAGTCGGGCTTTCATTGGCTTTCCTCTTTTCCATGCAAGCCCAGCAGAGCGGCACACCGTATTTCTTCATCGCGCCTTTGGAGATGTCGCTCACACGATAAAGCTTGCCGTTAAAGGACTGCGGTGTGATCGGCTGCTTGCAGTCTTGGCAGGTGTAGTCAAACTGTTCCTTGTACGCCTGGTTGAAGGATTCCATCTCGGCCTTGCTCGGCTTCGGCTCCGCGGTTCTTGGCGTGTACTTGGTCGCGTCCTTCGCCCAATACACATCCGCGCCAAACCCGAGTGCCTTGCAGGCAACGGAGATAGCATCGGTCAGCGCCATTTTGAAACACTCGTCAGAGGTGTAAAGGCCGTTTCGTTCGCTGGCGACAAACGCGCTGCCGCCTGTGCCGGGAATTGCATCTGACCACGCACCATCGACCTTAATGAAAAGGTCAATGTCCACAAATGCGGAAACCTCGTTGTTCGCGCCCTGCTCCAACCGCTTATCCGTGATAACGTACTTCCAGCCGATCCCGCAGGGGCCGAACTGCTCCGTCAGCGCCTTAATGCGCCACATGGGGTTAATGTCGGTCTTGCCTTTCAGCCTCCCCGCTTGAATTTCGCGCTGTGCGGACGGCGGGACTTGCCGCACGCTTTCATAAATTCCAAGGTTCTCCATTTTCTTCTTCCTCCAAAGTAAGCGGGCAGTTTCGCCCGGTGTATTTGTCCGGCCACGGAATGACTTCATCCGTAAGACCGCAGCGCTTGCTTGACCGTCTGTAAAACCGGCAGGCTTCGCAGACGATGTACGCCGTGCCTTTGCGGTCGATCGGGAAATAGGCCGTTACCGACGCCGTGCCTTTCAGGTAGCCGGAAGTGCCGTCATCCAGATTCGGCATCGTCTTCCACCTCCGTAAACCATTCTTCGCCGCAAAACGGGCACTCGGCGACCGTCCGCGTTTCTATGCCGTTCTCTCCGTCAAGGTTCTCACGCACCTGATAAGTGTACGGCTCAAAGAAGATCGCGTGGCAGGCTTCGCATTTGTAAACCATGTAAATTACGACCTCCCCGCTTTCCGTATCATCTCCGACAGGCCGTATGTCCGCCCGACAATGGACGCTATCCGCGCCATCTCGATCTTGCGGAGCAACTCGGCTTCTGCCGGATCGTTTGACAAATAGTAGCCCTTGCCAAAGTTCATAATGCAGTATTCTTCGCCGTCCTCCTCGCATCTTGCCGCCTCGATCACTTTCCGCAAGTGCCGGTCTGTCCAGCCGGTCATTTCGCAAAGCTGCCAACGGCGCAGCGCGTTCTGGGCGCCGACGCGAAGATAGTTTCGCAGAGTGATAACATCGTCCGTCATGCTGCCTCCTCCTTGTAAACGTAAGCGGTTTGGACGCCAAATTCCCGCGCGGCCTGATGGTCTTCAAAAAATACGTCGATTCGGTTCTCCTTGATTGCGCCGCCGCAGTCCTCGGCAATGTATGTATGGCTCGTGCCGTCGGCAAAGTAGATCGTGACGGTGGAGCCGTAAGGGATCACGCGAGGGTCAACCGCGATCGTTCGCCCCTCTGCGGCGGTCGTGCCGGTCGCCGTGATGCCGTCCGTCTTGCCGCAACACTTCGCGCACGGGCAATAGGCGGTTAGCGTGAACCCGCCGAGCGGTTCGCCGAGGTCAATCGCGGCACAGCCTTCTGCGGGCTTGTCCTCGCCGGGGAGCTTGTCCTCGATGACCGGCGGCTCGCCCTTGTACGGCTGCCCGGTAGTCTTAACCGTCAGCGCCGCAAAGAGGATCAGCAGCGCCGCGAGGAACAGGTAGACGGCGGCGATGCGCGCCGAAGCGTCGGCCTTGCGCTGCTCGCGGGTGCGCCGGTCGCGCCTCATGCCCTGCCCTCCAGCTTATCCAGCGCCCGCATAACCCAATGCGTCGCGGTGCCGATGCCGATAAAGATAAACAGCGTGCTCATGCCTTTTCTCCCTTCTTCTCGTTCGGCACAAGGCCGACAAACTCAAGGCCGCGACCGCGTGCGTAAATCTCGCCCATGATCGTCCCCAGCTTTACAGGGTCAGGGGGCGTGACCCAGATAATCTTGTATTCTGGCTTTTTTCTCATTGCCTTTTCCTTTCTTCCGTGCTACAATAAGCACGGACACAATATCTTGTGGTAAGATTTGTCCCACCCGCCCCGCTCGATGCTGCAACATTGAGCGGGGCATTTTTTACTGCCCGTCGCTGGATTTCAGCAGCACATCCACGGTCACGCCGTAGTGCTTTGCCAGCTTCTTGACTTGGCGCGGGTGAGGGCGGCACACGCTCTCTTTCCAGTTTTTGATCGACGTCTGCGATACGTCGATTTCTTTTGCAAGACGGTAATTCGTCTCGCCGCGCTCAGTTTGCAACCGAGCAAGGTTTTCAGGAAAACTCAATTTATCCTCTCCTTTCATTGCTGTTGTGCACCTCCTCCGCTCTGTGTTAAAATGGAGTACAGAAAGGAGGTGATCTCATGGATCCTATTAAGCGTTACGCGCTTGACATCGCAAAAGAAATCGTTGTCGCCAAAATGTCAAACTCTACCATTCACCCCAACAAAGAAAACGGAGTGCAAGTCGCTGATTTCTTCGAAGAAATCTATAAGCGCGTCTTAGCTTTATCCAAGTCGGAAAACTAACCACGTTCCAGATTCACCACCACCTGCGCGGCTGCTGCAAGGGCCTGCATCCCTTCGGCGGTCGCGCAGCCGTATTCAGCCCACTTCTCAATAGCATTGAGCAACGTGTCCTCAAGGCGCTTTTCAGTCTCGGTCAATTTTTTCACCTCCAAAATTAGAGTATTCTATTGACAAATTGGAGCGTTGGTGATACTCTAAGTTTGCGACAACTATATGTTTCTCACCAGCTCGATTTGTCGGGGTGGTCTGGTCTTTTATTGACTTTCCACAACATCTATTGTAGTCGAAGTTAGACTAATAGTCAAGCTAAATTCGACCGTCAAAACAACCAAAGTTAGACTGTTATTTTTATGGGATTTACTGTAAATTTTAATTTTTGTATGGATAGCAAAGGCTACTCATCGTATCGTTTTGCAAAAATTATCGGTGTAAACATCCAGAGCGTTTTGAATTGGAAGTCCGGGGAGTGCATTCCATATCCAAAAACGCGGCAGAAGATCGCCGACCATTTCGGCATCACGCTTGCCGAGCTGGACGGTGACGAGCTTCCCGTTCTGCCGGAAAAATGCGCAAAAGAAAGCGCCCCCAATCCGAAGACCGAGGGCGTGAAAAAAGCCCCCGCCACAGAGGGCGAGGGCTATACGGAGTTGCAGAAGGCCGCTATTCAGTTTGTATTGTCATTACCGCCGGAAAAGCTGGAGCGGTTTATAAAAATGGGCCGCGCTGCTTTTGAGGAAGAACAATGAAAGAAATCATCATTTCACTCGGCTGTGCTGCTATTTCCGGCATTGTCGCATGGGTCGTTGCAAAACAGGCGGCAAAGGCCGAAATCAAAAAGCTTCAAACAATATGGGCGCACGAAAAGGAAACGGCCTGCGATGCCGACTTTGACAAAATGGTATCTGCCGTTTCCCTTTACGCAAAATACCCGTCTCCGAATGATTTCCATGCCGCGACCGATGCCGTCGCCGTTTATCGGGCAAAGGCAACCGAGGAAATGGCGGTCGAGGTCGACAAACTCAGCGGATTGATAGAGCGGTTCAAACCAAATTGCGACGCGATCTTGAAGCAGTTAAATGCCGTAATCGAGTGCAAGCGGAAAGCCAACGGTTAAAATGCGGCCTTTCCGGCTTCGCCCTCTTTCCAAAACAGTTCAAGTTCCCCGGTAAACAGGTTTCGCGCCATTCGGTAAAGCTCGGTCATTGCGGTCTCGCGATCCATGCCGTCGCATTCCATGCCGATTTCATACTCGGCGCCTTTTTCTTTACTGATCGCCCAAATTTTCATTTTAGAGCCTCCATAATTTTTTGAAGTTGTTCGTCGGATAACTTTTGTATCAGGTCAAAGGCTTCTGCCAGCATTTCTTGATACTTTATTGTATCACATTTCGCGTCATTACACAACATCTTGCGTCCCTCCGTTTGGCTCTAAGGCTATTTTTTGCTCCTCCTCCGCAAGGATGCGCTCGATTAGCGCGAGCATTTCGTCTTTCTGCTTCGGCGTTAGGAGCAGATAAAGCGCCACCGCCGCTTGCACCTGTGCGTCCATGCTTCGACCTCCTTTTCGGTATTCATACCTATTTCCACAACAGGCGTTTGCTGCACGGCGCTGTGCAACAATTAAGAAATATTGTGGAGCGGCGCGCAATCGCAGGATCACTTTTTATTTTACTATATGTCGATTATTGCACTTTGTGCAGTCGAAAATATAAAGCCAAAAGGTGGTGCGCCAAATGGCGAAGAGCAAAATCCCCGGCCTGTCCTTTAGTTGGAAACGTGCGCTCGGAATCACGAAGACGAAAAGGAAAATTTCAAAAGCAACTGGGATCCCAACGACCAAAGCAGGGCGGCAAAGAAAACTTGGCAAGCTCCTTGGTATGAAGTAAGGTTAGCCCTCGCCGCCTCTGCAACAACGGCGAGGGCTTTTTGCAGCCGGCGGGGATCGGCCGCCGCCGCTTGTCTTTACCGTAGCCCACTTTGGCTTGGTAATTCAATGCCGAAGCCTTGCAATAAGGCAGCGTTCGACATGGCTCGACAAGACCTCATCTTGCGACTTTGCGGCGCGAAAATCGGAAAAAATTAAGGTGGCATAAATGAATATTCAAGAAGTGTGCAGAATCCGTAAAGAAGAATTGAAGCTAACCTATCAAGACATTTCAGACGATTCCGGCGTTCCGCTGTCCACCGTGCAGAACTTCTTTTCCAAATTTTCTAAAGCTCCGTCCATCTACACCGTCGCGCCGATCTGCAAAGCGCTTGGAATATCGCTTGATGAATCGTTCGGGATTTCCGAACACCTGACGCCGACCGAGGAAACTTTGCAAGCGCGGAATGATGAGCTGGAACGCCATGTTGACGCGAAAGCGGATACCATTGAGATCATGCGGCGCGGCGTGCGTATCCGAAACGGCGTGATTGCTATAATGTTCCTCATCATCGTTTTTCTCGCTGTGTGGTGCGTGTACATTGATTTTCATTGTATAGATTACGGATTTTGGAGGGGGATTCGATGAGAGTGGCATTGTATATCCGCGTCACGAGCGAGGAGCAGGCGCGGCATGGGCTGTCCCTGCAAGAGCAGCGTGACGCGCTGATAAGATATGCCAAAGCAAATAAAATGACCGTGGTGGGCATATATGAGGACGCGGGCATATCCGCGCGAAAACCGTACAAAAAGCGCCCTGCGCTCCTGCGGCTGCTGGACGATTGCAAGGCAGGGAAGGTAGACACGATCCTGTTTATCAAGCTCGATCGCTGGTTTCGAAACGTTGCCGGGTACTACGATGTACAGACACAGCTGGACAAATACGGAGTGACATGGCAAGCAACGGAAGAGGACTATGAGACGCGCACCGCGTCGGGGCGCTTAAAGGTCAACATCATGTTGTCTGTCGCGCAGGACGAGGCCGACCGAGCAAGCGAGCGAGTCAAATTTATCAACGACGGCAAGCGCGCAAAGGGACAACCGGCAGGATCAAAAGCCCCTTTAGGGTATATCATCAAGGACAGGCAATACCAGATTGATAACGATACGGCAGATGCCGCGCGAGATATGTTTGCGGCGTATATCAGACTGCAAAGCGTGCTTGGCGTAAAGAAGTATATGCTCGAGACGTGGAAGATTGACAGGGCGTATACCAAATATGTAAACTATTTTCGGAACCGGCTTTATATTGGCGAGGCGTACGGCATCGAAAATGCTTGCCCCGCCCTAATAAGCAAGCAGGATTTCGACATTGTAAATGATATTCTCCGCCAGCGGTCGCAGCGCTGCGCGGGAGTTGAAACCGATCGTGTTTATCTGTTCTCCGGCTTGTTGCATTGCAAAGAGTGTGGGAAAACGATGCAGTCGGAAACGGCAAAGCAGATTTATACCTATTACCGTTGCAGGACGCGAATGCTTGACAACTCTGCGTGCCAGCACAAAAAGAGGATCCGCGAAGACGCGCTGGAAGATTATTTATTGCATGAGCTTGAGGGAATTGCCGAGCGAAACAATCGCTATTATAAAAAGGCAGAAAAAAAGCCCACGCAAAGCGCGGACGCGATACGAAAGAAAATGAGCAAGCTGAAAACTCTTTATCTCAATGATTTGATCGAGCTGGACGAATACAAGCTGGAGTATGCGAGCTTGAAAAAATCCCTTGAAGCGGTAGAGGAAAAGCCGAAGACAAACCTTGACGCGCTGCGAAATGGACTTGCTGAATATGACACTTACTCCCGGGAAGAGAAAAAGGAATTCTGGACGCGCTTTATCCGAAGAATTGACGCAGATGACGACGGCGCGTTTTTTGTAACGCCCCGTTAGGCATATTTGCCCTTGGTGTTCCCAAAGGTAAATTATGCCCAAAAGACACCCCCGCCTTACGACGGGGGTGTTCTCATTTTTCGAGCTTCCGCATCACGCTATTATAGACGCGCTCGTTGACGATTTTAAGGCTGTCCATCAGCTCGTCCATGACCTCCCACGCTCTTGCCGGAGCCATGTCGGAGACGGCCTGCAAAAAATCGCTGTCGCCGTAGCTGCCTACCGTTTCAGACGCATGGGCTTTGACAGGCGCGGAAGCTGCCGAATACAACATCGGCCTTTCCGGTTCTTTGGGCACGTTTTGATTTTGGATGATGTACAGCGCCGCCAGCTTTTGATAATTGGGCCAGCTCGATTCCTCCGTCTCAAGCCGCGATATCCACAGATTGACCTCGTTTTCGTCGATCAAGGGGACGCACCCCCTTTATTCCTCCATCAGGCTCGCGGCACGACGCAGCGCTTCCTTTACGCGGTCGTCGTCCGTCTCGCGCATCATGTCGTTGATCTGCTCGCGCAGGGCCTCCATGCTGTCGGCGCGGCTGTAGTGCCCGCGGACGTAATGCGTGCCGCGGCGAGCATAGGAGCTGCCCCTGCCGTAAGTGCCGCGCATATCGGCCTGCCAGTCGCCGCCACGAGAATAATCCCCGTCGCGGGAATAATCGCCATCGCGGGAATAGCGACGCGAATAGTCTCCGTCGCGAGAGTAACCGTCGTCCTCCATCATCTCGATCTTGTCGATGTTTTTGATGGTGGCGGTCAGCTTGTGCGCGATCTCAAGGTCGCCCGCGCCCAGGTCGCCCTTGCGCGCCAGCTCGTCGAGTTCGTCGCACAGCATATTGCGAAGCTCATACATTGCTTTCTTGCTCATGTCCATTCTCCTTTCACGCGATTCTCTCAACCGTCAGATTCGAGTTGGCGAAGTTGACGGCCTGAGTGCTGGTGTTTTCCATTGCGACCGTCAGGCAGCAGCCTTTCGGGACGCAGACCTGCGCAGAAACATAAATGTTAAAGTAGTTTCCTACCGCCGCAGGAGTGACGGTCGCCGTTGCACTGGTCAGCGGCTCTCCGTTAATGGCAAGCGCCGCCGTGATGGCCTCAACCGTGCCCCCGGTGGGAATGGCGATATTGCCGCCATAGGAGACCCTAAACAGGGCGCGGTTTTGATTGGTGAGGCCGCGAAGCGTGACAATGCCTGCGCCCTGACGATGCACGATGCAAGGCTTGCTGTTGACCGCAGTTTCCGTCAGCGGGACGTTTTGCCCAGCAGCAACAGAAACAATAGAGGAATTACTATATTCAGCCATTTTTATTCTCCTCCTTTTCCCAAGTAGTTGCCGCAAAAGGGGGAATGAATCCGGATGCAAGTACATTTGTATAGCTTGGCTTGAAAAGAGCGTCCGCCTTATGCAGCAGATCGGCATAGTTTGTGAGTTCGAGCATGCTCATTTCGGACTTATCCATAGCAGCAAGATGGTCTACAAATTCTTGTTTCAGCTCGTCAATCGTTTTCATGAGTTCAGTCCTTTCTAAAAATACAGCGGCGAGGCAATAGCCCCGCCGCGTTATCGTAGTATCGGCACGGGGCCGACCATTTTCCCCGTGTGGGGAAAAAGCTATTCTATGCAGTTGTCAGCAGCCGCAAGCCGCATACTGGTTGCAGCAATAGGGATTCTGCACTGTGTATGCCGGAATGGGAGAGGGGCGCAGCTGCGAGACCAGATAGCTGTTCTGCGCCGCCTGACTTGCCGCCAGCTTCAAGCCCTGGTTCTCGGCCTGAAGGTCAGAGAGCTTGCTCTGCGTCAGGAAGTCGAGGATGGCGCGGCTGTTCTGGTTGTTCGCGTCAATGATGTCGCGCGTGGCGTTCTGCACGGTGTTGCGCGTGTCGCACGCCTGCGTCGCCATGTCGTAGCGCACCTGGGCGATAGCTGCACGATTCTCGCAACAGCAATTAGCGGCCTGCATCTGCATGGCGTTGAGCTGCTGCATCAGCGCCGCCTGCTGGTTGCTGCGGGAAAGCTCGGCCTGTGCAAAGCCGTTTGCCATCGCCATGTTTGTGCCGTTGACAAGCTGCGCCTGCTGGTAAAATCCGTCGCAAAGACCCTGATTTACACTCTCGATCTTGCGCTCGACATTGGCAAAATCAGAGGTCAGCACGTAGCCGTCGACCACGCCGCCGGAATTGCCGTTGTTTCCCCAGCCGTTGCCGCCCCAGCCGCAGAAAACAAACAGGAAAAGAATAATGATCCACCACGCGCCATCGCCGCCGAAGCCGCCAAAGCCGCTGTTCATCATGCCGGTTGGCGCAACAGGCATAGTGGCCTGAACGCCGCCGTCAGAAAGAGACATAGTATCACTCCTTTGAGAAAATTTTTATTCATCAAATCGTGGCCACGATATTGATTTATGTTGATGATTACTGCATCAGGCTTTGAAACTGCTTTGCCATCTGTTGTAGCTGGTTGAGCTGCTGCTGGTTCAGCCTACCGCTCTGCAAAAGCTTTTCGACTTCGGCTTTGGGGTCACCATGAAAATTTGCCTTGAATTGCTGGAACTGCTGCATCATCTGCATGAAGCCGTTCCCGCCGCCAAGCGCGGCCATGAACGGATTATTCATCGTCTTCGTCCTCTTCGACCTTGCGCTTCTTCTTGCCCTTTATTTCGCCAACAAGCGCCGCCAGCGCGTCAAACTCCTTGCGGGTGACAAATTCCACGCCCTTTTCTTGCGGTGCTGTACGGGGCGTTTCTGCACGTTCTACGAGGTCATAAATCTTGAGAGTCGGTTTTCCGCTTGCGTCGGACTGCTTGAGGTACACGGTGGGGGCGGTGGAATCCCACAGCGCCACGGCGGAGTTGGGCGCGATCAAGTAGCCTCTCGCTTCCTGCTCGCTGCTCACCCATTGCACGCCGCCGGTCGCGACAGGATTCTGCGGCACGGGAGGCGGAGCGGGCTGCATCATCTGCTGCTGCCGCATCTGCATAAGGTTATCCGGCATCGGCTGTGGATAATACGGGTTTTGATAGTACGGATTAAAAGCCATGTCATTCAGTCTCCTTTACCCAAAAATAGAGAACAGTCTCATTGCTGCTGTCCCACGAGTCAAAGATCGTCCCGTCCTGCACGCATACCACATGGCCGGACAGGGCTAAAATGTATGTGCCTGCCGGATGCTCGTCCGAAAACTGCCCGACGGTATAGCACAGAGGACAGGTGTCCGGCACGATGTAGCGCCGATAGCCGAGGGAGTGCAGATACGCGCCCCAGGTCGCATTGGCCGACGGCATGTCACCGCCTAAGTAGCCTTGTATGGCGAGAGCGAGATACGTTTCGCCCCAGTCTTTCCCGGTCGCTTTGGAGATCGCCCGAACGGTGCAGTCCCCCACGTTCTTGCCATAAGGCGACGGATTATAATAGCTATACATGCAGCAACTCCGCAAAATAAACATAGGTGCGCAGCTCGTCCGGCTCGGGGAACAGCACCAAAATATCCCTTGCCATTTGCTCGGTGAAGCCCAATGCCAAAAGCCGTTCGTACATACAGCGCACCTCCTTTTCTGCCTCTATGGTACAAGAAAACCCCTTTCCCAAAGTGCCGGAAAAGGGGATGAAAAGTGTACGGCGAAATTCGTCGAACGATTGCGCTTGCAAATTCTAACGGAATATGCTAATTTTTTTGTCACGACGTACTCCATGCGTCATTCATACCCCCATAAAGGAAAAGAGCCTCACCGTTTGGTGAAGCTCTTTTCCTATTCAAAGACTTCCGATGCGATTTTGCGGTACGCCTTTCGACGATACTTTTTGACCGTGTCCGGCGACAGGTTCATTTCAAATGCCACCTGTACGCAGGAGCGGCCCCGCACGTCGCACTCGACGAGGCACGCCATTTCGTCGGGCGGAAGCTCAAAGGACCGAATGTATGCCACGGCCCGCCGCGGGGCCATAGAGGATAACTGTGCCCGGATCGCTCGATGCTGCTTGTCCATGCTGTGCGCCGGGGCTTGCAGAGCGCTCACGCGAGGGGAGGCATGCCTCCCGCCCGTTTTCCTTTCGTTATTTTAGAATTTTTTCGAGATATGCGTAAACATATTCCCCCCACGCCCTTTGCGTCGCGGGGCCGAACGAGTTGTCCACATCCAGCGCATAGCCGCAAGCGTTGAGGAACTCTTGCAGCTTCCCGACCGCTGCGCCCTTGTCGCCGCGCGTAAGTACGGTCTTGCCCGCGGGGTATTTCGGCACGCCGAAGCCACGAATATACCGCCCGTTCACGGGGATAATGCGGTAGGCACACTCGTGGCGGCTTCCCTTGTTGCCCTCGAACACCGTAAAGCTCTGCCCGTCGCAGGCGGTCACAATGCCGGTGTGGTTGGGATCGCCGGTGCAGTCCGTGAGGGCGTAGTCCTTGCGGTCGTTCCAGCAGTAAAACACTTGCTCGCCGACCGTTGGGATGTGCGCGTCGTCCTCAATCCATTGGCCGCGCGATTGATACCAGCGCATTTGCTCGCCGCAACTGCACTCGATGGGAATGACCTCCGTCAGACCGCAGAGGATCGCCGCCGCGGACACCATCGCCGCGCAGTAGTCGTCCGAATAGGTGAGCCTGTAGCCGCGCGGATGCGGGAGGTAGCTGTTGTAGGCGTCCACAATGCTTTTATGTACCGCATCGCCGCGCACAGCGCCTTCCCACGCGGTCAGGGTCTCAAGAAACCTCTTCATTTTTGCGCTTCTCGGTCTGCGTGCCGAAGTAGAAGGCGATGATGGTCGTGAAAATCGTCAGAAACTCCGTCCCGCTGATGCTGCCGCGCAGGGCAAGCACCGAGAAAACCGCCGTGAGCGCGATGGTCACGATGCTCTTGACCGTGAGCAGATTGGCAAGTCGATTTTGCATTTTTTCCCTCCTTTACAAAAACCGCACGGCATAGAACTGCCGCGTCTGTGTGTTGATCTTGTTACACGCGCCGTTGATGGCGGCGACGTGCCCGCCGTCGAGCATGACGGCGCGGGTGAGCTTGAGCTTGTCCCGGCACAGCGCGTTGACCTGCTGCGCGGTCATGCTGCGGCAGTAGATGCCGTAGGGCATCCCGCCCTTATAGCCGAGGACGGTGTGGTTTGTCTTGCGCAGCACGTCGGAGTATGCGCCCGTAAAGCCCTCCGCCGCGGGGTCATAGTGGTCGAGCAGGCCAAGCCCACCGACCGCCCACACGACGTCTCCCAGCGCCGCCGCCGAGGACACGCGGGCAATGCGCACCGCGCCGTCCGTGGTCTTGTAGAGCACGCTCTCGGGGCGAGGATAGTGACAGCTCATGCCGCGCACGACCTTGCCGCCGCGCACCAGAATGCTGCACGGCTGCCCTTGCCAGCTAAAGCTCCCCGAGATCGCATTCTTCGGCAGCGGCCCGCTCATGTTAACAGGATCGATGTCCCGCGCGAGAATGCAGGGCTGGCCGTATAGCTCGACGTTGAGGGGCCAGCAGTCCGCGCCGAGCTTGGCCGCGATGTCGCTCAGTGTCTGATTGCCGATCCAGCCGTTGTCCAGCGCCCCGACGGATCGCTGGATGGCGCGGATCATGCGTACCTCTTCCGAGGTGGAGCCCTTGATGTCCCTCATACCGCGCCCCCTGTCAAAAGCCACGCCATGAACGCGCCCACGACGGTCGCGATCATCAGCTCCACGACCTTCTCCCAGCGCTTGGACGGCACGGCGGTCAGGCTCCGCACATTGGCCTTGATCTCGCCGATGTCCTCCTTCATGTTCGTCTGGTCGGTCGCCAGCTCTTTGACCGACAGCGCCAATTCATTCAGCGCCCGCTGATCTACCTCTAACTGCTTGATGCGCCCCTCGTTTCGGAGCGAGCGGTCCTTGACCTCCTGCAGCTTCACAGCCAAATCTTCCATAGGCGTTGTCTCTCTTTCCGGCGGCGCGAAAAAAGCCGCCTTGTCGTGCTTGACAAAGAGGCTTTAGGTGTGCTATATTTAGGCCAGTAAGAACGGCTGCCATTGCTGGTGGCGGTCGTCCCTCAGTGAGTTTATAGCTCGAAGGAAACGCCGCTTACCGCTATGGTGGGCGGTTATTTCTTATGTCTTGTGACCGTGAAGATCAGAGACGCAAGACCGATGAGCACAAGCGAATATGTGAACATATCAGCGTATGTAACCATCGCGCACCTCCTTTGCAGGAAGTGGACAACCTTGCCGTTCTTACCGGCAGGCGAATTATAGCACAGTCTGCCGCGCTTTGTCAATTTGCCGCCCTCCGGGGCGGCTTTTTTACTTGTTCAGCTCCGCGAGCTTTGCCGCGATGTCCTCGGGGATGGCGCAGGCCGTCATTTTGACGCAGTATCCGTCTGCGTCATAGGTGATCTTATAGTAGGGGGCGACATAGATCTCCGTGCCGGCGCGGGAAAGGTCGCGCGCCATGACGGGCTGCACGATGCTGTTCCTGACGCCCGCGCTCTCGCTCAGGCCCGCGGGGGTGTCGGTGACTTCAATGGGCTTGCCGTCGGATGCGATTCTCTTATAAGTAGCCATTGTGTTTCTCCTTTTCATTTTGTTTATTATGTCCCTCGCCATGTGATGAGGGTATCATACAATTTTGCAGCTCTTGTGCAGATAATAAGTCGTGTTGGGTTCTGGCGTGCCGGTAAACGTGCCGCCGGTGCCTGCGAACATATCAGTCAATGCACCACTTCCTACGTCCTCAACATCTTTGGCAAACGGAATCCGATACGGAGTGGGATAATCATCGCTCTGCGTCTCGGATAACATGATCTTTGAACAACCTGTAAACATCTGGCTATAAGCTATTTGAGGAATAACACTTGCGGGCAACTTAGGCAAAGTTACTAAATTTTCGCAGTTGACGAACATATTCAAATAACATGCCTCTGATAAATCGGTAGCAAGAAACGATGGCGCAGACTGCAGTATATTTCTAAAATTCGTTATACTCGAAAAGAAGCCTTGAAAACATCCCTCCCCCATTGTTGGCACTTCCCCTATCGCCACGGTTTCCCAGTCCAAGAGGGTTTCGATATATCCGCTGCAATCGACTAATGCGGCTGCGTCAAATGATAACCACGGGCTGCCTAGCATGGTATTACCCGTGCCAGACAAATAAAGATTATAGGTCTGCGTGGTTGCATCAGGTTTTGCCAAAAGGTAGTCATTATTTAACTGTCTCCAATGAATTCCATCTTGTGACGCTTCCATTTTCCCTGATAAATCTGATATGCCCATAGAAAAGCCGAAGCCGTCCTTTGACGAAAATTTCAAGCAAGGTCTCCGCCATTTTTTCGTGCCGCCTGCTAAAGTCGTATTAAAGATCATTTATTCGCCCTCCACATAAGAAACATTGGGGAAAACCGTTACGTTCGCGGTAATGGTTTTTCCCGGAACGGTGTCACACGCAAAGACCAGGCCGCCGTCAACCGCTCCGACGCACCTGATGTTAGAATCGACCCACACCGAAATGTAACTTGGGTCGGGCGAAACAAAAACCGCTTGAGACGTTGAATTGCCGCTTACCGGCTCGAATGTTACCGTCTGCGTATACAAATCGTTTGACGATGTCCACCCGGAAGCAAGGATGTGGACGAATGTCATGATCGGAACGCACTTAGAAACGGCTTTACCTAGCTGATAAATGGTCGCCGGTTCATCGTCTACTTCTCCATCTTTCACATGCAGCGCCCCGGTCATCGTACCGCCCGAGAGCTGCAAATATCGCGCGTCTGCCTCTTCCTGTGTCATTCCGCCAGATGCGGCCTCGCCGACGATCTGCTCACCCGCTGCATTGTGGGCGGTGGCCCCAGCCAAAAGCGTCTGGGGCGTGACCGTGTCCTGTGTGAGGTCCATGAGCGTGGTGCCGTCGCTGAGCTGGACTTTGTTGTTGGCCATGCCGCACCTCCTCAGCCGATGGTGACCGTCTTGCCCCCCTGCGCGTTGTCGGTGTAGGCAATGGGGATCGCCGCGACCGTGACAGAGCTGAGGCAGTTGTACCCCTCGTCGGGTAGGACCTCCTGCGAGGCAAACGTGGGCGTGACGCTCTTGGCCTGCGGCTTCATTCCCTCGCTGCCGGACATTGTGCCCGTCACGCCAAGGACGGTAATGCCCTCGCGAATGTTGGCGGGGATCAGCTTCGCCTCTTCGGCTGCGTCGATCTGCGCCTTGCCGCTGCCGTCGTGGTAACCCTGGGGGATGGTGACCGGCTTACCCTTTTCCGTGATGCTGAGCGTCTTGGCCCCGTTGTTCGGCATGGTACCGGTGACCTTGCTGCCGGTAACATAGGCCGTCTTGCCGGCCAGGATTTCCGCCGCGCCCGCGGTGGCGTCGCCGGTGTCCGCGTCAAATTCGCAGGAGCCGGTGATGGGCGCGCCGTCCTTGCCGTGCGCGGTAAAGCCCTTGAGGAGCTTGTCTGCGACCACGGTGTCCTGAGTGAGGTCCATGAGGACTTCGCCGCTCGAGAGTACGATTTTGCTGTTGTACTTTTCAGCCATTGAAAATACCTCCGATAAAAATTGTTTTTCCGCCCGAGGGGTTTTCCACGCGGGCGACCGCAATGGGATCAACGGTCACATTGTCTTTCAGAAGCCTGTCCTTTGTGGCAAGCTCCTGCGTCTCAAAGTCGGGCGTCACGGTATATGGGCCGTCATACGGCTCGCCGCCGCCCCCGCGGATGGTGACGTCAAACGCTACCGAGAGCGCCGTTTTCTGCGTTAACTCGAACGTGACCATCAGATCACCTTCCTACTCAGCGCACGCTTGACGTCAAGGCGCTGCATTTCCGAGCCGATCACGTCGCCGCTCGGGAACTTCACGCGCACCTGCATGGGGCAGACGGTCGGAAGACCGAAGGTCTCCGTCTGCGTGAGGGGAAAGTGAAACTTTCCGTCGGAAAACGTGACATCGCCCGGATAGGTCTTGACGAGGTTCAGCAGCGCGATCTCGACCAGAGAGACGGCGGGGGGGCTGAGCGTCTGACCCTCGTTGGTGATCTCCACGTCGATGGAGTAAGCGTCGCCCTGTACCATTACGTCGTCACCTCCGTTGCGCTGACGGCGCCGGTGTCGTCCACCGTCAGCTTGAATTTTTTCGTGCTGCCCGCCGTCGAGGAGGGGATGATGATCTCGCCCTCGTCCACGCGCTGGAGCAGCGCGTCGGACTCCTCGACGGAATAAATACTTGTTGCGTAAGTGTCTGGCATGATCCGCCTCCTTACTTGATGATCCTGCGGCCGAGCCGGTCGAGCACCAACTTGCCGTTCTTGTCCTTGAGCCAGCCGGACTGCAGCTCTTTCTTTTTGCGGTAGTAGATAATGATGCAGCCGTCGCCGCCTTGTCCTCCGTCTGAACCCAGACCGCGGCCCGTTGCCGCACCTGCATAGACTTCCAGATCGCCCATTTGATAAGATGCATCGTCTCGCATGGTGCAGCTCGCCTTACACGGCCACCCGGTTTGCCCGTTGCCTCCGCCGCCGTTTCCGGCCCCGCCGCCGTTTCCATAGACCGATGGCTTTTCCGGCGGCTGCGCGGTCGCGCCGGTTCCCTGTGCGCCGCCCTGCATGGTCAGTTTTTTGTTGTTGTACTGACTTGTCATTGTAGGCGTAATGCCATTTCCGCCGTTATGCCCGTTTGCTTTATAAGCCGGACCGCCGCCGAGACCGCCGGAGGAGGTTGCGTCAAAGCTTCCGGATACTGCAGAATTGCCTGTTTCAAAATCCACCGCCGTGCCCTGCCCGCCATGCGTGTACGACTGGCCATTTACGACAATGTCGGGCGGATAGATCAGATTCCCGTCGGCATCGTAGCCTACGCCGTTTCCGCCGGGGACACCTGCAATGCCAGACACCGCGTAGACCTCTCCGGTCATGGGGTCGGTGTAACCGCTCGGGTTACTTGAGCCGCTGTCGCTCGACGATCCGCCCATTGTGGTCGCTCCGCCAAGGTTCCCCTCTTTATCGCTGTTTTCGGCATACGGAGCACCCGCGCCGCCCACGCCGCAAGAATAGGAGACCTTTGATCCAGGTACCGCGTTCTGCACGGTTTCCACGAGTACCTTGCCGCCCTCGCCGGGCGTGCCTGCCTCGCCGCCCGCTGCGGGAGGCAGGTCTTTTGCCAAAAAACCCTTATAGTTGACCGTCCATGTATGGCTCCCGTCTTCTCTCGTTTCGGTCTGTGTAGAAACCTTTGATGTGGGGAGTGCGCCCGCTTTTCCGCACTTGCCGCCCTGCCCTCCGCCGACGAGGACGCGGGTGTAGCTCGTCACGCCCTCCGGGACCGTCCACTCGCCTGCGCCTGTGAGGATGACGCGCTCGTCAAAATACTCCGATGATTCCGGCTGCGGGGGAAGAAAGCCGACGAGCGCCGCCATTTCGCTCTTGAGTGTGCCGCTCATGGTCGTGTCAAGGCTCACGATGCACGCAGAGACCATCTTTTTATCGTAGGGGTGATAGACGCTGACCACGTGCCCGGGCTTCTCCTGCCCGCTTACAATGCCGTTTGTGATGGTTTCGCGGCACTTGTAATAGTCTGCAAGCCTTTTGGCAACGGCAGATGAGTTGACAAGGGAGACGAGCGTCGCGTCGGTGACAGACTTGACATTTTCTGCCGCGTTCTCCGTGACCGTCTGCGTCACAAGGCGCGTGTTGTGGATGTACGTCTTGCCCTTGAGCGAGCCGGAGCCGGAGGAGATTTTGGCGTAGTTCGCTCCACTCTCCAAAATGGTGAAGCCTGTCGCTGTGAGTGAGTGCATCGGCTCGGAGAAGGTGATGATATCGCCCTGCTGAGATGTGCCGGAAAACAGCTCCTTTTCGTCGGTTCCCGCGATGTACTGATGCTCCGTGACGGTAACGGCGGAGATGGGGGAATCATACTTGACTGTGCCGCCGGAATACGAGCGGTCGACCGATATTGTAGATGCCGTGCCGTCCCACAACGGTTCGATTCGAAGCACACCGTTCAGATCGGTGCGGAGATACGCGCCGATGGCAAACAGCACTTGCACAAGGTTGTCTCGCGCCGACCGGTCTTTTCCGTTTGCGTAAGGGAGCCAACCGTATAGTTTGGTCTCTGCGTACACGGTCTTGACAAGGATTGGGATGCCGCCGCAAATCTCCTTTGCAACCTCGGCGACCGTCTGGCCCGTGTAGATGCCGCCGGAGTGTATCATTCCGGTAAGAGCGCCCATTGGCGAGCGCCCGATAAGCGAATATGTATTTGGGCCGATGCGGGAAACGCCGCGCTTGACAAATCGCGCCTTGATTGCATTGTTCCGGTAGATAACAATCGGCGTGTTGTCCGGCAACGCCGCAAGCTGCTCGCCTACCGTCTTTGTGTAGACTTCTGCGCTGACCGTATCAAACGAAAGATTGCTCTCGTCTAACGCGACCTCTTGGAACGCAGAGCAGTAATCTAAGCGCATATCGTCTTTCGATGCGTCGCGGTCGAATTGGTAAGAGCCGATCAAAATATAGTCCATAGGCCCTCCTTACGGCGTGATCTGCGGGGCGATTGGGATAAAATGTATCTCGATCTCGCCCCAATAGTTCACGCCGTTCTCGACCTTTTCAATGTCGTGCGAAGCGCTCGTATAATACGCCCGATAGGAAATTGTCGTGTTCCCATCCGCCGCTTCAAGTAGCACGGAGTTATCCACCGAATGAGCCTTCAGGTAGTTCCAAAATGCGTCATAGCTCTGGTAATCATCGCCTCGGCGAAACACCGTGATCTTGTGCCCGATGTACGTTCCGAGCACATCGCGAATCATTCGACCGGTGTCTTTGGAGCGCCCGGCATTTTCTCCGTCGAGGACATTGAAATTTTCGTTGTACTTGGAGATCGCGACATTTACATCAAACGATTTCCCGTTTAATTTAATGTAGTTCATGCTCACCGCCTTTAGGTCACTTGGATGCCGACACGCTGCGTCTGATCCTTGTTGAGCTTGAAGATGATGCGCCCCAATTCCTGTTCGCCGATCTTGAGGATTGCCGTCTGGTTTCCGCCGCCATACTGCGCCATGCCGCGCGCCACCGCCGCCTCGATGGCAGCTGCGGGAGCCTCGATGTTCGTCCCCTGCTTTTGGTCGCCGAGGACCGCGAGAAATTCCCTGTTTGGGGGAATGACCGCGCCGGTCGCCAAACGCGGGATCGAAGCGGAATTGATGGCCGGCATTGCAGCCCGCGCAGCGGGATTTTTGTTGGAAATTGACTTTGTCGATCCGAAATTACTGGCCTTTAGCGCAACTCCGCCGCCAAGCAAAGCCGCGCCGGCAAGCAGCATCGGAACATTTAGTGTCATTGCGCCGATAGCGACCAGCGCAATTCCCAACAGAAGCATCGCCGTAGAAACCCATCCGGCGACTTCGTTCAAGTGCAGTGTTTCCACCCAGCTTTGGAACGGTTTTGTAGTCGTGCCTACCGCAATGCCGCCAGCAAGCAGGGCAATTCCTGCTAATAGCATAACAACATTCGTTGTCATTGCTCCAAATGCAATTAAAGCCATTCCCGCAAGCATAAGAGAAATTGAAACCCAACCCGCCACTTTATTCAGGCCAAGCGTCTCTATCCAGCTTTTCAAATGCCCGTCCGTCAAAGACGCAGCAATTCCAAAACCGAGGATCCCAGCGCCAATCAACAGTAACGGCAAATTTGCCGTTGCAGCAGCAAAGGCAACCACAGCAATGCCGGTTAAAAGCAGGGCAACAGATACCCATTGCACAACCGATGTAAGCTTTAACTTTTCCCACCAAGCCATTAAATTTTGTTCGCCAATTGCCTGCGCAGTTGCGGCAACCCCAATTAAAACAGCACCGGCTATTACAATGGGGAGGTTTCCAAGGGCCGCACCAAGTGCGATCATGGCAATTCCGGCAAGAGCGATGCCGGTTGTTACATAGCCGAAAACGGAGACCAGCCCAAGAGATTTTGCCCAATCAGCAAATGTACCGCTTTTTGTTCCGACAATTACGCCCGCCGCAATCAGTCCAAGCCCGGAAAAAACCATCAAAATGTTATGTGTTGCGGCACCAATGGCAATTAACGCAAATCCGGCAATAAGGAGCGCCGCAGTCACGAACGATGCCGCTCGATTAAGGCCGAGTGTGTCCGCCCAGTCTTTCAGCATTCCGCTGTTATTTGCGTACAATACCGCGGCTCCAATCAGCAAAAGTCCGGCAATAACAAGAAGTATATTCCCGGTTGCTGCGCCGATTGCAACCATCGCAATGCCACCCAATATTACGGCAATTACGATAAATTCCCTTACATTATCAAGCCCGAGTGTTTTTACCCATGATTGCAGCTTCCCGGTTTTTTCTGCAACGAAAAGCCCGGCGCCAATAAGGAGCAATCCCGTTATAACCATCTTGATACTTCCGACAGATGCGCCGATGGCTATAAATGCAATTCCGGCCAAAATCAATGCAGCTGCAATTTTATCCGCAGCACTTGACAGCATATTGTCAAGCCAGCTATCATCGCCGGAAAAATTAAAGTCCGGCTCTATGCCGCTTTTGTTTTCTGCGCCTAACTTGTTGATTTCATCAAACGAAGCAAGAGACTTACTTGCTTTTTTTGCCGATTTCCCTGTTTTATCAAGAGCATCTGCTTCTTTATACAGGTTTTCCGCTTCTTTCTTTGTTTGGTCGATTGTTGAACCAAAGAAAATCGCTGTAACTTTTGCCATATCGGTTACAAATTGAGTTAGCAAATTAACGAACAATGTAAAAGCAGGAAGTAAAACATTTACAAATGGCTGCGCCAATGTAAGCAAAGCGCCTTTAAGCCGCGCTATTGCCTTTGTTGCCTGATCGTTGGTTTTGATTGCTTTCCCGAACCAATCACGAACGGAGCGAAGTCCTTGGGCAATTAGGCCGAACACAAACACGCGGCGAGCAAGTCCTTTTACTCGGCGTGAAAATTTGTCCATATATTCATCTGCTTTTTTGCTTGCTTTGGCAAGCGCATCAGACTTTTTCCCGGCCCCGGCAAGCTGTGCGGAAAGTTCTCCCGCCCTGGTGCTCATTCGTTTAAGGTTTCGGGTATCTTTGGCAATGGACGCATCCATAGTCGCAACCTTTTTTTGTACACCGTCCCATTCCTTTTGCAATGATGCTACCGTCCGCTCTTGCTCCTTTATAGAACCGGATGAAAAAAACGAATCGCCGCTTTTCATGTAGTCCAGTTTTGCCTTTGCATCATCGAGAACAGCCGCTAATTGTTTTGATTGCTCCACCAGCGGCATTTGCTCTTGCTTTTTGCCGCTGATCTTGTCGTTAAGCGCATCTATTTTCTTTGTCAAACGATTTAACTCGGCTTGCGCCTGCTTGTCGTCGAGTTCTGTCTTGATAACAATGGAGCCGTCTGCCATGCAATCACCTTCTTTCCCTTGCTTTTTTATGTGATGTATGTTACGCTTGATAAAAGGAGTTGGTAACAATGGAAGATTATGTCTCCCAAATGTGTAGTAACTTGTTTGATAAAAACGGAAATAAAATTGACGTCAATATCGTAGCAGCCGTGTATCTTTCGGCTTTTGAAATCGCTGCATACTTTAAGAAATGCACTAATTACTCAGGCGCCGACATCAAACTCGTTTCAAAATACATTGATAAATTGCCCGGATATGACTATTCAAGAAAAGAAATCTCATACTACAAACGGAAAATCGAAAGCTGCGATTGGGATTTTTCGACACCAACAAAGAAAAAGGTATCTTCAAAGTCATCAAAGGAAAAAATAACTCTTTTGCCGGGTGAAAAAGTTCTCGACACGCTCAAGTTTTCTTGTGTCCCACTTATTTCTTTTTGCATTTTATTTTTGCTTTCGTTTTATATAGTTTCCTTAGCAGAGATAGAGAATGCACGGATTTTCGTCATATGGCTTTTCGCGGTTTTAATCTTATACGAAATTTGCAGGCTGACGATGAACCATGTTATTTTGACAAACAAGCGCATTATTATTCGCATTTGCGTGCCAAAAAAATCCGCAGATGATGTCCCAATCAACAAAATAAACGGGGTATCCGTAAAATCGTGGAATGAATATAAATATGGGTCCTTGCAAATTGATACTTCCTCGGATTGTTTTTTGTTTGCAAGCGTAAAATCCCCCGGCACTTTTAGAGACTCCGCAATTTCGGCTATGGAACAAAACAAATCTGAAGCCATGCGCCAACAGGCGGAAGAAATTGCAAAAGCAATGAAAAACAATTAACGCGTCCGCCGCCCTCTTCGGAGGGCGGTTTTTCACACCCAACGGCTGATGACCTCCTCGTCCTGCTCCGTGTACTGCCGCTTAAAATCCACCAACTGCCGGTTCTGCTTGTAAAATTCCTGCTCGCTCTTGTCGAGCTTTTTCCCCTTTGCCCGCTTGCTGCGGATGGAAACGACCTGCGCAAAAGTGCAATCTCCGATCTCTTGATACGCGGATACCCATGTCCACCAATGCAGATACTCAACGGATCTGACTTCTTGTCCAAGAACACGGTTGATCGGGGCAACGATCAATGGAAAATCCTGCTGCCAGTCCATCAGCTTCGGCCCGCGCTTTTCCTCGCGCTGCTCTTCACCGCAGTTGATGAATTTTACGCATTGCCGGATAGCGTCCTCATAGTCGCTCTGCGGCATTTCGGAAAAGTCGGTGTAAAAGATGTCAAGCATGGTCTCCGCTTTGTCCTGCTCGTTCAGCTCGGCATCGAAAAGCGCCTCAATGATCGTCAGAATGTCGCGGTAGTCCGAGCGCACTCGGTACTCTGTGCCGTTCACCTCGACGGCGGTCGGAAGGTTGTATCTCACTTGTGATACTTCTTCGTGTACTTGCTGATGCGCGGATTGGTCGCCTTCTGCTCACGGGAGAATGCGGTATCCACCTCATCCATGATGGCGAGCATCAGGTTGGCCCAAACAGGCAGGCCGTCCGCCAGCGCGTACACGTTCATGCCTCCAAACAGAACCGAGCAGATGTCGAAGCCAAAGACTTCGCCGATGATGTCGCGCATCTCCTCGTCCATCTTGCGGGCCGTCTCGAACACCTCGCGCTTGTTTGCGGTCTTTTCGACCTCCGCCTTGTACGCTTCCTGCTTTTTGTCGAGCGTATCAAAGGCGTTGAACAGCTTCTCCACGAAGGTGCTGTCCGTCGCGTTAAAGGCCAGCTCACAGGTCTTGCCATCCGTCGTTTCAAGCGTCTTTCGGACTACACCGGAATTGATGGAAATAATTTCGCTCATAATATCCTCCAAATTGGGGCGGGTCTATGCCCGCCCCTTTGTCTTTAGGTATCTGCCGTAAAGGTCACGCCGCTGGAACTCTTAGTGATCGTGCCAAGCGTGCGGTTGCCGCCGTAGGTGATCTCGCTCGTAATGTTGAGCGTACCGCCGCCGTCACCGCCGATGCCCGTCACGGCAATGGCGCAGGAGTCGTAGCGCTCGGCAAACTTCGCCTCGCCGGAGGTGGCGTAGAAGTGGCCAATCATCATGTCCTGATTGGCAAGCGCCTGCGCGTCATGGTCCTTGACGGCAAGGTTCCACATCTTCACCGCCGCAGCGTCGCCCGAGTCCAGCGGGATCGGGTCAAAGGTCTGCGAAATGACGGGCTTTTTCATGGTGGTAAAGGTGTTGCCGAGAATGTCCTGCTTGCTCTCCTGCCCCCAGTCCATCTCTTCGCTGGAGTCCTCCACGCGCTTACCGATGGCGCTCCACGCGGGCGCCTCTTTCGAGCCGGTATTCAGATATGCGATCAAAAGCTCGCGGTCAATGGTCTGGCCTTCGGGCGTCGCAAAAGTTAAATCTGCCATTATACATTCACCTCGTATGTTAGTTTAAGAGGAACCATATAGTCTTCGTATTTGTCGCTGGTTGCGCCGAGATACGACGCAAAAGCCGCTGTCTCTACGCGCAGGGCGCGTCTCCCCTCTCCAATGTCCGGGCGCTGTGTGTTGGCCCAGTCCGCAAATTTGTTTAAAGCCTCGACTGCCTTTAAGCGCGTGTCATCGCTTGTCCCCGGAGGCGCGATCTGGTAGTGGATTTCAAACGAATACTCCGCCTGATACCCGCCGCAAATGTATTTCTTGGTGATAACGGCGCCTTGCACGGACGAAAGCGCCATGCCTACCGTTTTCGCCGCGAAATACTCGTACTTGATCAGTTCCACGTTATCAGGGATATTGGGGCATTTGTTTGCCCAAATCAATACAAGGCGGTCGAGATCGGATTTTTCAACGCTTGACGCAAGCGTTACGGTCTTTTCTTTAGAGATCATTCTTTACCGCCTTTTCTGCTACACGTAGCCACTTTGGGAGGTTTTGAGCTTTCGACACTTCAAACCAGTGCGAAGATGTATTTGGATGCCAAAACTTCAGGTCTTTCTCAGGCACCGCCGGAACTTTTGTTACGCCTTTTCTCGCATAGGAACTTCCCGTCAGCGGATCAACGTACAGCTTGCCGTAATAGAGATACCGAGCGTATGGGCCGGGGTAGATAATCTCGTTTCCGGATACCCGCGTCCGCGTCCTCAACGATCCTGTGCGCATCGGGACAAATGGCGCGGTATCTTTTGCCACCTGTACCGCAAGCGTGTGTTCTGCGCGACTGCAAGCGTTTGCAATGGATTCTTTGACTGCATCCATGCCAGAGACGTTGATGGTAAATTTCAGCGCCATCTCATACGCCTCCGCATTCCCAATGCTGCATATCCGCACTCCCAAAGTCCATTGCATCTACCTTTGTCAGATTCCAACAGTTATCCTGTGAAAGCGCCACATCTTCCTTGTCGGTGATAAACTCGCCCTTGATGAAAAACGTAACCCCACCGTTGCCGCTGACTGAAAGCGTCCACAGTCCGGCCTTATCTGTGGCACGGTAAAACCCCTGCGGCCCGACGTATTTCTTGGGCTTACCCGTCGCTACGTCTATTGCTTCTACGGAAAACGGGATATACAGGTTGACCGCATCCGCGCCCTCTAACCCGGTCTTGCGCACATTTGCGCCCTTTGACGCTTCGCACAGCACGCCGCGCAAAATCGTGACATAGAGTTTAGTAACGTCTTTAAATGTTGCCGGGTCGGTTTCCTTGACGGAGTTGTAGATCGTTACAGTGTGGGGAGCGTACATTTGCAGTCACCTCCCCGATACAGAAGTCCGGTATGCGCCAAATACTCATTGCACAGGTTTGCAAGCATTTGTTTACTGGTGCTTGCCGCATCCAGCACAGACTTTGCCGCTTCGCCACCGGTCGTGAGCGTGCGGGAATAGCTGCCTACCGATTCGCTTTTGGTTTCCGGGTCGCCTGCATTGGCAAGGCTTTTTGTCGCCGCCTTCTGCGCCGCATCCAGCAAAGCGTACTGGTCGATCAACGCACAGCAGCACATCTTCACCGCGTCCAAATCGGCGTGGCTTTCAGCTTTCCCCATCGTGTAGTAGTCGAGGAAGGAGCTGGCCCGAACAGCCAGACGCGGAAAATCTTCCGCGCTCACAGCGCCCATATAGGTACTGGCGTAGTATGTATAATCAGCGTATGTCATACGGGTCAGCTCCTTTCAGATCAAGAAACGGTAACGGTAGCAGTTCCGGTCTTGGTGTTGTCCTGCTTGGACTTGGCCGTGACGGTGATACTGGTCTTAGTCTCTGCGGAGTCGATAGTCAGCAAGCCGTCTTCGCTGATCTTGGACTTCGTGCCATTCTGGCTCCACTCGACCTCACCGTTGATAATGCCCTCGCCGGTAACAGCAGCAGTAAACGCCTTGCTGTCGCCCTTTGCCATCGTCGCGGTAGCGGGCGAGACAGTAACAGCGGAGATGTCGCCGCCCTTTCCGTACACGGAGAACGGGAACGGATCAGCCTTATCCACGTTGTAAGCATTGACGGGATTCGCGATCTCCCAGCCAAGACGCATGACCGCACGGAGGGCGACCATATCGTTCTGCATGAGGTTGTAAGTGATGGCCTTGGTGGTGGGGTCCTGGATAACACCCTCGGTGAAGATCTTAAACGTCATATCCTGACGGATCGCGTAAACGAGCTGGCTCCAGTCACCGACAATCATCTGCGCCTGCGCAGGATCGAACGCGCCGTTCATGGGGAAATACATATCCATGCCGTCAAGGCCGTAGCGGGTAGATCCCTGCATATCGGACTTAAAGATAGGCTGGCCGGTGGTGTCCTTCAGACCACGGAGCTTTCCGCGCATCTGGATGGCAGACATCACGCCGTTGGGGTTGAAACCGTCCAGCTCGACCTTGGAGATCAGGCCGTTCTCGCCCATGATGTCACTAAAAATGTCGGAGCTGATGGGCACGCCGTTGCCAGCAGCGACAGCAGCAGGAACAACGCCAGTGCGCCAAGTGCTCGGCTTGTTCGTGCCAAACAGGATAGCCGCGTCGATGACCTTGCCGAAAGCCTCGGTCAGACGGGGCTTGACCTCGCCCCAAATGTCATAGTCCGCATCATCGAGAGCAGCCTCGGGAATGGGGACGATAACCGCGATTTCCTCGGCATACAACTTCTTCTTGTCCCACGCCATCTTGGTGGTCTGCTTGAATGCCTCACCGGCGCCGCCGTCTGTGGCCTCGCCGTTGACAAAGTACGCGGAGGGAAGCGCATCAAGCACATTGATGGTCTGCGTCTTGCTGGACATGTTCGCCAGTCTGCGGCCCATACGAAGGACGGCAGACTCGGCGATAGCGCCCTGCATGATTTCGCGGGTTACGGGTTCCGGGATAAGGCCGGAAAGTGCGGAACGATCAATACTTGCCATGTTGTAATCTCCTTTTCGTTACTTGAGTGCGCCGCGGATCAGATTGTTCATCGCGGCATTGACATTGTTCTTTTCGCTGCCGCCGCCAGCGGGGGCAGTCCAATCGAATTTGACCTTCTGCCGGTTTTCTGTGAGTTTATCCACGGCCTGTTCAAAGGTGGTCTTGTCATCCACCATCTTTTCAGCCTTGAAGGAGATAAACTCCGCTTCCTCGCCGGTCAGCCCCTTGGAAAGCACATACTTCTCGCGCTTGAGTTGCTGCACTTCGGCCTGCGCTGCGGTCAGAGCGGACTTGTTGTCCGCAAATTCCTTGTCGCGCTTGGCCTGCCGCTCCTGCTCAGTCTGCTGGCTTTCTTTCCATGTGCGATACGCGGTCAACTCGTCATCGCTGGGCATGCCCTTCATCGCCTTTGCAAGGCGTTTGCCAATCATGGCGTCCACTTCCTCCTGCGTGAAGGTCTTAGCAGGGGACGGCTCCGGCGAAGGCGCCGGGTTGGGATTCGGATTAGGATTAGGTTCGCTCATTGTTAAATACCTCCGTTTATTGTCAGGGCCGTCGCCCTGCGGTTTTACGCCTCTCGGCATGATCGATAAAACAAAAGAGCCAACCACCGAGGATTTCTCAGTAGTTGGCTCATCGTGCCGTTCCGCGCGCTCAATTGCGCTACGTGCGTTATTTACTTGCTGATATTATATCACGCCACGCCCAAAAACAGCAAGCGGAATGTTTCTCTACCTTTCGGCGTGATAAGCGTCTGTGCGCCGCTCCAATTCGTCTTTTCGTTTACCGATTCTTTGACTTCGAACAGGCCGTCGTTCTTGTGTTCATACGGGAGCAGCTTGCCCTTTTTGTCACGGTAAACGTACTTCTTTTCCAGCAGGAAAGAAACGAACTTCTTAGGCGGAACGTCCAACGCCTTTGCGGTCTCGCGGAAATTCAACAGCGTATTTCTCTCCACAAGCTGGTCAAAATACTCGGCTTTCGGGAGCATGATCTGATTTTCCACAGTAAGCGTGGAAATGCGAGCGTCGCGATCCGCAAGCGTTTTCTGTGCCATCAGCAACGCCGATGCCATTAGCTCCTCCGGCGTCATGTTCTCCTGCCCGTTAATGTAGCCGCCGTGCTTGCGTATGCTGGGGATAACCTCACTTGTCACCCATCGTTTGAACTTTTTCGCCGTCGGCAGCTTAGAGCCGAGGACGAGGGCGTAAAGGCCGCTTTCGTTGATAACTACCATGTTTCTGTTTTGGCTGCCGTCGTGAAACGCGACGGTGGCTTTGTCCTCACCATCTACATGGGTAGACACCGCATCGCGCGAATTACTGTACCCAAGCGCTTCCGCAACGTCCTTACCGACGAACCACGGCGCACCGTCGCGTTCCATCGTGCGGATATTCCCAAATTCGGGATTGTTGAAAATCATTAGTTCGTTCATGCAATGTCCTCCTTCTTCATCGGGCGCATTTTGATCTCAAGCTCAAAGCTCCCCTCTTTGCCGCAGAAAATATCTTTCACAATATAGTCCCCGAATACTTCGACCATAACATCGTCATATCCGGACGAGCCAGCACGGAAAAGCGTATATGCGCCTCCATTCACGGCAACATCAACTTCTTTCGGGTCGTGGATAAGCTCGCAGGCTTCTCTAACAGTAAGCATAATAAAACCTCATTTCTCTTGACTTTGAGGCTTCCCCGATGATAGAATGAGATTTACCAATGGGGAAACCTGTTGTGATTTGAACGCTCACGTTGTCTTGGTCGGACGGTGGGCGTTCTTTTTATTTGCCGATTTCTTCTTCAAGTTTCTTTCTGAACCACTCCGTTCGACCCTCGCCCTTTTCGGCGAGTTTTCTATCGAGTGCTTCGGCCTTTTCCTTGTCAACCATAAAAACTAATTGCTTCATGGCTTTCCTGCGCTCTCGGAAGTATTCGGCGCGGCTTTTTTCAGCCATTTCATCACCTCCGTTGTGGCTAACTACATTATATTTGTAGTTAGTTACAATGTCAAGAGGATTTATGAGATTATTTTTTCAATTCTTCCGCTTTGATGACCTGCGCTTTTACGCTACCGTCTTTCATTCGCTTTAGCTGTACCCGACAACCGGCGGCAAGCGCCTTTTCGATGGCGGTTTTTAGTTTTTCGTCAATCATACAGCACCTTCATCCTTTCCCGCTGCTCCGGTAACCCAGCCGCCGCGCTGAACGCCTTGTATTTCGCGTTCAAGCGCCGCAGCCGTATGTTTACCGCAGTCTCATTTTCATGCAATCCTGCGGCCTTGTAGGCGGCTTTCTCGCGCTTAAGCTTTCGTATGGTGCGCTCCACCTTTCGCTGCTCCTGCGTGGCCTCGTATGCCGTATAGGTCTTGCCATCGTAGGTGCAGCCCAGTCCATCGTCAATATGGGCGAGTTGCTCATCGGTATAGGTGCGTTCGCTTACACCCTCGACCCACACATTGCGCCTGTGGCGGCAGTTGGCTCCCTCCAGCCCATCCACAGCACCCAGACCGCACACCTCGTAGATGCTCGGGTAGATGTCCCCTGCGCGAATACTGTATACCTTGCCTTGCCAGCCCTTATGACTTGACCACGGTGACGGCCCCGGCTTATCTCTCGCGCCAGCATGGGCGGAAACCTCAAAATATGATGTCTCAAGGTATTCCGCCGCTTGCTCCGTGTACTTACTGCACAACTGCGATACGCCAGTCATTACGGCACGGCGGGCAGCTACGTCTACATGGTCACGATGGCCGCTCTCGTAGTCAACCGCCCTCAATCCGCTATCGGCCAGCTCTTTAACGCTTCGCTTGATTGCCTCGTTATAAGAAATTGCTCCGCTTTGTATCATTATCTCTGCCGCATCTAAGGCGTGCTGGTATGCTTTGGCAGGGGGCAGCATCGTCCGCCCTGCGTCTACCAAAAACCCCATCGAAGTGGTGATGTTGCGGAACGCATCCTGCGTCTGCCGTTTGATGGCGTCAATGGTGGTTGCATCCACCAGCACGTCAGGCTGTGTTACACGGGCAAGGTCTATGACCTCGGTGTAATACTTTTGGTTGCGCTCCACCACATCGTCTATCAGCTCGTTCAGTTTTTTTTCGCTGATGCCGGTAGTCTGGCGTATGGCTTTCTCAATCTCTTTCAGATCGATGCCGTGTGACCGCAGCGCCTTGATGTCCTGCACCGTGACCTCGTTCAGCTCTTCCCGCAGCTTCAGCCGGGAACATATCTCCATCAGCAGGGTGTCCTCAAGGCCTCGGTACAACTCCGCCAGCTCTTCCGGCATGGCATCCAAAACAGGAGGGGAGAATGGGTATTTCGGCACTGCCCGTCACCTCACTCCACTTCGTTCTGCTGCTCCGTGGTCATGTCCTGCATCTTCGGCAGCGCCGCCTTTGCAGTCTCCTCGTCCTCGTTCATCCACTTCATGCGGAACTCCCAATCGTTCATAATGCCCGCACTGAGAAGCTGCATATCACGGGAAAAGTCGGTCTGCTTGTCCTCAATGATGGAATCATCGAAGTCGATGGAGATCTCCACATCCTCATTAAGCCCAGCGTTCATGGCCGTGTTGCCCAGCCGAAGCAGGATGCGACACAGCTCTACCAGCGCTTGTTCCAAAACGATCTCCATCTTTTTGATGGTGCGGAACATAGTAGAGTTTTCGCTGATGACCTGTGTGGCAGTTGCTACGCTGCCACCGTCAAAGCGGTAATAGGTTTCACCGAAGCCGCATTTGCTGGACAAAATGTTTAGCTGATCCTGAATGCCGGTGTTGTGCTCCGCCGTCCGCAATGTCATATCAATCGGTGTAATAACCGCACCGTCGTTTACGTCCTCCGGAAGAACGTAAAACGCGACGTCGCTTGAATCAAATACCGGCTCTCCGTCAAGGTACTTCGCTGCAGCTGGTTTCACCATAATGCGCTTTTTCCCGAGCTTGAACTCATTGACGTAGCTATCATAAGCAATATCCACGCCCTGCATTACGTCGATAGCATTTGCATACACCGAAATGCCGGTTGGAAGCAAATAGTTGAAGTTATTCGCAATGTTGGGTCGGTCAATGACAAATTGACGCTTATCGATTCCGGTATGTACAACAGGGGGGATGCGCTCAAAGCCCTTAACATTGGTCAGCGCTTCGTCTGCAAGTTGCTCATTATCATACCGATAAATGCGGTTCTCAATGACGTATTCGCCGCTGTCCTCTTTGCGATGGATTTGCAGATAGAGGTAATCGCGCTCGCCCCTTGTAACTACAGAGGAAAACGCGCACTCGCTGATATATCCGTTCTGCCATGCCAGCGGATAGATATTTTCGATGGTCACATAGTCCAGCACAATGCCGGAGGCGTTGCCGGGTACGATCTCGCCGCTCTCATTGACCTCCTGCCCCACCACGCGTGGAATGTATGCCACCGTGCCAAGCGCGGACTTCATTTCCTGCATCTCATTTGCCTTAACGGAAAAATTGTTCTCCGTCAAGATGCGGTCAATGAATTCCTGTTCCTTATTCCCTTCAAGCGTTATCTGCACTTTCTCGTTCATGAGCAGATTTGCCCAATCCTCGCACAGCTTCTTTCCCATTCCGAGGGAATACCGCTTACAGTTGACCATGCTTTCACCGTTACGGACGCGGTAATTGTGGAAGCCCTTTACATTCCCCTGATACCAGCTTTTCCACTCCGCAACCTTGCTGTAAAACGATTCGGGGATCGTGGTATAGCCCAGCTCATTTAGTTTGATAATGACTGCATTACTCATGCGGTAACTCCTGTTCTATGCCCCGCCTGTTCAAGGGCTTTATAGTAAGGCTCCAGGGAATATTCCATAGCATCGAGGCTGTCAATGTCAGACGTGCCATCATCGAGGCGTTCGTCTTCAAATTTATCCGGGTCGTAAATTGCGGATTGCAGCGCATCAATAAGATGCGGGCAATTCCGTGATACTTTGAAGCGGCCCTGCTTCATCAAAAGGACCACAAGCATGATCCGATCTGTGATTTGCAGCTTTAGGGCGTTTTTAACCTGCGTGCCAAGCTGCTGCACCTGCGCCGTGTGGGCAAGGCCCCTGATCAGCACCGTTTCCGCGCTATCTGCTCGCGTCTGGCTATATCCGTACTTTGCCGTAACCATTTGAGTAAACGCAGCAAAGCTCCGATTTAACGCGTCAGGATCAATCGCTCCTTTGATGTATTCCTCTTCCAGCGCGACAACGCGATAGTCTTTTGTAATTCCTGTTGCCTGAAACTTTGTCGCGGATTTCGTCCCGCCAAAATCAACTCCAATAGAAATGATGGAGAACCTGGTACTGTTCTCCGCCGCCCATTGCAGCGGATCACCAATCAGGTACTTTTCTGTGTTATTGGCAAAGTCCTTATAGACAACGCCTTCCGCAGCTACCCACAGTCCCCGTACATAGCGGTCATAGAAAATTCCTGCGTACATATTCTCGTAGCGCTCAAGCGTTTTCTCGCTCAAACCGGGGTTATCCCGCATCTCAAAATGCAGGTAAAGCGTATTCCGCTCACGATGCCGCTTGATCCACTCTTGATAGAACCAGTGATGTGGACTTCCCGGGTTGCAGGAAAACCACAGCTTTGCCCCGTCTACGGAGCAGCGCGCAAGTGCCTGTTCCACGAACGAGCGCGGCATCAGCACCACCTCGTCCAGCAGCACACCCGCCAGCGTGCGGCCTTGAATCAGCGTATAGCTTGCCTCGTCCTTTCCGCCGAACACCTCAAAGTAATTCGTCACGGCTCCGCGCCGCACTTCCATCACCTTGTCGCCGCGTCGCCATCGGATGATATATCGCTCTTTGGCAAGGCTCATCGCCGTAAACGGCACGATGATGTTCTTGGTGCAGCTATCCACCGTGCGGCCACACACGCCGAAGCGCTGACCGCTGAAATTCTCCATCGCCCATCGCACAAACGCCCACATCATGATGGAGGTCTTGCCGGAACGCACAGCGCCGTCGCAGATCAGCGCGTCATACTTGGAATAGGGAAAAGCAAGAATTTTTGCTTGCTTCGGGCTAATCATCGCTCTCAAGCTCCTTTGCCATTTCCTTTAAGCTTTGACTAAGCGCGTCTTCCTTTACCGTGTCGGCAGGACTTCCGCCAATCATCGCCCACTTGTCGATCAGCGTTCCCATTGCCGTTGTGATCTGGCTTAGATTTGCCGCCGCCAGTTTCTCCGGGTCATTGAGCATTTCAAGCCCCTTGCCGATGAACGCACACACAAGGTCTTTGTGGTCGTTCATGTACTCCATCACATCGGCGGTGTTCTCTTCCTTTTTTTGTTCGCACTTTTCCACAATGTCGGCATTCGCCCGCACAAGGTTCTTAACCGTCGTTGCGGACACGCCGTTGATTTTCGCTGTGGCGCAATAGTTATTCGTCTGCACATAGTCCGCCAGTATTTTCTTTTTCTGTCGGTCTGTCAGACGCGCAGCCATTGTCACCACCTCGCACATTTATTTTTCCATAAACCAAATACCCTTTGGATGCAAAAAATCACCGCAAGCCACGTTTCTGTCTAAAATATCCGATACGTCAATGCTCGGGAAATATGACGCAACAAGATTTTTAACGCGCTCCTTTAGCTCGTCAACATTATCCTGCTGAATTTCAACGGTGTAATACGAAGAAACGGCGATAAATGCGTCTTCCTCAGTTTTGCATTTCTTTAATTTTCGCTCTATGATCTCAACAGCAAAGTTACCCGTCCCCCCGCATGGCTCCAAAAAGGTTTTCTCAATGTCGAAAGCGTGTCCGCCGTTTTCCTCGTCCAGCATATCGCACATCTTTTTCACCAGCCACGCCGGTGTAAACACTTCGGCAAACTTCTTAACCCGTTCTTTGCTCTTGATTAGAGGCTCGTTCTTCGTATTCACAGGCATACTCTGCTTCCCATCTTTTGATGTATTCTTGCCGGTGCTGTACGCAGTATTGATAAGCAGCAATGGCTTTTGGCGTGTCAGATGTGGGTGGATAAATATGGCGTGGGCCTTTAGCTTTTCTCCCAAGCCACGCCGCTTTGCACGCATTGTCATAGCAGCCTTGGCAAGTTCTATGCCCTTCGATATATGGATGTTGCCCGCAAATGGCGCATAGTCCGTTTTCGTAGTATTGGTTTTTAGGGACAGAATGTTTTTGCCAGGTTCTTTTCTTTGGCCCCATATTGGGGTTTATTTCGAGTGGGTGCCCACGTCTTTTTTCGAGGCATTCGGCACAATGGCGCTTTCCCACCATTGTATAGGCATCTTCTTTCCCGCACTCTGTACAAACGTGATGCGCGGCAAACCATTCTCGGCGTTCGCGCATATATTCCCGGTGATATGCCCGTCGATCTTCAATGTTTGCATACGCCATATGCCCCACCCTATTTGCTACCAGCCCCCGCCCCTTGGCCTTACATAGCAGACTTTACCCGCCCCG